>Ga0299906_10002516_pt1 | contig 15202 bp, 17 predicted proteins | sample RVTome_14_FD_200259 | JGI IMG/M metagenome (GOLD analysis project Ga0299906, IMG submission 200259) | Soil microbial communities from uranium-contaminated site in the Upper Colorado River Basin, Wyoming, United States - RVT145D125 (version 2) ... | reverse complement strand
CTCCGCGGTCGCGATCCACAACGACGATTGCTCGGTCTCTCGGGTACCCATTGCCATGCGCAGCAGTGTAGTACGACGGATCGATCGTGTCGATCCCTAACTCAGACTTTCACCACAGGCTGTTAGGTGATTCACCACGTTCTCGCCTCCGTGATGCGCCCACCGTGCTGGGCTTTCCGACGGACGCTACTTGGATGCGACAGGAGGAATCGACGTTGAGACACTGGCTCGCTGCAATCCTCGTTGTATTCAGTGCGACGTTGGCCTTCGGCCCGGCTAGGGCCCAGCAGCAGACGGTCCTTCAGATTCAGGCGACGACTGTCGATGCGCTCCGCGAGTGGGATGCCTACGTGACGCAACGAGAACGCACCGGACGGCTCCGTGTCGTCAAGACTGAACAGGATCCCCTCCTGCCAGCACGAACCATCGAGCGCCTACAGCAGTACCACCAGGGCGTGCCGATCTGGGGCGCCGAGGTCGTGCGGGATTCTGAATCCGGTGTGTCGCTCTCCATTTTCGGTGCCCTGTCACCGGACTTGACCCTCGGTGTAGTACCAGCCCTATCTCCCCAGGAAGGCAGAGCCGCGTTGCTGGCGACGCTTGACGGGGCCTCTCTGCTCTCACAGCCCGCACTTGTCATCGTGAGACTCGATAGTGGGGAGCATCGCCTTGCCTACATGGGCGTGGTCGCAGGTGGCATTCAGGTGGTTCGCGTATTCGTTGATGCCGACAACGGGTCAGAACTGCTGCGATACAGCGAGATACACACTCAACAGTCCGTTGGCACGGGCACGGGCGTTCTTGGAGACCGCAAGAAATTGAGCGTCTGGTCACAGGCTGGCGGCTACGTCGCGTTCGACACACACCGGCCACCAGTCCTCGAGACGCTCGACATGCTGGGCAATCTGAGCAGAGCGAAATCGTTCGTACTCTTTGGCTCCGTCAGCGTCGCCGATCTAGCGTTCGACTTCGACAACGAGTGGGTGGATGTGGCGGTAGTGGACGCCCACGCTCACGTCGCCTGGACCTACGACTACTTCTTCAAGCGGTTTGGTCGTAGCGGGCTAGACGGCCAGAACGGTCCGATCAACGTCCTGACGAACGCATCAACACAGCAGGGCGCGCTGACGATGTCTGCGCAGGATCTCGACTTGTGGGCGAGGAACGCATTCTGGTGCGGCGTCTGTCTCGGTGGACAGGGGGTCATGGTTTTCGGCAATGGCATTCCGCCAGGCTTGGCCTTTGTGGATTCAGGCCAGAATGTCACCTATCTCGCAGGGTCGCTCGACATCGCGGCGCATGAACTCACGCACGGGGTCACCGATCGGTCATCTGGGCTGATCGGCCAAAGCGAGTCCGGAGCCCTGAACGAGGCGTTCTCGGACATCATGGGAACGAGCGTCGAGTTCTTCTACCAGCAGGGAGGCACTGGCCTACGAACAGCCGATTACGTAATCGGCGAGGACAGCTTCAGGCCGGCACTTCCGGGCTCTGTACAGGGGATTCGCTCGATGGCGAATCCTCGTGCGTACGGGGACCCAGACCACTATGCAATCCGGTTCACAGGGACGTTCGATAGCGGGGGTGTCCACATCAACTCCGGCATCGCCAACAACGCGTTCTACCTCGCCATCGAAGGCGGCACGAACTCGACCTCTGGGCTGACGGTGCAGGGTGTGGGCGCAGCCAATCGCCTGCAGATCGAGCGCGTCTTCTTCCGGGCGTTCGTGTCCCTGCTGCCCGCGAACGCCACCTTCTCGATCGCGAGAGCGGCAACCGTCCAGGCGGCTCGCGATCTCTACGGCACGGGCAGCGCCGTCGAGACTGCTATCACGCAGGCGTGGACAGCCGTCGGCGTCTTCTGAGGCTAGGCCCATTGATGAACTCCACCTGCTTGCTCACAACCGTCTGCCTCGTCGTGTCGGCCGCTGCGGCGGGCGCTCAGACACCGGCGTCCGCACGTCCGGCCCCACCCCGCGGCTTCCTGTCCGTCGGTGTTGGCTACCAAGCGACGGCAAACGACTTCCGGGACTCGACCACGTTCCCGTTGAACGCCGAGACGGCGAACCTTGGGACGGATTACGCGGTCAGTGCCGGCCCGACGTTCGACGTCGCGGGCGGAGCCGCCATCTGGCGGAACCTGGCCGTGTCCGTAGGCGTGACGCGCTACTCGACCGACACAGACGCAAATCTCTCTGCGTCGCTGCCGCATCCGTTCTTCTTCAATCAGAACCGAACCATCAACGAGACGGTGACCGGCCTGTCGCGGAGCGAACTGGCGATTCACCTCCAGGCACGCGGCCTGCTACCGGTTCGCCCCAACGTGCTAGTCATGCTGTTCGGTGGGCCGTCCTTCTTCAATGTGAAGCAGGATGCCGTCACGGACATCACGTATGCCGACGTGTTTCCCTACGACGAGGTCACGTTCCAGGCGCCCGTCGCCACGGACGCCTCGGAACGCACGACTGGCTTCAACGTGGGGGCCGATGTCTCCGTCTTCTTCTCGCGCCAGGTTGGCGTTGGATTCGGCGCCATGTTCGCGAGGGCCAGCGTGGACCTCCCGGGACTCCGAGGCGGCACGGTCACGGTCGATGCCGGTGGACTCCAGGCCGGTGGCGGCCTGCGTCTTCGGTTCTGACGAACGGGCGGGTGGTTAGCGTGTGACGAAGGGCGCCCCTGATATCCGGGCATGGGCGCCCACCAGACGGAGACCAGATGCCTGACATCAGCAAGACTGGCGCGCCGGGGCCAGTCTGGACGTTCACGGCCGTTTCAGACCGCGCGCGGACGTGGATGCGCCAGCGGTTCCGTGCCGACGAGCTCACCTTCGACGAGTCGATTGAGGCCGAGCGGAGGCGGCTCGTCGCGTTCACCACCGAGGCAGGCGCACTCGACGTCTCACTGACCATCGGGTCGCCACGAGCGCGAATCCGGCGGCAATTGCACCCCTCAGGCGCCGCTGGTACCACGCTATTCATCACGCACCACGACGAGGGCGCTGGCGATGTCTACCGCGTCGAACGCGCAGACTCGCACCAGCTCTTCTGGGGCGGTGCCCTGGCGGACGCCGAGACCGCCGCGCATCACTGGCTTGCCGATCAGGGGCATGTCTGCTCGGCCGCCTGTTCCGGCTGGGAGCCCATCGAGTCGTCGCACGGGGCCTGAATCGTACCGGGTTTATCGGAGGGCTCATTCCGAGAGAGGATGGAGCCTCGCGCAGACGCACGATGCGATGGCGGCGGCGTATTCCTACCGGCCCCGTAGAGGCCACCGTCTTCGCCCTCATAGCTGTCGTCCGCCGAGAGTTCCGTCAGCGGCTTCAAGCCAAGTGACGCCCCCGCGACAACCTGCGATTCCCGGCCGGGAGTCGGTCAACGTGCCATCGAGATCGAACATCAGCCGCACGCATCTCCTCCAGGACGCCCTGACCTCGCGCCACGGACCCGCCGGCCGTTCGAGAGCGCCGGCTCGTCCATGCGTTCCGCTTCAGCTCGCATGGAAGGGGATCACGAACGTCGCCAGAGCCGCGAGCACGTTGGCACCGCAGAGCACCCATCCCCACGGGAACGACGCTCCGCCCGACGATCGGGCGGCCTGCTGGCGAACGCCGGCGACACCGCCTGCGATTGCGCCCAGCGTCCACGCGGGCCAGCTGACCGTGACGATCCCGTAGACCAGAAAGCGTATCAGAGCGTCAGAGGCGGCGCGCCAGCTCTCTGCAGGCCGACGCGGCGAACGAGCGCCTCCAGCTCCTGACGCAGGAAGGGGAGCGAGGGTGCGACGAAGAGGTGGTCCTGCATCCGCGACGGATCGTAGTCGGTGTCGATCACCGTGCCGGTCACGAACCGCTCGCGGTTCACGTCGGGCGAAAACAGCGAATAGGGAATCTCGCCGGTGGACGAGAGGATGCCGCTGCCGAACACCTTGATGTCGCCGGCTTCCTCGATCAGGCCGAACTCGATGCTGAACCAGCTGAATCGCTTCAGCGCGAGCACGTGTTCCCCGTGCGTCGCCGTCGAGACGGCCCTGCCGATCAGCGTGAGCAGCTCGGCGTAGTCGCGGTTCATCAGCGGCGGGACGTGACCCAGGCAGTCGTGGATCATGTCGGGTTCCGGAGTGAACTCGGGCCGCGAGCCGTGCCGGATGAACTGGGTGACGGGAAAGCCGCGGGCGGAGATGTACTCGTAGAAGATGCGGTACGGCAGCGCTCCTTCGGCGGGCACCAGGTGCATGTCGGTCTCGCGCGCGACGCGCTGGCTCAGCAGACGCAGCTGCGGGATCTCGGTCTGCACGATGGCCAGCTCGCGCTTGGCGGCCAGGTACATGCTGCTCGCGTGCTTGACGTGGAGCTCATCCAGCTTCGGACCGAGCTCACGCCAGATGCGGGTTTCCTCGGCAGTGTAGTCGATGAGCGGCGGGCCCAGGCGGCCCAGTCGATGACGACGGCACAGGGCGAACAGCCGCCGGCGCCGCTCGACGTACGCCTCGTCGCCCAGCCCCGGGTGGCCAGGCTGGAGCTCGAGCGTCGTCGCTTCCGGCGGCGTGACCATCGCCTGGGGATCGATGGGAACGCCGTACTCGGTCAGCATTGGCTGGTCGTTCATGGCCAGATCTCAGTCTGAGCTCCTGGCCACGACGATGCAAATGGCAGACCGGACGGCTGTCGCGAGATGGTGGTTCGAGGGAGACCGGGCACGCGCGGACGCCATGCCTCGCGCGCTCAGACGGCCCTCCGAAGGTTCCAGATGTGCTCCGCAGGCCACCGCCGCGCCCACGGCGCCGGAACGAAGTCCGCATACGTGGACGTGCCATCCGGCGGCGCCTGGAGCTCGACCAGATCGTCCACCAGGAAGCCGTGGGCGCGAAACAGCCGGATCCAGGCCCCGTACGGACGCTGATACTCCACCGAGCCGCCGTCCTCGACGTGCGAGAGCTCGAAATAGCCGGCCGACAGCCGGTCCGTCACCGTGCCGGAGGATGGGTCGATGCAGGTGTCCCGAAAGGGTGTGGACATGCAGAAGGCGAACCGGCCGCCGGGCCTGAGCACGCGCGACGCCTCGGCGACGGTCGGCTCGGGCTCGGCGAACACGATCGCGCCATGGTCGCAGAACACGATGTCGAAGGTCTCGCCGGCAAACGGCAGCCGCTCTGCGTCGGCCTGCGCCAGCCGCGCGCCGGCCGATCCTGCCGCCCGACGGGCATGGGCGAGCTGCCGCTCCGAGAGATCGATGCCGACGGCGCGAGCGCCCAGCACGCGGAGCGCGAGCGTCCACTGCGCCGCACCGCACCCCAGCTCCAGGACGCGCCGGCCCGTGACGTCGCCGAGAATCCGCAGCTCCGATTCGGGCACGCGCCAGACGCCCCACGCCAGCGGCGCCTGCCGGAGCGTCGCTCCGTGCACGGCCTGATACGCGTCGCTGGTCGAGTTCCAGAATGCGCGGTTCCTGGCGCTGTATGACATCTCGAAGCGTGGCCGTCGACGCGAAGAGCCCGGTCCCGATCAGTGGGCGTCATCGCGACGCGGCACTTCCATAGCGTAGCTCGAGGAGGACAGGCCGGATAGACCGGACGACGCTACCGCTCCGCGCTGTCGACGTCGGGCCGAGGCACCTCGTAGCGCAGCTCGGCGAAGCCCGTGCCGACCTGCCGAACCGACACCAGGCGCAACGGCGGACTCGTGATCCGTCGGGGGAGCAGCGGTTTGCCGCGTCCCAGCGTGACCGAGCCCACCTGCACGATGACTTCGTCCAGCAGGCCGGCATCGCAGAACTGACCGGCCAGGTCGCCGCCGCCCACGATCCAGACGTTCTTCGGACCCGCGGCTCTTCGCATCTCCGCGTGCACGGGCCGCACGTCACCCCGAACGAAGCGCACGTTCGCGCCCTCGATCCGCGGGAGCGTCCTGCTGGTGAAGATCCATGCCGGCTGCGCGTAGGGCCAGGCCGATCCCATGTCGGCCGTCATCCTGTCGGCATGGCGCAGCATCCACTCGTAGGTCGCCGAGCCCATCGCCAGCGCGCCCACGCCGGCGATGAACGCCGGATAGCCCGTCTCGTTCACATCGCCGAGCGGGAACAGCCAGTCGAGCGAGTCGTCCTCGGTGGCGATGAACCCGTCGAGACTCGCCGCCGTGTAGTACTGCGTCCTCATGAGCCGGCCGGACCATGCGCGTCCACGAAGGCACTTCCAGCCAGCTTCGGAACGCTGCCGGACACGTCCACGCAGGCAGCATACTCGACGTCGATGTCGAAGCCGATCTCGATGAGCTCGCGGCCGGACGAGGACGCGGCGAGCGTCTCGCGGATCGCGCCTTCGCGTCGTTCGAAGGCGGCGATGGCCGCCTCAGCCTCCGGGGAGCGCCTGCCCGGCAGAGCATGCAGCACGGCACCCGCGGCCAGCCAGTCCTCGATGGCGAATCGCAGCGATCCGTCGCTCCAGCGCTCGCCCGCCGGGCACACGTTGAACGTCGAGCCGATCGCCCGTGCGGCCTTCGCGACGGCCCGCGCGTTGCGGAAGCACGCCGTCAGCACCGTCGCGCCCTGCGCCGCCGCCGCCAGCGACAGCGTGGCGCCGTTCGGAGACGGCAGAACGCACCGCGTGCCGGGTGGCACGGCCTGAAACGACGCCGGGGACAGCGAATACCGCCCGCGTCCCCTCGCTCGCGCCAGTTCTGCACGCTGTGAGGCGGCGAAGGACTCCGCCGACGCGTCCTTCCAGCGGTACGGCAGGATCGCAGCGCCGCGGCCGACCGCCACGTCGACGCAGGTGGAGAACGACAGGACGTCCACGACGATCACCACGTCGGCCGGAGCGAGCGACTCGAGAGCGATCGGTCCCCACTCGCAGCGGCATCCCGCCGACGCCTGATCGACATGCGGCATACCTTCTCGACTGCCCGACGCGACCGCCCGGCCACAGCAGCGCGGCCGCTCACTGTACACCGGACCGGTCGCCAAGCAGAATTGCCCGTCGGTGGGGGCGGAGCCGTCTCATCTGCGCCGTTCGAAGGGGTGAGATCGCGTAAACGGCGATTGCGTCAAGTTGCGCGAAGAGGCCGTTCATGGCGCCTGCACCCATCCCCGCGCCCGAGGGAGCGATTGCGTCGCCACGGCCGATGGGGTGCGGGGTGTCGGGTGCAGGGCCCGGGGTGCCGTGGTGCGGGGGGTGCAAGGTTGCGGGCGCGGCACTGGGCACCCCGCACCCCGGTGGCCGTGGCGGCCGAGCGGCTGGGGGTGTCCCGGTCGACGGTGAAGCGGTGGCGGCGAGTGGCAGCCAGCACAGAGCCGGCGCCACCGGGATCCGAGACGTAGCGCGACAATCTCAGGGGTCGCGTCGTCCGTCCAGGCGCGACTCCACCCTCCGGACAATGGTCCAGGCGTACGGCCGGACGACCGGGCCACCCTGCCCGATGGGCTGCACTTCGACACGGTCGCCCACTTGGAGGTTCCCCGCGGCCGTGTACTGGTGCATTGGGACGACCACGAATCGCCCCTGTTCATCCTCGATTCTCCAGTCCTGGCCCTCCCGGGCGACGATCGTGCCGACCAGAGTGTGCTCGGCGACGCCAAGCCAATGAGTACGGCCGCCGGCCGCACGCGACCGTAGCCAAGCCCGTAGGCCCCGCAGGAACCGTGTCATCGGGTTGCTCGAAAGGGAACCACGGAGGCCTCGGCGATGCAAGAACCCTACGGGTCCGGCGGAGGTCCAACAAACCCACCCGGATCCGGCCTGACTTTCGCCCTGAACCGCCCCGGGTCCGTCGGAGGGCGGTCAACCTTGAAGCGTAGCCGTCCGCGTACATCCCCTCGTAGAGCTCGCCGCCGACTTGGACCAGATGGCGCCAGCGGCCCGTCTCGCCGGGTGCTGGAAGGCGTCCGGGGCAGGGGAGTGTCGGGCGTCAGGCATGGGGGCGGCCAGGCTGACGAAGGCCACGCCGAGCGCCTGCAGTTCCTCCAGCGGAGCCGCCCGACGGCGAGACGTCGCGGACCGTGATCGTCGAGGCACATAGGCGCCATGAACGGCCTTCAAAGATGGACGCGGCGACACGGATCGCGCTCGGGCGCGGGGACGCGGAGTTGCAAGCGCACCTGGTGCTGGCGCAGCTCGTGCGGGAGGACTGGGGCGCGAACCCCGATTCGCGGGACTGAGATGCTGGTATCGGTACCAGCTCCCTGGTACTGATACCGATACCGGTGTGCCTTGAGCGTCCGCAAGGGTGTAGGCTGATGGCGCATAGCCAACGAGGCCCGGCGCCAGTTCGATCGGACCGACGGAGATCATCCTTGCTGACGCGCGTCAGCGCCTTGCCGACCTTCGAAGGCCCTCAACGAACTCGTTGACTTTGCTTTCTGGCATCCCCTGGACTTGCATCACGGCGACGGACGCCGCGAGATTCGCGAGGATGCTTCGATTACGAAAGTCTGAGTAGAAGGCATCGATACCATCAACGATCTGCTCGACTTGAATGCTTGACAGGTGCTCACTCACATGGCGGGTTAGGACTATTCCAAGGCTGCGACGCTGAGCGTCGTCCAAGTCTGGGTCGCTCGCCGCAAGGAGCGCGGTGTTCTGGGCGCCGTCAAGAAAGCCTCGAACGTAGGCTGCCTTGGCGACCTCGTCAAGCTGGGGCCACACGTTTCCGTTGAGTACCGGCTGCGAGAATGACGGCGATACGGAAAGCAGCAGCAGCGCGAGGGTAGCGCCCAGCTTGGTCATGCTTCCTCTGTTTTCGGGTTTCCGTGACGCGCTCTGCACCCTTCCCGGGGGCAGCCCTGTGGCCAGCTCATCTTCACGGGAGTGCCACTCGTCTCGGCCCTGCGCGCCGTTGCACGCCGGTGAGGCGTATACTTCGGGGCCCATGGGTCGCGACCTCTGGCTCCTCGTCGCGTCCGGCCTGATGGCCACCTTGGCGGTGGCGACCACGCTTGGGGGCTCCTACGATCGCGTGTGGCGCAGCAACAATGCTGATGCCACAGGCGACGGCATCAAGATGTGGCGGACGGCCCCGGTCGGTATCCCCTGCTCCGAGCCCACGCCCTGCCCGCCACCCGAGAACGCCGAGGACGAGCGATGAAGGCGGCCCGGGCGATGCAGGCCGTCGGCCTCGTTGCTGGTCTGGTGGTCCTGACGGCGGGAATCATGCTGATGCTGGAGGGGCGCTCGGCCGAACAACCTAGCAAGACGAGAGTGGAGCGTCCAGTCATCGCGCCGAGAGGGCCTGAGATGCCCTCCCGTCCGGGCCTGCAGCCGCGGTACGAGTTGATGAGGCCCCTTCCCCCGCCATCGATTCGCCCAGACTGCCCTCCGCTAGACCGGCCAACCACACCCCCGGAGCGGCATCTAGACCTACGGGTTCGGCGAGGGTTCACACTTCCAGAGTTGATGCCATGCGGCGGTCTTCGATGATGAGCAAGGCACTTCCGATGCTCGTCACGGTGGGTCTGGAACGCCCACGGATCACGCAGCGGCCTGAACATCGACTGAGTAGTCGGCCGTAATGTGTCGCCACATCCTGGGGAGCCGCTCGCTGAGATAGATCGATCGGAGCGTCAGCGCGGCCGTGACGCCGTCCTCGTGCCAGCGTTGCCCACTGCCCTTGGCGCGCATCGTGACCACCGACTTGCACGCCCCCTCCGTCGCGCCACTCCCACACGGAAGCCCCTTCGCGCCCATCGTCGCGTAGCGCATCCGGTCGCTGTTTTTGCTCAGGTAGGTGAAGTGGGGTTCGACGGCGGCGGGGTCGACCGGCGCCGTGGTCATCCATTCCGCGACCCGGCGGGCGATGCGATCGATCGCGCGGTCGTCGGCGTCGAGCGTCGTATTCCACCGGCGCAATTGCGCCCGGCGCCGTCCCTCATCGGGTTCGACGAGCCGCAGCACCTCGGCGAGGTGCTCGTTGAGATGGTAGCGATCAATGGCTTCCTCCCAGCGGCGGAGCCGCGTGCCCGTCGTCAGTGCCGTCCGGACGAGCGTCCACAGCTCCGGGGCGGCATCCTGCACCACGCCGACCGGCAACCGGGGGGCCTGCGTGCGCGCCTGAGACACATCGGCCATCATCCGGGCCGTCAGAGTGGTCGGATCGGCCGTGCTGGGGATCGCGTAACGCCGGGTGACCAGGGCCTCGCCGAGTCGATCGACTACACTCACGGTGCCCACATACGCCATGCGATAGTGCACGTTCACCGGGGCAGGCGGCGTGCGCCGATACGGCGTCGTCCGGGCCCGGCGGCGGGTGGTCGGTGCCGCGCCCGTCGGCCGCGGTTCTTCCATCGGCACGGTGGTGCGATCCACCCCGACGACGATCGCGTGCGCGCCCACGGGCAGGACTTCCTCGGGTCGCACGACCGCTTCGATCCGCGGGGCCACCCGGTGCGTGTGCGCCCCGATCGCCTTCCCCAGCCGTTCGAGCGTGCTCCGCGAGGGCGGCTGCCGATGGTCGGCGTGCAGCTGTTCCTCGGCCTGCCGCCCGGGCCCCTGCGCATACCCCAGCGCGACGCGAAACGCCAGGGCGGGCGTGGCCCCCTCGATCAGGCCCGCCACCAGTTCCACCGGCACGATCGTGGGCCCATTCCGCACGCCCACCTCGCGATACGTCGCGCGCCGGACTTCCAGGGACCCACACAGACTGTGATACGTGCCCGTCCCCTCGTGATGGCGCGCATACTCGACGCCCTCGACCCGCACCCGGTCCGCCTGGGCGTCCGCCGTCGTCTGCAACGCCGCCTCCAGCAGCCGCCGGCACGCCTCATTCGCCGCCGCCAACACCGCGCGCTCGCGATCGGCGAACGACGCGTCGGCCGCCACCGTGAGCGTCACCGCCCGCTCCAGCGCGAGGCGCGCCGTCGCCACGGCCCGCCGATACGCCTCCCCGTTGTCAGGCGCGATCGCCTGCGGCACAATGCCTCGCATGTGGGTACCTCCTGCATCGGGTTCACGAAGTCCAATCAACTCCATGGTCCGATCGGTGAGGTACCCGCATCAATCCCTTACAGTTTCACGCGATTCCTTGCTCCGTCGGTGATCCAGACCCGTCACGGTTGTGGGCGTATTCGCGTTCACGGCCTCGCTCGTGTTTCGTCCTGCGCCAGTCGAGGCTCCAGTGATTACTGAAACCCCGGTGGTCGAGGTCCCGGCAACTGAACTGGAGCTGCCGCCCGGCGTGGTGGACGCGACCGAGAGTGGCCTGCTCCTCCGGCGTCAGTCCGACGGCCAGTTGTCCCTTCACCTGAGCCCAGGGGCGCCCCATCCGCCTGGGTTCGTCGTTCTCACCGCGCGCGGGCCACTCCCGCCCGAGCAGCTCGACGCGATCGCCGCCGCACGACCACGCGCCACCACAATCCTCGTGTACGCCTACGACCACTCCGCGCCCGACATGGTGCTACACCAATTCACGCCCGAACTGGGCTGGCAGTCGGGTCCACTGAGCCGCCAGGTTCTGCGAAGGCCGTCCCCGTATAGTCCGGAGAATCTCCGCAGAGGACCTGGGAGATGACGCAGGGCGGAACGACCCCATTGTTGAAGGGACCGATGCGACGACTGCTCGCTGGATGCCTCGGCCTCGCGGCTGCGGCGGCCACCTGGACGGTCCTCGCGCCGGCCACGCCGCTGGCGCCACCCGCGCCGCGCTGCCTGTTCGTCTTCAGCGAGACTAACGACCCCCGCGTCAAGGTGGTGCAGCGCCCCTGCCATGGCACGGTGTTGTGTGATTTCTTTGATTAATTTCGCTGGGGCGACCACGGTGAACGAGGGAAGACCCCATGCACCGCGAGGTGAGCGGGTCAGGACGGGGCCGGGGGCGCAGCAGGCGCCGGACCCCGTGGTCCGGCAGCCGCGCACGATCGCCGAGACGGTGCAAGCCGGCATTCCCAGCCTGTCCGAGTCCGTGGAGCCGCGCATCTCGCGGTTCGGCGAGGCGGTGACGCGGGAAGGCGGCCCCCTGCGGCGGGCGGCGGACCCCTTCAACGTGTCCAGTGTGGTTGAGGACCAGGTGGCCGAGCTGCAGCGCCTCCGCGTGCAGGTCACACTCGCCTCCGGCAGAACCGGTGGTGGGTCTCTCAGCCCGCGCGGGGAGCCTGTTGGACTGTCCAACACCTGCCGGCGTGTCCCACGAAACCGAACAGAAGCGCAGCGGCTGAGGCGACGGGCCTCGTCCACAAGAATCCGTGTTATTACCCCAAGAAAATACAACTATGCGACGTGGCGTTGGGTGGCTACGATGCTCGGCAGAGGAGTCTGCCATGAAGATGACCCAGGTCCGGCGTCGCCTCTCGGCCCTCGTGCTGGCGGGCTTCGCCCTGGTGGCCTGTCCTGTGGCGGCGTTCGCGCAAGCGGAGATGGTCGGACAGTGGACGCTGATTCCCGAGCGGTCCGACAACACGACCCCCATCGGCCTCAACCCGCTGGGGTTCGGCGGTACGGTGGCTGTTGAGAACAACCGACTCGTCACGTCCGGGACACCGAGGCTCGCGACGTGGCCCGCCGATCGGGTGTTCCCCCTCGACGACGGCGAGACGTCCTACGTCGTCCAGGGCTCGAACGACAATGCGCCCTCGATCTTCACCTCTCGATCGATAACGGCCGGCACGGCGCTGGTGGTGCTGACCGGGGCCCGCGAAGACGCGAACCGTTGGACCTACATGTTCACGATGTCGGTCAACGGATCCGGTGAGCTCGAGGTGGTCGTCACCACGCCGAATCTCGGGCCCGCGGGCACGTCCTCGATCCTGCGCTACCGGTACCGCCGGGAGGAACCCCAGCAGGCCAAGGCAGAGCGCTAGCGCGGCCCCGGCGTGACGGCCTTCGGCGCGACGCGATTCGGCGTCACCGTACACCGGCTCCAGAAGCTGGCGGGACTGTCGGTGGCGGTGGCGGCCGAGCGGCTGGGGGTGTCCCGGTCGACGGTCAAGCGGTGGCGCCGGCAGATGGCGCACGCCAACCCACGCGCGGCGACGCTCGCGTCTAGTTGAGCCTGCGGCGGTAGCGAAGCAGGAGCAGGCCACTCGCCGCCACGATGGGCGCGGCGATCAGGGGAACAGCCGACCGGGCGGCGGAGGGAGGGGGAGCCTGGAGCGTCAGGGTCGGGGTCTCGAAGTACTCGATGCTGGGATAGCCGAACCAGAACGCAGGCTCTCCGCCGATCACGCGGGCCCGGGCCGTCTCCTCCGTGTCGAGGCGGGCCACGAGCGCGGGGCCGTCGTCCTCCTCAGGCCAGAGTCGCTCCGGGAGGCGGTAGATGTGGCCGTCATCGGCCACGATGTGGATGGTGGGCCCTGTGCGGTAGCCCCGCAGGTAGCGGACCTCGTGGTACCGGAGGGGATCGACGACCCACCGGGTCTCGAACAGGCCCACCACTCCCACGATCCCCGTCACGACGCCGAGCAACAGGAGGAACACGCCGATCGCCCGGAGGCGCTGAGTTTGGGTCACGTCAAGCCGTCTGGGCCGCTCCTCTAGAACGCCGAACGGTTTGAAGATGCCATCATTACGCCGCCTTTCGCGAATCGACTTCTGAACGATGGAGTGTCTCCAGGTTTTGAATGGCGCTCGCGCGACGAAGGTCGAAGGTGTTCTTGCGGATCCCGACGTAGCGCGCGTCGTTGCCTTGGCGTTGCGAGATGTGGGCGAGCTTGTGTTCGATCGTCGTGCGCTCTCGCAGCGCTTCGCGTCCAGCGGAGGTGTGGATCTGTTTGCGGAGCCGCTGCTGGAGCTGTTCGTTCTCGGCGATGGTGACGGAGCGCCCGTTGCCGAGCTCGGCGGTGGTGCATTGTGCGCGCAGGGGACATCGATCGCAGACGTCGGGATCGAACTCGACCACGGTGCCGAACGAGAAGCCGTGCACTTGTCCGTTCGGGCACTCGATCGTGCGGTTGCGGATGTTGAGCGTGAAGGCTGACTTGGGGAACAGGCGGCCGTTGCGCGACTTCCACGGTTTGCAGACGATCGTGCCGCGCCGGCCGAGCACCTCATCGACGAGCGTGCTGTTGATATACCCGCGGTCGATCAGCAGGTGGTCGACGGCGAGTCCCTGGAGCGCCATGTCGACCGTCAAGGACGGCATGGCTTCGTCCTCGGGACGATTCGCCGGCGTGATGGCGCAGGCGAGGATCAGACCGCGATCGACATCCGCGGCAATGTGCCGCTTGAATCCGTTGAACCGCTTGCTTTTGCTCTTCCGGCCGTGACGCATCTCCTTGTCCGCGATCGAGACACGTCGATCCTCCGCCACGCCCTCGCGAATGCGCGACCCACCGCCAGTGGGATCGGGCTCCAGATCCTGCGTCCGGATCTGGACGAGGGTCTCGATCTGCGCCTTGAGCGGCGGCTTCGCGATTTCCTCGGGCAGTTGGCGTGCGATCCACGTGTGCAGCGAGTCGAGTTGCCGCGAGAAGGTCCGGATCGCCGCGGTCTTCTCGACGGCGTCGTTCCAATCGATGTCGAGCGCGCGCTTGATGCTCGACTCCACGAGCAGGGGAATGCCCGCCTGCCTGCACACTTGCTCTTCTGTCCACCCGAGCAGGCCGGCCGCACAGCTGACCACATTTCGCGCCGCATGGGCGAGCAAGTTGAACGTGTCCTCGACCCGTCCGGCGCCCTCCAGCGGGCTCGAATCGATCGCGACGCGCAAGGTCTTGGGCAGCTTGCGATGGTCACACGCCTTGGTCCGCTTCGCCAGCTCGACGGTGCGTTCGAGCACGCGGCGGTCCAGGTCGGCGGCGATCAGCCGTTCTCGAAACTCCTGCAACGCGCCCTGAGAAAACGGCGGCTCCTCGGAACCGAGGCATCCCAGCACCATCTGCACTCGCAGATCGACGACGGTCAACTCGATCATTTCGGCATCGGACATGCCCAGGTACCCCTGCACGAGCATCGCCATGGCCATCATTGCGGGGGGCCGCGCCTCTTTCCCCGCGCCCGTCGTGCGGTACATCGCGGCCAATTCATCTTGAAAGGCGTCGTCGAACAACTCGTGCCGATGCAGACGCAGAAACCCGAGGAGCTTCCGTACGCGATCGAGGCGCTTGAGCAGGAACTGCTCTTGCCTCGTCGGTGCGACAGGCGGTGTCCAACGCGCGATCGTCATCTGCATGCCTCCTGGGGCCGAGGGCCCGCGAGCGCATCAGATCACAAATCGCCTGATCCGTCGATCCGTCGATTGAAAATGACCGAGTTTCGACCATCATTAAACCGATCGGCGTTCTAGCGT
>Ga0299906_10002515_pt1 | contig 15203 bp, 14 predicted proteins | sample RVTome_14_FD_200259 | JGI IMG/M metagenome (GOLD analysis project Ga0299906, IMG submission 200259) | Soil microbial communities from uranium-contaminated site in the Upper Colorado River Basin, Wyoming, United States - RVT145D125 (version 2) ... | reverse complement strand
ACCGGCACGCCGAGCACCAGCCGCCATCGCCGCACGGGCCACCGCAAGATTTGCGTCGAAGTCGACCGCGCGAAAGGCGGGTTGGCTGCCCGCCACCTTAATAGTGGTGCCGAGCGCCAGATACGCTTCATCGACAGACGGAAGTGGCGGTAACGCGGCGAAGTCCACGACGTGAGACGTGAGCTTCGGATGTTTCAGATCCAGAGCCCGTCGCCCCAGCGCGTGAACCGCCTTAACGGAGTCGTCCGCCAAGAGTCCTTGCAGGATCTCGCGGCCGACGAGGCCGGTCGCGCCTGCGAGCACCACGGTTCGGGTTGCTCTCATTGATATACCGATGCGGCGTGTCGCGGCTTATCCGTCATGGGCGTTGCGTTGATCTGGCGGGATGAAGAAGTCAAAAATGCGCCCACGTTCGTCATTCCCGCGCAAGCGGGAATCCAGTAAGCATCTAACATGATTGATCGCCTATTTCTGGACCCCCGCTTTCGCGGGGGTGACGAAGGTCCTTTTCAACATCCAGGTGCGGATTCTATAGGTCTTCCGGGGAAAGCCCGGTGTGTTTCGCGATGCGTGCCAGCATTTTTGGTCCGATTTCATCGCCGTCATGAAAGGCAAATACGAAATCAGGCCGCTGCGAGTGGGAAAGCGTTTTGTGGGAACCCGACTGTCTCTTGATGCGCCACCCGATGCGAAGTAAGGCGGACAACACACGCTTCGCTTTAACGGACGACCATTGGCTCATGCCGCAATGGATATCGTGATCGGCACCGCCCGACTCTCGCCGTGCTCCAAACGTTCAGCCACAACGCGTAATGCCAGCACTTCGACCTTGGCCATCGCTTCTTCCCGGGTAACTCCGTAGGCGAGAACGCCCGGCAACTCCGGTACTTCCGCCAACCAGCGGCCGTCTTCTTCTTGCTCGTGCTCGATACTCAGATTCATCGCTGCCTCAACATTCGACGTGCGTCGCACATTCTCGTTCGGAACGTAGACTTTCGATATGTTCGCCAGTATAGCTTTGGGCTGTCGGCAGAGCGAGCGGCCGGCCTAAACATTGTGCGAAGAACCGGCGGATACGGTTTGAATACTCATCCAGGGATACTTGATGCATCCCTGAAAACTAAATCGAAAGAATATTCCCGCAATCCGGCGAAACCTTGCCATTGAGCGTATCGAGGTAAATCCGCTCCACCGCTTCACGTCCCCTGGCGCGCGTCACTTTCAGCCAGCGCCCGGCCGTTGGCAGGAAAGCGTTCCAAGTTTTGCCAAAGCGCGACTCTACTTGTTGCCGGAAGTGGCGACGCGGGCCAAGACTTTGTTCTGCCTTTCAGAGGCCTTTTCCAACACGCGCTTGTAGACGCGCTTCTTCTCCTCAGAGCGCGCATTGCGAATGAACTCCGAGAAGGGAGTCGACGTGGTTTTCTTGGGTTTGCGCTTGAACGAGAACATATAGTTTAGTTTAGACCCAGCATTTCCCTAATGTCGGCAACACTGTATTTTTCAGGGATATGGTTGTCAATCCGATCAACTCCAGCCCGATAGAACCGATGCGACCCGTCGTTGTTCTTCATTAGCAAATCCACCTGAATACGCTTGCCAAGTTCTGATTTCAAACGATTAACCACTTCCCGCGCGGCGAAGTACTGACGGACAAAATCTTCGGGCTCAATCCGACGACCCTCGGCGGCTTCCCGTGCCTGAACAAATCTCCACGCTTGCCGGGGTTCCTGGTAAACATACAGAATCTGTACTGTCCGACCTCTGTCCAGTGATCGCTGGATGTTCCGGTTCGCTACGTTATAGCTGGAAAGCGTGCCGTCGAGCACGAAGCTCTGTTCCTGGTTGAGGGCGAGATCGTGAATACGTTCAATAATCGGGATCACTGCGCGTTGAAACAACCATGAATTTCCTCCTGTGTATCCGGGCAACAGCTCGCGCAGCTCGTCCGGATCGATGCGCAAAATCTTAGAGCCGTCCCCACTCTTCATTTCCAACAATTCGATCGACGCCTCCGTCTTGCCCGCACCGGGCGAACCGGCCATGAACACTGACACAGGATTCGCCTCGGGAACATAAGTCGCAGGATCGGTAAACCGTCGGGCGATCTCGGTGCGATGCTTCTTTGCGTATTCGAGCGCCTCCTGCTCAATTCGCTTTTCATCGGGCGTCATTTCCACGGGAGAATCTCAAATAGCGCTGGGTGCAGCGTCACTACATAACCGTGACAGATTTATTTTGACAGCCGCACTCTCGACTTTGCGGTCCGTCGAATTCTAAATCGAAAGAATATTCCCGCAGTCCGGCGGCACTTTGCCGTTGAGCGTATCGAGGTAAATCCGCTCCACCGCTTCACGTCCGCTATCGCGCGTGACCTTCAGCCAGCGCTCTGCCATGGGCACGAAAGTGTTCCAAGTTTTGCCGAAGCGCGCGTTGTAGGCGTCGCGCCCCAACACCTGCACGCGCTGGCGGCGGTACTCGGGGGCGAAGAAGAATACAGGTTTCGGGCCGAGCAGGCCTTTGCCGGGTGCGTGCAGGTCGCGATGGGACATGCCGACGGCGCAGCTGTACTTCAGGTTATCGCGCAAGTGCTCGTGCACCGCGACGCGCACTTTGCCGCTGCCGGCGAAATCGACGAGCACGGCGGGCTGCGCGGCGGGAAGCTGCGCGATCTCATCGTACGTCAGCACGCGGTTGTAGCAGCCGAGGCCCGCCACGAAGGCGCGGTTGCCGGGCGACGTGAGTCCGACGGTTTCGATTCCGCCCCGTTCGTGCAGCAGATGCGCGAGACTGAATGCGGTCTTGCCGGAGGCGCTCGCGATCACGACCGCGGTTGCGCCGAAAAATTTCTGCTCGGCCAGGAAATCGTCGATCAGAAACGCAGTACCGAAGAGCGGCATGAAGAGCGACTGCATATCCTCGTGGCGCTTGTCGTAGAGCGGGCCGCCGGCCGAGGTGCGTTGGTAGATGTTGTACGTCATCGGCAGCTCGCGCCGATGCGCCGTGCCGTCGACGACCACGCCCGCGTCCACGCGGTCCGGCTTCAGCACCGCGTGCGTCGCCATCGGCCAGTAGCCGTAGAGCCGCTCGCCGGGCGCGAGCGCGTCGTGGCGCGACTCGACCACGTCCGCGAAACCCCAGACCGGGATGACGCCCCAGCCATCGGGCGCGGGAAAAAACCGCCAGTACTTCAGCACGACGCCGGTTTCGGCGTAGGTGATGTTATTGGCGGTAAAGGCGAAGCTGTCGACCTTCAACAACACGTCGCCCGGCTCCAGCGCGCCGAGCGGCGCGGACACGAACCGGGTTTTCGAAATATCGTCGCGGGAAATTTGGAAGGTAGTGATCTCGGGCACGGTGCATCGATACTACCACGCCCCAGCCGCGACGCGCGCAATCTGCGAAGCGCATGCATACGCAGAACATGCGGCACACTACGGCTTATGCCTAATGCGCCCGGCGCCGCTACACGATAGCGGACGCTCGTTGGCCTCCTCCGCTTCCCATGCGATGATCCCGATCCCTATCCGGCGATCGAAGTGGCGCACTCATGGCGGCGGGAAATAACGAACAAGGATTCGGGTCGCGGTCGAGCGCCGATGACGTCGTCGAGGGCCGCGATCTTTCGGGGCGCACGATTGTCGTCACCGGCGCCAATAGCGGGATCGGCGAGTGGACCGCGCGGGCGCTGGCGAGCAGCGGTGCGCGCGTCATCTTCGCCTGTCGGCAGCCGGCGAGCGGCGAGGCCGCCGTCGAACGAGCGCGCGCCGCGCATCCCGGATGCAAGGCCGAGTTCGCGAAACTCGACCTCGCGTCGTTCGCCGCCATACGCAGCTTCGCCGAGCAACTCGATACCGAGCGCATCGATGCACTGATATGCAACGCGGGTCTCGTTACGCTCGACTGGGCCGAGACCGAGGAAGGTTTCGAGCGGACGGTGGGTGTTTGTCACATCGGGCACTTTCTTCTCGCGCGATGGTTGGCGCCGCGGCTCCTGGCAGCCGCCGCGCCGCGGATCGTGATGGTGTCGAGCGAGAGCCACCACTCGCCGCCGACACTCGATTTCGAGCGGTTGCCGCTGACGCGGGAAAACTTCCGCGGGATGATCGCGTACGGTCAGGCCAAACTGTGCAACGTTTTGATGGCGAAGGCGCTGCAATCGCACTACGGCGGCCGGGGCCTGGTCGCGTGTGCACTGCATCCGGGCACACTCGTCACGACCGATATTGGGCGTAATTCCAAAGCCGTCGGCGCATTGATCAAACTGGTGAGCCCGTTTACCAAGAGTCCAGCGCAGGGGGCGGCGACGAGCGTCTATGCGACCGTTCACGAACCCGCTTCGGATCTTGCCGGGCAATACCTGGAGGACTGTCGCGTCGCGAAGTGCAGCGCGGAAGCGAACGACGCGACGGTCGCTCAGCGGTTGTGGGTTGAAAGTGAGAAGTGGGTTGCGCGCGCGGGTGCGCCTGCGTGGCCGTAGCGACGAAACTTCCGACAGAGAAGCAAAATCAGGGTCAGGTCCGGTCTCTTACCTGAATCACTTCTCGGTGACATCGATCGGCGAAGGGTTCTCGTCCGGCGGGGCTTCGCCTTCTTGCTTGGCGGTTTTGCGCTTCTGCTTTTCCTCCTGCTTGCGCTTCTTCGCCAACTCCTTCTGCCGCTTTTCAAACCGATAGTTAGTCTTGGCCAACGCGGTGTCCGCCCGTTGAATGAGTGAACCCCAATTCTACCCTTTGACTGCCGGCAATGCTCGGGTCCATGCGATGTGCGCGCCGTCCGTTCGCGGAGGCCACGAGCCGACTCGACCCGGCTAGAGGGCGGCGCCGACCAGCTTGCCAACGCCGGCGGTAAGAGCCATCGCGAGCGCGCCCCAGAAGGCGACGCGTACCGCGCCCTTAGAGAGCGACGCGCCGCCGGCATACGCCGCGGTGGCGCCGAAGACGAGGAGCGTGGCGATTGTTACGGCGGCGGATATCTCGACGATCCGTGTCACCGGCGCGATCGCGGCCGTCACGGTCGGGATCGCCGCGCCGACGGCGAAGGCGCCGGCGGATGCGAGCGCTGCCTGGATTGGGCGCGCGCGCAGCGTTTCCGTGATGCCGAGTTCGTCGCGCGCGTGCGCGCCGAGCGCGTCGTTCGCCGTGAGCTGTTCCGAAACCCGATGCGCCAGCGCTTTGTCGAGGCCCCGATTGATATAGATCGCCGTCAACTCCGCCAACTCGCGCGCGGGTTCCTCTTCGAGTTCGCGCCGCTCGCGGGCAAGGTCGGCGTTCTCGGTATCGGCTTGCGACTTCACCGACACGTATTCGCCGGCCGCCATCGACATCGCGCCGGCGACGAGCCCGGCGACGCCGGTGAGCAGAATGCCGCTTTGTGTTGAGCCCGCCGCGGCGACGCCGACGACGAGACTCGATACCGAAATCGTTCCGTCGTTCGCGCCGAGCACGGCCGCCCGCAGCCAGCCGATGCGATGCGCGCGGTGCGCTTCCAAATGCATGCGTGCCATGAGAGATGTCGTCCAATGGAACCGCAAAGATGTTACGCCGGATCGCCGGTTCGTTCCTCAACAACGGGTGATCGCGGGCTCAATGCTTCCAACCGCTTCCCCGGCATGGCGTCGCGCGGGCGACCCATCGGAGCGCGGGTCCGGCCGCCGCTTCGGCATTCACCGCGGTCAACCGACAAGGGCGCGCACCAGCAACGACGACCCCATCGCGATGAGCACCACGCTGATGAAGCGAGCGAACTGCTTGGGCGAAATTCGCAAGTGCACGTGCCCGCCTATCCATAGTCCGAGAAAAAGAAACGGCAGCAGCATGAATGCCACTTTCAACTCATCCCACAGCACGAGCCCGGCGACCGCGAAGATCAGGAGCCGGCTGCCGACGCTGAAGATCACGAGCGCCGCGAGCGTCGAGCGCAGCGCGCTCTTGTCGCGCAACCGGCGCGACAGGTAGATCACGTACGCCGGACCGCCGATGCCGAATACGGCGCCGCTCGCGCCGCCGGTGATACCGGCGACGTACGCCCAGCGGCGGCTGATCGGGGTCGCCGGCAGGCGCTCGATGAGCGCGTAGACGCCGTAGAGCGCGACGAACGCGCCGAGGCCGACAAGCGCCGCGTCGCGCGGCAGGTTCACGAGCAGCGTGACGCCGATCACGGCCCCGACGAAGGCAAGCGGAACCATCCGCATCAGCTCGCCGCCCGCCGCGTGTTCGCGATGCCGCACGCCGAGGAACAGCGCGGCCACGACGTCGAGCGTCGCCAACACCGGCAGCACGAACGTCATCGGCCACAGGTGCGAAAGCACCGGCACCGTGACCAACGCCGAGCCGAATCCCGACAGGCCGAAGACGATGTAGCCGAGCGTAATCATTGCCGCCGCGAGCGCGAGCGATTCCAGGCTGACAGGCATTCGCGGGGATTAGGTTTTTTTGCGGCTTGGATGCGCGGGCGTTGCCCGCATCCTCTCCCGCTGGGAGTCTGATTTCAACTTCGTCGCGAGCCTGCCTGCAAGAACCGGCTCAATACCGCTTTCTTCGACCCGGCGATACACTGCGCTTCGCGATGGCACGGCGACTCATCCGGCGGTTTTTGCCCGACGTGGAGAAGATCCGCAAGCACAAACACTTGCGCTTTCTCGGCGACCGCCTGCTCGAGCCGAATCTCTGGCACTTGAACCGGCAATCGGTGCCGAAGGGCGTCGCGCTCGGTCTGTTCATGGCGTTCATGCCGATACCGCTGCAAACCATCCCGGCGGCAATCGTCGCGCTTTACATCGGCGCCAACCTGCCGATTACCTTGGTACTGGTTTGGATGACCAATCCACTTACCATGGCGCCCACGGTCTATCTCTGTTACTGGGTCGGCGCGACGATCCTGCGCACGACCCCGCAGGCGATCGACTTCGAAGTATCGTTTTATTGGGTCGGCGAACAATTTCTGCGCGTATGGGAACCGTTCTTGGTCGGCAGCTTCGTGGTCGCCACGACGCTGGCCGTGACCGGATATTACGGTATGCGCTGGCTTTGGCACTGGCACGTGCTGCGCGATTGGGAAAAGCGCCGCGCGCGCAGGCACGGCACGCACGGCAATAAACGTCGTCGGACGTAAGCGCGCCCCGCCGCCGGTCCGATTCACCGCATCTTCGGCCCGTCGCCTCGTGGCGACGCCGCTTGACCGTCTCACCACGCCAACGCGGTAACCGTCTTGCCCATCACCTCCTCGTTGAAGGCGACTCGCGCGATCGGCGATTCGACGCTCGCCGCGCCGTAGCAAACGTGCAGCGGCAGCAGATGTTCCTCGCGCGGATGGCAAAAGCGCGCCGCCGGCGCCCGCTCCCACGCGATCAATCGTTGCTCGCGATCCAGGACCGACAGTTTCGCGTCGGTGCAGGTTTCGCGCAGCCAACCGTCGAATTGCCGGCAAGCCTCGTTCGCTTTTCCGTTCGCCGCGAAAAGCTCCCGCAGATTGTGAAACGACATGCCGGAGCCGACGATCAGGACGCCTTGCCGGCGCAGCGCGGCGATCGACTTGCCGAGCGCGATATGCGCCGCCGGATCGAGGCTCTTCAGCAGCGACAACTGCAGGCACGGGATGCGCGCTTGCGGATACATGAGCAGCAGCGGGATGAACAAACCGTGATCGAAGCCGCGGGTGTCGTCGAGCTTCGCGCTCGCGCCGCTCGCTTCGATCAAGCGCTGGATCTCCTTCGCCAGGCGCGGGTCGCCGGGCGCCGGATACCGGAGTTCGTAGGATTCGGGCGGGAAGCCGCGGTAGTCGTAGAACAGTTCGGGGCGGGCCGCGCTCGTCAGCGTCGGTTCGGTCTCTTCCCAATGCGCGCTGACGACCAAGATCGCGGACGGCATCGGGAGATCGGCCGCCACGCCGTGCAGGAAGTCGACCAGCTTCCGGTGGCGCGCGTCGCCGAGCACCGGCAGCGGTCCGCCGCCGTGAGGAACGTACAAAACCGGAAAAGGATTCTCGCGTTTCGGATTCGACATCGGTGTTTCCTGTTTCTTGTCAACGTGATCCGCGACCCGTAACACCCGCGCGATCGTTGGCGCGCATCGAACCCGCGAGGTTAGCACCGCCGATGCCGAGGCAATCGGTGAAGTAGCGCTCGATGCGCCGCGAGGCCGCCTCGACGCCCGCCAGCCCGATGTGCCCGTCCGGCCGCAATAGAAAGTAGGCAGGCGATTGTATCCCGGCGCGACGGAGTTCGCGCTCGTTGTCGCGGCCAGCGGGAATTTCGTGAATCTGCAAAATATCCCGGAGCGCGAACGGAACTGCGCCTGGCGCCGGCTGACCGACGAGGAGAAGATTGAAACGCGTGTCGTCAAGCTTCGCGAACAGATCCTCCGCGGGCGCGCCGGCGGCGAAACGGAGCCGCAGCCACGGAAACCGGTCGCCCGGTCGCGGCGAGCGGCGCGGCAGCGCGCCGTCGGTCTCCGACAAGGGGCCGGCGCGATAGTGAATGCCGATCTGCGATATGGTGCGAAAGGCCAGCTCGCGGGTCGCGTCAAACCGCATTACCGTCGCGGCGATCTTCGCGAGCACGCGCGTGCGCAACAGGCGGCTGGTCCAGCGATCCGAAACGACGACGGAGAACGCACGGTCGGTGGTATCGAGCAGACGCCGCGCGACCGGAAGGCGCTCGGCTTCGTAGGAGTCGAGCAGCGTGTCGGCGGCGCGCCCGGCGGCGACCAGCGCGAGTTTCCAGGCCAGGTTGTACGCGTCCTGCAGGCCGGTGTTCATGCCCTGCGCACCGACCGGACTGTGGATGTGGGCCGCGTCGCCGAGCAGGAAGCAGCGCCGCTCGCGAAAACGCGCCGCGCGGCGGTGGTGAATGCGATAGGTCGACAACCAGCGGCAATCCCGGAAAACGAGCCCGGCGCCGACGTGCTCGCGCACCGACGGCGCGACCTCCGCGAACGCGAGATCGTCGCGCGCGCGCAACGCCGGCGGCAGGATGCCGACAACGCGCCAATGATCGGCGCCGCGCATCGGGAAGAACAAATGAAAGCCGTCGCGCAGCAGATAGACGTTGAGTTCGCCCGGCACCATGGGGCCGGTCGCGGTCGTGTCCGCAACGAAGAACACGTGCTCGTACGGCGCGCCGGGAAACTCGACGCGGTTCAGCTCGCGCACCGCGCTGCGCGCGCCGTCGCAGCCCGCGACCCAGCGCGCCTTGATCGTGCGCCGCGAACCGTCGGCGATTCGCAGCGTGCATTCGACGCGCTCGGTATGCTGCGCCAGCGCCACCAGCTCGTGATTCCACGCGACCTCGACGCCGTGCGCGCGCAGGCATTCGCCGAGCAACCGCTCGTTGTCGTCTTGGCCGAGGATAAGGAGAAACGGAAACGGACTCAGATCGCGTCCGATATCGCCGAGCGGAATACGCGCGCTATGGCGGCCGTTGGCCCAGAGGTTCGCGCCGCTCGCGGGCCGGCCGCGCGCCACGGCGGTTTCGGCGATGCCGAGCTTCGCGTAGATTTCGAGCGTGCGCGCCTGCACGCCGAGCGCCTTGGTGTGCACCGAGGGATGGGGATGCCGATCGACGATGGCAAAGCGCACGCCGCGGCGCGCCAGCTGATCGGCCAGCATCAGGCCGGTTGGCCCGGCGCCGACGATAAGCACGTCGATGTCGTCGGATGGCGTCAATGAAGCAAAACCCCCTCGGCGCGGCCGCGGTCTGCGTGGCCGCAATTCCCGGATAGCGCGCCTCGCTCCCTTCGATCGTCTCATGATCCCGGTGGAGCCTGCGCGCGCGAATTTTCGCCGTTCGATACATCGAACGCAAAGAAAAACGTCGCGCCCTTTCCCCGCTTGGATTCGACCCGTCTTGACGCTGCTCGGTCCCGCCTTGATTGGCGCCGGCGTTTGATGGAGCAAGCACAAAGTGGCGATCTCGGCGAAATTGCGGGCGCTGTTGCCGCGGGAGTTGCGAGAGCTGCCGGATGCGCGCACCGGCCGATATGGCGTCCGGTCGCGCCGCCGACTACGATGGGCCGATGCCGACAACCGTGCAGGATCTCTCCGACGCCAATTACGTCGAATCGATTCGCGAGCACGCGCGCTGGCAGAACCCGTGCGAGCTTGTGGAACAGGACGGCTTGCTTCTGGTTGCCGGCCCGAACGCGTTTCCGGCCGCTTACCGCAATTGCGTCGTGCGCGTGGATCAGCGAGTTCCGGCGAAGGACACGCTGGCGCGTGCGCGCGATTTTTTCGGATCGCGCCGTCGCGGCTTTACCGTGATCACGCGCGACAGCCGCGACAGCGACTTGGCGTCGTTCCTGCCGGCCGCCGGGCTGAAACCGTTCGGCGACTCGCCGTGCATGTTGATCGAGGCGCCGCTCGCGGAGCCGCGCATTCCGGCCGACGTACGCGTGGAGCGTTTCAGCGACGTGCGCCATGTTCTGGACGCCGTGGAAATCAACGCCGAAGCTTACGAGGCCATAAAGCTTCCGCCGCACGAGGCGCGCGTTTATTTCGGACGGCCGGAAAGACTGCTGTCGCCGAACGTGGAGGGTTATGTGGCCTACCGCGCGAGCCGACCGGCGTCCACGGCCTTGACCATCTTCAGCGGCGACGGCGCCGGCGTGTACTGGGTCGGCACCGCCAACGGCGCGCAACGCCGCGGCTTGGCCGAGATCTGCACGCGCCTCGCAACCAACGCCGGCTTCGCGCGCGGCGCCAAAGTCGTCACCTTGCAGGCAAGCCCGTTCGGCGAGCCGATCTACCAGCGCCTCGGCTACCGAACCTACGACCGTACGCGGCGCTTCATGGAGTTACCGGCGAAGTAGTTCCGGAAACTAAAAGCGCATGTGCTACTCGGCGATGGTGAGACAGGGCGTGAAGTCGGGACTGCGCTGGAAAGCGCGGCTTCAAACCGATCGCGTCGAAGAGCTGTTCCGGCGGCGGCTGCGCGATGACTCGATCAAGATCGCCAAGGCGTTCGAGGCGAATTTCCACGACCCGCAAACACCCGACGAGGAGAACATCGAGCGATCCATCGACGAATACCATCGCCGGAAGGCCGCCGCTTGGGAAACGGAGATTTTCAAACAACGCAAACGACTGGCCGACGCGGAACGGAAGCTGAAGGAAAAGGAAACCAAGAAGGCGCTCGAGGATCGGCGAATCGCGACCTACAAAGTGTCGTGGCTGCGAAACCGCATCGCCGATCTGAATCGAACGACGCTCGTGCCGGACGATTCGCGCATTTTTCCGTTTTGGTACGCGCCGGTGCTGACGCTCGATGACAACGAGCTCGTGATTTCACCGATGCGCTACCACTGCCGCCCGCACGGCAAACCTGCGTGGTACGACACGCGCTACCCGGGGTTGTACAATGCGCGCCGCGACAACCTGGAGGGATTTTGGAAAGAGTCGTTCGGCCGCAAACACGCGGTACTGGCGATATCGAGCTTCTATGAAAACGTCGCGCGCCACGACTATGAAAAGCGCGCGCTGCGTCCGGACGAGAAGGCGCAGAACGTGGTTCTGCAGTTCAACCCGCGGCCGGCGGCGGAAATGTACGTCGCCTGCGTTTGGGACCGCTGGCGGTCCCACGGGCAGCCGGACCTCTACTCGTTCGCCGTGATCACCGACGACCCGCCGCCCGAAATCGCCGCCACCGGCCACGACCGGTGCCCGATTCCCCTCAAAGCCGACAACGTTGGCAAGTGGTTGCGGCCGGAACAGCTCGCAAAAAAGGATCTATACGCATTGCTCGACGATCGCGAGCGCTTCCACTACGCGCACGAGCTTGCGGCCTGACTTGCCGCGGAGTTTTAACAACGTCAACGGCCGGATCCTTTCCGGCAGCTCGTCGATTTCTACGATCGCGATGTCGCTCCCGACGACTGCAACTCGACCGGCGCGCGCTGCGCACCGCGAACCAACGTGCCCGGTAAGGCGCCGGTCGGATCGCCCTCGCGGTACGTGATCTCTCCGCTCACGATAGTCGCAACGTACCCTTCGGCCTTTTGCAGTAGGCGCCGTCCGTTCGCGGGCAGGTCGTGAACGATATAGGGCCGGCGCAAACGCAGCCGCTCGAAATCGATCACGTTGATGTCCGCCTTCATTCCGACGGCGAGCAGCCCGCGATCGAGCAATCCGACGGCCGCCGCGGTATCGCGCGTCTGGCGCTTCACCAGCCACGGCAGCTCCAGGCGGCCTTCGCGGCGGTCGCGCGCCCAGTGGGTGAGCGCGAACGTCGGGAAACTTGCATCGCAAACGGTTGCGACATGCGCGCCGCCGTCGCCCAAGCCGAACACGGTGTCCTTGTGCGTCATCATCGCGCGCGCGACGTCGAGGCTGAACTCGGTGTAGTTAAGCAGCGGGAAATACAACAATTCGCGCCCGTCGTCCTCGAGCAGCAGATCGTAGGTCAGTTCCTCCGGACGCACGCCGAGCCGCTGCGCTTGCGCGGCGATGCTGGTCGATCGATCGGGTTCGTAGTCCGGCGGATCGCCGAGGCGAAACAGTTTTTGGTAGTTTTTGGAAATATAATGCACCAGCCGGTGCCGGCTCACCGGCGGCTCGCTCAGGATGCGGCGGCGCACGTCGGGATCGCGCAGGATGCGCACGCGCTCGGCGAGCGGTTGGTCGGCGATGGCGCGGTACGACGGACAGCCCACGAACGGGTGCAGCGATCCTTCCAACCCGAACAACGTGGCGATCGGCCGCCCGCACACCTGCGCCTTCATCGGCAACCCGCGGTTCGCCGCGCGCTCGATGCGATCGAGCAGCAGTTTCCAACTGCCCGGCTCGTTGTCGCGCTGTGCCACCGAGATCGTCATCGGCCGGCCGGAATCCTCGACCATGCGGCAGAACGTCGCGAACTCCTTGTCCATGTCGTCGAAGTCGGAAATCATTTCCATCACGCCGGCCTTGGCGTCGCGCAGACCGCGCGCGATGCCGCGCAGCTCCTGTTCGGACGCCGTCAGCGTCGGTGTCGGATCGCCGGCGCCGGTGCGGTGATTGGCCGTGCGCGAGGAGGAAAATCCGATCGCACCGGCGGCGAGGGCCTCGCGCACCAGCGCGCGCATGCGCGCGATCTCATCCAAGCTCGCGGCTTCGCGATTTGCGCCGCGTTCGCCCATGACGTAGACGCGCAGCGCGCCGTGCGGCACCTGCGCGCAAAGATCGATGTCGTGCGGCACCCGCTCGAGCGCGTCGAGATACTCGGGAAAGCTCGACCAATCCCAATCCAAGCCTTCGGCCAAGACGACGCCGGGAATATCTTCGACGCCCTCCATCAACCGAATGAGCATGTCGTGCTGATCCGCGCGCACCGGCGCGAAGCCGACGCCGCAATTGCCCATCACCGCCGTGGTCACGCCGTGCAGCGACGACGGCGCCAGACGCGAGTCCCACGTCGCTTGGCCGTCGTAGTGCGTGTGAATGTCGACGAAGCCGGGCGTGACGAGCAAACCGTCGGCGTCGATTTCCTGCCGGCCGAGTACGCTCACCTTGCCGATTTCGGAAATGATTCCGCCCTCGACGGCGATGTCGGCCTGGTACGTCGGACCGCCGCTGCCGTCGACGATCGTACCGCCGCGAATCACCAAGCTTGAGCGTTGAGCCATGAGGTCGGTCTGCTTCGTCAGAGTTTGCAGGCAAGCGCGATGGTTGGCGCACACCCGTTGAAAGTCAAGCAATCGATGCCGGCCGAGTTCCGCCGGGCGTGGAGGTTCACGCCTCCATGTTTCGCAACCGACTCGGTACCATGGCATCGCGCCAGAATTTCAACTTGGTCCCGGCCCGGCGCGCGCTCCCCCGCTAGCGATCCCGGCCGGGGGCACGGCGCGCACGGTCCGAAGCGTCCGTAGCGTATCGGGCGCCGACTACACTCAATGGGTAATAACCCCGGATTCGATCGCACCGTCCACGCTCGCGGCATGGCCATAAACCCGACACCCGGCGCACGCTCGCATACCCTGCCGCTCGGCTACAAGCTCGGCGAATACACCGTCGTCGCGGTGCTCGGCGACGGCGGCTTCGGCATCACCTATCGCGCGCGCGATAACAAGCTCGGGCTCGACGTCGCGATCAAGGAATACTTTCCGGGGATCTACGCGACCCGCGCGCAGGGCGCGACGATCATGCCCAAAACCGACGGCGACCTCGAAAATTATCGCTGGGGATTGAGCGCGTTTCTCAAGGAAGCGCAGGCGCTGGCGAAGTTCAAGCATCCGCAAATCGTGCGCGTGCTGCGCTTCCTCGAGGCGAACGACACCGCCTACACCATCATGGAATACGAGGAAGGCGAGACGCTGACGGCGTATCTCAAACGCCATGGCGGCGTGCTTCTCGAAGCACGGCTCCTTCAGATCTTTTTGCCGATCTTGAACGGACTGCACGCGGTGCACGACGCCGGCTTGCTGCATCTCGACATCAAGCCCGACAACATTTACATGCGCCGCAACGAACAGCCGATGCTCATCGACTTCGGCTCCTCGCGCCAAATGCGCGGCGACACCGACGGCAATATCACGCTCACGCCCGGCTTCTGCGCGCTCGAACAATATCCCGGCCACGGCGACATCGGCGTCGCTTCGGACGTCTACGGCATGGGCGCGACGCTGTACCGCTGCATTACCGGTAAGAATCCGCTCGACTCGCTCGCGCGACATAAGGCGTACGAAAAATTGCGTAACGACCCGCTGGCGCCCGCGACGTCGTCTACCCGCCCGACCTACGCCCCGCATATTCGCGAATCGATCGACAGCGCGTTGAAGCTCGCGATCGACGAACGCCCGCCGTCGGCATTCGCGCTGCAACAGGCGTTGATGGGCAAGGACCTGACCAAAATCGCCGCGCGGCCGGTGTCGTCGCCGTATCGCCCGGGCACGGGTTTCATCGGCGTACTGCTGCCGCCGGAAAAACAAACGATCTTTCGCCGGCGCTACGGATTCTTCGAAAAAGCAATCGCGTTGTTCGTATTCATGGCGACCTTCGCGATTGTCGTTCCGAAGTTCTTGATCGACACCGATCGCATGAGTCAGTCGGAACTGTTCGAGTGGATCGATCGCACGCAAAATGAAATCGTCGCGCAGGCCAAACAATTCGGCGACTTCGTGAATGAGACCGTGTTCGGCGTGACGCCGCGCCCGAAAGCAACGACAACTTCCGCGACACCGAAGCGCGCCGCACCGAAACCGACCGAACCCGCGCCGGTCGAGATCGTGGCGCGGCGC
>Ga0299906_10002514_pt1 | contig 15204 bp, 17 predicted proteins | sample RVTome_14_FD_200259 | JGI IMG/M metagenome (GOLD analysis project Ga0299906, IMG submission 200259) | Soil microbial communities from uranium-contaminated site in the Upper Colorado River Basin, Wyoming, United States - RVT145D125 (version 2) ... | reverse complement strand
CCCCTGGGATGCCATCTACCAGGGCACCATCACGATCGACCACGATACGGTCTTTGGCTCAAGCATGAGCCTGGGCAAGGGGCTGGCGCGACCCGCGCTCCGGTTGGATGACACGGATACCCCGACACCGACGGCGACACACACACCCAGCGCGACCCCGGACCCGGCGCCAACGGAGGTGCTCACGGACCACGATGTCGAGCTGTACATGATCGCAGAGGACAACGAGGGCAACAGCGATTATGTCCTGCTGGCCAGTTACACGATGAGCTGTCACTGACGGTTGGCGCCGGCCTACGTCGACGCTCGGCTCCCGGTGGTATAATCAACAAACCTCCCGCGCTCCACGCGGGAGGTTATTCTTATGAGCATGTTTGAGAAGCTGTCTGGCATAGAAGCGCGCTTCCAGCTAATCGACCAGGGAATGGCCGAAGCTGGCGAGGACTACCAACGCGTCGCCGAGTTGGCTCAGGAGCGGGCCGAACTCGAGCCTTTGGTGTCTGCCTTCCGCGACTATCGCCAGGTAACGGACCAGATGGAACAAGCCGAGGTGCTACTCGGCGCTGATGATGCCGACATGCGGGCCCTGGCCGAAACGGAGCTGGTCGAACTACAAGCGCGCCATGAGCGGCTCGAAGCCGAGCTCAAATCCATGCTTGTCCCGCGCGATCCGCGTGATCGCCGCAATGTGATCGTCGAGATTCGGGCTGGCACGGGTGGCGACGAGGCCACGCTGTTCGCCTCCGACCTGTACCGGATGTACTCGCGCTATGCCGAAGAGCAGGGTTGGAAAACCGAGGTCCTGTCGCTCAATGAGACTGGGGTTGGCGGTGTGAAGGAGATCATCTTCCTGGTCAAGGGCAGCGGCGCGTTTTCTCGGTTGAAGTATGAGTCGGGGGTCCACCGGGTGCAGCGGGTTCCGGCGACCGAATCCCAGGGCCGGATTCACACCTCGACGGCGACCGTGGCCGTCATGGCCGAGGCTGAAGATGTTGAAATCGCCATCCCCGAGGGCGATATCCGCATGGATGTATTTCGTTCGGGGGGCGCCGGCGGCCAGAGCGTCCAGAAGAACTCAACGGCGGTCCGGCTTACCCACCTGCCGACCGGGATGGTCGTGCAGTGCCAAGACGAACGCTCGCAACTGCAGAACCGCAACCGGGCCATGAGTATTCTGCGGGCCCGGCTTTATGAACAGGCGCTCCAAGAACAGCAAGCCAAGGAAGATGCCGCCCGACGGGCCCAGGTCGGCAGCGCAGAGCGGTCCGAGAAGATCCGCACCTACAATTTTCCCCAGAACCGGGTCACCGATCACCGTATCGGCGTCTCGTCCCATAACTTGACGGCCGTGCTTGAAGGCGCCATCGATGTGTTCGTTGATGAACTCGCCGCGCAAGAGGAGGCCACCCGGCTTCTACTTGCCAGTGGGTGAGCCGGCGCCGGATGGCGCCACGCTGGCCGAATTGCTGGCTGAAGCCCGCCGGCGCTTGGCCGATCACAGCCAAACCCCTAGCCTGGACGCGCAAACCTTGATGGTTAAGGCCGTCGGCCTGCCACGCGGCTGGGTGCTGTCCCATGCCGAAGCCCAGCTCGATCCCGACCAGGCTGCCTCTTATCGGGCCGATGTCGAGCGCTGTGCGCAAGGAGTTCCCCTTCCCTATGTCCTCGGCTGGTGGGAGTTTTACGGCCGCCAGTATCATCTCTCGCCGGATGTGCTCATCCCGCGGCCTGAAACGGAGCACCTGGTCGAGGCGGCGCTGCGCCGACTAGCTGCTCGGCCCGAGCTAGGCCGGGTTCTTGAACTGGGCACTGGATCCGGCTGTGTGATCTGCAGCCTGGCGCTCGACCTGCCCGGCCGGCTCTACCTGGCGACCGATCGCAGCTGGCCGGCGTTGCAGGTATGCCGGCGCAACCTGGCCGAATACCAACTGGTGGAGCAGGTGGACCTGGTGCTGGCCGATCAATTGCAGGGCCTGGACGGTCCCTTTGACCTGATCGTCTCCAATCCACCCTACCTGACGAGCCGGGCGGCCACCGAGCTGCCGGTCGGCCAGCGAGAACCTCGATCGGCGTTGGACGGTGGGCCGGATGGCCTCGATCCCGTACGAGCGATCGCCGCCAACCTGGACCGGGCGCTGGCCCCCGGCGGCGAGCTGCTGCTCGAACTGGACCCCCATCAGATGGAAGAGGCTCGTGCCGTCATCGGCGCAGCCATCGTGCTCGAAGGGGCCGCGATCGAGAAGGACATGGCAGGCGATGATCGAATCTTGTGGGTGCGGAGAGTGGGCAACCGGTGAATACGCGGCTCATCTCGGCCGATGAACCCCAAGCCATCGATCATGCGGTTGCCCTGTTGTGTGAAGCCGCCTTGGTGGCCTTTCCGACCGACACGGTCTATGGCCTGGCAGCGGCCATTGATCAGCCGAGGGCGATCAACCGGCTGTTCGAAGCCAAGGGCCGGCCAGAGGAGAAAGCCGTGCCTGTCTTGCTGGCGGACCGGTCGCAGCTAGACCGCGTTGCCTCACAGGTTGCCCAACCCGTGCTGCGGCTGGCGGAGGCATTCTGGCCAGGACCCCTGACGCTCATCGTGCCCAAGGCGGACGATCTTCCGGCAGAGCTGAGCAGTTTGCCAACCATTGGTGTGCGCGTGCCCGATCACCCGGTGGCACTCGCCTTGCTGCGGGCCACGGGTCCGCTGGCCGTGACCTCGGCCAACCGGTCTGGTCGCCCCGATTGTCTTACGGCGGGAGCGGTCAAGGACCAATTGGACGGGTTGATTGAACTGATTGTTGATGGCGGGTTGACGCCCGGGGGCAGACCGTCGACCGTCGCCGCAATGGAAGATACGGAGCTGCGGGTCTTGCGGGAGGGCCCGATCAGCCTGGCGGTGATGCGGGCGGCACTGGCAAGCTAGCGCTCACCAGTGCTGCCCATACCAGCGCAAGTAGGTTTCAAGCTGATGCGCCCAGTAGGCCCCTTCGTGGCGGCCCGGACTGATCGAAAGCTCATGGGCGACATTGCGGGTCTCCAAAGCCTGTGTCAATTCGTCGACAGCGGGCAGCAGCGAATCGCGATCCCCAATATCAATCCAAATCTTGGGCGTGCCTGACCATCTGGGCTGCGCCAGCCAATTTGGCAGCGCGGCCAAATCGCCACCGCGGATGGCGGGGCTGTGAAGTCCGACGGCGCTGAAGACGTTGGGATAACGCAGGGCCAGCCGGAATGCCCAGCCGCCGCCGCGCGACAGGCCGCCGACGGCCCGCCAGGTGGGGCCGGGCAGGGCTCCGTAGTTCTCTTCGACGTACGGTACTAGTCCTTCCAGCAGGGCGGGCTCGAGCTCGAGGCCGGTCCGCTGCCAGGGCAAGACGATCAAGAAGCCGGGAACCGAGCCATCCTTGATTAGCCGGTCGGCGGTGTCGGCCAATCCCAGAGCTAGCCACGTCTGGTCGTCGCCCCCCAGTCCGTGGAGCAGGTACAGCGCGGGCCAGCCGCCCGTGCCCTGCTCGTAACAAGGCGGTAAGTAAATGCGAAAGGGAAGGTCCCGGCCGTAGGCCGAGGTGTCGACACTATCTTGGCGAATCTCGCCCTGGCGGGGACACTGGGTTGGGCTGGCCGTCGGCGCGGGAGCCGAGTTGGGGAACGAACTGGGCACAAGGGATGGGGTGGGCGAGAGAGCCGCCAGCGGTGCGGGGGGTGTTGCCGTCGGCAGCCGCGCGCCACAGGCGGACAATAGGAAAAAGCAGGCGGCGCCAAACACCCATCTCATCATGGCCGGCGCCAGAAAGAAACACCCGCTGGCCCGCAGGTTCCGCGTGCCAACGGGGGCGCCTGTTGATTCGAGTGTAGTCCGGACCCCATCAGGCGTCAACCCGTAGGATCAGCCGAAGCGGCCTTCAATGTAGTCCTCGGTCTGTTGGTGCAGCGGTTGGACGAACAAATCGTTGCCTGGAGCGAACTCAATGACCCGACCATCGAGCATGAATGCGGCGTAGTCGGCGACACGTGCCGCTTGTTGAGGAGAATGGGGGACAAGCAGGATGGTGTAGTCTTCCTTCAGGGTCTCGAGCGAACCCTCGACCCGCCCTGTTGAGATCGGATCCAAGCCCGAGGTCGGCTCGTCGAGCAGGATGACCTCCGGCTTGAGCGCCAGCGTGCGCGCCAGGCACAGGCGCTGCTGCTGGCCACCCGAGAGCGAAGTGGCTGGGTCATCGAGCCGGTCAATGACCTCATCCCACAAGGCAGCATCCTTCAGGCTGCGCTCGACCGCCTCCTGGTGTGTCACCTTGTCAGTAACCCCGGCCAGCTCCAATCCGTAGGTCAAATTCTGGCGGATGCTCATGGGCAGCACCACCGGCCGGGCGAAGACCATCCCGATCCGGCGACGCAGGGCGATCGTATCCAGCTTGGGATCGAGTACATCTTCGCCATCCAGAAGCACACTACCGCTGAACTCAGACACGTCGGCCAGATCATTGAGCCGATTGATCGTTCGCAGCAGCGTTGACTTGCCGCCGCCAGCCGGCCCAAATGCCACGGTGACGGCGTTGCGCGGTACGTCCAGCCAAAGTTCGGTTAACGACTCAGTGGCGTCGGAATAACGGACGCTGAGCGCCTCAATCCGAATCTTCGGATCGGACACATTCACCCGCCATAGGTCGCCTTCCGGCTTTCCACGGGAGGTGACTGCCAGCTGGCTGGCTGATGAGCTCACCACTGCCGCTTTGCCCTGGCGCGCGAGCGAACCAACGTCGCCACCGTATTCATGCTCAGCACGAAGACGAGCAGGACCAGGGCAGTCCCGTACTGAATGCGCACCGGCATGCCCGGCACCTGGGTTGAGATCACGTACAAGTGGTAGGGCAGGGCCATCGTCGGATCGAACGGGGAGGCCGGCAGCCGCGGCAGGAAGAATGCGGCGGCGGTGAAAAGAATCGGTGCGGTTTCGCCGGCGGCGCGCTCCAGACCAAGGATGACGCCGGTCAGGATGCCGGGCAGCGCCTGTGGCAGCACGACCCGGCGAATGGTTTGCCACTGCGTTCCGCCAAGGGAGACGCTGACCACCCGGAAGGCCTGCGGGACTGAGCGCAACGCCTGTTCGCTGGTGCTGATGACCACAGGCAGGGTCATGATGGCCAGGGTCAGGGAGCCGGCCAGGATGCTGGTTCCGAAATTCAGGAAGAGCACAAACAGGCCCAAGCCAAACAGACCGTACACGACCGAGGGGATTCCGGCCAAGTTAATGATGGCAACCCGGATTGCGCGGGTCCATCGGTTGTCGCCGGCGTACTCGGCCAGGTACACAGCCGCGCCGACACCCAAGGGCACGGCAACGACACCCGTCCCCAACGTGAGCCAGAAGGTTCCCACAATGGCCGGCCAGATGCCGCCGTCCCGCATCCCATCAGACGGCATGGCGGTCAGGAACTCGGCTGAGATCGCCGGCAGCCCTTGCCAGGCCACGTAGCCGACGATGAGAAAGATGGGTGTGACGGTGAAAACCGCCACCAGGGTGAGCAGGCCGTAACCCAGGCGTTGGTGAAGTTGGCGGTTCTTGGGCAAGATCGACATGAGTCGCCCTTAGGAGAGAATGCGATCGGCGCGTCGCCGCTGACGAAGCACGACACCGGCTGCCGTCAGGTTCACGAGCAATGTAATCAGAAACAGCGTAATGCCAATGAAGAACAGCGTGTGATAGTGGACAGAGCCCGTTGCCACTTCACCCATCTCGGCGGCAATGGTTGCCGTCATGGTGCGGGCCGGGTGAAACAGATCCAACGGGCTAAGCGGCAGCACGGGGGCGTTGCCAGTCACCATCATCACGGTCATGGTTTCGCCGATGGCCCGCCCGACCCCTAACATAACCGCCGTCAGCACGCCGCCGCGTGCCGCCGGCAGCGTGACCCGCCAGATAGTCTGCCACTCCGTTGCTCCCATCGCCAGCGAGGCGTCACGGTAGGTCTTGGGCACCGCGTCGAGGGCATCCTCGGCTACGCTGACGATGGTTGGGATGGCGATGGCGCCAAGCAGGAGCGAGCCGGTCAATGCCGTCAGCCCGGTCGGCAGGCCGAGGAATATGCGAACTGCCGGGGCGACGAGCAGGATGCCGATGAAGCCGAGCAATACAGAAGGCAGTCCGCCGAGCACCTCAACGAAGGGCTTGAGCACTTCGCGCGCCCAGCGCGGGGCGATTTCCGCAATATAGATTGCAGTTGCCAGGCCGAAAGGAACGGCGATGGCGGTGGCACCGAGCGTGATGAGCAGCGACCCTCCGATCAACGGCAGAATGCCGAAGTAGTCCTCGATCGGATACCAGCGGGTCGCCAGCAGCTCCCCTGGGGGCACCTCCGCCAGGGTTGGTCCACCTTCTCGGAGGAGGAAGATAAAGATAAGAACGACAAAGAGAATCGCTGAGTAGCCGGCGCTGCGGATGAATTGGGTAATGAAGAACTCGGCAATACCGGTCTGGCGCTGGTTGTTCATCTCACTCGATGGGTACGAAACCGAGGTCGACCACGATTTGCTGGGCGGCCGGACCCATAATCCACGTCAGGTAGTCCTCGACCTCACCTTGCGGCGGACCGGGTGTGTACATGTACAGGTCCCGGGCAATCGGGTAGGTACGGTTGTTGACGGTTTCGGCGGACGGTAGGACGTAATCGTCCGATCCTTGCAGCGCCACCGCTACCACCTTTACAGCCTCGGTTACATAGCCCAGCCCATCGTAGCCGATCGCGTTCGGGTTCTGATGCACCTCGGCAGTGATGCCCTCGGAGGAGGGGAGCAGCAGCGTGTCGCGTGAGAACAGGACGGTGCTGTCCGATCGTCCAAGACGCAACACTTCTTCGAGGAAGTAGACGTGGGTTCCTGAATTGGTCTCCCGGGAAAGCCGGACGATCGGACGATCTTCGCCGCCGACCTCTACCCAATTATCGATTTCACCCTGGTAAATCGCCGAGATTTGCTCGAGGCTCAGGCGGTCGACGGGGTTATCGGGATGTACGACGATGGCAATGGCATCTCGGGCAACAACGAACTCCACCGGTTCAACACCGTTGGCCTCGGCCTGGCCAATCTCATCTGGCTTGATTTGCCGCGAGGCGTTGGCCAGGTCGACGGTGCCATTGATCAAGGAGGCGATCCCGGTCCCCGATCCGCCCCCGGTGACCGAGATGCGAAGCTCCGGGTGAAGCGACTGGTAGGCCTCCGCCCAGGCCAATGCCAGATTGACCATCGTGTCGGAGCCCTTATTTTCGATCGTGCCGCTGCTGATCGACGGGCCCCCCTGTTGCGACGGCGTGGAACCACAGGCCGCGACCAGTAGGAGCGCGAGGGCGAAGAGGGTGGCGATGGCCGGCCGCTGCGGCGGGAACATGTGCCGATTATAGGTGGCAGGGCAAAGGCCCACAAGATGGAAGCGCCGGTGATGTACAATCGACCCGCCATGACCACCAATGGTGGATCGGCCAAGATTGCCGTCCGCGACCTCGACTTCTTCTATGGCGCCAAACAGGCGTTGTTCAAAATCAGCATGGATATCGAACCGCGCCGGATTACTGCTCTGATCGGCCCGTCTGGCTGCGGCAAATCAACCTTCCTGCGTTGCCTAAACCGTATGAATGACACCATTCCTGATACCCGTGTCGCCGGGCAGGTGCTCCTGGAAGGCGAGGACATCTACGGCTCCGAGGTTGCTTTGTCCCTGCTGCGCCAACGCGTTGGGATGGTGTTTCAGAAACCTAATCCTTTCCCCCAATCGATCTTCAATAATGTCGCCTACGGCCCGCGTATCCTGGGATTGACGGATGACGAAATCGACTTGGAGCGTCTGGTTGAGCGCTCTTTGCGCCGCGTTGGACTCTGGGATGAAGTGGCCCACCTGCTGGATCAGGATGCCCTCAGTCTATCGCTCGGTGAGCAACAGCGATTGTGCATTGCCCGGGTCATAGCCGTCGAGCCCGAAGTGATCCTGATGGATGAGCCATGTTCGGCGCTCGATCCGGTGGCCACCCTGCGCATCGAAGACCTCATGAAGCAGCTCAAGGAGAACTTCACCATCGTGATCGTGACGCATAACATGCAGCAGGCCGCCCGGGTGTCCGACAAGACGGGCCTGTTCTGGCTCGGCGAACTGGTTGAGTTTGGTGCTACCGATATGATCTTCACCCGCCCGAAGCAGCAGCGCACCGAGGACTACATCACAGGGCGTCTTGGCTGAGATGGGAGGAGAGTAGAAGGATGGCCGGCAAGACGCGAGTCGCCTACGATCAAGCCTTTAACGCCATCAAGGAAGATATCCTGCGTCTTAGTGAACTGGTCGACCGGGCCATTGGGCAGGCATTGATCTGTCTGCAAGAGCGCGACCAGGGCATGGCACACCAGGTGATCAACGACGATGAGGCCATTAACGATCTGCGCTTCAAGGTCGAAGAGGATTGTCTCAAGCTCATCGCAACGCAGCAACCGGCAGCCACAGATCTGCGGGCGGTGGTCGCCGCCATGAACATCGTGGTTGACATTGAGCGCATGGGCGACTACGCAGCCGGGATCGCCAAAACCGTGATCCGCATGGGGGAAGAGCCACTGCTCAAGCCGCTCATCGACATCCCGCGCATGGTTGAAATCGCCCGCCAGATGCTGCGAGACGCGATCAAGGCCTATGCCGCCCGCGACGCCTCGATGGCCAAAGAAATCGCGGCGCGCGACGACGAAATCGACCATCTGTACCGGGCGATCTTTGATGAGCTGGTCGAGATCATGGCCGACCAACCGGAGGGCGCCGCCCGGGCGACCTACCTGCTGTGGGTGGCGCACAACCTCGAACGGATCGGCGACCGCGTCACCAATATCGCCGAGAGGGTGGTCTTCATCACCACCGGGGACATGCGCGAGCTCAACGTCTGACAGCTGCCCGGGCCGCGGCTATAATGGAAACGACAACTGAGAAGGAAGCCTTCGGGGCAGGGTGAGGGCTACGGCCCAATTCCCGACCGGCGGTAAAGCCCGCGAGCGCCTCGGCGCTGACCCGGTGCAACTCCGGGGCCGACGGTACAGTCCGGATGGAAGAAGGCACACCAGCTGGCCACGCCTGTGGTCTGGCGCCTGTTGCATGCCCCCGAAGCGAAGAGCGCTTCGGGGTTTTGCTTGGCGCCGCCTGCAGACGGGTGGTGGATACATGCGCCCCGAAGATGCCTTCGGGGCGATTTGTTTGGAAGGGGCGTTGGCTCATGCAGCCTGGAAGCATAGCGAGCGGAAGCCAGGAGCGAACTCAGCGTTTCGGCGTCTTGTCGCGACCGGTGCTTCTGGTGGTCACGCTGATTGCCGGAATGCTGTTGTGGTGGCTACTCGTTCGTGTGAGCGGCCTGCCGGCCTTCATCTTGCCGGCGCCGGGCCAGGTCTGGGGCCGATTTCTCACCTTGCTGGCCGATGGATCGTTGCTGCGTCACACGGCCGCAACGCTCTCGGAAGTGCTGGCCGGCTTGGTGGCCGGGACGGCGCTGGCGGCAGCCACGGGCTACGCCATAGCCAAGTCGCCGTCCGCCGAGCGGTTGCTGTCACCCTACATTGTGGCCTCGCAAGCCATCCCGGTGGTTGCGATTGCCCCCTTGCTCGTGATCTGGTTTGGTCCCGGCTGGTTCTCCAAAGTTGTGGTGGCCGGGCTGATTGTGTTCTTCCCGGTCCTGGTCAACACCGTGGTCGGGCTGCGTTCGGTGCCGGCAGAGCTGCATGAGCTGATGCGCTCGCTGCGCGCCTCCCGGCGGCAAATCTTCGTCAAACTCGAGGTCCCGGGCGCGCTGCCGGTTCTCTTTGGTGGTCTCAAGATCGGGGCGACCCTGTCGGTCATCGGTGCCGTGGTCGGCGAGTTTGTTGGAGCCGACCGCGGACTGGGTTTTCTGATCAATCTCGGGCGTGGGCTGTACGACACGCCCCAGGTTTTCGTCGGGATCTTTACGCTGGTGGCGTTGGCTTTAGCGTTGTACGGCCTTATCAGCCTGGCCGAGAGCCAAACGTTAGCCTGGCGCCGCCGGGAAGTGCCGCTGGCAAGGAGGTCGCAATGAGATCGAACGGCAAGGTGTTTTTGGTGGCCAGCCTGCTGGCCATGCTGGTGGCCGGCTGTGCCGGTGGCCAGACGGACCAGCAAACGCGGGCGCAGGTCAGGCTGCCGATGGGCTTCGTGCCCAACGTGCAGTATGCCCCGTTCTATGTGGCCGACGCCCGCGGCTACTTCGATGAGGCGGGAATCGACATCACTTTCGATTATTCGGCCGAAACCGATGGCATCGCCCTGGTTGGCTCGGGCGAACTACCCTTTACGTTGGCCTCGGGCGAGCAGGTGCTGTTGGCCCGCCAGCAAGGCGCGCCGGTCGTCTACGTCTTTGCTTGGTGGCAGGACTTCCCGGTAGCCGTGGCCGCACCGACCGAGCTTGGGTTGAAGTCACCGGCGGACCTGGCCGGCCTGGCGGTCGGGCTGCCCGGCCGCTTTGGCGCCTCCTACATCGGTTTGCGGGCACTGCTCAGCGTCGCCGGATTGACCGAAGACGACCTTCAACTCGAGTCCATAGGGTTCAACCAGGTCGAGGCGCTGGCAACGGGCCAGGTCGAGGCGGTGGTGGTTTATGCCAACAATGAGCCGATCCAGCTTCGCGCGCAGGGGTTCGACATCGACGTCCTGCGCGTTTCGGACCATGTAGAGCTGGCCTCGAACGGGCTGGTAACCAACGAGACGACCATTGCCGAAAACCCCGATCTGGTGCGGGCCATGGTAGCCGCCATCGACCGCGGCTTGCAGGACACGCTGGCCGACCCCGAGGCAGCCTACACAATCTCACAGGATTACGTCGAAGGATTGGCCGAAGCCGACCGCCAAATCCAGATGGAAGTCCTGCTGACGTCGATCGCTTTCTGGCAGGCGGAGCGTTTGGGGGAGGCCAATGCGCAGGCCTGGGTCAACATGCAACAGCTTCTGCTGACTATGGAGATGTTGACCGAGGAGCAGCCGTTGGGGGATGCCTACACCAACCAGTTTCTGCCCGAGCTCCAATGACCCGCCAGACCCTGCTCGAAGCGCGTGACTTGAGTCATGTCTACCCCAATGCCAACGGCGGATTGGGGGCGTTGGAGCACGTCAACCTCACGATCGAGCGCGACTCGTTCGTGTGTGTGGTGGGTCCCTCCGGCAGCGGCAAGACCACTTTGCTCAGGTTGCTGTCCGGACTGCTGACGCCGACGGCGGGCAGCATCCTGTTCGAAGGTGAGCCCCTCGATCGGCCGCGGCGCCGCATAGGATTTGTCTTCCAACAGGCCAACCTGATGCCGTGGCGGACGGCCGAAGCCAATGTCCGTTTGCCGCTTGAGATTCAGCCCGAGGCCAACAGCGATCCTGCCCTGCGGGCGCGGGCAATGCTCGAGCTGGTGGGTTTGACCGGCTTTGAAGGGGCCTACCCCCGCGATCTGTCGGGGGGCATGGCTCAGCGAGTCGCGCTGGCCCGGGCCCTGGTGCACGCCCCCGACTTGCTGTTGATGGATGAGCCGTTTGGCTCGCTCGACGCCCTGACTCGGGAGCTGATGATCGGTGAGCTGCTGCGCATCTGGCGCCAGCGCGCCGTCACCATACTCATGGTGACACATTCTGTTTCTGAGGCGGTGCTGATGGCCGACCGGGTCATTGTGCTAAGCGAGCGCCCTGGGTCTGTGGTCCTGGACCTCCCGGTGGACCTGCCCCGGCCGCGCGACCTCGAAATGGTCTACACAGCGCCGTTTGGCCGGCTGGCCGATCAGGTCCGCCGGGCCGTCTACGGGCGCGCGACGGCCCCGAGCCAAAGCAGCGAGCCGATTCCGTTCGACTGAGCGCATACAGCTGCGCAACCCTTGACAGAAGCATGGCGGGCCATTTGATTGGCTGGGCGCGATGGCTGCCTGGATGGCCCGCGAGGCTGCCCATGCCGCCATAGGGACGTTGTTTACAACGTCCCTACGTGGCGGGTGTTGAAGAACGGGAACGGTCGCCTAGGCATACCGCCCTCATCGGTAGATCGGATCGCTAGCGGCCGCCACGATCGTGCGGCCCCGGGACCCGGTCAAGAGGGCAATCGCATGGTAAAGCCACAAAGCGAAGGGCCGCCTCGATAGCGTTCGAGGCGGCCCCAGTTTGTTTCCCTTTGAATGGATTGGGAAGCTCTAGTTGGCTTTTTCTGGCTTGGCCGGGGCGGCCGTGCCCCGGCGCCGAATGGCCCGCAACCCCAGCCAGGCGGGCACACCGAGCAAGATGGCGGCCGGCAGGCCGCAGATTACGACGTAGATGCCGGCTTCGGCCAGGTTTTGCAGGGCTCCCACCAGCGCTTCAACCGCCTCGCGGGCCGTGCCTTCCGGCGTCCAGCGGCCAATTTGCAGCGGCTGGCTGGCGACATCCGGCAGCAGTTCAACGCTGATCGAAGATAGACGGGCCGACTGCTCCAAGTATTGGATCCGGCCGCGGAGCACTTCGATTTCCTCACGCACCCGGCGCAGCTCGTTAAGCACGGCCAGCACATCTTCAATCTCATCGCGCTCGCTGGCCGATTCCATGATTTCGCGGAGTTCGGATTCGGCCGCTTCCAAATTGCCCAGCCGTGACTGCAGGTCGGTGTACTCCTCGGTCACGTCCTGGCCGCTCATATTCTGGCTGCGCACCTCGACGGCGGCGTCTTTGATTTGTTCGAGGGCCTGATCGAGCTGGTCGCTGGGTACACGTATGGTGATACTGGCTTGCTTGGCGATAACGGCTTCTTCCAGCCGGCTGTCGCCGTAGGAGGTTTGATAGACATTGGACGAGACGACGAAGCCGCCCATGCTCTCGGCCAACCGACTGATGCTGGCGACCGACGCCTCGGGATTGTCGACCACGATGCTGAGATTGGCGTTGCGCACAACCAGGCGCTCCTGCATTGAGCCAACCACCGCCTGGTCGAGCCCGGCGCCATCGCCAGCGACCATCCCTTCCTCGGCAATGTCCATTTCGAACGCTGGAGCCATCGGCTCGGCCGCGGGCGCCTCAATGCCGGATCGCTGCGTGAGCGCAGACGGGGCGCCTGCGCCGCAGGCCGCCAACAGGACGGCGCTCAGTACTATGCTGCTCAAAATGACGGTCGTGCGCTTCATGCTGTTTTCTCCTCGCACCGCATCGGCTGTGTCCCCGTATGCATGAGACGTATTCGCGGGGCCGTGGGTTCCCGTCACCAGCCGGACATCAGCCGAAGGGCCTGGCGCTCGGGAAGGCCGGCTTCCATCATACGTCGTTGGACGGCGGGGACATCGTAGTCGACGCGCTGCGGGTACCAGGTCAGTCCTTCTGTGTCGAGCATGGCGTAGGCCGCCCGCGGGTCCATATCACGCGGCTGGCCGACAGAACCAGGGTTGAGGATCATGCGGGGCCGGAGTTGGAGCGGCTCATCCCAGCGAACCGCCTTGAGTTCCGTTTGGCCGTTCTCCGGTGGACGGCGAAAGACAAGTGGCAGATGGGAATGACCCACCAAGCAGTACGGCGTCTCGAAGGCCAAGAAGTTCATTTCGGCCGTCGCCGGATCAAGGATGTACTCCCATACCGGCTGACGCGGGCTGCCATGGGCCAGGGTGAAGTCGTCAAAGCTGACACGCGAGGGAAGGGAAAGCAGGTAGGCCTCGGAAGTACCACTCAATTCGGATTTCGTCCAACTGGCAGCATCCCTGGCGTCCTGATTGAAGCGTTCCAGCGGGATCTTGCCCAGCGCCGCCTGATCGTGATTGCCGATCAGGCAAACCAGGTTGGGCAGCGACCGGATGAGCTCAACGCACTCATTCGGATCGGGGCCGTAGCCCACCAAATCGCCCAGGCACCAAACGGCCTGATACTCGTCGGCGGCCTGTTCGAGGACGGCTTCGAGTGCAGTCAAATTCGCGTGGATATCGGAAATGATGAGAACCTTCATGAGCTGCATGGTAGCACGGAGGCAGGGGGCGGGGAAGAGCTTGTGACCCCCAATTGGCTCACGTATAATTCCACCGGTGCCTATCCTCGACGAGCGCAGCCTCGAGTTCTTGAGCCACAGCCCAGAGCAGACCCAAAGGATCGGTGTTCGGCTGGGAGAGCTGCTTATGGCCGGCGCCGTCTTGTGCCTCGCCGGCGAGTTGGGGGCCGGCAAGACCACCCTGGCGCAGGGTATCGCCCGTGGTTGGGGCGCCCTTGATTCGGTGACCAGTCCCACTTTCGTGCTGATCAATGAATACCGCCGCGCCGATAACGAGGTGCTTTATCACGTGGATGCCTTCCGTCTGGCGGCTGCCGCCGAGGCCGAAGCACTTGGGATTGAGGAGCTGTTTGAAGCTCCGAGCCCGGTGATCGTCGAATGGCCCGGGCGGATCGAGCGGTTGCTGCCTGAAGAACATCTGTGGATCGATATGACTTGGGTCGACGACTCACGGCGCAACCTGGCCTTCCACGCACATGGCCCGCAGCACGAAGCGCTGCTGCGCGGCTTGCGCCGCGCTGCGTTCGGAGGTTGAAAAGTGCTGCTGGCGATCGACACGGCGACGGCGCTGATTGGCGTAAGCCTGGATGATGGGGATCAGGTGCTCGTCGAACGCATCTGGCGGTCCCCGCGGCACCACACGGTGCAGTTGGGGCCGGAGGTGGCGCTGACGTTGCAGTCGGCTGGCGCCTCGGTCGAGGACCTATCGGTGATTGCCGTTGCCAGCGGGCCGGGTTCCTACACGGGCCTGCGCATCGGGATGGCCCTGGCCAAAGGATTGGCATTGAGCAACGACCTGCCGCTGGTGGCGGTGCCCACATTGAGCGCCGTTGCCAGGGCGCAGCCGGCCTCCGAAAAACCGCTGCTGGCGGTGCTCGAGGTGGGTCGAGGGCGGGTGGCGGCCGTATGGTACAAATGGGGTCGCCAGGCTTGGCAAGCGGAATCCGAGCCGGTGGTACTGGCGTGGTCGGACCTGATTGAACAGCTCAAGGAGCCGACGATAGTAGCCGGCGAGCTTGGTGCGGCCAGAGCCAGGCTGGCAAAGCACAAGTGGGCGGAGCCGGTCGGGCCGGAAGCGTGCTTGCGCCGGCCGAGCTACCTGGGAGCCGTCGCCCGCCAACTGCTGGACGAGGGAGTCGACACCGATCCGGCTCTTGCCGTGCCGAGCTACCTGGGCGAGATTGCGCCGGCGCAGGCATGACGGACTCGGCAGGCCCCGTGATAC
>Ga0299906_10002513_pt1 | contig 15205 bp, 12 predicted proteins | sample RVTome_14_FD_200259 | JGI IMG/M metagenome (GOLD analysis project Ga0299906, IMG submission 200259) | Soil microbial communities from uranium-contaminated site in the Upper Colorado River Basin, Wyoming, United States - RVT145D125 (version 2) ... | reverse complement strand
TCCTCAACGTGCGGGTCGATTCGACGGCGATTCTCGACCCCAATCGCAACGTCGCCCCCCAGCCGAACGCCAGCACGAACGCCGCCCCGCGGGCCGGAATGGCCCTCGTCGCGGAAATGTTCAAGCAGGGCCAGAAAGACGACATCATCAAGCGTCTGGATGAGGGCCTGTCGGTCGAATCGAAGGACAATACCGGCCAGACGATGCTGGCCCTGGCCGCGCGGTACTCCGGGGGCGACATGGTGTCGCTCCTGATCGAGCGCGGCGCCGATGTGGACGCCATGGACAACGCCGGGCGCACGCCGCTCATGTCCGCCGGCCAGTACGGCAACATGGAAGCCCTCCAGGTGCTCGTCGATTCCGGCGCGCAGGTGAACGCCCGCGACAAGATCGGCAACACGCCGCTCTCGTGGGCGTCCGGGTTCGGCACGCCGGAGTGCGTGAAGGAGCTCATCGAGTCCGGGGCCGACATCGAAGCCGTCAGCAGCGTGACGGGCTGGACGCCGCTGATCTGGGCGGCGGGATTCGGCAACCCCGAGTCCGTGCGGGCCCTCATCGAGGCCGGCGCCAACAAGGAGGTCGGCGACATCATGCAGGGGGCCACGCCGCTCATCAACGCCGCCCGCACCGGCAAGATCGAGAGCATCATCGTGCTCGTTGAAGGCGGCGCCAATCTCGAGACGAAGGATCGCAACGGCAAGACCGCGTTCCTGGCCGCGTGCGAGAACGCCGGCGGCACCGCCGACAAGGTCGACGTGTTCATCAGGGCCGGCGCCGATGTCTTCGCCACCGACAATCGCGGCAAGACGGCCTACGACCTGGCGCGGGCCCGGACCGACGCCCGAGCCGCGGCCGTAGTCGAGCTGCTCAAGCCGCACTTCGAGAATCGCGGCAGCGATCCGCAGCCGAACAACTGATCGGCATCGGCGACGATATATCCCGCCAACAACGACGCGCTCAGGGATCCGCAGGGTCCCTGAGCGTTTCGCATTTCGTGGGCCGGGCGGCGATGCCGCGCCATCGCGTTATCATGGGCGGCCCGGTCCCGCATTCTCAGGAGCAGACCCGATGACGACCGCGACACCGCCGGCCACCAAGGCCTACCCCCGATTGATCGAACTGGCACGCGAGGCCAGTCTCCTCGGCTCAACCGCCCGGCTGCTGGGCTGGGACCAGGAGGTTCTCATGCCCAAAGGCGGCGTGGAATATCGAAGCCGCCAACTGGCCCAGCTCGCCCGGCTGCATCACGAGATGGCGACCGATCCCGGAATCGGCGACCTCCTGGCCGAGTGCGAGGCCGACTCGGACCTCATGGCGGATCCGACGTCCGTCGAGGCAGTGAACGTGCGCGAACTGCGCTGGGAGTACGATCGATCCACGCGGCTTCCGGCATCGCTTGTGGCCGAGGAGGCGCGCCTGGCGAGCCTGGGGCAACACACGTGGGCCGACGCCCGGAAGGCCGGGCGCTTTGCTCAGTTCCAACCGATCCTGGGCCGGATCGTCGACCTCCTGCGCCGCAAGGCCGAGTGCTTCGGCTGGGCCGATGGCGGCGAGGCGTGGGATGCGCTGGCCGAGGACTACGAGAAGGGCTGCACGGCGGCGCAGGTTCGGGCGATCTTCACGCCGCTGCGCGACCGGCTCCAATCGCTGCTCCGGGAGCTTCTCGGATCGCCGACCGCGCCGTCCAACGCCTTCAACGAACTCGAGCTGCCGGTCGAGCAGCAGAAGGCGTTCGTGCGCTTCGTCTCCGAGGCGCTGGGCTTCGACTACAACCGCGGGCGGCTGGACACCTCGACGCACCCGTTCTGCTCCGGGACGCACTGCAACGATGTGCGTCTCACCACGCGCTTTCGCAATGTGAACGTGAACGACGCCCTGGGCTCGACCATGCACGAGACCGGCCACGGCATCTACGAGCAGGGGCTGCCCTTCGAGCACGTGGGCACGCCGATGGGCCAGTTCGTGTCGCTCGGCATCCACGAGAGCCAGAGCCGCATGTGGGAGAACCAGGTCGGCCGAAGCCGGTCGTTCTGGGTCTGGTGCTATCCGAAGCTGTCGGAGTTTTTCGGACTGACCACGAGCGCGTTGAGCTTCGACGACGTTTATGGCGCGGTGAACATCGTCCGGCCGGACTTCATCCGCGTGGAGGCGGATGAGGCGACGTACAACATGCACATCATGGTCCGCTTCGAGCTGGAGTGCGCGATCCTCTCGGGCGCCCTGGATGTGGCCGACATCCCCGATGCGTGGAACCAGAAGTACCGCGACTCCCTGGGGCTGGAGGTGCCGGATGACGCCAAGGGATGCCTCCAGGACATCCACTGGTCGATGGCGTCGATGGGCTACTTCCCGACGTACACGCTGGGGAATCTGTACGCGGCTCAGTTCTTCGAGCGGGCCGTGGCCGACATCGGCGGCCTGGAGAAGCAGTTCGAGCGGGGGACGTTCGCCGAGCTGAAGATGTGGCTGAACGAGAACATCCACGCCCAGGGCCAGCGCTACCGTGCCGCGGACCTGTGCGAACACGTGACGGGCAAGCCGCTCGGCCCCGACCCGCTCATGCGGCACCTTGAGGGCAAACTCCGCCCGCTGTATGGCATCTGACCGGCGCCGCAGACGCGCCGCTGCGAATTCTGACTCGATCCTTATGCGGCCGGCGACCATCGGCCGGCCGGCCGATTCATGCACGTCCTTCAGGAAAGGGAGACCAATACGATGCGCATTATCTGGTTCATCGACGCCGAGTACCTGCTTCGGGCGGCCCCGGGCCCCTTCGACTACCTCAAGCTCAAGGCCTACATCGAGAAACAGATCGGCGAAGCGCTGTATGAGGGGTACTTTCTCAATTCGGCCCCGCAGATGCGGTCCGACGCGCAGGAAGGCTTCTACACGTGGCTGAAGTCCGCCGCGCCGCACGGCCCCCGGCTGCGAATCCAGCTCTACCGGCTGCGTAACATCCGCTGCAAGTGCCCGGCGTGCGGCGAGTGGTTTGATCGCAACATCCAGTCCGGCGTCGATGTCGGCATCGTCACGCTGCTGATGCGCCTGGCCGCGGTGGACCACTTCGACCGGGCCCTCATCTCCATCGGCGACGGCGAATACCAGGATGCCCTCGCGTTCGTGAAGACCGAGCTCGGCAAGGAACTGTGGCTGTGCGGCTTCGACGGCACGATCAACCCCGAATTGCAGTGCCATGCCGACCACGTGCTCTGGCTCGATGACGGCTGGGACGGATTCAAGAAGGGCGAGCGCCGCAGACGCGATGAGCAAGCGGACGAGTATGACGACGATGATGACTATGACGACGACGATGACGACGAGGGCGACGATGACGATTAGTCGATTCCGCTGCCGTTTCCCGGGCACGCGGACGATCGCGAGGCGGCGCGGGGGTCGGATGGGCATCGCCTTTGATGTGGGGAGCGATACCGCGTCGATCGAACCATGGACCACGGACCGGGCGACGCGGGCGTCCACCGCCTGTGCCCGTCACGCGCGGCCGTCGGGCTGGCGCGGCGGCCGAACCGCGCATGGGGCGTCACGGGCGGGCCGCTGTCGCGAAAATTGCCAACGGCCGGTCATCCGCCGCGCGGTTCTGTGCGTCATCTCTCTGGAGGTTGGCCGATGATCGTTCAGGAGGCGTCGATATGAGGATCACAGACTCGTGCGCGTGCCGTTTGCTGGGACCGGGGCTGGCGGCAGCCGTGCTGCTGGCCGGCTGCATCGAGCGCAAGGAACGGATCACGGTCCGTCCGAACGGCGACATCCAGTTTCAGGTGAACTACCAGTCCGAGTCGTGGAGCGAGATGTACATGGGCGATGCGTGGCCGCGGCTCGAGGGGGGCTGGCTGGCGGTGATGCGCAGCGAGGTGAAGGATGACGGAGCCGAGGAGTTCTTCCTGGAGGCCGAGGCGACGGTCCCCTGGGGCGCCGAGCTGCCCTCGCACTACGAGATCGAGAAGGACCCGTTCCCCGGCACGGCGACGCGCTTTCCCACGACGCTGATCATCGAGGAGCGGCGTGACGGCACGTACTACCACTTCAAGCGCACGTACGCCGCGCGGGACTGGGCGTACGTGGGCAAGGTGCGCGAGGAGATCGAGGAGCGGATCAAGGACCTGGAAAACGCCGAACAGGCCGCCGCGGAGGAGGGCGTCGACCTGGCCCCGCCCACGCCAGAGCAGCAGCGCGAGCGGCAGTTGCTGGTTCTCAAGGCCCTGACGGACTTCGAGACCGTCAAACTGGAACACTTCACGCTGCGGGCCCTGCGCGATGCGGTTCCGGATGCGCCGCAGGACGTGTGCCTGGCGGCCCGAACCGCGCTGCGGGCCCAGGCGGGCGCGATCGACTTCGATCGCATTGCCGCGCTGCTCGCCGAGCCGGACGATGAGGCCCGCGAGGCGGCCTTGGACGCCGAGGCGAAGGGTTTCGAGCAGCGTGCGCGGCAGGCCGTTGAGATTGCCCTGCGCGAGAGCGGCTGGGTCAGCGAGTCGAGACTGCGCGACTTCTTCAACCGGCTGGAGTGGCACCGCGAGTATTTCGAGATCACCGATGAGCTTGCGGATGACCAGTTCAAGATCACCGTGGTCATGCCCGGCCAGATCGTCGCCCACAACGCCGACCACGCCAGCGGCGGCGAGGCGTTCTGGGAGATCACGGGCGATGCGTTCCGCGACCGCGAGGTGGAGCTGATGGTGACGTCGCGGGTCCGCTAGCGGATAATTCAGACGGGGCGTCAGCGCCCGTGGCCGCCCAGGACCGCCATGCCCGAGACCTCGCTTGAATCCGAAGCCCTGGCCGTCTTCCAGCGGCACCGCCGCGATGTGTACGGCTGGGCCGTGCGCGTGCTGGGCGATCATCACGACGCGCTGGATGTGGTGCAGGATGTGTTCCTGAAATGGATCGGCCAGGTGCAGGTGGTTGAACCGGCCAGCCCGCGAGCGTGGCTGCGGACCGTGACCGTGAATCGCGCCCTGGACCTGGCCCGGGCTCGCAAGAGGCGACCGCTGGACGCCGCCGCCACGGCCCCGCGTGCCGCGCGCGATGAGGACCGGACGGAGCAGCAGGAGCTGCGCCAGCACATCGTTTCGGCTCTGGCGGCGCTCAGCGAGCAGCAGCGGGCCGTGGTGATGTCCAAGATCTACGACGGGCTGACCTTCGCGCAGATTGCCGAGGAACTGGACATCGCGGTCCCGACCGCCAAGACGCACTATCTGCGGGCGCTGGAGGCGATCCGCGATCGGCTGCCGCGCGGCTGGCGCTCATGAGGAGGTGAATGGTGAACGAGAAGCCGATGACCCGTGATGAACTCAAGGCGGCCCTGCCCGATTACCTGGCGGATGAACTGCCGCCGAAAGCGCGGCTGCGCTTCGAGGCCAGCCTCTGCGACCATTCGGACCTGGCGGACGAAGCGCGGTCGCTGGCCGCGGCGGTGGAGGCGATGCGAGCGCTCGATGAGGAGACGGTGATGACGGCAGCCACATCGGCGCCTCCGCCGAGTCATCACTCTTCCGGATGGAACATCGCGGGGCGCCTGCTGCGGCTGGCCGCGATGCTCGCTCTGGCGTTCGGCCTCGGCTATGCCGTGCGCGCCCCGCGGTTGCCGGCCACCGGCACGGGCACGCCGGCGACTGATCAGCGGGACGCCCGGGCGCCGGATGGCGCTGCACTGGAGACGCGCTACGCGATGGAGTACCTTGCCGACGGCCGGCGCAGCGGTCTCGGCCGCGCGCTGGTGGCGTTCTCGCGGGCGGTGAACGAAGAGCAAGACGAAACCCGATGACTCACCGGGGGCAAGCCAGATGCCGGAACACGAAGAGAATCGCTGGGGCTGGATGTGGGCCGCATTCACCGTGCGGTGGGTGCTGGGGCTCATCTTCCTGATGGCCGGGTGGTGGAAGTGCTTCACGCTCGGGCCGCGCGGGCACGCCGAGCAGTTGTTCATCGGCTGGTTCAAGGGCGAGGACCCGACGTGGATTCCGGTGTGGCTGCTGTGGACGCTGGGCGTGACGATTCCCGTGGTTGAATTGCTCGCCGGCGCCATGGTCTGTCTGGGCCTCGGTCGCCGGATCGCCTACATCGCGCTGGCGGCGATCCTCGTTATCGTCACCTACGGCCACCTGCTGCTGGAGCCGCTCTTCGACACCACGAGCCACATCTTCCCGCGGCTGGTGCTGCTGACGTTTCTGTTCATCGCGCCGATGAAGCACGATGTGCTGTCAGCCGACTGGCTGATCCGCCGCGGGCTGAGTCATCGCGGCCGGTCACCCGCGGAAGCGTGATGTCAACGCCGTCGATCCGCAGCGCCCCGAGAACGGCCATCGCCATTGCCTCGCGGGCGTCGACGGGGACGCCGTGGTCATTGCTCAGTGAGACGGGCTGGACCGCGCGGCTGCGGATCGCCTCGACCAGGGCGGCGTTGCGGGCGCCGCCGCCGGCGAGGATGACCTGCCCGAGCGCATAGTGGCCGCGGCCAAATTCCTCGACGGCGTCGGTGATCGCGCCGGCGATTGCCGCGCAGGCGCTGGCGGCAGTGTTTCGCCCCGACATGAGCCCCAGGGCGGCATCGACCCAATCCAGCGCCTCATCGCCCGTCCCGAGTGACCGATTCTCATCGCGGAGGTCCTCGAACAGACACGAAAGCGCCATCGCGTACTCGTCATGGGCGACGCCCCGCCGCGCATGCCGGCCGTCCTTGTCAAACGGGCATCCAAGCGCGCGGCGGGCGATGGCGTCGAGGATATGGTTGCACGGGCAGACATCGAACCCGCGGATCAGGTCGAGCGCGGCACGAGCGTCCTTCGCCGGTGATCCATCACCCGTAGCGGCGCAGGGCAGGAAGGTGATGTTGCAGTAGCCGCCGAGGTTGACGATCGCCCGCGCCTGTCCGTCGGGCGGCGGGCGGAACATGATCCAGTCCGCCAGGGGCGTGATCGGCGCGCCCTGCCCGCCCGCGGCCAGGTCCGCCTGCCGCAGGTCGGCGATGACCGGGCAGCCGAAGCGGTGCTCGATCGGCGCGGGGTTGATCAGTTGCCACGAGATCGGCGGCTGGTGAAACACGGTCTGGCCATGCACGGCGATCAGGTCCGGCTGCGCCCCATCCAGCAGGCGTTCGATCAGCTCGATATGCAGGTGGCCGAAATCCCAGGCCAGGCGAGCGAATTCGCCGGCGGTCATCGGCCGCTGCGCGGCGGCGGCGCGGAACCGGACGGCCAGTTTGCCCAGAGGGGTCGATTCGTGCCGCACGAGGCCGGCGGTGATGTCCGGCCCCCGGCCATCAAGGCGCACCAAGGCCGCATCGAGCCCGTCGATGCTCGTTCCCGACATGGTCCCCACGGCAAGGCGGCTTGGCGACGCCGGCTGCGGCATGGATGATTCCTCCGGTCCGCCCGTCGGGCGAATCGGCGACCCTTGCGTTATGCTCATCGCCCGATTGGACGACGATGAAACAGGCCAGGGTCGCCGATAGTCGCCCCGGGCTCCAGGAAACGCAAGCCCCTCCACCCTCCATGATCAAGCGCATTCTCGTCACCGGCGGCGCCGGGTTCCTCGGCTCGCATCTCTGCGACCGCCTCGTCCGGGCGGGGCAGGATGTGATCTGCGTGGACAATTTCTTCACCAGCCAGAAGTCCAACATCGAGCACCTGCTGGACTGCCACAACTTCGAGCTGGTGCGGCACGATGTCACGCACCCGCTGTTCCTGGAGGTGGATGAGATCTTCAACCTGGCCTGCCCGGCCTCGCCGCCGCACTACCAGTACAATCCCATCAAGACCATCAAGACGTCCGTCGTGGGGGCGATCAACATGCTGGGGCTGGCCAAGCGGGTGGGGGCGAAGATCCTGCACGCTTCCACGAGCGAGGTGTACGGCGACCCGGAGGTCCATCCCCAGCCGGAGAGCTATCGCGGCAACGTCAATCCGATCGGGCCGCGGGCGTGCTACGACGAGGGCAAGCGGGCCGCCGAGACGCTCATGTTCGACTACCACCGGCAGAACCGGGTGAACATCCGCGTCGTGCGCATCTTCAACACCTACGGCCCGCGCATGCACCCCTACGACGGGCGCGTGGTCAGCAACTTCATACGCCAGGCCCTGACCGGCCAGGACATCACCATCTACGGTGACGGCCGGCAGACGCGGTCGTTCTGCTACGTGGATGACCTGATCGACGGCATCCTCAGGATGATGGACGCCCCGGACGACTTCACCGGCCCCGTCAACCTGGGCAATCCCGGCGAGTTCACCATCCGGGAGCTCGCCGAGATGGTTGTCGAGCTGACGGGATCCGGGTCCAGGATTGTCAAGGCCCGCGAACTGCCTGCGGATGACCCGCTCCAGCGCCAGCCAGTCATCGACCTGGCGCGGCAGAAGCTGGGTTGGGAGCCGACGGTGCCCCTGCGCGACGGTCTGGCACGGACGATCGAGTGGTTTCGCAGCGTCGAACTTTCGACGTTCCGCGCGCCCACGCCGAACTTCTAACCCGACCCGCGCCGCGATCCGACGGACAACCCGAGCTGCCGCATCCGGTAGAACGGACGATGGCGCGATCAGGAGCGACTCTGGCATTGGCGTTCAGCGCGGCGGCGGCGGCGCTGGCGTGGACGACGGCCGCCGCGCCCGTGTCGTCGGACGGCATCGATCCGCTGGCCGTCGTGTCTGTCAGTCCGCCGCCGCGCATCACCGATGCGCTCGTCGGCTCATCCATCGAGGTGCGATTCGACCGGCCCGTCGATCGGGCGACGGTCAGCGCCGAGAGCTTCTGGGCCTTCGCCCGGTGGAGCGGGGCGGTCGCGGGCACGATCGGTTTCGCCGATGACGACCGGACGATCGTCCTCGACCCGGCCGGGGCGTTTTCAGCCGGCGAACAGGTGACGGTCTACCTGTCGCACGACCTGCGCGGCACGGATGGCGCGAGCATGCGCCCGGGCGGGTACTCGTTCCAGTTCTGGACCCGTGCCCGGCCGGCGGCGATGCAGTTCGCCACCGTCGATGTGCTGGACACGAACGCCGGCGCGCTGGAGTCCAGCCGCCCTTATGGGGGCGTGGCCTCGGACATGGACGGCGATGGCTGGCTCGATATCACGGTCGTGAACGAGGACACCGCCGATCTGCGGGTCTACCTCAATTCCGGCGATGGACTGGGCACGTATGGCACGTTCCTTCAGCCGACCACGCCCGTCAACATCCAGGCCAGCCCATCGGAGCCGAGCGACTTCAATCGCGATGGTCACGTGGACCTGTGCGTGGCCAACATCGCCACCTCATCCGTGTCGATCCTGCTGGGCAACGGCGACGGGACTTTCGCGCCGCAGCAGGAGATCATCGTCGGCGCCCAGCCGCGCGGCATCGCGGTGCTCGATGTCGATGGCGACGGCGATGTGGACATCGTCAACACCAACAACAGCGGCAACAACCTGTCGGTGCTGATCAATGACGGGACTGGCTCGTTCGCCATGCCGACGTTCTTCGAGGGCGGCGGCAACGGCGAGCGGGCCCTGGCCGCTGCCGACATGAACGAAGACGGCCTGCTCGACCTCGTCGTCAGCATGTACGCCGGCCAGGAGGTTGTCGTGCTCGGCGGCAACGGCGACGGGACGTTCACACCCCTGCACGCGCAGGCCTCGGGCGGGTCCATGTGGATGCTGGTGCTGGGCGATGTCAACGGCGACGGGCACGAGGATGTCGCAGGCGTCAGCGTCTCGCCGGCGTCGATGGGCGTCATTCTCGCGGGAACCGGCGCCGGGCAACTGGGCGAGCCCGACCCTACGGCGACGGACGCATTCCCGCTCTCGACCGATCTCGGCGATCTCGACGGCGATGGCGACCTCGACTGGGTGACCTCGTGCTTCGGCGGCGACTGGGTGGTGTTCTCCAACGATGGGAACGGTGGATTCGCCTTTGCCGGCGAGCTGCCGGCCCCGTCCAACGCCTCCTGCGCCGTGCCGTTCGATATGGACAACGACGGCGACCTCGACCTGGCCCTGATCGACGAGATCGACGATTCGATCCAGATCGTCATCAACAGCGGGCACGCGCGGCCGGGCGATGTCACCGGCGACGGCGTGGTCAATGTCACCGATCTGCTGCGCGTGCTGGCGGCGTGGGGGCCGTGCTCGCATTGCCCGGAGGACCTGGATGGCGACGATGCCGTCACTGTCGCCGACCTGCTGCTGGTGCTGGTGAATTGGGGTTGAGTGGCATTTCCGGGGGTCAGGGGGTCCGGGGGTTCGGGGGTCACGCCGGACCTGAGGCTTTGCGAAGGTCCGGGTCTCTGGTTTCGGGGATCCGAAGGTCTGGGGGACCGAGGGCCACGCCGGACCTGAGGCTTTGCGAAGGTCCGGGTTTCGGGGGCCCGGCGTTTCGGGGGTCCGGGCTTGCGGCGACGCAGCGGGAAATCGAGAATAGGCGGCAGGCGGATGGGATTGGATTCGGCATGCCACCGTGCAATCGACATCAAAGCCGGCACTGGCGAGCGCTCGCGGCTCTTTCGGTGTTCTCATGGGCCGGGCTCACCGCGGCTCAGGAATGCGATCAGACGTCGATCGGCGCGACGCCTCTTTCAGACCTGGGCAGCGGGCTGTATCTCGGCCTGTTCCAGGGCGGCCTCTATCCGGGCGGCGTGAACGTGATGCCCGCGGCCCATCATGTCCTGGCTGTTGAGCGCGGCGAACTGATGCAGCCGCTCAATGCCGCAGGCATGCCTGACCCGGCGGGCAAGGTGATTCTTCTGTCCATCGGCATGTCCAATGCAACGCAGGAATTCAGTCGATTCAAGATCGAGGCCTCCGACCATCCTGCGGTCAACGTCGAATCGCTGCGGATTGTGGATGGCGCCAAGAGCGGCGAGACCGCCGATCGATGGGATTCACCGGCGGACCTCAACTACGACCGGGTGCGCGACGAGGTCTTGGCGTCGATCGGGCTGAGCGAGGCGCAGGTCCAGGTCGCGTGGGTCAAGGTCGCCAATCGTCAGCCGTCCGCGAGCCTCCCTGCGTTCGACGCCGATGCCTACATCCTGCAGCGGCAATTGGGCGACATCGTGCGCGCGATGAAGACTCGATACCCGAATCTGCGGCAGGTCTACCTGTCGAGCCGCATCTACGCCGGATATGCCACCACGACACTGAATCCGGAGCCATACGCCTACGAATCGGGCTTCGCCGTGAAATGGGTCGTGGAGGCGCAGATCGAACAGGCGGCCGGCGGCGGCGCGAACCCGATTGCGGGAGAACTTGATCCGGCGACAACGCCGTGGATCGGCTGGGGGCCGTACCTGTGGGCGGACGGCCTCATACCTCGCAGCGACGGCTTGACCTGGCAATGCACGGACCTGTCGGTCGACGGAACGCATCCTACATCGCCGGGTCGAGCCAAGGTGGCGGACCTCATGCTGTCGTTCTTTCTGACGTCGTCGATGAGCCGGACCTGGTTTCGCGCCGGGCCGATTGGTGACACGAACCTGGACGGGCTCGTTGACGTTGCGGATCTCCTGGAACTGCTCGCATCCTGGGGAGATTGCGACCCGTGCATCGAGGACTTCGACGCCGATGGTGTGGTGGGCGTTTTCGACCTGCTGCTGCTCCTGGGCTCGTGGGGCTGACGGCCCATCGCGGCCTCCATGCTCACCGGAGGGTGCCTTGCCTCGGGGCTTTGACCGAGGCATGTCCGGCGAGTGGCACGTGTGAGTACGAGCCCCGAGCGCAAGTGAGCGGGGTCGTTAGGCGCACGAGTGTCCGTGTGCGCAAGCGCCCCGTCGCTGACGGGGGCGCTCCGGGCATGTTTGTGCGTCGGACCGGTCGCGCGTTGGACATGCGTCGCTCAGAGCCGCGAGGCATGGCACCGGACTTTACAGCTCAACCGCCGCGTCGCTGCCGGGGCGCTCTGGGCTCGTTTCGCGCGTCGGACCGGTCGCGCGTTGGGCATGCCTCCCGAAAACATGCGACCCGGCCGAGGGGCCGGGCCACATCAATGCGGCTGAGAGGAGTCGAACCTCCACGGGATATTACTCCCACTAGAACCTGAATCTAGCGCGTCTGCCAATTCCGCCACAGCCGCGGAGAATGGAAGCGGGATCATAGCCGTCGCCGCGCCGAGTTCAACGGGTGCCGGGGAAGGGGAATTCACCGCGGAGTCGCAAAGGGCGCGGAGAGAAAACAGAAAGCAGAAAACAAAAAACAGAAATGGACCCGCAGGGTGGGCTCATCGCGGCCGGCCCTTGTCATTTGACTGCACCCCTCTCTGTGCCCCCTGCGCCTCCGTAGTGAATTCCCCGCATCACGGGCAGGCGCCCCAGGCGGCCAGCATCGCCAGCAGATCCGTGATGCTCACCACGCCATCCTTATTGAGATCGGATGCACACTCCGGCGGCGGGAGGGGACAGGCTCCCCACGCGGCCAGCAGCCCCAAAAGGTCGTTGACGCCCACCGCGCGATCGCCGTCGACATCCTCCGGGCAGACGGTCGCGTCGATCCAGGCCAGGTGGGGTGTGGTGCGGGTCGAGCCGCAGATGTCGCCATAGTCGGCGAGCACGCCGTTCGGAGCGACTTCACCAACGAACGACCCGACCGCGGCCAGGAACCACTGACCGCCCTCCTGAATGAACACGCCGGCGCCGCTGTCTTTCAGCGCCAGCATGTACTCGAGGTTTCGCGGCGTCGGGCTGCTCATCGAACTGAGCGCGGCATTCGTGGGGTGGTCGAAGTCGCTGAGGATGACCCGAGTGTTCAGTCCCAGGAAATTGCCGAGTGCGTCGAGGACGTTCTCGCCTGCGCGGCGCGTGCCAGTAGCGATGGACGACGCTCCCGTCAGTCCCGTCCCTGTGTCGCCATAGCCGACATACGTGGCCACGGCGCCGAGCTCGGACAGTCCTCGATAGCGCTCGGCCGGCGCGACATTCGTGACGGGCGAGGCCAGCAGGATCAGGGCCAGGTCCGCGCCGTCAATGGAGGGGGGGTTGGTGGGATTGCCGGGCGGCCATTCGGGGTTGAGGATGATCTCGGCGAGCGGGTAGGTCTGGCCGCCGACCTCGAAGACGAAGTTGCCCGGAAACGTGAGGATGTTCCCGAAGTCCACGCAATGCGCTGCCGTGATCACGAAGCGCGGCGTGATGAGCGTGCCGGCGCACACAATGCCGTTGTCGGAGGCGCGGCGGATGGGGCCGAAGGGCGCGAACTGCGGCTGCGCGGCCAGGTCGGTGTACTGGGAATCGGCGCGGTCGTGGCGGATCGTCCCCGCCGTCGCCACAGCGCCGAGGGCGATCAATGACGCGGCAATCGCGGTCAGCCGCAGCCGCGCGGCACGGCCGGCTGAGCGGGGGTGAGGGCGCATCACTGGCGAGACTGTCAACATGGCGGCTATTGATTGATGGAGGATCGGGGGACATTTGCAGGCGATTCGACAGTACACCGGGAACCGCGGACCGGCCACTGAGATTCGCCGGCAACGGTCCGGATGATGCGGCCACGACGCTCCAAAGGGTCGCGAAGCCGCGCGGCCCCGGAGCCCGGATGGGTGGCCGATAAACGGGCGACCGCGCGGCAGCCCCGCGGCTGCGGCGCACTGCCGGGCATCGAGACCCGCCGCGCCCGCATCGACGCCGGGCCGGCGTTCAGGGGCCGAGTGCCGGCACTGGCGCTGACGACGGCCACTTCGCAACCGGCCTCGACGAGGTACGGTATGCCGCGCTCCGACCGGCCCCTGCGCCCGACCACCATGCGCTGGCGATCATCGGGTGCTGTCGCGTGAGCCACCTGGGCCGCGTGGGCGTGGGTCGCGTGGGCGCGAGCCGCATGGGCACGAGCCGCGCAAGCCGCCGTCCGCCCGACCTTGTCAATCGTCGCCATCGCCGCCGGCGGCATCGTCGCCATCCACGGCGACAGCGCCGCTTGGCGACGCGGGAACAGCCAGGCCGCGCTTCTCGATGACCTTGAGGCGGATCTCCTCGAAGAGGTCGCCGTTCTCGCGGAGGAACTGCTTGGCGTTCTCGCGGCCCTGGCCCAGGCGGATTTCACCGTAGCTGAACCACGCCCCGGACTTGTTGATCACCTCATCGGCGGCCGCCAGATCGAGCAGGTCGCCCGAGGCGGAGATGCCCTCGTTGAACATGATGTCGAACTCGGCATCGCGGAAGGGCGGGGCGATCTTGTTCTTGACCACGCGGGCCCGGACGCGGTTGCCCACGTTCTGATCGCCGTCCTTGATCGCGCCGGTGCGGCGAATGTCGATGCGGACGGACGAGTAGAACTTGAGTGCCCGACCTCCAGGGGTGGTCTCGGGCGAGCCGAACATCACGCCGATCTTCTCGCGGATCTGGTTGATGAAAATGACGGTCGTCGAGCTCTTGGAGATGGCCCCCGTGAGCTTGCGCATGGCCTGGCTCATCAGCCGCGCCTGAAGGCCCACGTGCGTATCGCCCATCTCGCCCTCGATCTCGGCCCGGGGGATGAGCGCGGCGACCGAGTCCACGATCACCACATCCACCGCGTTGGACCGGACCAGCAGCTCGCAGATTTCCAGCGCCTGCTCGCCCGTGTCGGGCTGGGAGACCAGCAGCTCGTCGATGTTGACGCCGATTCGCTTGGCCCAGGACGGGTCCAGCGCGTGCTCGGCGTCGATGAACGCGGCCACGCCTCCCTTTTTCTGGGCGTTGGCGGCCACGGTGAGGGCCAGGGTCGTCTTGCCCGACGATTCCGGGCCGAAGATCTCGATCACCCTGCCGCGCGGCACGCCCCGACCCCCCAGGGCGAGATCGAGACTCAGGGCGCCGGTGGAAATGCCGGGGATCGCCTTCATGACGCTGCTGTCAAGGCGCATGATCGACCCCTTGCCGAACGACTTTTCGATCTGGCTCAGGGCCCGTTCCAGGGCCTGGAGGCGGCCCTTGTCCTCGGCGATGACGTCGGCCATGGCGGCGTCCTTAGTTGCGCGGTCGGAAGTGGATCTCGCCGTCCTTGAGGCGGCGCCATTCTTGGTCGAGGTCACCATAGCTGCACCCTTTCTGATGGTCAATGTTCGGTATCCGTCAGGATGCATATTCTGTCGGATCCGTCAAGGGATGTTCGGTAGAAATTCGGTATTATTTGATAGATTTTTGTTAGGGTTCAACGGGCGGGCAAGGATGCTTCGCCGGGCCACACCGCCGACCGGCCGGCAGGGGCTGAATCGTGCCGGTGCTCCGATGGGCAGGAATTGCGCGGCCGCGCTGG
>Ga0299906_10002511_pt1 | contig 15212 bp, 15 predicted proteins | sample RVTome_14_FD_200259 | JGI IMG/M metagenome (GOLD analysis project Ga0299906, IMG submission 200259) | Soil microbial communities from uranium-contaminated site in the Upper Colorado River Basin, Wyoming, United States - RVT145D125 (version 2) ... | reverse complement strand
AGATCGTTTGCGCCTGCCATCTCACGCTTTCGCGGCGAGCGCGGGTTCCAGCCTGCGCTCGGCCTCCAGCAAGAGCCCGTAGATCGCGTCCGCGTCGCTCGCCCCTAGGAGCGAGGGCAGGACATCTGCCTGGGCGAGCATCTGAACCAGCTTCGCGAGCCAGGGGAGGTGAAGCTCGTCGTATTTCAGGCCCAGTACGAAGAACAGGTGCGTCGGTTTGCCATCGAGGGCATCGAAGTCAACCCCCTCGCCCGAGCGCCCAAGCACCATGAATGGCTTGACCACCTGCTCCGGGTGGCGGCGCAGCGTGTGAAGGAACGCGATGCCGTTACCAATGGCGCTCGGCATCACGTTCTCGCGTTGAATGAGGGCGCCGACGAACCATGTCTCGTCGCGGACAAGACCGAGCTTCTGGGCATGGGCTGCGAGTTCGACAACCACCGAGGCCTTCGTTGCACCCGACAGCTCCGGTAGGATGTGGCTCGCTTCGAAGCAGGTCGTGAGTGTCAGCCTCCGGCGAGAAGCTTCGGGACGCGCGACCTCGACGTGGCGTGGCGCGATCCCCAGCATCTGGTCGTCGAGCCAGGTGTCGATCATCGCCTTGCGGAAGCGCCATTGGTTGCCGACCTTGACCCCGGGGAGAGCGCCTTCCTGGACGAGCTTGAGCACCGTCCGCTCGTTCACGTTCAGGTAGGTGGCGAGCTGCTTCACGGTCATCAGGCGGTCTTCCATCAGCGCCTACCGTCCTCCTCCGGGTTGCTCAGCATGGGCTTGACACTTTACGTTCTTTTACGTAGGACTACGGCCGATGTCAAGAGCACGCTTTAGATGCCCCTGTCGTGCGTTCGTTGACGCGAACGGGGGGAGTGTTTCCCGCAAGCGGAAAGCGCAGTCAAAACCACGTATTGACGGCCCGACCGGACGGCGGGGTCGGCCGTGAGCGACTCTCGCAGGCAGCGCAGCACGCGGCGCCACTCCCAAGCGGGTGCTTCGAAGATCTTCACGGAGAGGGAGAGAAAGACGCTCTTGGTCGGGCACGTCTTCCAGGGCGCGGACCTCGACGGAGTGGATTTCTCTGGAGCCGACTTACGAGCGGCCCGCTTCGAGAACACGTCGCTCCGCGACTGCGACTTCTCGGCGACGCATCTGCTCGACACGCACTTCTTGGGTTGTGACCTCCGGGGCGCGCGCTTCACTGGCGCCAAGCTCGAGCACAACAGGTTCGACAAGAGCTGGTTCTTGGGGGCCACGGGGCTCTCGAAGGGCCAGCGCACGTACATCGAAGAGCACGGCGGCTCCTTCTTGCGTGTCATGGACGGCGGGACAGCTTGGCGTGAACCGCCGAAGTCGCCCCAGGGAGACGAGGGAAACACGCGTGGGTGATCCAGCGCATATCCTCGTTTTCTGCGAGGACCCCGTGACCGGGAAGTCACTGCGGACACATCTCGCCTCGGAGGGCTTCAAAGTAACAGGAGCCAAGACCCCTCTCGAAGCGGCGTGGTGCCTCGCCGATGGTCACGTGAACCTGTTCCTCATCCACTTTCCGGACGCTGAGTGGGTCGTAAGCGCGATCCTCATGGAAGTTCGCCGTGCCCATCCGACCATGCCGATCGTCGGGCTCGCGCCGACGATCTCCAACGAGCTGAGCCAGATGCTCGCGCGGATTCGCATCTCCAAAGTGCTGCCGGCGAGCACGAGTTGGCAAGGTCTCGCACAGACCATTCATGAAGCGCTCAGTTCGCTCGAGCCAGCGACCGGAGGTCAAGCATAGATGGCTTCAACCAAGCTCGCGGAGCCCGCACCCGCCCAACCATCTCCTGACCGGCAGCCTGCCTCCACCGTGGCGCCAGCTTCGACGCCGCCGTCACCCGTCGATTCCCCGGCGAAAGCAGAGCGACCCATGCGAGTCGTGCTGTACCAGCAGCAGCTCGCGTCGGCGAATGGGCTGCGTGAGATCCTCGTCCGCCGAGGCTTCGAGGTGCGTACCGCCGGCATGTTCAACGACCTCGCTGGGTGGCTGATGCAGTACGGTGAATCGACGGTCCTGGTCCTCGAGCTACCGGCGATCGATACCTTTCGGAGGGCCGTCTTGAAGGAAGTACGGCGCCTCGCGCCGGGGATCGGCGTCGTCGCCTTGGCGAAGGCGGTGACTCCGGAGGTCCAGCGAGACGCGGAAGCCGCGCACGTCGCTCGCGTCCTTCCGACCGACGCCCCACCCGAGGAAATCGCGACAGCGGCGGAGCTCGCTCGGAAGGACGCTCGGACTGCCGTCACGGCCGGGCGCGAGCCGGTCCTCGAGGAAGAACCGGAATGAATTGGAACCTCCGTGAAGCGGCGCGTGCCCTCGACATGACGGAGCGCGAGATCCTGCGCCTCGTGCGTGAAGGCACCCTCCCAGCCTGCCGCGTCAACGACCAGTACCTTTTCAACCCGGTCGAGCTGCAGGTGTGGGGGGCAGAGCGGAATCGCAGGATGGCCCCGGACGTCATCCCGCCGAACGGCGAGCCGCCGCAGATGCTCAGCCTCGCCAGCGCCATCGAGCGCGGAGGGATTCACTACGATATTGCAGGGTCGACCCGGACCGAGGTTCTCGATGCCGCGGCGCATCTGCCCGGAGTCCCCGCGCACGTCGACCGCGAGCTTCTGGCCGAGGTGCTTCGCAGCCGCGAGGCGCTCGCATCGACCGGAATCGGTAGCGGCATCGCCATCCCTCATCCACGAGATCCCGTGGTCCTGCACGTCGACAGCCCGATCATTCTGCTCTGCTTTCTGGCCCGAGACGTCGACTTCAAGGCCATCGACGGAGAGCCCGTACGGGTTCTCTTCATGCTGCTCTCGCCGACGGTTCCTCTCCACCTGCGCCTCTTGTCGCGGCTCGCGCACGCGCTCCATGACGACGTCCTGTGCCAGCTCCTGGCCGAGCGACCTGCGCGCGACGTCATCCTGACCCGGATCCGAGAGCTGGAGACCCGCATGAACGGCTCGGAGCCAGAGGGCCGGCCGTGATGCTCTGGCCGTTTCTGCTGGCGCTCGGCATTCACGCTGCGGGCGGCATCCTCGCCTTGCTCTTTTTCCGCTCGAACCGGGCAGCGCTCGCCATAGGCACGGTGGCCTGTGTTGCCGCCTCGCTCATCGGCGTCGTGGCCGCCGGGCACCTGCTCCTCGTCGGCGGAGCGGCGGAGATGCAGGCGTCGTGGCACGTGCCGGTCGGAGAGCTGCGTGTCGGGGTGGATGCGTTGAGCGCGTTCTTCTTGCTCTGCATCCACCTGGTGAGCGGTCTCGCCGCCGTGTATGGCGCGGGCTACCTCGGGGGGCACGCGCACGAGCGCACCCTCGCGCCCGTGGTTTTCTTCTTTGCGCTGCTCGTTGCGGCGATGACCGGCGTCGCGCTGGCCCGAGACGGGGTCCTGTTCCTCGTTGCGTGGGAGGTCATGTCGCTCGCCGGGTACTTCCTCGTCACGTTCGAGCACGAGCGGGAGGACGTACGCCGCGCTGGCATGGTGTACCTCATCGCATCGCACATCGGCGTCGTGTTCCTGTTCATCTTGTTCACGATCTTCGCCCGGCATGGCGGAGACTTCAGCTTCGCCTCGCTCGCTTCCGCGGGGGCACCGAGCTCCTCGCTGGCGAACGCCTGCTTTCTGCTCGCCCTCGTCGGCTTCGGTACCAAGGCGGGGTTCTGGCTCCTTCACACATGGCTGCCCGAGGCACACCCGGCTGCGCCGAGCCACGTCTCCGCGACGATGTCGGGTGTCATGATCAAGATGGGGATCTACGGTCTCTTGCGGGCGCTCACCTTCCTCGGCACGCCGCCTGTATGGTGGGGGATCCTCCTGATTGCCGTTGGGGCCTTGTCGGGCGTCCTCGGCATCTTGCACGCGCTCGCGCAGCACGATCTCAAGCGGCTCCTCGCTTACTCGAGCGTCGAGAACGTGGGCATTGTCGTCCTCGGCATCGGGCTTGGCCTGCTCGGACAGAGTACCGCCAACCCGGCGATGGCCTTTCTGGGCTACGCCGGAGCCGTGCTACACACGCTCAACCACGGTCTCTTCAAAGGTCTCCTGTTCCAGAGTGCGGGCAGCGTGCTGTTCGCCACCGGCACGAAGGAGATCGACGCGCTGGGTGGACTCTCGCGCGAGATGCCCGTGACCGCGCTCACGTTTCTCGTTGCGTCGATCGCAATTAGCGGCCTACCTCCGCTCAACGGGTTCATCAGCGAGTGGCTGATCTACATGGCTGCGTTTCGCGGCGGGACGGACCTGCACGGCGCGGCAGCGGTCGCGACGATCGCCGTGATCCCAGTTCTGGCTCTCATCGGCGGCCTGGCCACAGCCTGCTTCGTAAGGGCGTATGGGATTTCGTTCCTTGGGACGAGCCGCACCGATGCCACCAAAGCCGCGCACGATCCGCCGCTCACCATGCGCGTCCCCATGGTGCTCGCCGCCGCTCTCTGTGTCGCGATCGGTCTCTGGCCGGACGCGGCGCTCCGCCTGGTCGAACGCCCCACCCAGGTTCTCGTCGGCGTGGCGACCGTCCCGGACCCGCTGCTCGGCTCCCTGATCGCCATCACCCGCGTCTCGCTCGTGCTACTCGGGCTCGCCGCTCTCCTTGCGCTCCTCCGGCGGGGCCTGCTTCGCCGGCGGGAGGTTGCCGTCGGCTCCACGTGGGGCTGCGGATACGAGGTCCCAACGGCGCGAATGCAGTACACGGCCGCGTCCTTTGCAGAGCCGATTCTGGGCCCGTTCGAAGCCACGCTTCATCGCAGGGCTGACGAAGAGTTCCCGACGGCCTACTTCCCGCGCGAGGCGCACCATCAGCTCCTTCCCGGCGATCTCGTCGGCGAGCGCATCATCGTCCCGGTGACGCGCCGAGCGCTCGCCGCCCTCGGCCGGCTCAGGATCGTCCAGCACGGTCGGGTGCAGATGTACCTCGTCTACATCCTCGTCACGGTGGTCGTCGTGCTGTTATGGCAGCTGTCGGGAGGGAGCCGATGATCGAGGCGCTCCTTCATCTCGCCGTGCTGGCAGTGTTTCCACCGCTTCTCGTCGGGGTGATCGGCAAGACCAAGGCGTGGTTCGCCGGCCGGAAGGGGCCACCTCTCCTGCAGCCGTACTTCGATGTTTGGAAACTGCTTCAGAAGGGCGCCGTCTACAGTCGCACCACGACTTGGATCTTTCGTGCCGGACCGATTGTCTCCCTTGCGGCCCTCCTCTGCGCCGGGCTCCTGGTCCCGCTCAGCTCCACTTCGGCGCCTCTGGCATTCGGCGGCGATGTCATCGCGTTCGCCTACCTCCTCGGCCTCGCCCGCTTCTTTACGATGGCCGCCGCGCTCGATACCGGATCGAGCTTCGAAGGCATGGGAGCCAGCAGAGAAGCTGCGTTCTCGGCGCTCGCCGAGCCGGCGCTGCTCCTCGCTCTGGCGATCGTCAGTGTCCCCGCGGGAACCTTCTCGTTCTGGGAGGTCTTTGCAAGCCTGCCGTGGGCCACGTGGGGGGCGGCGCATCCCGAGATCCTGGTTGCGGTCGTGGTGATCTTCTTGGTTCTGCTCGCCGAGAACTCACGCGTTCCGGTGGACGATCCAGCGACCCACCTCGAGCTCACCATGATTCACGAGGTCATGGTGCTCGATCACGGCGGCCCCGACCTCGCTTACATCCTCTACGGCAGCGCGGTGAAGTTGTTCCTCTTCGCGTCCATCCTCGTTCACCTCTTGGTCCCTGGTCCCACCGCGGCCGGCTTGTCGGGCACCTTGGCGCTGTGCGGCGGCACGATCGCCATCGCCGTGCTCGTCGGAGTGGTCGAGTCTTCCATGGCTCGCTTGAGGCTCCTCCGAGTGCCGCAGCTCCTGATCGGAGCCTCGGTGGTCGCCGCCGTCGGGCTCGTGGCGCTCTTTGTCCGGGGTCAACCATGACGGCGGATCATGCGGATGTCGTGCTCCTGGTGCTCGTGATGATCGACCTCTTCGTCGTGGCGACGAGCCGCATTGCCGCTGCCATTCGGGCATCGGCGCTGCAGGGATTTTCGCTCGCGCTTCTCCCGTTCGCGCTCGCGTCGGACGGAACGCCGGAGCATCTCGCGCACGCGGCCTTGATCGCGGCGGGAGTCCTGCTTCTGAAGGCCGTGCTCATTCCGTGGTTGCTCCTGCGTGCTCTCCGGAAGGTACAGATCCGTCGTGAAGTGGAACCGTTCGTGAGCTTGCATGTGTCGCTCTTGCTCGGCGCGCTGCTCATCGGCGTCGCCTTCTGGGCGTCGGCTCAACTGCCCGCGCCACGAGCCGGCACGCCAGCGCTGCTCGTTCCGGTCGCGCTCGCCACGCTGCTCATCGGGTTCTTCATCATCGTGAGCCGCAAGAAGGCGATCACCCAGGTGGTCGGCTATCTTCTGATGGAGAACGGAATTTTCGTGTTCGGAATGAGCCTCGCGCGGGAGATGCCGTTCGTGGTCGAGCTGGGGATCCTGCTCGACGTGCTGGTGGGGATCTTCGTGTTCGGGATCGTCATCCACCACATCAGCGAAGCCTTCGACCACATGGACACTCACACCCTCTCGGAGCTCAGGGACTAGCCGTGGCGCTCCTTCTCCTCGTCCTCGTCCCGGCGCTGGGTGGCCTGTTGGCCCTTGCGATCAAGAGCGTCCGGATCGATCTGGGCGTGCTGCTTGCCGTAGCCGTATTGCACCTCGCGACAGCCGTGGGGCTCTGGTTCGTCCCGTCACCGCCTCTCGGATCGCTGCTCGCGTTGGATGTGGCCGGGCATCTGTTTCTCACCATCACCAGCATCGTCTTTCTGGTCGTGGCCCTGTACGCGATCCCCTACGTGCTCCACGCCACGCACGATCCCCAGGCGGCGCCGCATCTGTTCGTGCCGTGTCTCTTGTGGTTCTTGGCCGCGATGACGCTGGTGACGGTCAGTCAGCACCTGGCCGTGATGTGGGCCGCCATCGAGGCAACCACGCTGGCCAGCGCTCCCCTCATCTACTTCTACCGGAAGAAGAGCGCCCTCGAAGCGACCTGGAAGTACCTCCTCATCTGCTCGGTGGGCATTGCGCTCGCCTTGCTTGGTACGTTCTTCTTGGGGATCGCGGCCTCGGGCGCCGGTGATGGAGCGCCGCCCCTCGTTCTCGATGCGCTAGCGAACGCCGCGCCGCACATGACGAGGCCATGGCTGAAGGTGGCCTTCATCATGGCCCTCATCGGCTACGGCACGAAGATGGGTCTCGCGCCGATGCACACTTGGCTTCCCGACGCCCATAGCCAGGCGCCGGCGCCGGTATCCGCCCTCTTGTCCGGCGCGCTGCTCAACTGCGCCTTCCTCGGCGTGCTCCGCTTCTACCAGGTCGTTCTCGCATCGGGCGACGCCGCGTTCGCGAGGACGCTGCTCCTCGTCTTCGGCTTCCTTTCCATCGGCCTTGCTGCGGTGTTCATGGTCAGGCAGCGCGACTACAAGCGCCTGTTCGCCTACTCGAGCGTGGAGAACATGGGCATCCTGGCGGTGGGTGTTGGGCTCGGCGGGGCCGCAACCTTCGGGGCGATGCTGCATGCCGTGAACCACTCGCTGTGCAAAGCCGCCCTGTTCTTGCTCGCTGGGAACGTCTTGCGCGTCTATGGCACGACGACCGCCGGCGACGTGCAGGGCGTGCTCCGGCGGCTGCCGCTCACGGGCGTACTGCTCACCGTTGCGTTCCTGGCCATTGGAGGTGCGCCTCCTTTCGGTCCGTTCATGAGCGAGCTCGTGATCTTCCAGTCGGCGATCCGCGGCTCCGAAGTCTGGCTGGGCATCCTGTTCATCGCTCTTCTGGCCATTGCCTTTCTCGGCATGGCCGGTGTGCTGCTGCCGATGCTGCAGGGGGAAGGAGCGGCTGACCAGCTACCGGTACGCGAGCCGCGGCTGTCCGTCGTGACACCGCTCTGCCTTTGTGTCGCGGTGTTCGTCTTGGGCGTGTTCGTTCCGGCGCCTCTCTCGGAGGTGCTCCAAAGCGCGGCAGTCTTGCTGGGGGGCGGCCATGGCTGACGCGATCGCCGCAGTCTCGGAAGGCCAGCGAACCGCGGCAGCGTTTCGCAACGGGACTGCGTTCCTCACAGGCGACATCCCCACCGTGGATCCAGAGGGCCTCCGCCAAGAGGCCTTGGCCCGGTGCAGGGACGGCGGTCGAATCGTGGCGTTCTTCGCGCTCCCCCGAGCGGGCAGCGATGCCGGCCATGACGTTTTTCTCGTCGTGTCGCAAGACGGGCTGAGCAGCCTCCGCGTGCTGCGCACACGGCTTTTGCCCGGGAGTTCCCTGCCGTCGCTGTCGGCCGAGCTTGCCCAGGCGCAGGCGTTTGAACGCGAGCTCCACGAGCTGCACGGGCTTTCGATTGTCGGCCATCCGTGGCTCAAGTCCCTTCGTAATCATCCGGACCTCGTCGGGCGATCCGGCAACGGGAGCCAGAGCGGCGTGCACCCGTTCTTCCAGGTGAGGGGGCCTGGGATTCACGAGGTGGCGGTGGGCCCCGTGCACGCCGGCATCATCGAGCCCGGCCACTTTCGCTTCCAGTGCCACGGGGAGGAGGTTCTCTCTCTCGAGATCCATCTCGGCTACCAGCACCGCGGAGCCGAGCCGCTCTTCCTTCGAAGCTCACCCGCGCGTCGACTGGTCATCGCCGAGTCGATCGCGGGGGACACGGCTATCGGGCATGCTTCGGCTTACTGCATGGCGATGGAGGGGCTCGGCGGAGCTTCGCTGCCGCTCTCGGCGCATTCGCTTCGCGGCATCGCTCTCGAGCTCGAGCGACTGGCCAACCACATCGGCGACCTGGGCGCGCTGGCCGGAGACGTCGCGTATTTACCGGGCGCCTCCTACTTCGGACGTTTGCGCGGCAACTTCCTGAATCTCCTCATGGAGCTCTCCGGGAACCGCTACGGGCGCGGGCTCCTGTCGGTGGGCGGCGTTCGACTCGGGCTGGATGCCGCCATGCGCAAGTCCTTCCTCGAGCGCCTTCGGAAGGACGAGTCGGAGCTCAAGGCGGTCGCCGACCTCATGTTCGACACACCCTCCGTGCTCTCTCGTTTCGAGCACACCGGAGTCGTGGCCATGCAAACCGCGCGCGACCTCGGCCTCGTCGGGCCGGTCGCCCGCGCCAGTGGCCTTCAGCGAGATGTTCGGCACGACCATCCGGCGGGGATCTTTCGCTTCGCGCACATCCCCGTGACCGTGGCGACGTCGGGTGACGTCATGGCGCGCGCGCTCGTGCGCTGGCTCGAGGTGCAGCGCTCGCTCACCTTCGTGCAAGAGCAGATTGGAGAGCTGCCGGAGGGCCCGCTCGCGGCGAAGGTCGAGGCCGCCTTACCCAACCGCATGGTCGTGGCCCTGGTCGAAGGCTGGCGCGGCGAGATCGCCCATGTCGCCGTGACCGACGAGAAGGGACAGCTCCGCGGCTACAAGATCGTCGATCCATCGTTTCACAACTGGTTCGGTCTCAGCATGACGCTCCGCGGAAACCAGATCTCCGATTTCCCACTCTGCAACAAGAGCTTCAATCTCTCCTACGCGGGGCATGACCTATGATTCGCGTGCTTCGCGCGCGCCTCCAACAAGGCTACCAGACATCGACTCGTCCCGTGGACGCTCTGCAGCTCCCCGAACGTTTCCGTGGTCGACCCGACGTCGTCCCTTCCCTCTGCAAGGAGGGATGCCGGGCGTGCGCTGACGCTTGTCCAACCGAAGCAATCAAGCTTCGTCCCTTGCGGCTCGATCTCGGCGCGTGCCTCTTTTGCGGCGCCTGCCAGGACGCCTGTCCTACGGGAGCGGTCCGTTTCACCAACGATCATCGTCTTTCTGTTCGCGGTCGCGAGGACTTGGTGCTCGAAGGCAAGGAGCTCCCACTTGCGCGCTCGCTCGATGCGCGCATGCGCCGGCTCTTCGGCCGATCGCTCAAGCTCAGGCAGGTTTCGGCGGGCGGCTGCAACGGCTGCGAGGCGGAGCTGGTCGCGCTCGGCAACGTCGTGTTCGACCTCGGACGTTTTGGGATCCAGTTCGTGGCGTCCCCGAGGCATGCCGACGGCATCGTCGTGACCGGACCGGTAACCGAGAACATGGAGGCCGCGTTGCGGGAAACCTACGCCGCGGTGCCGCCGCCTCGGATCGTCATCGCGGTGGGTGCCTGTGCGATAAGCGGCGGTCCCTTCGCGGGCTCCGAAGCGGCAAGGGGATCCCTCCCGCCCGATATCCCCGTCGACCTCTACATCGCTGGCTGCCCGCCGCATCCGCTGACCGTATCGGACGGGCTGCTCAGGCTCGTGGGGCAGTTGGAGAGGCGAGATGCCAGGCGGCAAGTCGAAGAAGAGATTCGAGCGGAGACGCTGGAATGGGGCGCACGACGAGCGAACGCTGAGTTGAGGGCGGTGGGCGTCGATGCTGGAAAAGGGATCCCGGGTCGACCGAATCGAGGGAATGGCAAAGCAACATGAACGCCGCGCGTAAAACGATAACGATCGGCAGGGACGACAGACGGCGTGGGCAGCGACAGCATTGATACCATTTTCCGCGTTCGCCTACGCCACCGGCCCGGCAGCTCGCGCGATTGACCGCCGCGATCGCGGAGCAGGGAGGACTCCTCGGAGAGATCACCACGGTGCGCCTCGGTGAGGGCGACACCATTCGCGACATCACCATCGAGACCTCGGACCAAGAGCACACACGGCGGCTTGTCGAGATTGTCCGGCATCTGGACGGCGTCGATCTTTTGGAGACCCTCGATCCTGTCCTCATCGACGCCCTTGGTCCGGAGCAGTTCGTCGAGACGGTCCTTCGTGTCGCGCTCAGCTTCGGCGCCGTCCACCTGGAGGACATCCGGACACCCGATTGCTTCCTCATCGAGGAGAAGCTCCTCGCCGAGCTCGACAAGCCTGTCTTCCACGATGACCAGCACGGAACGGCTACCGCGGCGCTCGCCGCCATCATCAACGCGTGCCGGCTGACCGGGCTCGACCTCCGCGAAGCCCGCTTGGGGTAGGTAGGCCTGGGTGCCGCCGGAAGCGCCATCGCGCGACTCGCGCTCGCCTACGGAGTCGAGGACGTGCTCGTCACGGACGTGTCGGCCGGCGCGATCGAGCGGCTCATGCTTCTGCTGAAGAGCAAGCCGGGGAAGCCACAGCAGCAGTTCTTCAAACTCGTCGCCAAGGGCGCCGACGTCACGATAGGGGCGGGCAGCGAAAGCGCCGACGACCCGACGGTGCACGGTGGTGTGCTGCACGTCTCGTCGGCGGGGGCGGCCCCCTTCGGCGACGTCTTCCCTCTTCCCGCGTCCGCGTGGCGTCGGCTGGGCAAGACCGGATCCGGGAAGGGATACAAGCTCAGGGGCGCCGCGCCAGTCCGAACGATCGTCGTCAAGGCCGGCAAGACCCTCAAGATCATCGCCAAGGGCGACGAGCTCGGCCACGCGCTCGGCGCCAGCCCCGCGCCCGTCGACGTCGTCCTGGAGATGGGAGAGCACCGGCTCTGTCTCTCCTTCGGCGGGGCCGTGACCCACAAGCCGGACAAGAAGTTTCTGGCAAAGAACGCTCCCGCTCCCCCCACGTGCCCTCCATCCGCGACGACCACCACCAGCACCACCACCCTCCCGGACGGTAGCACGACGACCAGCACCGCGATGCCCGAGCAGCGACTGGGCCAGGCCGGGCGCGAAGCTCATCCGACAGGCGTTCAGGAAGACGAAGCGCTTGGGCAGGCCGTCCGGGTAGTGCCACAGGAAGAACGACGGATCGACGCTGACGTCGGTGTCCCACACCGGGGCGGCGTTCGCCGGGGCGGTGTTGACGCTGCCGCAGCGGATCCCGATGCGGTCGACGGTGACGGGGAGCTGCATGCGGATCGTTGCGGCCAGCGCCGTGCAGCTCGCCGTCGAGTCGCCGAGCCACAAGCGGTTCCGCTCTCCATGCGTGACCACGTGAATGACGTCGTAGCTCGCCCAGCTCGTCCACACGCTCATCGGGAGGATGGCGTCGCCCTTCACGGGAACCGGGTGGAAGTCGACGCGACCTGCGTAGTCGGCCCGGGCCGAGAGCAGGTTGGCGACCGCCTGACCGTCGTCCGTCGCCTGGAACTGGAACTGGTAGGGCGAGAGCACGATCGCCTTCTTCTCGACGTCGCGGCGCCCGTCACCGTTGCGATCCTCGCCTACCATGCGCTGGCCGGTGGGCGGCGAGCCGGCGGCCTGGCCGGCCGGAATCGGCCCGATGGCCCCGGGCGCGGCCCGGCGGACGGTGAACGCGCCCCCCGGGTCGGCGTCCGGGGACAGGCGAGCCGCCTGTCCGTCGTGCAGCTCGCTCTGCAGCCCCGCCACCGTGAAGTACAGGGTGAGGCCGTCCACGAAGACGTCGGTCACGTCGGGCTCCATGGCGAGCATCGATTGCACGTCGTCGAAGGTGCCGCCGCCGTTGAGCACGGCGCGGGCGAGGGCCAGGACCTCGTCGAGCCGCTGCAGCGTCTCGGCCGGGGCATCGGCGAAGCTGGCGTAGAGGGTCGTCGAGGTGGTCGTGCTCGTCGTCGTGGTGCCCGGCAGAACGGCGTCTACCTGGGGTGGGACGAGTACGTCGACTCGCAGTTCGCGCTCGACACCGCGAGCCGATTCTACCAGGACGTCCTCGGGCTCGGCTTCCCGGCGTGGCAGTCCTTCCTGCGCACGTGCGCCAGCGGCGCCTGCGTCAACGTCAGGCAGACGCTGCCTTCCGGGCAGACCAAGAACGAGGAGCTGGAGATCGCCTACGATCGCGGCGACCTCAGGTTGCGGAAGGGCTCACCGTGGTGCCGCCGTTCACGACCGGCGTGTGCATCGAGATCCCCGAGGTGCCCATCATCCAGACCTGCCCCTCGTGCGTGGAGCCGCTCGTCGCGGTCCCGGTCCTCTACGAGGTGACGATGGAGGGCTTCGTGCCCGAGGACATGGTGCTGCGCCCCGACCCGCTCGACTTCGCGCTCGAGCAGCTCCGCCTCTTCGCCGACGCCGGCGACGAGGAGAGCGGCTTTGCCCAGCCGTTCTTCCTCGAGAGCCCCCAGCTCACCGATCTCGGCGACGGCCGGTGGCACTCCCCCGTGCAGCTTGCCGTCGGCGGCGTGTGTCCCGGCGACGTTGTCTCGTACCTGCCGAAGCTCATGCTGCCGGCGTTCGACCGAGCCGCGGGCGGCAACGACAACCGCGACTTCACCTACCCCCTCGACGGCCCCTGGGACCTCACCTTCGACACGGTCCCCTGAAGGCGATCGGCGGCAGGCCCAGTTCCTCCACGCCGCAGGGTCCCTCGTTCCAGGTGAGATCTCCCCCGATCCTTCTTGCTTGCACGTCAGCTTGAGAGAAAGTCCTTGACAGCCAGCCCAGGACGACCCCATGGTGCGGTCGGAGCTGTCGCTGGAAGAAGGAGGGCCGTCACGGCCCGCACAACCGGAGGTGAGTTCGATGAAGCGGTCCGCAGGTGGTCTTATCGTTGTTCTGTTCGTGGTCTCGGCGCTGCTCCTGGTGGGACGGCGCGAGGCGACGGCGAGCCCATGCAAGACGGACGGCGAGGTCTGTCGCACGAGCCGGAGCTGTTGCGGCACCCGCGGGAACGACGGGGTGTGCGTCAAGGGACCGTCCAACAGGTTCGGCTTGTGCTGTACCCTGGCCGGCGACGATACGACCTGTGACGGCCGCGACGACGACTGCAACGGTGTCGCCGACGATGGCTACGTCGCCGTGCCGACGACGTGCGGCTCGGGCGATTGTGCGAGCAGCGGGAGCCTCGTCTGCGAGAATGGCTCGCTCTGGGACACGTGCGACCCCAGCGAGGCGGACGGCCAGTCCTGCGACGACGGAAGCCTGTGCACCGTCGTCGACGCCTGCCTAGGCGGCGAGTGCACGGGTGCCGGCCTCCCGGGCTGCTGCGAAACCGATCAAGACTGCACTTCTCCGAGCACCTGCGGCGGCAGCGGTACGTCGAACGAATGTGGATGCACCCCGAGCACGTGCACGGAGTCGGATTGCGGTCCGACTTCCGATGGTTGTGGGGGTACGCTGGACTGCCCCTGCAGCCGGTGCCGCGGCATCTGCGACGGTGGGCTCACCACCATCGGCACGGTATGCGGTGGCTGCAACGAATCCGAATGCGCCGCCATCTGCGAAAGGGAATGCCTCGAGCATGCCGGGGAGGGGTGCGAAAGCTCCGCCTGCCAATCCTGCGAGCCTTGAGACGCCCGCGGGGCCGGGCGCGCCGGCCCTTGTCCCCTGTACGTGACGATCCCCGCATCGGTTCGCGCACGCGTTCCGCGTGACCTGCGGCGGTAGCCGTTGGCGCGGTGATGCTCGCGCTGCTGTTCCCGAGACCCGTGCGACTAGTACCGCTGCACAGGGGTTGTGAAGGGTTGCCCTCTCATGCGGCTTTTGTAGCCGGCTGGCTCAACTGGGGATAGACCCGGCCCATCTTCTCGCGAGCCCGATCGACATCGAACAGCCAGTCGATCCGCGCGTGGGCCTGGTTGCGTTGCCTGTTCCAGGCCGCGGTCTCGCGGCACAAGGTCGGGGTGTCCGGGATGCGACGGGCGAGGCATTGGCGGACGAGCACGCCGATCTCGATCTCCACCATGTTGAGCCAGCTCGCATGCTTCGGCGTGTAGTGGAACTCCAGGACCCGCAGGAGGCGCCGGGCCTCCCCCGGGGCGAAGGCCGTGTAGAGCGCCGCGGGCCTGTGGGTCGAGAGGTTGTCGAGCACGACGCGGATCCGTCGGGCGTGGGGGTAGTGCGTATCGACCAGATCGCGCATGCACTCGGCGAAATCCTGGGCCGTGCGATGCTCCGTCACCTTGACATGGCGCCAGGGGCGGTGTGCGTCGAGAAACACGAAGAGACTAGTGCACCGCCGTCGAGATACGCTCAAGCATGCGACGGTGGGACTTGATGATCGCCTGCGCGGGTTTGGTCCAGGCGAAGGGCGTTGGGTGCTGCTTCCACGCCCGCATGTAGGCGTGGAGGTGTTCGCGCAGCGCCTTCTTCGACGGGAAATCCGTGAGGCTCAGGGATTGTTTCGCCAGGATGCCGAAGAAGCCTTCGACTTGGTTGAGCCACGACGCGCTGGTCGGCGTGTAGTGGAAGTGCACCCGCGGATTCGCGGCGAGCCAGTCCTTGACGGCCGGCGTGCCGTGCGTGGAGGAGTTGTCGAGAATCACGTGCAGCTCCTGGGCCGGGTAGGCACGCACCACCTGCCGCA
>Ga0299906_10002510_pt1 | contig 15213 bp, 14 predicted proteins | sample RVTome_14_FD_200259 | JGI IMG/M metagenome (GOLD analysis project Ga0299906, IMG submission 200259) | Soil microbial communities from uranium-contaminated site in the Upper Colorado River Basin, Wyoming, United States - RVT145D125 (version 2) ... | reverse complement strand
GCTGGTGTACCTGGCGCTGGCGACCCACGCCCTGCTCGACGGTTTCACGGTCTACGGCACTCAGATCCTGTGGCCGCTCGATACCACCCCGGTGACCTGGTCCACGGTGTTCATCATCGATCCGGCCTACACCGTCCCGCTGCTGATCGGTGTGACTTGCGCGCTGGTGGCGAAGCGAACCGCGAACTGGGGCCATCGCGCGAACTATGCGGGTCTGGCGCTGAGCTCCCTGTACCTCGCTTGGAGCGTGGGCGCCAAGCTGTATGTGGAAAGCGTTGCGCGCGACTCGCTCGCACGGCAGGAAATCCGCTACTCCAGGTTATTGAGCGGGCCCGGGCCGTTCAACACCATTCTCTGGCGGGTGCTCGCCATGGACGAGAACGGGTACTACGAGGGCGTGTACTCGCTGCTCGACCGCGAACGCACGATTCGTTTCGCTCGCTATCCCAGCCAGCCGCAGCTTCTGCGCGGGCTGGAGGAGCATTGGCCGGTGCAGCGGCTGCAGTGGTTCACCAAGGGTTTCTACTCGGTCGGCCTGGAAGGCAACGCCATCGTCATGACCGACTTGCGCATGGGACTCGAGCCCGGCTACGTGTTTCGCTTCAAGGTCGGCGAGCTGGGCAACCCGCACGCCAGGCCGCTACCGGCCGAGCAGATGGCAAGCGTGCGACAGATGGAGAGGCTTCCGTGGGTCTGGGAGCGGATCTGGTCGCAGGATGCCGTCTGGCCGAGATAGGCGTTGCTCGGGTCGGCCCACGCCGGTCAGGCCGAGCGGGACAAAGCCGCCGGCTTGCGGCCGAACCAGGGCCGCGCCGCTTCCAGCTGAGCCCCGAGGCGAATGAGCGTCGCCTCGTCGCCGTAGCGTCCGGCCAGCTGCACTGCGACCGGCAGCCCGCCCGAGCTCCGACCCAGCGGAAGCATCAGCGCGGGTTGGCCGGTGAGATTGAACCACACGGTGAACGGCGAGAACGCAAACACCCGCCGCCAATACTCATCCACGTCGTCCATCATCATGTCGAGCCAGCCGAGCTTCACCGGCAGCGTGGCCAGTCCCGGCGTCAACAGCACATCCCAGTCCGAGTGGAACGCCGCCATCTGGCGTCCCAGGCGATGCGCCGTCTGGGTGGCCCTGACGTAGTCGGCGGCATTCGTGCGCTCGCCCATCTTCGCGGTGAGCCAGGTGATTCGCTCCACTTCGCTTTCGCGTGCCGGCCGTCCGGCGGTCGGGTGGCTCGCGAGGTTCACGACCGTGTTCGCGGACGCAAGCGTGAGGAAGGTCGGCACGACCGCCGCGCGCTCGATCTCCGGGTCGCGCTCCTCGACACGGTGGCCGAGATCGGCACAGAGCTTGACCGTCTCGGCGAACACGCTCAGGCATTCCGCGTCGATCTTGGCGCCGTTCGGCGCCGCGGTAGTCCATGCGATGCGCAGCGTTCCCGGGTTGGCGCCGACTTCCTCGAGATAGGCGCGCGCGGGCGGTGGCGCGACATAAGGATCGCCGGAGCCGGGCCCGCAAGTCGCGTCGAGCAGCGCCGCGCTGTCGCGCACGCTGAGGCTGACGGCGTGCTCGGTCGAGCACCCGCCCAGCCCTTCGCCGAAGAACGGGGCGAACGTATTTCGGCTGCGGGTGGGTTTCAGGCCGACCAGGCCGCAGCACGCCGCCGGTGCGCGGATCGAACCGAACCCGTCCGAAGCGTGCGCCATCGGCAGCATGCGGGCCGCCACGGCTGCGGCGGCGCCGCCGCTGGAGCCGCCTGAGATCCGCGTCACGTCCCACGGGTTGCGCGTCGGCCCGTAGAGCCGCGGCTCGCAGGTCAGCGACAGGCCCAGCTCGCACGTGTTCGTCCGTCCGAAGATGACCAGCCCCGCGCGCCTCAGCCGCTTCACATGTTCGCTGTCGGCGGAGCCCGGCGGCGTGTCGGCAAAGAACCTCGACCCTCGCGTCATCGGGACTCCGGCAACCGCCGAGGTAAGGTCCTTCATCAGGAAGGGCACGCCGCGGAAGGGCCCGTCGGGCAGTCCGTCGGCGATGGCCTTCCTGCCGTAGTCGTAGAGCTTCATGATTACGGCGTTGACCGCCGGGTTACGCGCCTCGACGCGTTCGATGGCGGCTTCGAGGAGCTCGCGCGGGGTGACCTGGTCGCGCCGCACCAGCTCCGCGAGTCCGAGTGCGTCATACTGCTCGTAATCGGCGAATGCGCTCATCGCATGCCCTCCCGGACGCCGATTGTGCCACCGTACCGCCCCGCGCGGGAGCCCGGATCGCGCCCGCGCGCTACGCGATGGTCGGCGCCTTGCCCACTGGACGCACCGTGGTCGCCGTCGAGGGGCGCTCGAGCCGGTCACCGCCCACGTACACGCCGGCTTCGACCATCGCCTTGTGGTACGCGGGCGGATGGGGTTCAGGGCTGTCCTTGAAACGCACGAGCGTCGTCACCTCGGCGGCGGCCGCGCTGCGATAGAACTCGATCGCCTCCTCGCAGCGGCCGTCGAAGAACAGGTAGGGCTGGACTTGCATCGTGTGTCTCCTTGCTTAGGCTGGACAAATGATCGTCACTGCGCGGAGACCTGGTGTTTCGCGGCCACTTGAGCGCGCATGCGCTCCTCCTGCTCCCTGAGCTCGGGCGTGAACGCGTCGCCGAAGTCCTCCGCCTCGAACACCTGGCGAATCTCGATCTCGGAGTCGCCCCGCATGGGATTGGGGCAGCGTTTGACCCATTCGATCGCTTCTTCCAGCGATTTGACCTGCCACAGCCAGAAGCCGGCGACGAGCTCCTTCGTCTCGGCGAAGGGCCCGTCGGTCACGGTGCGCTTCGCGCCCGAGAACTTGACGCGTGCGCCCTTCGAACTCGGATGCAGGCCCTCGGCCGCGAGCAGCACCCCGGCCTTGACCAGTTCTTCGTTGTACTTCCCCATCTCAGTGAGGAGCTTCTCGTCCGGGAGAACCCCCGCCTCGGAGTCCTTGTCGGCCTTCACTATGATCATGAATCGCATCGCAATGTCTCCTTGTGGTTGCGGCTTCCGAGCTGTGCCGCTCTACTGTCGATGAACGAAGCCAGGCGAGATCGACCGGTCGAGCAATTCTCTTCTGCTCAGTCGGCGGTCGCCTGGCAGGCCCGCTTCATCCGCTCACGATATTCAGGATGTTGCCGTCCGGATCCTTGAACCACGCTACCTTCATGTCTCCGGCGACATGGACATCCCCCTCTCGCGTCATGTCCGGCAGGTCGTAGTGCTCGAAGATCACACCCTTGGCCTTGAGCGCGCGCACGACGCCCTCCAACTCATCGCCGACCACCCATGTCACGGTGGCCTTATTGGTTCCAGCGTACTTCGACCGGTAGACGTTGATCGTGGAGCTCCCGCTCTTGTAGACGATCAGTTCCTGGCCTTCGGCGCCGACCTGACTCAGGCCGAGCGTGCCTTCATAGAATTTCCTCGCCGTTTCCATGCTCTTGACGGCGAGGTTCGCGACCGCATCCTTGCTTCCCAGCATATCGATTTCCTCGAGCAGCGTTATCTCCCTGTCCGTATTGTGCTTCGCATGGCAGTGCGTTGACGTCCTTCATGATTCGATCCGTTCAGACCGCCGGGGTTCACCCGAGACTTCTCCACAACAGGGAGCACCGAGAAAGCGGACTCGGCAGATCCGCGCGCCGCTTCCTGAGCCAGACCGCTCCCGGAGCTTGGTAAAAAAGGGAGCGGCGGACCCATCCAGGATCCACCGCCCGGGAAGACCCTGAAGGGTCAGAGGAGGAAACTGCGGCGCAGGGAGGCGCCGCAGCCCGCGACGGCCTCGCGCTCCAAAGGGGTAGAAGCGCGACCGCACGAGGGGCAGTCTATCGGGCCGAATGCGCGCAGTATTGAACGGGTTTGCCCTTGTTTGGGAGATTCTTGTCAAGGCCGGAACTGCCGCGGGGTCACGCCCGTCACACGTTTGAAATGCCGCGTGAGATGACTCTGGTCGGCAAACCCGACTGCGCTCGCCACTTCCGCCAGCGACCGCTCCCCCGAACCCGCCGACAGCAGCCAACGGGCGCTGTTCACGCGCACCTGAATCACGTACTGGTGCGGCGACACCCCCAGGCACTGCTTGAACAGCCGCGCGAGATGGAACGAGCTGAGATGGACCGCCCCGGCGATGTCGGTGAGCGAAAGCTCGCGCGCGTAGTTCGCATGGATGAACTCCAGGGCGTCGGAGACGGCCCGCGGATGCGTTCCGTTCCTGCTTCCGGCCTCCAGCGGTGCGGCCGGTGCCCTCTCTTCGCGGGTTGAGGCGCTGTCGAGAACGCGTCCGTCGGCGCGCTGCGCGTAATGGCGCAGCAGGTGGACAGCGAGGATGCTGGCCAAAGACTCCGCGTAGAGCTGACCGCCCCGCTCGCCGCGCATGGCTTCCCGCGCCAGCACTCCCGAGATATTGGTGATCGCCGTGTCGTACGACCGCTCGGCGACGACCAGGCGATAGTCGTGCGGTTCGAGGCCGAATACCGATTGCGCCACCCGGTCCAGGAAGCGAGGCTCCAAACGCAATACCGAAAGGCTGATGCGCGTGGACCAGCTCCAGCTCACGGGCGTATGCGCCGGCACCAGCGCAACGCATCCCGGGCTGAGTTCGTGCTCGACCCGCTCGCCCTCTCTGTCGCACACGACCCGCCCGGCGGTGAGGCCGACGAAGATCAGGTGTTCGCTGCTGCCACGCCCCAGCGCGCGCGATGACGGCCGATAGTCCCGGCGCTCGAAGTTCAGCGCACCCCAGCCCAGGCCGCGGCTGGACATCCGCACGCTGTGGGCAGCAGGGTTGGAAAAATCCGGCGGTGCGTGAGTTTCCGGATACGATGCCGCAGCGAACGCTTCGAAAGTCAAGCTCATCTATGCCCCCTCTCGGTTCAAGACGTTGTCGGTTGAGAGCCGACCATTTCGACACGGTCTTGTTGGTCGCGAAGTGAGCGCCATCGTCGCGTCACGCGCCAGGACAGGATCCGCTAGGCACCGCATCGGCTCAGCAGAAACACCCGGACCGCCTCAACCTCGCGTCAGTTGCATTTTGCAAGTCAGATTAAACCAGAGACTTGCGGATTGCAAGTGTGAATGCAGCGTGCTATGGTTGCGCCATGAAATCTCGCGACTCCCGGGGGAACTTCGCCTGTCTCAAGCGCTCCGCCTGCCCGATCGCCAACGCGCTCGATCTGCTCGGGGACAAGTGGACGCTGCTGGTGGTGCGCGACCTCATGTTTCGCGGCAAGCGTCTGTACGGCGAGCTGGCCGAATGCGAGGAAGGCATCCCCACCAACATCCTGGCGGATCGACTCAAACGCCTGGAGGAGGCGGGCCTGGTGCGCAAGGCCCCGTATCAGGATCGCCCCGTGCGGTACGAGTACAGCCTCACCGCCAGCGGCAAGGATCTGTTCGGGGTCATCCGGGAGATCGTGCGCTGGGCCAACAAACACATCCCGGGGACGGGTGTCCCGCCGAAGGGGTTCCTGAAAGGCACGGCCTTGGCTCGGCCCACCAGGAGCCGCCGCCGCGATCCGGTGGCTTGAGCCGACGGGGTCGACCTGAAATTTCGCCGGCGAGGCGCGGCGGATCGAGGGCGCGGTTCTGCCCGGCGACCGTGGCCACGGCGAGCGGCAACGACGTAGCCGTCACGTCCATCGAAGCATCCATCTCGCCGGCAATCGGCTCACCTTCGCGTGCATGCGCGACAGAACGAAAATTCGACATTGCGGGAGCGCTGTGCGTCTGTGTCGGCCATTTCAATGCGGGGCTGTCACATCGAGCCGCGCTCGATATTGTCGCCGTCTCGGGCTGCAGTTGTATTTCATCAAGCTAACCATCTTCGGACGTCCTCGGTAAAGGTAATTCTTCCCTTGACATTCGCCGCAATTCTGTTGTTCCCCGAGTCATTCATCTGCGCGAGTCGAGAAAATGCTTCCGCTCGCCGGACGTCGAGATCGCGCGTGGCACCAGACATGTGAAACGCATCACAGTCGCCCTGCGGGCATGCCAAGAACGTCCAAAACCTTGGCAATCCTGTTCAAGCCGGCCGCAGTCCCGCTCACTAGACTGCATGCATGCCTTACGCGTTGGAGCGCCCTTGTCGGCGCATGGCGCCAGGCCGATTGGATTCACAAGTCAACTCGATTCATCCAGGTATGGGGGATTTGATCATGAGTCTGCGCAGCAAACTGAGTGTTTCCGTTCTCGCGGCCGTGGCTGCTCTCTCGGTCGGTATCGCTTCGGCCGAAGCCAATGACGTCAAGTCGAACGATATCGGCACGATCGGTAAGTCGTATGGCCGTGCCGGCGGTCCGGTAGGTTCCGACCGCATCAAGGGTCTGAGCGTTCACACCTCGGCCAATGCACCCCTTGGCGTCAGTTGGGATGCGGAAGTGGCCGCTCGCACCAACATGCCGGGCGATCGCGCGGCCGGTGCCGGTGTGGGCGTGACCTACGACCAAGCGGTGGCCGAGCGCACCAACATGCCGCGTGGCACAGCGGCCGTTCAAGCCGCAGGCGTCGCGGGCGAGAAAGCCAACTGAGGGACTTTATCCCCGGTCGCCCGGCGAACACTGCCCGGGCAGCAGACGGCCGCCTTGCGCGGCCGTCTGCGTTTTGTGGCGCGGATGGTGGCGGTCTTCGGTTCGAATGTCGCGACGACCGCTGACTTCGAGCGCACTCGCGTCAAAGCGTGACGAGGTCGCTGTGGCCGAATCCTTTCGTGTAGTCCAGCACGGAGACGACCGTCATTGTCACGCGAAAGACGCGAACCTGATCGGGTGTGGGCAGCGGCACAGCCGCGTACTCGGGAAACTTCGCTGGAAGCATGGCCAGCGCCTTGGAAGCCTCGGCCGGGTCGGACACTGCGCGCGCGTGCGCCGCCATGGACAGGCCCGTGATCGCCATCGGATCCGGAGTGTCGTGGTCGATCGTGGCCGAGATCCGGTCATCGCGCGCCAGGTTCTGCGCCTTCTGGCTTTGCGGGCTGCAGAGGAAGTAGATCGCCAGGCCGTCGTTGACGTATCCCACGGTCGTTGCCTGCGGCCAGCCATCCGGCCGCAGCGTGGCCACCGTCATGAGTCGATGCTGATCCAGAAGCTCGATGATTTTCCGCCGAATGGTCTCATCCATGGCTCTCTCCGCGATCGTAGCCGTGCCCGCACAAATGCCACGATAGGATAAGCGCCGGCGATCGCGCTCTCTTGACGCAGGTCAACGGCGGGAAGCGCTCGACCCTCTAGACTGCCGCCGGTGAGCGGAGGGCCGGTATGGCGCGGCAGGTAGATGCGATCGTGGTGGGCTCGGGCTCGCCGGCGCGGGCGGCGCTCGCGGAATGAGCGCCAGCGTTGTTTGCTATCATCCTCGCCGAGAGAGAGCGGTGCGATCTCAGGGCCGCAAGAAGCTAGACACGAGGAGGCGAACGCAATGCCGCGTATGAAGGGCGGAGATCTGATCTCCGATTTTCTGATCCAGGAGGGCGTGCCGTACGTCTTCGGCATCTGCGGGCACGGCAACGTCGGACTCCTCGACGCGTTGTGGGAGCGCCAGGACCGGATCAAGCTGATCTCGCCGCGCCACGAGCAGACCGCCGGACACATGGCGGACGCCTATTTCCGTGTGGCGCACCGGCCCGTGGCCACGCTGACCTCCTGCGGGCCGGGCTCCTGCAACCTGGTGATGGCCACCGCTTGCGCCTCGGCGGATTCCTCGGCGTTCTACGCGATCACCGCCAATGTCCCGACCTCGCAGTTCAACCGCGGCCCGTTCCAGGAGAGCTATCGCAACCAGGCTGCGGAGTTTCCCGTGGTGCTGCGGCCCTATGTCAAGCGCACGTTCCAACCCACGCGCGTGGACATGCTGCCCCTGGCGCTGCGCCAGAGCTACAACCTGATGCTGACCGGGCGGCCGGGGCCGGTGAACCTGGACGTGCCGTTCAACCTGTTCCAGGAGGAAGACGACGTCCAGCTGCTGCGCTCCGAGCAGGCAGTCGGTTTTCCACGTCCGGGCGCCGCGCCCGAGGACGTGCGGCGCGTGGTCGACATGATCCTCGCGGCGGAGCGTCCCGCGTTCTTCGTCAGCCATGGCGTCACGCTCGCCGAGGCCGGCCCGGAGCTCACCCGCGTGGCGGAGCTGCTCGACATCCCGGTCATCACCTCGCCCAACGGCATGGGTACGGTGCCGATGCCGCATCGACTCGCGCTCGGTTTCATCGGTCGCAACGGCACCTATCCGGCGAACCAGGCGGGGCGGCACTGCGATCTGCTGATCGCGGTAGGCGCGCGCTTCGACGACCGTTCGTCGTCGTCGTGGATTCCAGGCTATTCCTGGAGCATTCCGCCGACGCGCCTGGTGCACGTGGACATCGATGCGAGCGAGATCGGCCGCAACTACCCGGTGGCGCTGGGCATCGTGGCGGACGCGAAGGTGTTCCTCGGGCAGCTCGCGCAGGAAGCCGCGGCGCGCAACGTGAAAACGCGCTTCGGCCCGTGGCACGCGGCGATCGACGGCTGGAAGCGCGAGTGGCAGGCGTTCACCAGCCCGCACTTCGATGCGAGCGGCTCGCCGCTGCGGCCCGAGCGCGTCGTGCAGGAGGTGCGCCGCGCTCTGCCCGACGACGCCATCATCTCGCTCGACAGCGGCGTGCACCACAACTGGTTCATGCAGTTCTGGGAGGCGCGCCGCCCGCAGTCCATGCTCAACTCGTGGGGCTTCTCGGCGATGGGCTTCGGCGTGAGCGGCATCCTCGGCGCCAAGCTGGCTGCGCCGGAGCGGCCCTGCCTCGCGGTCATCGGCGACGGCGGCTTCACCATGACCCCGCACGTGCTGGCTACGGCGGTGGAGTACGACATTCCGGCGGTATGGCTGGTGTGGAACAATTTCGCCTGGGCGGCGATCCGCGACATCCAGTACGGCATGTTCGGCGGACGTGAGATCGGCACCGGCTTCTACGCCGGGCCCAAGCGCGAGCCCTACAACCCGGACTTCGCGGCCATGGCGCGCAGCTACGGCGTCGAGGGCATCAGCGTGAAGCATTCCGATCAGCTCGGCGATGCGCTGCGCCAGGCCCTGGCACTCGGCAAGCCCTGCGTGCTCGACGTGCACGTGGACGACAAGGTGAAGCCGCCGGGCACCGGCACCTGGCAATTGCCGCCGACGCCCTTCAAGGAGCCGGCGTTCGGCAAACCCCTTGTGCGCGACGCCTTGGGGAGCACATGAGCGCACTGGCGTCGAGCGGTCCGTTCCGGCCGGTGGCGGCGCGCGCACTGATCGGCGGTGAGTGGCGCGCACCGGCGCGCAGCGTCGAGATCCGCGATCCCTATCGCGGCGATGTGGTCGGCGCCGCGCCCGTCTCCGCCGTCGCCGAGGTCGAGGCGGCCGTTGCGGCCGCGGTCGAAGCGCGGGCCAAGGCCGCCGCGATGCCGGCCTACGAGCGCGCTGCGCTCCTGCGGCGGGCGGCGGCATTGATCGAGCGCGACGTGAAGGTGCTCGCCGAATTGCTCACGCGCGAGACGGGCAAGGCGATCAAGGACTCCGAGGCGGAGATCCGGCGCTCGCTGGAGACGATGCAGCTCGCCGCGGAGGAAGCGATCCGCATCGAAGGCCGCCACGTGCCGCTCGATGGCAGCCCGATGGGAGCGGGCAAGCTCGCGGTGCTGATTCGCTTTCCGGTGGGGGTGGTCGCCGCCATCACGCCTTTCAATGCGCCGTTCAACCTCGCCGCTCATAAGATCGCGCCGTGCATCGCGGCGGGCAATGCCATGGTGCTGAAGCCCCCGCCCCAGGCGCCGCTGATCGTGCATCGGCTGGTCGAGCTGGTGGCCGAAGCCGGGCTGCCGCCCGGCATGATCAACGTCGTGCACGGCGCGGCCGAGGTCGGGGCGGCACTGGTGGCCGACCCGCGCGTGGACTTCATCACCTTCACCGGGTCGAGCCGCGCCGGCGCGGCCATCAAGGCGGCGAGCGGGCTGCGGCGGGTCGCGCTCGAGCTGGGCGGCAACGGGGCCACCATCGTGCACGATGACGCGGACCTCCTTCCCGCGGCGCAGGCCTGCGCGCGCAACTCCATGCGCCTCGCGGGTCAGAGCTGCATCTCGGTGCAGAGCGTGTACGTGCAGGAGCGCGCGTACCAGACGTTCCTGGGCATGATCGAAACGGAGGTGCGCAAGCTCAAGCTGGGCGATCCGCTCGACCCTGCCACCGATGTGGGCACGCTGATCGACGAGCATGCCGCGCGGCGCGTGGAAACGTGGGTGGAAGAGGCCGCAACGAGCGGGGCGCGGGTGGTGACGGGCGGACACCGGCACGGCGCCGCCTTCGAGCCCACGGTTCTCACCGGGGTGAAGCCGGACATGAAGGTCGTTTGCGAGGAGGTGTTCGGCCCGGTGGTGAACGTGATCGCCTACGCTGCACTGGAGGATGCCTTCGCCGCCGTCAATGCCGGCCAGTACGGCCTGCAGGCCGGCGTCTTCACGCGCTCGAACGAGGTCACGTTCCGCGCCATCCGCTCGTTGCGCGTGGGTGGCGTGATCATCAACGGCAGCTCCACCTGGCGCACGGACCAGCTTGCCTACGGTGGGGTCAAGGCGAGCGGCATCGGCCGCGAGGGTCCGCGCTACGCGATCGAGGACATGACCGAGCAGCGGCTGGTCGTGTTCAATCTTTGAGCCCACACGCATGCGAGTGCTGGTCACCGGCGGCGGCGGGTTCCTGGGTGCGGCCACCGTGCGTACGCTCCTCGCGCGCGGCGACACCGCCGTTGCGTTCGACACACGGCTCGCCGGCCTGGCCGACCGCGGCGGTGAGCCGCGGCTGGTGCGCGCGCCCGGCGACATCACCGACATGGCGAACGTCGTGCAGGCGATGATGGCGTATCGACCCGACGCGGTGGTGCATTGCGATCGCGTGGAGCTCGTGCGCAAGGGGGCACTGGACCTCAGCCGCGCGGCGGCGGAGCTGGGGTGGAAGCCCCGCTACGACATCCGCGCCGGGCTGGCTGCCTATGTCGATGCGGCGCGCAAGGCTATTCGGAACTGAGGAGAAACGGATGCATTCGAGCGAACCGAACCAACCCAAGGCCCTCATTCGCCCCGCGGCGAGCGTCCTGTGGGAGGAGCCGCCGGCGCACTACGGCGGGGCCTATTCCAAGATGCTGGTGCGCCCCGAGCCTTGCGGCTCGAAGAGCCTCGACTACCGCATCTCGGTGTACCAGCCGAAGGCCTATGTGGCCCCGCACCGGCACCGCATCCAGGAGCAGATCTATCACATCCTCGACGGCGAAGGCTTGATGGAGATCGAAGGCGAACGCAGCGTGGTGCGCCGGGACGACGTGATCTTCATCCCACCCGGTGTGGAGCACGCCATCTACAATACCGGCCTGGGCGACCTGCGGTTCATCGTGGTGACCTCGCCGCCCGACGAGTGAGCGCCGGGCTTCAGCGCAGCTTCGACCAGCCCGGCTCGTTGCGGTCGAGCAGCCGCTTCAATGCGGCGAAGTGCAGCTCGGACTGCTGGCGCTCGCCGGCGATCTGGGCGCCGGTGGCGGCGGCCATCTCCTCGGACACCAGCTTGAGCTTGCGGCCGGTGCCGAGCGCCAGCACCTGCGCCATGCAGCAGCGCTCGAGGTAGTACAGGTCGTCGAACGCGTAGTCCACGCGCTCGCCGCACACCAGCACGCCGTGGTGCGCCATGAACACCACGTCCTGGTCGCCGACGGCGCCGGCGATGCGGTCCCCCTCCTCGGCCGCCAGAGCGGCGCCGCCGAACTGCCGGTCGTAGCCGATCTTGCCGTGGAAGCGCATCGCATTCTGGTTGGCGCGCGTTTCCAACGTCGGATCCTCCAGCAGCGTGAGAGCGGTGGCAAAGGGCATGTGGGTGTGCAGCACGCACTTTTTCTTCGCCACCGCATGCACGCGGTAGTGGATAAAGAAGGCGCTGGGCTCGACCGCGTGCCTGCCGTCCACGACCTCGCCCTCGGCATTCACCACCATCAGGTCGCCCGGCGTGATCTCGGACCAGTGCAGGCCCTGCGGGTTGATCAGGAACTTGTCCGGCGCGCCCGGAACCTCGAGGCTGAAGTGGTTGCACACGCCCTCGCTCAACCCCATGCGCGCAGCCATGCGCAGCGCCGCGGTGAGGTCGATGCGGGCCTGCTTGATGTCGTAGCGGCGCGCGGCCGGCTGCCGGCTGGCGATGCGTTTGATCTCGCTGACGTCCATCGCTGCTCTCCTTGTCGATGGCCGGCATTCTAAGCCATCCCCCGACAGGTCGAGGCGATGGCCTATGGCCCGGATTCCGCGCGCTCCGTCCGTCCTACGGGCCGTCGACAGCGTAACTGCGATTACGCCGGCAGCGGCGGCATGCGGAACGGATGCGCCTGCTCGTAGGCGCGCGCCGCGCGCAGCACCTTGGTTTCCGCCCACTTGGCGCCGACGATTTGCGTGGCGACCGGCAGGCCGTTGGCGGCGAAGCCGCAGGGCACGGTGGCCACCGGCTGCTGGCTGAGGTTGAACGGGTAAGTGAACGGCGACCATTCCCACCACCGCGTCATGCCGTTTCCGGGCGGCACCTCGTGGTTCGCCGGAAACGCGGTAGTCGCAAGCTGCGGTGTCACCAGCAGATCGTACTGCTGGTGCAGCAGGTTCATGCGCCGCCCGAGTGCTTCGCGTTGCCTCTCCAGAGCGCGATACTCGAGGGCGCTCAAGTGCAGGCCGCGTTCGGCGATCGCCAGCAGCGGCTGGTCTACGAGCTTGCGCTGCTCGGCGGTGAGCGGCTGCACCGCCATGGCGAGCGCCACCGACCACATCGGTTGCATGATCTCGATGGGATCGGAGAGCACGAGATCGATCTCCTCGACTTGGGCGCCGAGAGCCGACAGTTCCGATACGGCGTTGCGCACCAGCGCGGCGACTTCGGGATCGACTTTCGCATATCCCAGCGTCGGGCTGTACGCCACGCGCATGCCGCGCACGCCGTCATCGAGCCCGGCGCGGTAGTCGATCCCGAGCGTGGGGGCGGCGTAGAAATCGCGAACGTCGCGACCCGAAATCACGGTGAGCATCAGCGCTGCATCGTGCACGGTGCGAGAGATCGGACCCTGGGCCCAGAGCGTCCAGGGCGGGGGATGCGGATGCACGGGGACCAGGCCGAAGGTCGGCTTGAAACCGAACAGGCCGCAGAAGCCGGCGGGGATGCGAATGGAACCGCCGCCGTCGGTGGCGATGTGCATCACGCCCATGCCGAAAGCGCAGGCGACGGCCGCGCCGCCGCTGCTGCCGCCGGGCGTCATGCGCGGGTTCCAGGGGTTCACGGTGAGCCCGGTCAGCGGGCTGTCGGTGACGCCCTTCCAGCCGAACTCCGGGGTGGTGGTCTTGCCCAGGAAGACTGCGCCCTGCTCGCGCATGCGCGCGACGGAGGCGCCGTCTTCCTCCCAGGGCTGGTCCGGATCGACCGTGCGCGAGCCGCGCCGGGTGGGCCAGCCCTTCACCAGCAGCAGGTCCTTGACGGTGGTGGGCAGGCCGTCCACCAGACCAGCGGGCTCGCCGCGCCGCCAGCGCGCCTCCGAGGCGCGCGCATCCCGCATCGCCTCCTCTTCGCCCACCAGGACGAAAGCGTTGTAGGTCGGCTGCAGCCTGGCGATGCGCTGCAATGCCGCGCGCGTGACCTCGACCGGCGAGAGCTTGCTGGCGCGGTAATGCTGGATCAGTTCGGCAGCAGACAGGGAAAGCATGTCGGACATCGATATTGTCCTGACCAGGATGGGAACAAAAGGCGGGCGAGGGGTGTGCGCCCCCCGCCCTGCCTACCCGCCCGGCTCCTCCCCCGCGAGCGGGGGAGGGGAGCGGGATACCTCGAGAGGGCCTGCTGAAAACAACCCGCAGAGCGGGTCACGCCTTCTTGTTGTTCAGTCCCTCCAGCACCGCTTCGGGCGTGATCGGCATGTGCCGCACGCGCACCCCCACGGCGTTGAAGATGGCGTTCGCCACGGCCGGCGCCACGACCGTCGAGGCGGGCTCGCCTACCCCCACGGGATGGCGGCCCGACTGGATGATCTCGATGTCGAACTCCGGCACGTCCACCTGCCGGATCGGGCGGTACTCGTGGTAGTTGGTCTGCTCGATCGCGCCGTTCTTGTAGGTGAGCCGCTCGGACATCACCTGACTGGCGCCCCACAACGCCGCGCCCATGATCTGGGCTTTCACGTTGCTGGGATTGATGGCCAGACCCATGTCCATCGCGATGGTCACTTTGTTGATGCGATACTTGCCGCTCGCGGGATCGACGGTGACCTCCGCCGCACCGGCCACCCACGTCGGGCTCTGCCGCTCTTCCGCCGACGACACCGCCAGCCCCAGGCCGGTGTTGGGCGGCAGCTTCCGGGCGCCCCAGCCGGTCTTGCCGGCCGCCACGCGCAGGCAGTTCGCCAGCCGCAACGCGCCGCCCACCGTCCCTGACTCATAGGGTGGCCATGTGCCCGGTTGCGGCCAAGGCAGCGAGATCCACAACTGGTCCATGTAATAGTCGGACGGCGTGCCGGGCGGGTAGCCGGTGTTGGGGATACCGCGGTTGCCGCCCTTGCCGTTGAGCATGGCCAGGCGGAACTCGAGCGGATCGCGGCCCGCCGCGTGCGCACACTCGTCGATGAAGGACTCGACCACGAACATGTTGTAGGAGTTGGACACGGTGCGCAGCGCGCTCGCCTGCACCGCCCAGGTGGTCTTGTCGCTGTTCCACGCGCGCACGCGGTGGTTGGGCACGTGGTACCAGTGGTCGCTGCCGCCGATCGACCACTGGTCGATGTCGGTCTTCTTGCCGTCCACCGAGTCGAGCTGCAGCCAGTCGGTGCCGTTGTTGAACTGCTTGCCGACCGCGAAGCGCGGGCCCATGTAGCCGCACACGATGTCGTGGTTCATGGCGCTCAACTGGCCGTTCTTGATGCCGGCGCGCAGGCGATGGAAGGTCGGCGTGCGTGGGAAGGCGGTAGCGAACTGCGACTCGCGCGTCTGGATCAGCTTGACCGGCCGGCCCAGCTCCTTCACGCAGTAGGCCGCCGCGAGGATGTCGTCGTAGTCCTGCTTGCCGCCGAAGCCGCCGCCCAACAGGTACTGGTGCACGTAAACCTTCAGCTCCTCGGGCTTCTTGTCGAGCACCTTGGCGAGGTACGCGTTGAGCGTCATGCGCGCGAAGGAGGTGCTCTGCGTGCCGACGTGCACGTGCCAG
>Ga0299906_10002508_pt1 | contig 15214 bp, 9 predicted proteins | sample RVTome_14_FD_200259 | JGI IMG/M metagenome (GOLD analysis project Ga0299906, IMG submission 200259) | Soil microbial communities from uranium-contaminated site in the Upper Colorado River Basin, Wyoming, United States - RVT145D125 (version 2) ... | reverse complement strand
GCTGGTTCTTCTGGCGGTAGCTCTCGCCGAGCTGCGGGAAATCCTCGATGTCCGAGAAGATGTGGCCGTTGGCGAAGAAGAGGTCGAGCCGGCCGTCGAGGTCGGCGTCGAGGAAGGACGTGCCCCAGCCCATGCGCGCGAACGTGCGCGCGGTGAGGCCGGCGTCCGCGCTCGCGTCTTCGAACTGGCGGCCGTCGAGGTTGCGGTAGAGCGAGTTGGTGTCGTGGGCGAACGCGCTGAGTGCTATGTCGATGCGCCCGTCGCCGTCGTAGTCGCCCGCGTCCGCGCCCATCCCGGCCTGGGCGCGCGCCTCGGCGTTCACGGCCACGCCGGCGAGCAGCCCCACGCTCTCGAAGTGCCCGTCGCCGCGGTTCCTGTACAGGAAGTTGGGGGTCGAGTCGTTGGCGACGAACAGGTCGACGAAGCCGTCGTCGTCGTAGTCGGTCGCGACCACCCCGAAGCCATAGCCACGCGCCGGGTCGGCGAGGCCGTAATGTTCGGCCGCTTCCTCGAAACGACCCCCGCCGAGGTTCTCGAAGAAGAGATCGGCCTCGCCCCGCAGCCCGGCCGGCCCCACCATGATGCGCGGGCCGTTGCGCCAGACGAGCGTGCGCTTGGCGCGCACCACGTCGTCCCAGGTGGTCTCGACGTAGCGCGCGACGTAGAGGTCCAGGTCTCCGTCTGCGTCCGCGTCGAAGAACGTGCAGCCGGTGCTCCAGCCGCCCGCCTGGGCCCCGGCTTGCGCCGCGACCTCCGAGAAGGTGCCGTCGCCCCGGTTGCGGAACAGGAAGTTGGGGCCCCAGTTCGTCACGTAGAGGTCGAGGGTGCCGTCGTCGTCGAAGTCGCCGGCGCACGCGCCGTTGCCCCAGGCGGCCGCGTCCACACCGGCCTGCTTCGAGACGTCCTCGAACTTCCACCCGCCGAGGTTGCGGTAGAGCGCGTTCCGGTGCGGGACGCGTTCGCGGCTCGTCGTCAGCTCGGCGGCCGTGATCAGGTAGACGTCGAGGCGCCCGTCGCCGTCGTAGTCCAGCAGAGCGACACCGCTGCCTCCCGACTCCAGGACGTGGTCCTTCGTGGGTCCGCCGCAGTACGTGCGCGTGGGCAGGTGGGTCGCCTCCTCGAACTGCAAGGGCGACGGCGCGCCGCCGGCAGTGTCCTGTGTGGAAGGAACCTGGGCGGGCGCCGGTCCCATGGCCGAGGCGTGGCCCCCGTACGCCGGCTCCTGAGCCTTCGTCTGGCTGAAGCTGCCCTGGAGACTCAAGCCCAGGGCGATCTCACCCTCGAGCCGGGCCCGCGCGCGTTCGAGGAGCGCGAGCCAGGGGCCCGCGTCGAAGCGCGAGGCAGGGTCCGTCCGGGACGCGTTCAGCAGCTCGCGCGCGACACGGCCGAGCTCGGCCCGCAGCTCGGGAGCGAGCGGCGAAGCGGCACCGGCTTCGGCGAGGGCTTCGAACCGCGCGGCGGCTTCTTTCAGGTCACGCCGCACGTCGTCCGCGGGAGCACCGGCCTGCGCGGCCCGCTTCAGCAGAAGGGCGGCCTCGCGCTGATGCGCGAGGAGCCGCGCCCGTCCCGAGACCTCCGCCGGATCGGGTGGCCGCGTCTGCGAAGTGGCCGCGGCGACGGCGCACATAAGGAGGAGGGCCCTCGAGAACACGCCGCTCATTCTGGACCATAATCGCGCGACAACTCAGGGGTAGCAGGGGAGCAGGGATGCGCCGAATCAGCCCCACCGCCTTCCACATCGCGCGTCGCGGGACCTCGCGCGAGATCAACCGCCAGATCGCGCTCAACCTGGTGCGGTCGCGGCAGCCGATCTCCCGCGCCGACCTGGCCCGGCTCATGGGGGTTCGCCGAGGTGCGATCAGCCGGCTGGTGAAGGACCTGCTGCGCGCGAAGCAGGTCTTCGAAGGGGCGAAGGGCGAGAGCAAGCGCGGCCGCAAACCCCGCCACCTCTACATCGAGACGCGACGTAGCTGCGCGCTGGCCGTGGACATCAGCGCGAGTCGGACGCTGATGCTGGTGACCGACCCGCTCGGCCACCCGCTGCTGGACATCCAGGAGTTTCCGACCCGGCGCCCCGCGCACGGCCTCGTCAAGGCCCTGGCAAAGAACATCGAGCGGCTGCTCGCCGAGCATCCCGAGTTCGGGGAGTGCCTCGGCGTGGGCATCGTGGTGGCGGGGCTCGTGGACCTCGAGCGCGGCCGCCTGCGCAACGCTCCGACCCTGGGCTGGCGGGACGTCGAGCTGCAGGAGCCGCTGCGAGCGGCGATCGGGCTGCCGGTGGTGGTGGAGAACGATGTGAAGGCCTGCGTGCTCGCGCAGGTGTGGGCCGTGCGCGGCCACGCGCCGGTCGACGGGCCGGTCGCGTTCGTGAACGCCTCGGACGGCGTCGGTGTGGGCATCGCGATCCACGGGCAGCTGCTCCGCGGCGCGAACAACAACGCGGGCGAGTTCGGCCACATAGCACTCAACATGGACGGCCCGCTCTGCGCCTGCGGGCAGAAGGGCTGCTGGGAGGCGTACGTCTCGGTCCGGGCCACGATCGCCCGCTACCGTGGAACCGACCCCTCCTGGCCGGGATCGGCTGTGCCGAGCGACACCACGGTCGCGACGATCGTCGCCCGCGCCCGGCAGGGGGACGCCCGCGCCGTCGAGACCCTCAAGCAGACCGGCTATTACCTGGGCCGAGGCTTCGCGACGATCGTGAAGGCCGTCGAGCCACGGCGGATCTACGTGAGCGGCGAGATCACCGAGGCCTGGGACCTGATCCTGCCGCGCGTGCAACACGCCATGCGGGAGCACGCGCTGATCCGGGAAGCGGGGGAAACCGAGATCCTCGTCGTTCCCCTGGGCGAACACCCGCGCCTGCGCGGTGCGGCGGCCCTCGTGAACAGCCCGGTGTTCGCGGCTCCGGTCGTGGCGTAGACCTCACGGCCCTTGGACGGATCATTCGCGAGGCCGCGTGATGGACCGAGCGAATGATCCGTTCTGGAGCCGTCAGACGGCCCGTGAGTGATGCCCGATGAGGCCCCACACGGTGCTGGTTGGGGCATGTGTTGTGCGCTCTGGTTGATGCGCGCATCGCCCTTGCTTCTCAGCCAGATCGGACCATTCATGAAGCAGAGTCAGGCGGGCTTCATGAATGGTCCGGGCTTGCGACGGCTCCGGTCGATTGAATTCGGCCCACTCTGGACCATAATCCCGCCTCGGGGGGCCTCCAACGTGAAGGAATCATTCCAGGCGCACGAGGCGCGTCGCGCCTTTAGCCTGCTGCTCTGCCTCTGCATCGGCCTGCCGCTGGTGGCGGCGGGAGGCGCGCCCCGGGCCACGGCCGGCGGGGAGGGTCAAGAGGCGGAGAAAGCACCCTATCTGAATCCCGACCTCGACATCGAATCGCGGGTGCTTGACCTCGTGGGGCGCATGACCGTCGCCGAGAAGGTCTCGCAGCTCACGAACCAGGCGGCGGCCATTCCGCGGCTGGGGGTGCCGGCCTACGAGTGGTGGAACGAGGCCTTGCACGGCGTCGCGCGCGCGGGCGTCGCCACCGTCTTCCCGCAGGCGATCGGCCTCGCGGCGACCTTCGACGCGCCGCTCGTCCACGAGATGGCGGTCGTGATCGGGAACGAAGGCCGCGCCAAGCACCACCAGTTCGTGCGCCAGGGCAAGCGTGGGCGCTACCAGGGGCTCACGTTCTGGTCGCCCAACATCAACATCTTCCGCGACCCGCGCTGGGGCCGGGGACAGGAGACCTACGGCGAGGACCCGTACCTGACGGGGCGGCTGGGGGTGGCGTTCGTCAGGGGCCTGCAGGGCGACGACCCGCGCTACTACCGCGCGAGCGCCACCGCCAAGCACTTCGCCGTCCACAGCGGCCCGGAGCAGGACCGCCACCACTTCGACGCCCGCCCGAGCGAGCGCGATCTCTTCGAGACCTACCTGCCTGCGTTCCGTGACCTCGTGGTGGAGGCGAAGGTCGAGTCGGTGATGGGCGCCTACAACCGCGTCAACGGCGAGTCGGCCTCGGCGAGCCAGCGCCTGCTCTTGGACCTCCTGCGCAGGGACTGGGGCTTCGCCGGCCACGTGGTGTCCGACTGCGGCGCCATCGACGACATCCACGCGCGCCACAAGCTGGTCGCGACGCCTTTGGAAGCGGCCGCGCTCGGCGTGACGAAGGGCTGCGACCTCGAGTGTGGCAGCGTCTACAAGACGCTCGGGACGGCGCTCGAGCGCGGCCTGCTGAAGGAGAGCGACCTGGACGTGGCGCTCCACCGGCTGATGCGTGCGCGGCTCAAGCTCGGGATGTTCGATCCGCCGGAGCGCGTGCGCTACGCGCAGATCCCCTACTCGGTGAACGACGCGCCGGAGCACGACCGCCTCGCGCGGCACGTGGCGCAGGAGTCGATGGTTCTCCTCAAGAACGACGGGATCCTGCCGCTGCGAAAAGACGTCGGCACGATCGCGGTCGTGGGGCCGAACGCCGACGACCTCGTCACGCTGCTCGGCAACTACCACGGGACGCCGTCGCGGCCGGTCACGATCCTGGCCGGGATCCGGAGCGCGGTCTCGCCACGGACGCGCGTCCGCTACGCGCGAGGGGTGGACCTCGTCGAAGGCCGCCAGGATCCGCGCGCCGCGATGGCCATCGAGTCTGCCTACCTCCGGCCGGTGCGCGGCTCCTCCGAGCACGGACTCACGGGCCAGTACTTCCGCGGCCGCGAGCTCCAGGGCGAGCCCGTCGTGACCCGTGTCGATCCCAAGCTGGTCTTCCGTTGGGACCGCGGCGCGCCCACGGACGAGGCGGTGGCCCGCGGCGAGCTCGATGCGGCGCGGGCGCTCGACGGCGACGGCTTCTCGGTGCGCTGGAGCGGCACGCTGCTGCCGCCCGTCAGCGGCGAGTACGAGCTGACGGTGACCGCCAACGACGGGGTGCGGCTGTTCGTCGACGGGCAGAAGCTGCTGGAGGCGTGGAGCGAGACGAGCGTGGCCCGGGCCGTGAGCGCGCGCGTGACGCTCGAGGCGGGCCGCGAGCACGAGCTCCGGCTCGAGTACTTCGAGGACGTCCGCGACGCCGAGCTGCGGCTCGGATGGCGCCTGCCGAGCGCGGGAACGCCGTTCGACGAGGCCGTGGCCGCCGCGCGCGCCGCCGACGTCGTGGTCTTCGTCGGCGGGTTGACGGCCGAGGTCGAGGGCGAGGAGATGCGGGTCTCCTACCCGGGCTTCGCCGGAGGCGACCGCACGGACATCGAGCTGCCCGCGATACAGAAGAAGATGCTGGAGGCGCTCCACGCGACCGGCAAGCCGGTGGTGCTGGTGCTGACGACGGGCTCGGCGATCGGTCTCGGCTGGGCGCGGGAGAAGCTCCGCGCGATCGTCGTGGCCTGGTATCCGGGCCAGCGCGGCGGAGACGCTTTGGCCGACGTGCTCTTCGGCGACTACAACCCCGCGGGGCGGCTGCCCGTCACGTTCTACACGTCGGTGGCCGAGCTGCCCCCGTTCGCCGACTACGCGATGGAGGGCCGGACCTATCGCTACTTCCGCGGCCAGCCGCTCTATCCGTTCGGCCACGGGCTCTCGTACACGCGCTTCGCGTATTCGGGCCTCAGCCTGTCCCGAACCCGCGCCGGCCCGCGGGATCGCGTCGAGGTGGCGCTCGACGTGAAGAACGTCGGCAGCCGGGACGGCGACGAGGTCGTGCAGCTCTACGCCCGCGACGTCCAGACGACGGCTCCCGCGCCGATACGGGAGCTGCGCGGCTTCGAGCGCGTCGCCCTCAAGGCGGGAGAGCAGCGCCGCGTCCGCTTCACGCTCGTTCCCGAGCGCGACCTCGCGCGTTACGACGAGACGAAGAAGGCCAAAAGCGTCGAGCCCGGGGAGTTCGAGGTGGAGCTGGGGGCGTCGAGCGGCGACGCGCGCCTGCGAGGCCGGCTGACGGTCGCGCGTGAGCCCGAGGTGAAGCTCCAGTGATCCGGCGAGGGCGCGCCGTGTTGGGCGGCCCTCCGCGCGTCGCCGCGCGGGCGACCGTCGTATACTGCGTCCCAGCCTTTCCTGTCGGTGGCCGGGAGGTCCTTTGCTCCCCATCCTCTTAGCTCTCGTCGCCGGGCCGGCCACGGGTGCATCCGTCGACTTCGAGCGGGACGTGAAGCCCGTGCTCGAGCGCTCGTGCTACGCCTGTCACAACCGGGCGCTGCGGAACGCCGACCTCGACCTGGCGAGCTTCGAGACGGAGGCCAGGATCCTGGCCGACCCGAAGACGTGGGAGAAGGTGGTCGAGAAGACGCGCACGCGCCAGATGCCGGCCGCGCCCTTCCCGCCGCTCGCCGACACGGAGCTGGAGCTCGTCACCCGCTGGATCGAGACGGCCTTCGCGCGGCAGGACGCGGCGGCCCCGCCGGATCCGGGCCGCGTCACGGCGCGGCGCCTGAACCGGGTCGAGTACGACAACAGCGTGCGCGACCTGCTGGGCGTCGACCTGCGGCCCGCCCTCGACTTCCCGCAGGACGACTCGGGCTACGGCTTCGACAACAACGGCGACGTGCTGTCGCTCTCGCCCGCGCTCATGGAGCGCTACGTCACGGCCGCCGAGCGCGTCGCGCGAGCTGCGCTCTTCGGACCCGACGCTCCGCGGCCGGGGCTCGTGCGCCTCGAGGCCACGCGCGCGCGGGTCGAGGCGTCGCCGGTGGTGCCCTCGGAATACGACGCGACGGGCCTCACGCTGCGCAACGCCGTCCACGCCGTGCACCGCTTCCCGGTGACGGCCGACTACGTCGTGCGCGCGATCCTGGGCGGCGAGCGTCCGGCCGGCTCCGAGCCGGTCGAGGTCGGCTTCTTCGTCGACGACCGCGAGGCGGGCGTGCTCGCGCTCGACCCCGAGGGCCTCGGCTCGTTCAGCAGCGACCGGCAGGATTTCAGCGGCAAGACACGCGAGCTGCGCGTGCGGATGACGGCGGGCGAGCACCGGCTCTCGGGCACGATCGTGAGGATCTTCGAGGGTCTGCCCGCGAGCTACGGCGGGAACAACCCGTCGCGGCGGCCCCTGCCTCCGCCGCCCGAGTTCCGGCCGCCCAAGGACGCGACACCCGAGCGGCTCGCCAAGGCGCGCGAGGCCTTCGAGAAACGGCTCGCGGACACGGCACCGGCCAATGACGTGAGGGTGGCGCGCCTGGAGCTGCTTGGGCCGTACGAACCCGCTCGCGGCGCGTCCGCGGCGAGCCTGCAGAAGGTCTACGGACCGGTGTCGAGGGTTCGCCACACGCCCCGGGCGGCCCGGCTGATCCTCACGCGGCTCGCGCGTCGCGCGTACCGGCGGCCCGTCACCGCAGCGGACGTGGACCCGCTCGTCGGCCTCGTGACGCGTGCCCAGGCGCGCGGCGAGCGCTTCGAGGACGGCCTGGCCCTCGCGCTCCAGGCGATCCTCGTCTCGCCCGACTTCCTCTATCGCACCGAGCGCGGCAGGCCCGCGACGGCGAGCGGGCCGGGGCGCGTGCTCACGGACCACGAGCTCGCCTCGCGACTGTCCTACTTCCTGTGGGTCAGCATGCCCGACGACGAGCTCATCGACCTCGCCGACCAGAGCCGGCTCTCGCGGCCCGAGGTGCTCGCGGCCCAGGTCGTCCGCATGCTCCGCGACGAGAAGTCAGCGGCGCTCGTCGAGGCCTTCGCCGGGCAGTGGCTGCAGTTCCGCGCGCTCGAGTCGGTCGCCCCCGATCGCGAGCGCTTTCCCGACTTCGACTCCGGCCTCCGGCTCGCGATGCGCCGCGAGACCGAGCTGCTGTTCATGAACCTGCTGCGGGCGGACGGGAGCCTGCTCGACCTGATCGACGCGCGCTACAGCTATCTCAACGAGCGTCTGGCGCGCCACTACGGCGTCTCCGGGGTGAAGGGGCCCGAGTTCCGGCGCGTGGAGCTCGCGGACGGGCGCCGCGGCGGGATCCTGACCCACGCGAGCGTCCTGACGGTGTCGTCGTACGCGACGCGCACCTCGCCCGTCCTGCGCGGCAAGTGGATCCTCGAGAACATGCTGAACGCGCCGCCGCCCGACCCGCCCGCCGGCGTGCCGCGGCTCGACGAGGCGAAGGTGGGCGCCGAGGCGCCGCTGCGCCAGCAGCTCGAGGCGCACCGCACCCAGCCGATGTGCGCGGCGTGCCACCAGAAGATGGACCCGCTCGGGTTCTCGCTCGAGAACTACGACGCGATCGGCTCGTGGCGCGACGTCGCTGGCAAGTGGCCGATCGACGCTTCGGGTACGCTGCCCGACGGCCGCAGCTTCACCGGCGCTCCCGGGCTCGCGAGCGTGCTGCGCGAAGACCGCCAGGCGTTCGCCCGGGCGGTCGCCGCCAAAATGCTGACGTTCGCGCTCGGCCGCGGCCTGGAGCGCTACGATCGGCGGACGGTGGACGAGGTCGCGAGGCGGCTCGAGGCGAGCGACTATCGCTTCTGGGCGCTCGTGCAGGAGATCGTGAAGAGCCTGCCGTTCCAGCGGCGGAGGGAGGAGGCGTCGTGAGCCTGGTCACGCGGAAGTCGGTCGATCGGCGGACGCTCCTGCGCGGGATGGGTGCGAGCCTGGCGCTGCCCGCGCTCGACGCCATGACGCCCGCCTTCGCGGAGCCGCAGCCCTCGCCGCTCCGCCTCGCGTTCACGTACGTCCCGAACGGGGTGACGCCCGCCGACTGGACGCCCAAAGGCGAGGGACGCGACTTCGAGCTGTCACGAATCCTCAAGCCCCTCGAGCCCTACCGAGGGCGGATCGTGGTCGTCTCCGGCCTCGCCCACAAGAACGGCAATGCTCTCGGCGACGGGCCGGGCGACCACGCGCGCGCCGGCGGCTCGTACCTGACCGGCGTCCACCCGCGCAAGACCGCGGGCGCCGACATCCACAACGGCGTCTCGGTCGACCAGCTGGCGGCGCGGGCGGTGGGCGACAAGACCCGCCTCGCCTCGCTCGAGCTCGGCTGCGAGGAGTCTCGCACCGTCGGCAACTGTGACTCCGGATACAGCTGCGCCTACACCAACAGCATCTCCTGGCGCTCGGACACCACCCCGATGCCGCCGGAGACGAACCCGCGCATGGCGTTCGAGCGCCTGTTCGGCGCCGACGACGTCCCGCTCGACGCAGCGGGGCGCGCGCGGCGCCTGGCCGACCGGCGGAGCGTGCTCGACGTGGTGCTGGGCCGCGCGCAGGCACTCGCGCGGGAGCTCGGACCCACCGACCGGCGCAAGCTCGACGAATACCTGGGCGGCGTGCGCGAGATCGAGCGGCAGATCGAGCGCGCCGAGAAGGACTCGCGCGAGCTCGAGGCGCCTTTCGAGAAGCCGGCCGGCATGCCCGCCGACTTCGCCGAGTACGTGAAGCTGATGTTCGACCTGCAGGTGGCGGCACTGCAGGCGGACCTGACGCGCCTCTCGACCTTCATGGTCGGGCGCGAGGGCAGCCTGCAGAGCTACCCCGAGATCGGCGTCCCCGACTCGCACCATCCGCTCACGCACCACCGCGGCCAGCCCGACCTCGTGGAGCGGGTGACGAAGATCAACACCTTCCACGTGGAGCTGTTCGCGCACCTCGTCGCGAGGCTCCAGGCGACGCCTGATGGTGACGGGACGCTGCTCGACCACGTCGCCGTCGTCTACGGCAGCGGGCTCGCGGACGGCGACCGTCACACCCACGAAGACCTGCCGGTGCTGGTGGCGGGCGGAGCGAACGGGAAGATCGCGGGCGGCCGTCATCTCGTCGTCCCGGCGGAGACGCCGATGACCAACCTCTACCTGACGCTGCTCGATCAGATGGGCGTCGCGGTGGAGTCGCTCGGCGACAGCACCGGACGCCTCGCCCTGTAGCGTCACAGACCCACTCTGTCTGGACAGAGTTCGCGAGGTTCCGCTGCAGCGGATCTCGTCCTCTCCAGAGGACAGCCGACTCTGGAGCCTTCAGCAGAAGTCCTTGATTATAAAACAGTTCTGAGACCAGCCTGATCGGTATGCACCTTGCTCTTGTGGGGGTTAGCCGCGTCGCCGGACGGATGGGCCGGACGGAGCGCGGCGGGCTTGGGGGCCTGGAGGACGACCATGAAGCTCACACTGATGACGGCGGGCCTGCTCGCCTCGGCCCTGACCCTGGCATCCGTCCCCGAGGCGCGCGCCGACGTGCGCATCGGCGTGGGCGTCCGGATCGGGGGCGGCCACTACGACTCCCGGGGCACCTGGCGCTACGGCTACAACCGCGGCATCGACGAGGGCTACCGCGAGGGCGAGCGCGACGCGCGCCGCAACGAGCGGTTCGGCTATCGCGATGAGGGCCGCTACCGCGACTCCGACCGCGGCTACAAGGGCTGGATGGGCCCGCGCTTCGAATACGAGCGAGCCTACCGCCGCGGCTTCGAGGAGGGCTACGCGCGCGCCTACCGGCGCTTCGCCCGCCACGACCGCTACGACCGCTACGACCGGCGCGAGCACTACGACCGGCGCGACCGCTGGTAGCCCCGGACGCGTAGACGTCCATGTCGCGGAGCACCCATGGAGGGGGCGCCGCGACATGGGTTTGGCTTGTCGCGATCACGGCATCCGGCGCAGGCCTTCGGAGCGCACCGACCAGCTCCCGTCGCTCGGGAAGCCCGGCGCGTGCCGATCGGGCGCTCCGTCCCAGCCCGCGGCCATCATCGCCACGGCCGCGAGCAGGCCACCGTTGCCCGGCAGATAGATGGTCAGGCCGGGGCGCTGGTGGTTGTGGCCGTTCGGCCGATACACGTTCTTGGCGGCGTCCATCAGCAGCGCGTCGATCGCTCGGTTGGGCTCGCCGAGGCGCGCGGCGCACATCGCCAGCATCGGGTAGTCCCAGCCCCAGGTGTCCGGCCAGCTCCAGTTCGCCCAGATCCAGTCGAAGGTCCGGCGCATCGTCGCGGGATCGACCCCGGGCCCGGGAAGGACGCCGAGCGCGCCGGTGACCGAAGGATGGTCGCGCGCCCAGCGGGGGTCGCTGAAGCTCTCGGGTGCCGTCTCGGCGAAGAGGTATCGGCCGTCGCGCTCCGGCAGGGGTGAGAGTCGCTCCAGCACCCGCTGCCAGCGCGGCTCGCGGGCGAGCCCCAGGCGTTCACGCCACTGCTGCGCGGCCTCGAGACCCCAGCGCCAGTACGCGAGCTCGAACGCGGTGTTGACGGTGCGATCCTTGGGGAAGATCTCCTGCGCGCCCTGGAGCGGCGGCCCGAGCAGGTAGCGTCCACCGGCGTCGTCCCAGGTGGGGAAGGACGCCATGAACTCGGCGGTGGCGCCCACGAGCTCCTGGAAGCGCTCGAGCGTGGCGCGGTCACTTCGCTCGCGATACACGAGCTCGGCGTAGTAGATCGGGTGCGGCTGCTGCCAGACGAGGAACGGACCCACGCTCGACGGCGACTCGGCACCGCTCGGGTCGGTCATCTTCGGCCAGCGGGCGCCCGTGTACCCCTGGCGAGCCGCGGTCGCGCGCGCGCGCGGCAGGATCCGGCCGTAGTAGCCGAGGCTCCGCTCCAGCAGCGGAAGGCGGCCCCAGAGCGCGAAGTGCGCGGCGTGCCACCAGTGCATCTCCAGATGGAACTTGCCGTACCAGCTGTTGAAGGTGAGCCCCGTCTCCTGCGGCGGATAGCGGCCGGCGCACTGGATGGCGGTCAGGTACTGCGACAAGACGATGCGCCGCTCCAGCTCGCGCCAGCGGGGATCGCGGCTTTCCGAGAGATCGATGGCACCCCCTGTCGTCCAGAAGCTATTCCAGTGCTCGCGCGCGGCGCGGCGCGCCTCGTCGAAACCCGGGAGCGGCTCGGCCGTGGCCGTGGCAGCGAAATGGACCGTGGCCTCCACGGTGTCTGCGCCGCCGTTCAGGGCGAGGACGTAGTCGTGCCGCGCTTCTTCGGTCAGTCGACCCGCGGGCGCCCATGCGACGTTGACGTGGTAACGGTCGTCATCCAGCCGTCGCACGAGCGCTGCGCTTCGTTCGCCCGAACGGAGGAGCGTCGTCTCATGGGCCTCGGGCCGGGTCCAGTCGGCCGAGGTCGTGTCTCCGCTGCCGTAGGGGAATCTGAGGCGGATGGCGATCTGCCCGCGCCCGACGAGAGGCGAGACGACGCGCACCGCGATCGCGTCGAGGCTCGGATGGCACAGCGTCTCGACCACGACCTCTTCTCCATCGAGACGGAAGCGGCTGCGGAGCACGCCCTGCCACAGGTCGAGCAGCTGCTCGACGTCCTTGAGGTCGTCGCGCGTCGCGTCGCGCCCGTTCCGGAGCATCAGCCGGAAGCCGATACGTGCCAGGTGGAGGCGGTGAGGATTGCGGCGCAGCCACTCGATCTCGGGCGTCCGCTGGTCGCCTGGAATGTCCGCGTATCCGATCTTGCGGCCGCTCGCGTCGAACTCCGCGAACCGGAAGCGGTCGATCGTCCAGCCGTTCGGGTTGGGCGCCGTGTGCCAGCCCCACTGCGCGAGCGTGCCGAGCGGGATCGTCTCGTCGTACGCCTCGGCGAACGTCTGCAGGCCCGTGACGTCGGCGGTGAATGCGAGCTCGCCGTTGCCGACCGACAGCGGCGAGCCGGTATCGAAAGCGCGCAGCACCGGGTGGTGGCGGCTCACGAGGCCGTGGCGATCGATCGGGGCTGGGCTGGCGGGTGCCGCCGCGGCTGCGATGAGGGGCAGGATACCGAGAGCGAGGCTCGAGACACGTGGCACGGCCCGCAGCGTATCCCGCCCGTCACCCGCGATCTACCCGCTACGGCTCGCGCACGTAGAGCAGCTTGTTCGCGGTGTCGCTGCCGACTCCGTTCAGGGTGTTCGGGGTGGAGTTGCCAACCACGCAGGCCGCGACCGCGTCGGGTGCGCCCGGGTGACGCTCCAGGCACAAGACCGCGGTCCCCGCAGCGTGGGGAGATGCCATCGAGGTGCCGCTGAACACGGTGCTCCCGCCGCCGGCGGCCGCCGACTCGATGTCCACTCCGGGCCCGTACAGGTCGATGCAGCCACCCGTGTTGCTGAAGCTCGCGCTGTTGTCGCGCTCGTCGCTCGCGCCGAGGGTGAGGGCCTGCTTCACCCGCGACGGCGAGTAGTTGCACGCGTTCAGGTTGTCGTTGCCGGCGGCGATCGCATAGCTCACTCCCGCCGCGATCGAGTTGCACAGCGCCTGGTCGAGCGCGGGAGCGACGGAGCCGCCGAGCGACATGTTGGCGACCGCGGGCCACTTGTTCGCCTGCACGTGGCCTGTCACCCAGTCGATGCCGCGGATCACGTCGCTGTCGGAGCCGCTGCCCTGGGCGTCGAGCACCCGCACCGCATGAATCGTGGCGGACTTGGCGACGCCCCACTGCGTTCCTGCGATCGTGCCCGTCACGTGGGTGCCGTGCCCGTGGCCGTCGCTCGGCTCGCCGCCAAAGACGGAGAAGCCCTCGCCTACGCGCCCCGCGAAGTCGGCGTGACCCTTGTCGAGGCCGGTGTCGATCGTGTACGTGTGGATGCCGGCTCCGGTCGCACCCGGCTCGTACTTGCGGTCGAGGGGCAGCTCGCGCTGGTCGATGCGATCGAGACCCCACGGCACCACCGCCTGGATCCTCTGGCCTCTGCGGGGAGGCCCGATGCTCTTGCGCCCCTCTTCCTGCACGTACGCCACCTGCGGGTCCCTGGCGACGTCTGCCGCCGCGCGAGCGTCCATGGTCGCGGAGAAACCGGAGAGGGCGTGGCTGAAGGTGCTGACGCTCGTGGCCTGCGTGAAGCGCGCGGCGACCCTGGCGACGTCCTGGGCCTCGCCAGGCGCCCGCTTCAGGACGACGATGTAGCGGTTGGGAATGGGGTTCTTGACCCGCACCACGCCGCGCAGCGCGGGCGGGGCGGCGCAGTCGTAGGGCGCAGGTGGCGTCGAGGCGCAGCCTGGGAGGGCGATGACGAGGAGGATGGCCAGCCGCTCCCAGGCGGCCCCTGCTCGCGTCGGATTACGGGCTACGTTCATGTCACTCCTCCTGCCCGAACGATCGAGGGAAACGCCAGTCTTCGAGCGACTCGTCCACGAGCGACGGGCTCATGCTGGCCTTGGGCTGATGCCCCATCCTGCGCCTCTCTCGGCGGAGCGGCTGGTGTGCTCGATCACACGGAGACGGGAGTCGCCTCGGGCCGCTACTTCGGCGCCAGGTACTCCTGCGGCAGGCTGAAGCCCCAGCTGCTGAGGCGCTTCGCGTAGGCGCGCAGGTCGTCGCGCGTCACGCGGATGAGCTCCATGCGAATGTTTCTCGGCACGGTCTTCTTGAGCAGCAGCTTGTCGACGATCGTGCTCACACCGATCGCACCCCAGTCGTAGACGGGCTGCGCCCACAGGACGGGGACGAGGCCGCGCTCCACGTAAATGAGCTGCTCGGGGAGGGCGTCGACCGCCACGATCTTGAGGCCGCGCTTCTGGATCTCGGTCATCAACGCCGGCGACTGGCTCGAGCGGAAGAGCGGCCAGCCCCCGACCATCGCCCAGCCCGCGAGCTGGGGGTGGGCGGCGTCGAACTTGAGCATCTCCGTGACGGCCTCGAGCGGCGTCTCCGCGTGGTTGACGACCGCGAGGAGCTCCACTCCCGGGTAGCGACCGAGCGCCCGGCGCACGGCGTCGCTGCGTGCCTTCAGGTTGCCCGCGTTGGGATTGCCGGCGAGGATCGCCACCTGGCCCTTGGCGCCCAGCAGCGTCGCCAGGTCGCCGGCCACCTTCTCGCCGAGATCCGAGTCGTCCGCGCCGTAGAAGGCGAAGCGCTTCGAGCTCGGCACGTCGCTGTCGAAGGTCATCACCTCGACGCCCTGCTCGACGGCCGCGTTGACGTCCGCGGTGAGCGCGGGGCCGTCGGAAGCCGAGAGCAGGATGGCCTGGGACCGCTCGCGCACGGCCTGGCGGATGCGCTCCGCCTGCTGGGCGACGTCCTCTTTCGAAGGTGTCAACCAGGAGACCTCGATGCGGACGCCGTGCTGGCGCGAGAGCGCCGCGGCTTTCTCTTCGGCGCCGCGACGCGCGGAGAGAAACACGAAGTTCGCCTCGCTCTTGGCTATGAGCGCGATCTTGATCGCCCGGGGCTGCGTGGCCGCTGGCGCTGCCCCCAGCGTGAGCGCCGCCGCCACTGCTGTCAGAATCGCGAGACGCTTCCTCATGGGTATGGGTCCCTCCTCGATGAACCGTGCTCATCGCAGGGATGAGGCGTGCCTCATCTTGAACCTGTTTCCCCGCGAGGGCCAGCGTCTTTTTCTCGGC
>Ga0299906_10002507_pt1 | contig 15214 bp, 13 predicted proteins | sample RVTome_14_FD_200259 | JGI IMG/M metagenome (GOLD analysis project Ga0299906, IMG submission 200259) | Soil microbial communities from uranium-contaminated site in the Upper Colorado River Basin, Wyoming, United States - RVT145D125 (version 2) ... | reverse complement strand
TTGCTTCTGTGGACACTACGGCATGCCTCGCGAAGACTGCGGCTCATAACGACCTATCGAGGTGAACGCTTGGGCGAACAAGGCCCCTTGGCCTCCGGTGATTAGTTCGATGACCTCTTTCTGGGAGACACGTGCTCCATCGCGGTTAATGTGCGTCAGCTCAACGCCCTCTTTCGCGAGTGCCTGTCCAATCAACTTTGACCGATGGCATCGCTCTGGATCCAGCTCGCTGCACATCAGCGCGACACGATGTCCGCCTGCGATCGCTGCTTGCAGGCGTCCAAGACCGGCTCGGAACGCGGGCAAGAGCTCGCAGCGAGCGTAATCCACCTTGCCGTCGACGTAGCAGGACGGGTCTTCCGGCCTTCCGCCTAGGGCGTCCCCCATAAACACGTAGCGGATACCCGCCTCAGCGAGTAGCAGCTGCAGCGCTTCCTTATTGAATTCGGGCTGTCGTGACTTGGGCTGTGAGCGGACGTCGATGAGGAACCGGACGTCATGACGACGAAGACGAGTGACGAAGTCCGTCCACGGTCGGTCGCCGTAGCCGATCGATGTGAGAAGACCTAGATTGGCCGATCCTGCGTCCATCTCCAAGATTGTACGCGCAGACCCATCCGATCCCTACCTCACAGGCCGCATGATCTCTGGCACCTTCGAATGGTCCCGTTCAGCATAGACCGCATCCGTCACCCGGGCGCTGGCGTGACCACGGACGAGGGCGGCGGCCTCGAGGCATACCGGACGGACACCAGTTTCGCGCGTTCACTGTGCCGAACAACCAAATCGACCCCTCACGTCCCAGTACTCCCAAACCCCCCGCCGCCGCGCACTGTCTCGTCCAGCTCCTCGACCTCCTCGATCTCGCAGCGGGCCACCGCGGCCACGACCATCTGGGCGATCCGCATCTTGGGCTCGACGGTGAAAGCAGCCCGCCCGAGGTTGATCAGGCCCACCTTGACCTCGCCGCGGTAGTCGGCGTCGATCGTGCCGGGGGCGTTGGGGATCGAGATGCCGTGCTTGCTCGCCAGGCCGCTGCGGGGGCGGATCTGGGCCTCGTAGCCGCGCGGCACGGCCATGGAAAACCCGCAGGGAATGATCCTGATCTCGCCCGGGGTCAGCGTGACCGGCTCGCTCAATGCCGCGTGCAGGTCCATGCCCGCGGCAAGGTTCGACTGATAGCAAGGCAGCGTGGCCAGGGAGTTGAGGCGGCGGATGCAGAGAGGGATGTTGTCCATTGCCGCAGTGTAGGAATCGCGACGATGGTCACTTCACCGTTCGCGGCCCCGCCAATTTGTCACGGCAACGCTATTGCAGCAGGAAATAGCCCAGAGCCGCAATGATGACCACGCTGAGAAGCACCGAGAATGTCAGCGCCCTCCGGGCCTCCGGCCGGCCGTGCGCGGCTTCGAGCGGCCGCGTTCCCCGGGCGCCGTAGCCGGCCCAGCGAAGGGGGATGCGGGCCAGGGTCGCCTGCCAACGGGCCAGCGTCCCGCCCCGATACGCCCGCCAAGCGAAGCCGTTGATCATGATCGCCATGAGCAGCAGGTAGCCGATCAGCGTGTGCCGCCAAAGTGCGCCTTCCGTGAGCGGCACGGCCAGCAGCACCACGAACACGCCGATCATGTACAGGCCGGTGTAGACCGCCCGGTCGCGCGTAGCGACATCCAACTTCGGCGCACCGCCCGTCCGCTTTCGACGTGTCTTGGAGGCGCCGTGGCTCATTGGGCCGCGACGGCGGGCTCGGGCCGGGCGATGCGCGGCTTGATGCGCTGCGTCCCGTTGGACTCGGCCAACAGGCGATCGGAGCGGCGGATGATCTCGCGAGCGGCGTCGATGGCCTCATCGATCGAGCTGCGCCCGGTCACAAAAGTCATCGGATCGGAGCGGCCAAGTTCGGCGCAGCGCTGCTCAATGGCCCGCTTGCTGTCCTGGAGGCGCTTGAGGAGATCGTCGGCCTGGCACCGCACCTGGCGGGCTTCATTGAAGAGACGTGTCTTCGGATTGTCACTCACCATCAGGTGATCCTCGTGCAGCAGCCGATCCCTCCCGATGGCGCTGCTGGTCGTCGACGCCCGGGGTCCCGGTGCTCGAATTCCGGAGCCGGGTGGCGAGGAGCCGGGGGACCGGGCATCCGGGGGTCCAGGGGTCCGGGGGTCGAAGCGGGGCATATTCGTTGTCTGTCGTCGGTCTGGCAAGGCCGCGGCCTGCGGAATTCCGGGTGGTGACCGCTCCTCAATCTTCACCGGCAATTCTTGCCGAGGCAACTGACGACACCATTTCGGGCACCAGATTCCGTATCAACAGCGAAAGTCTCCCTGGGTCTGTCGGCCTGTTCTCAGGTGCCAACCGGGCCAGCGCTTCCTCAACATATCGGTCGTCAGGAGGGGCTAACTCCCAGATATTGATGTCGTGGTGCATCGTCGGGCGCATCGACTCGGCGTCGAACGCCAGGGATTCATGCAGCTTTTCCCCCGGCCTTGCACCGGTCATCACGATCGGGATTTCCCCTGCCGATGCCTCATATTCATTTTCTTCGATTAGTCTGGCTTCGAGGCCATGTTGGCGGACAAATCGCCGGGCCAGTCTCAGGATGTTGACCGGGGCACCCATGTCCAGCAGGTAGACTTCGCCGCAGGGCGAGGCCGGATCGACCAGCGCGGCAGACTGGATGACCAGCGAGGCGGCCTCGGAAATGGTCATGAAGTAGCGAGTCATGCGCGGGTCCGTGACCGTCACCGGCCCGCCGTCGGCGATCTGCCTGGCCCAGATCTCCAGCACGCTGCCGGATGAGCCCAGGACGTTGCCGAAGCGAACGATCGAGAACGCGGTCCCGGAGCGGTGGTTGATCGCCTGCACATACAGCTCGGCCAGCCGCTTCGTCGCCCCCATGATCGACGACGGGTTGACGGCCTTGTCGGTGCTGACCATCACGAACCGCTCGGCCCCGGCCGCATCCGCGGCATCGGCGACGGACTTGGTGCCGAAGAGATTGTTGTCCACCGCCGCGCCCGGGTGGTCCTCCATCATGGGCACGTGCTTGTGGGCAGCGGCATGGAAGATGGCCGCCGGGCGCAGGTCGCACAGCAGCCGCGCGGTGCCGGCCGCATCCACCACATCGTGCAGCAGCGCCTTGCGGGGCAGGTGCGGATGATGGCGGGCGATCTGCCGGTCGATCTCGAACAGCGCATTCTCGGAGCGGTCCATCAGCAGCAGCCGCGCGGGCCCGAAGCGTGCGCAGATCCGGGCCAGTTCGCCGCCGATCGACCCGCCGGCGCCGGTGATGAGCACGGTCTCGTTGTGGATGACCCGGCGCACGGCCGCCTCGTCGATGTCGCGCGGGGCCCGGCCGACGAGGTCCGCCAGGTCGATGTCGATGTGCGTGCGCGGCCCGGTGCCGTCCAGTTGGTCCTCCAGAGGCGGCATATAGCGGTCCGTCACGCCGAGCTTGCGCAGACGCGTGCGGACGGCGGCGATGAGATCGCCCATCACCCCGGGCAGGGCAAGGAGCGCCAGGTCCGGCCGGGCGCGGCTGATGACGGCCTCCAGATCCTCCAGAGTCCCCAGGACCGGCGATGCCGGCGAGGCGATCTCGGCGATGATGTCGGCATCCCGGGCTGTTGTGACGATCCACCCGACGCAGTGCGGCGGCTCGTCGAGCAGATCAAGCTGCCGCTCGAGAAGCGCGCACAGGGCGGGCTGGCCGATGAGAATGGCGGTCCGTGCCATGCTGACCTCGGCGCATCCAGTGCGCCAGCTTCGTTATCGGCCAGTCGCGACGGCCTGTTGATATTCAGCCGGCCTTGCCGCGCCCCTTCGATCCCCCGAGGTGGGCGATGCCCATGGAAATAAAGAATCCGGCGACGATGACGCCCAGGACCATGACCACCTGCACGGCCGTCGGCGTGAACGGCTCCGCCGGCCAGTCCTTGGGCTCGACGGCATCGACCATCGCCTGCGTTTCCAGGGCGATCCGGTTGATCGTGTCGCCGACCTTGGGTGGCACGGACGCCTTGAACGGCCAGAGCCCGATCACCGCCCCCATCAGCAGCCCCAGCAGGACACCCAGGGTGGCCCGCTCGTACTTCGCCAGCAGCAGTTTGAGCAGGTTGCTCACGCCGACCACGCCCACGACCACGCCGATGCCGACCGGCACGATCACGTGCAGGGTTTGCGCGGCGGCGGCCCAGTCGCCCGCCTGCGCCGCATCCTTGGCCGCGTCGATCGTGGTCAGGATGAGCACGTACTGGCCGAGCACGAGCAGCAGATAGCCGCCGGAAACGCCCGGCAGGATCATTGCCGCGCCCCCGGCGATGCCCGCAAGGATGAGCATGCCGTAGGGGTGCCCGCTCGCCCCCCCGCCCTCACCCCCGCCCCCGGTGGTGGCCGGATCGAACGCCGCGATGAGGGCCATGACCGCGATGCCGACGATCGAGCTGACCACGACCACGGCATCGGCCGGCTTGACCATTTTCCAGATCAGCGGCACGCCGCCGAGGGTGAGCCCGATGAACAGGGCGTACATGATGGGCCGGTGGTGGATCACGAGGCCGCCGACCACGCCCGCGAAGCCGACGATGGCCACCACCGCGGCCCCGATGACGCACGCGAGCAGGAGGATGGTCCTGGCCCGAAACCTGAACGTCGTCACCTCGGCGATACCATTGATGACGGGGGGATAAACGCCCGCGGCCAGCAGCATGGTGCCGCCGGAGATGCCGGGCACGAGGTTCGCGAGGCCCATGAGGAACCCGCCGACAATGCCGCGCGCGGCTAGGGCCTCGCCGCGATACTCGGCCCGCTCGACTGCAGGAGTAGGTGTGCCGCGCTCTGTGGTCATGACGCACTCACGAATAAAGATCGGCATGATGGTAGGGGGCCGGTGAAGCGCGCGTGACAGCGGTCACGACGAAGACGTCGTGGCGTGCGTCGAGGGTCTGATGTGCTGCTGGAGCGACGGGCGGCGGCCGTAGTGAATGTGGAGGTCCGGGCATCCCGCCCCTGTGAGCGACCTCATGATTGGACGGGCCCGCGTGCGATGTCACGTCGCTTTGGGCCACGCATGCGTTGTGCGCACGACTGCCAGGGGCGCCGTCCGGACCCGGCTCATCGGCCGCGCGCACTGTCTCCCCCCGTGGTTCGGGCATCTTGCCCGTACGGATCTCCGGATGGCCGGACGAATCGGTACGAGCCCCAAGCGCCCCCGGGGGCGCGGGGGCCGTTGCGTGATCGCGTCTCTGTGCGCGCACGGACGATCGTGGGTGCATCGGCCCCGCTCGCTTGCGCGGTGATCTCGCAGGGGCCGATTCTGGCGGGCGACGCACCCATCACCGGACGTCAGGATTACACGAAGGCGCCCACGCGGTCGATGAGCGGCGCCGCGCGCCGCGGAGAATCCGGCTTGTCTCGCCGATAGAGTTTTTGCGCACTAGTCCGTCCTGATCCGCACGACGGTCGCCCCGTCCGGGTCCATCATGCAAATCTCCTCGACGCCGCTGCGGTAGGAGGTGAAAAGCAGGTGGCGGCCGTCGGGCGAGAAGACGGGCAGGTGATCCCAGGCGTCATTGTCGGTGAGTTTTTTCATGCCGGCGCCGTCGGCGTTCATGATGTACAGTTCGCTGTCATCCTCACCGTCATCGGCGTTGAATACGATCCGCGCTCCGTCCGGCGACCAATCCAGGCCGTACGCGCGGCCGCCGACCTTTCGCACGAGCCGGCGGTTTCTGCCGTCCGCGTCCATGAGCTCGATGTTCGTGAAGCCGTCCATCCACGTGGCGAAGACGATCGATGCGCCATCGGGCGCGAAGCAGGGATCCGCTTCCTTCGCAGGCGTGTCGGTCAATCGCCTCAGGTTCGAGCCGTCGAGTCCGATGGTATAGATCTCACGGTTGTCATCGCGTTCGATCGTAAGGACGATGCGGGCTCCGTCGGGCGAGAAGCGGCCGCCGCCGGCGCTGTGGCCGGAGGCGTCGTACAACAACGACTCCACGCCGGATTCCATGTTCCGGATCATGACGCGCTCGCCATCGGTGTCATCCCGTCGGTCGAAGGCCAATCGACGGCCATCGGGTGAGAACATGGCGTAGCCGTCCCAGCCCGCGTGGTCCGTCAGTCGCTTCAGGCCGGTCCCGTCCAGGTGCATGGTGTACAGGTCCCACTCATTCTCGCCCCCGTCGCGAGTGGACATGAAGACCATGGATGCGCCGTCGGGATGCCACATCGGCCGGTGATTGCTGAACGGAGCGGCAGGGTCTGTTGTCTCCTGCGCCGGCGCGCCACATACGGGCAAGACAATCAGGACGGGAACGAACGGGCGCGATCGAATCCGCATTGGAGTGCCTCCGTGGGCGTGCCGTCCACTTGATACCGCCGGGGGCGTCGGCGGTGGGCAAGGGCCGGGATCGAACCCGCGTTTCGCCGGGATTGGACATCATTGCGTTCCGGCCCCTTCACCTGGGGTCATTCATCCGGCACCGGCGGCGGGCCATCGGGGATGTACGGCGAGAACGTGTGCCCCCTGGTTTTCTGCTCGAACTCGCGACGGATCTCGGCCCGCGCTTGCGGCTTCTCGAACAGATCCACCATCGTCGCCGCCAGAACCTTTGCCGCGCGGTCCATGCCTTTGTGGCCGATGGATGAGCCGGCGCAGGCCACCACCGCCCAGTGATGCCACGGGCAGTGCTCCGGCGCGCACGTCACCGACAGGTGCAGGACGGGCGTCACCCAACTCACATCGCCCACATCCGTCGAGCCGCCTTCCTGCGGCTGGCCCTCCAGCGGTCTGATGGATGCGTTGATGCCCGTCTCCTCGATTCCCACCGATCGCTGGATCGCCTTCGCGAACGCCTGCTCGTCATCGGTGTACTCGACCGGCCCGACCCAGTTCAGATTCTCGTGCAGCAGTCGCGCGCCGACCATGTTGACCAGCAGCTCGTAATCGCCGCTCTGCACGATCAGCTCCGCCTCCACCTCGGCCATCATCGCCGCGCCGGCCACGATCTTGCGCACGCGCACGAGCAGGGCATCGACCTCGCTGCGCTCCCAGTCGCGCAGCCAGCACCACAGCTTCGCCCGCTCGGGCACGACGTTGGGCACCAGCCCGCCTTCGAGAATCGCGTAGTGAATGCGCGAGGAGGGCTTGATGTGCTCGCGCATGAGGTTCAGCCCGTGCGTGGTCAGTTCCAGGGCATCGACAGCGCTGCGCCCATTCCACGGGTCGTAGGCGGCATGGGCCGTGCGGCCCCGGAACTCGACGATGAAATCCACCAGCGCCTGGGTGCTCTGCGTGTCGGCCTGCGTCTTGTCGCTGGGATGCCAGGCCAGGCAGACATCGACATCGTTGAAGAGCCCGTCGCGGGCCATGTAGATCTTGCCGCCCACGGCCTCCTCGGCGGGCGTGCCGTAGTAGCGTATCGTGCCAGAGAGCGTGCCCGACTCGATGAGGTCCTTGATGGCGATGGCCGCGGCGAGACTCGCCGGGCCGAAGAGGTTGTGGCCGCAGCCGTGGCCGGGGGCGTCGGCCACCAGCGGATCGCGCTCGGCGCTGACCTTCTGCGAAAGCCCGGGCAGGGCATCGAACTCGCCGAGGATGCCGATGACCGGCTCGCCCGCGCCGAACTCGGCGATGAACGCGGTGGGCATGCCCGCCACGCCGCGCTCGACCCTGAAGCCGTGTCGCTCAGCTGCATCGGCCAGGACCTTGGAGGACTTGTGCTCCTTCAGGGCCGTTTCGGCGTACCGCCAGATCTGCTCGGACAGGTCGATGATCTCCGTCCGGTTGGCGGCGATCGATTCCAGAGCTGCCCGCTTCGCCTCGACCGCGGACTGGGCGGATGCGGCCGCCGTGAGTGCGCAGCCGCAGAGCACCGGCACAAGAACGCGATGAATCACCACGAGTCACCTCCCGCGGCGGCGAACATGCGCGCCGCGCTGAGGGACCAGCATACCACGGGGCCGTCCCTCACGGCATTCGGATGATGCCCAGCCCGTGCATGTACGGAACCGTGCACGACTCGTAGCGCAGGCGCATCAGCGCCCAGAACCAGCGCATGCCGCGATAGATCGTGCGCACATCGTGGAACATCACGATCGCGCGGCGGCTGAGAAGCGGTCGAAACGTCGCGAAGTCGCGACGCACGGCGGCAAAGGTGTGCCAGCCGTCCACGTGCAGCAGGTCCACGCCCGGCTCGATCGCGCGGCTGGCCTCCTCGAACGTCATCCGCAACGGGATGACGGTCTCCTGGAGCCCCAGCGCCGCCCGGTCGTCGAGGAACCGCTGGTAGATCTCGTCGCCGTACTCGCCCGTCTGCGGGTCGCCCTGCCAGGTGTCCACGGCGTACAGCCGGCCGCCCAGACCGAGGTCGCGCAGGGCCAGACCCAAACAGAACGCCGAGAAGCCGCCGTGCGAGCCAAGCTCGACGACGATGCGCGGCTTGACGTGCCGCACGATTTCGTAGCCCAGACTGCCCAGCCCGCGCCAGGCCGTCATGTCGATCGCGTGCGTGCCGCGCAGCGGGTCGAGATTGAAGTCGGACTTGCGCCCTTCCAGGCGCACGATCTGGTCCCTCAGCCGAAAGTCCAGAGGACGGCTGACGAACCCCGGCAGAAGATGTTCATAGCCCCACTTGAGAGTGGACCGTATCGCCAGGGGCATGATCCGGTTTCCGGCCTCGACAAAGGCCCGCCCCGGGTTCCGGCGCGAAGGCGCGATGCGCCGCGGCGCGGTCGACCTCCCACGTTCGACCGGTCGCGCTGACCCTGGGGCTGCTCGATTCTCTCCGATTCTGGCCGGTCGGACTGAGGCGGGCAAGGGAAAAAGCTCTGAAACGGCGCCCCAGGGCCCTGGCCGGTCGTCAGCCGCCGATGGCCGACATCGTGCGCGGCGGCTGGTGGAAGCCCGCCTGGCCGATGCCGTGGCCCGCCTGCTTGGTCCACATCGAGTCGCGGATGAAATCGCGCAGGTCTTCATCCGTGCCGCCGTTCCGCAGCACCGGGCGGATGTCCCACTCCACGTGACTGAAGAGGCACGGCCGGACTTTGCCGTCTGCGGTGATGCGAAGACGGCTGCACGCCCCGCAGAAAGGACGCGTGACCGGCGCGATGATGCCGATCCGGCCGGGGCCGCCGTCGGCGAAGGTGAAGTTCATCGAGGTTGAATGCGGGTCCTCATCGCCCAGCGGACTCAGGCCGTGGCGGGCGCTGATCGCCTCGATCATTTCATCGGCGCCGACGACCTTGCCGCGGTCCCATGCGTGGCTGGAGTCGAGCGGCATGAACTCGATGAGGCGCATGTCGATGTCGTGCTCTCGGGCGAAGTCGGCGAAATCCGCCAGCTCGCTGTCGTTGATGCCGCGCATGACCACGGCGTTGATCTTGATGGGATCGAAGCCGGCGGCCCTGGCCATGTCGATGGCGTGGACGACGGTCTCCGGGCCGGTCTTCGAGCGGGTGATCGAGCGGACCGTGTCGGGCCGGAGACTGTCGAGACTCATCGTGATCCGGTGAAGGCCCGCCTCGCGCCACCGCCGCAGCGGAAACCGCTCGAGCAGAGCGCCGTTGGTGGTGATGGCCAGGTCGGGCACGCCAATCGCACCCAGCGCATCGATCAGCTCGTTGAGCTGCGGATACATCGTCGGCTCGCCGCCGGTGATGCGGACCTTCTCGATGCCCAGCCCCAGGCAGACGCGGGCCAGGGCGAGGTATTCATCGAGGTCCAGCAGCTCGCGCTTGGGCATGTACCGGAAGTCCGGGTCCATGCAGTAGATGCACCGGTAGTTGCAGCGATCCGTGATGCTCAGGCGCAGATCGCGGATGATGCGGCCGTGGGAGTCATGGAGATTGGCATCGCGCCGGGAATGGCTCGGGGCCGGGGGCGGCGGCGGGGCGGGTCCAAGTCCGGGGGCGGGGGCGGGGGCGCCGGAGGGGCCCGACGCGGTGATGATGGGTAGCGGATGGGTCATGGGCAATACGGGCAGCCGCTTCGTCGGACATCGGGCCAAAGCTGATTATAGGCCGTTGCCGCCGCGCCTCTGGGCGGCTCCGCGGGCTGCATCCGGTGGCATCGCGCTCCAAATCGCGAGGTTTCCCGTGTTTTTGGCTTGCTCCGGCTTCCGTCCGTGCAAACATCATCATGAGGGGAATCGACCCGGATGGCGGCGTGTCCATGACGACAGCCCGCACGCCGGGCTCGATGAGCATCGAGACGGAAGACCAGGAGGGAGGCGGACGTGAATCGAACGGCATATCGGTTGGCATTGGCTGTGGCGGCCGCGGCGTTTGCCGCGCCGGCGCGGGGCGCGGCAATGCCCGGCGGGCACGATGATGTCTACGTCCGGGGCGAGCTGGACCGCCTCTACCGCCAGGCGTACGACTACTACTACCGCAACCCCAATCGGAACGTCTTCCGCAGCTCGCGGCACTACAGCCCGACGGGCAACGTCTTCCGCTCATCGCAGTACTACCAGCGCCGGCTCGCCGAGTCGTATTCCGGCTATCCGCTGCGAAGCACGTTCACATACACCCGCACCAGGGGTGACGGAGTGCCGCGCGTCGAGACCATCAGCTTTGCGCATCCGCGGCGCCACCCGCAGGGCCTCGTCGGGTATGGCTACGACCTGCTGCCGGCGCACAGTGCGTTTCCGTACACACCACTGTCCTATCCGTACAACCCCTTTGCGGCCATTCCGCGCAATGCCTACGACCCCGAGCCCATCCTTCGCCGCGATGAGGAGCCACGCGAGCCGATCGAGATGATCCCGCTGGGCGTGGCCCACGAGGCGCGGCAGGCGACGCAGAAGGCGGTCATTCACACGGTCAAACAGGCGGACGGCACGGTCCGAACGATCATCTCCAGCGTGCCCATTGCCGCGCCGGAATCGTCGCCGGTCGCCGGCGGGGTCGATGATGGCTGGCGCGCCCTGGCCGTGGGCGACTACGACGCGGCCGCCGCCGCATTCAAGGACGCGAGTCTGGACGAGGCCCGCAGCGCCGAGGCGATGTGCGGCTACGGGATCGTCAAGGCGCTTCAGGGCGACTATGACGCCGCGGCCGTCGCCCTGAAGCGGGCCCTGCTCGTGAATGAAGGCATCGCCGGCGCCATCACGCCCGACCGCGCGACCGTGCGGGCCCTCGAGGTGCTCCTGGAGCAGGCGGCGGCCGACGATGCCCCCGAGGCGCTGCGAGCGCTCGAGCAGCGCGCCGGCGGCACGTTGCGCGCCATCGCCGCCGGCGGCGAGCTCGAATAGGCGCCGGGGCTTCCCGGAAGAGCGCGGCATCCGCCGGCGGTATACTCCTCAGCCATCATGGCCAGACGAACCCGCGTGACGTGGCCGCTGGCCAGATCCGCTCCGGACGCCGGCACGCCGGCGGAGACGGGGTCATCCGGTGATCCGTTCTTCAACCAGTTCTTCCGCCACTGCGTCGGACCGGGGCGCGATCCCACGCTGACCTGGGGCACGGACGTGGACATGACGGGCGCGCAGGCGTTCGTGCGCGAGGCCTCGCAGCGATGGAATGTGCCGGTCACGATGCCGCCGCTGCTGGTCAAGGCGGTCGGCGCCGCCTTGCGCGATCATCCACGATTCCTGCAGCGCATCGTGCGGCGGCGGCGGTATTCGTTTCAGCGCATCAACGTCATCCTCGCCTACCAGAATGCCGCACGTCGCGAGGCCGACCTCCAGATGATCTTCAACGTGGACACCGAGCCGCTGCCCGACCTTGTGCGCCGCATTCTGCGCGACGCCATGCGCTCGGCGCGCGGCGAGGACCTGCTGGCCCACGATCGGCGCATGCTGCGCTGGGCGGGCCCCCTCAAGGGGCTGCTCATGCGGACCGGGCGCGCGCTGTCCAACAATCTCAACATGCCGGATGTCTTCGGGCGCATGGTCCGAATGCAGACCGCGGTGGCCATGGTCAACTACCTCAATTTCGCCGGCGCGCCGCCGCTGCGCTCGTTCAAGGCGGCGCTTCCGGGCGTCAACAGCGTCTCGGTGCACGTGGCGCTGGGGCCGGCGGAGCAGCGTCCGACCGTGGCGAACGGCGAGGTCGTGGTGCGCTCGCTGGCGCCGCTCATCGTGCGCACGGACCATCGCATCGCCGATGCAATCGAGCTGGGGCGGCTCGCCGGCACTGTGCGCGGGTACCTGGCGGACCCGTGGCGGATTCCCAAGCTGGAGGCGGCGGAGGAAACGTCGTGAGGGACGGGTGGCATGGGCAGAGTCGTCGCTTTGCACGGCTCTGCCCGTGCGAAACGCAACGATGGCAATCGAATCGCAATTCGCACGGGCAGACCTGCTCAAAGCAGCAGGCCTGCCCATGGCACCCGCGTGCGCTGCCGAAGTTGTCCCTGTCACCACGCGCCATTACGATGCGCCCATGAAGGCCGAGAGCGCGGCACTGACGGCGGAAACGCTGATCGACTTTCTCGATGGCCAGCTTGGCATAGACATCGGCGGCGTGCAGGCCGGGACGCCGCTGTTCACGTCGGGGCTCATCGACTCCTTCGGCCTGGTCTCGCTCATCACCTTCGTCGAGCAGGGGTCCGGCGTCGTGGTGCAGCCGGCGGATGTCACGCTGGACAACATCGACTCGATTCAGCGCATCCTCGCTTTCGTCGAGCGGGCCCGCGGGTCGCCGTGACATGACTGCTGCGCCCCACGTCCTCGACGCGATCACCCGCCGAGTGCTCCGGCGCGCGGCGGCCGAGTTCGCCACGCCGTGCTACGTGTACTTCGTCGACCGCATGCGAGCTCGCATCCATCGGGTGCGCGAGGCGTTCGGCGGGCGGCTTGCGATCAGCTACGCCGTCAAGGCCAATCCCAATGCCGCGCTGTTGCGGCGGATCGTCGCCGATGTGGACGGTCTGGACGTCTCGTCCATCGGCGAGGTGCGGCAGGCCCTTGCCGCGGGGTGCGCTGCGTCTCGTTTGAGCTGCTCCGGTCCGGCGAAGCGGGCCGATGACCTTCGTAGTGCGGTCCAACTCGAGGTCGGGGCGATCATCTGCGAGTCGCCGCGCGAGATCGACCGGCTCGCCGCCATCGCGGACTCGGCCGGGGCGCTCCGGCCGTTTCTGATCCGCATCAATCCCCGCCGCGCACCCGCGAAGTTCAGCATCAGCATGGCGGGCCGGGCCAGCCAGTTCGGCATCGACGAGGAGGAACTTCCGGATGTGCTGTCGCGCCTGGGGCAATGGCCCTTGCTGCGGCTCGACGGCTTTCACATCTTCTCCGCCACCAACTCGCTCAGCGCGGCGGCGATCGACGAGAACTTCGCGATCATGGCCGACGCCTTCACGCGCGCTGCCGCGCACATCGGCGGCCCGGTGCGAGCGCTCGTGTTCGGCGCCGGCTTCGGCATTCCGTACACCGCCAAGGAGGCGCCGCTCGATCTTGATGCCGTGGCGGACATGGTCAATCCCCGGCTCGATGCGCTGCGGCGGCGCGAGGCCTTTGCCGACACCGCGTGCGTTCTGGAGCTTGGACGCTATCTCACCGGGCCGGACGGCTACCTGCTGACCTCCGTCGTCGATGCCAAGCACAGTCGCGGCACGGATATCCGCATCTGCGATGCGGGCTTCAACTGCCATCTCGCGGCGTTCGGGCTCATGGGCACGGTCATCCGGCGCAACTGGCCGATCTGGAAGGTCGATGCCTCGCCCGGCGAGCCGGTTCACTCGTACATGCTCACCGGGCCGCTCTGCGCCGCCATCGATGTGCTGGCGTCGAAGATCGACCTGCCGGACCTGGCCGTCGGCGATGTGCTGGCGATCGGCTCATCCGGCGCGTATGGCTACACTGCCTCGCCCTTGCGGTTCATCGGTCATCAGCCGCCGAGGGAGATCCTCGCGGTGGGCGATGGCGATGACGCGGCGCTCATCGACGTCTCGGACGACCGCGAGGATCGCGTGCGCAACACGGCCGCCGGCATCGCGGAGGGGTCGGCATGAGCACATCGCCCCCGGCCAACTTGTGGGATGCGTTTTCGCGCACCGTTCGGGCGCATGGACCGCGAACGGCCTTCATCAGTGGCGGCTCATGCGTGACGTTCGAGCAGTGGATGGCACGCGCGCAGGATTACGCGATGTGGTTTGCAGGGGCTGCGTCCGGGGGCGCATCCGGGGGCGGGGGCGAGCGTGCTTTGGTCATCATGCGCAACTCGCCCGAGATGGCGGCGGCGATGTGCGGCATCTGGGGCGCGGGCGGCATCCCGGCCCTGCTTCACGCCGATTCGCCTCCATCGCACGTGGCGCACGCCATCGAGCTCATCAACCCGCGCTGCGTGTTCGTGGATGATGGTTCATTGGTGCGGTTGCCGGACATCCGGGCCGCCACACCGTCGGACATCGCTCGAGTGCGTGATGGCGCTGCCCGACCGATCGACAACAGTCCGGCCCGCCTGGGCGACCCGGCGTCGATCGTCTTCACCTCCGGGTCGACCGGCCCGCCCAAGGGTGTTATCCAGTCGCACGGCAATCTCCTGCGCGGCTGTAGGGCTGTCAACGGTTATCTTGGCCTGGACCACGGCGACTCCATCGTCTGCCCGATTCCCTGGTCGTTCGACTACGGCTTCGGCCTCCTGCTGACCACGATGATCATGGGCGCGCGGCAGATCCTGCCGGATTCATCGCACCCGGCGGCGCTGTGCGAGGCGATCGCGCGGCATCGGCCGACCATGCTGCCCGGTGTGCCCTCCCTGTTCGCGTACCTGTTCACGGGCCTCAGCCCCGTTCGCGAGACGGACCTCTCATCACTGCGCATCGTATCCAGCACGGGTGGCGCCATCGCGCCGAGCGTCTTCGACGGCATGCTGGACGCGTTCGGGCACTGCCGCATTTTTCTGAATTACGGCCTGACCGAGTCGTATCGCACGAGCGCACTCGACCCGGCCCTTGTGCGCGCGCATCCGACGTCGGTCGGGCGAGCGATACCCGGCGTGAGTATCGCGATCGTTCGCGAGGATAGATCGGAGGCCGCGCCCGGCGAGGAAGGCGAGATCGTTCATCGCGGCGACTTCATTTTTCTTAGCTATTACGGCGACCCGGCGGCGACGTCACGCGTCCGCCGACCCGATCCGCGTGCCGCCCCCGCCCCCACCCCCACCCCCGGCACTGGCGCAGCGCCGCCGGCGCTTTTCACGGGCGACTACGGGCGCATCGATGCCGACGGACTGCTGTTCATTCACGGTCGGCGCGACCGGCAGCTCAAGTCCATGGGTGTGC
>Ga0299906_10002506_pt1 | contig 15216 bp, 20 predicted proteins | sample RVTome_14_FD_200259 | JGI IMG/M metagenome (GOLD analysis project Ga0299906, IMG submission 200259) | Soil microbial communities from uranium-contaminated site in the Upper Colorado River Basin, Wyoming, United States - RVT145D125 (version 2) ... | reverse complement strand
CTATCCGGAGGACCGCTCGGAGAACAAGGGAGCGGAGCCGGAAGCGGTGGAGTACGGCAACTTCGGGGGCGCCGGTTACCTGTTCCTCGGTTCCGAGCGCGGCAGCTTCATCAGCGGGTACACGGTGGATGCCGCAACGGGCGAGCCGAGCTTCTCGCAGCTTCTCCCGGCGCCGTTCGGGCCCGAAGGCGTGCTGGCGATCCCGTCACGCAACCTGCTGCTGGCCTCAGGCGAGAACGACGACCCGAGCTTCGGCGTCCGCTCGACGGTGATGGTCTACGAACTGCAGGACGCCGAGCCCGAGTATCCGCAGATTCTCTCGGATGTCGTCGACGGCAAGCCGATCGGCTGGTCGGCCTTGTCCGGCATGACCGCGATCGGCGAAGAGCAGGTGCTCGCCGTGTGGGACTCCTACTACAGCGAGAGCCGGATATTCACCATCGACGTCTCGCAGACGCCGGCGCTCATTACGAATGCCGTTACGATACAGGGCGGCAGCGGCGACCTGGATCCCGAAGGTATTACCGTTGCACCCGACGGAACCTACTGGATTGCGAGCGAAGGCGATGCCTCGGGTGAAAGGCCCAATCGTCTCGTGCAGACGGACTCGCTCGGCAGCGTGCTGAAGGAAGTTACGCTGCCGAAGCGCATCGAGAAATGCCGCGCGAAGAGCACCAGCACCGGGAGCCTGGGCTCAGGCTTCGAAGGACTGGCCGCGGTCGAGGCTCCCCTGCCGGGCATCGAGATGCGGCACAAACAGGGGCAGTACTTTCTCATGGTCGCGCAGCAACGCGGCTGGAACTACACGACGCCCGGCTGCCGCTGGATCGACGACGATCCGTTCGACCTGAACGCAGACGAGCCGTTCGCCACGCGCATCTGGGTATACGACGTGAAGCGCGACAAGTGGAAGCATATCGTCTACGTGCTGGAGTCGGTGCCGTCCGATGCCTCCTGGGTCGGCCTCTCGGAGATCACGCGGGTGGAAGGCGGTTTCGTCGTGATCGAGCGCGACAACCGCAGCGGCGATTTCGGCGAGATCAAATGGCTGGTTCACTTCAGCGACGCAGCGTTGGCCGACGGCATCGTGACGCGCTCCGAGAAGAGGGTTTACGACCTGCTTCCGCAGCTCAATTCGACGAACGGCTGGATCACCGACAAGCCGGAGGGCGTCGCGGTGACGCCGGCCGGCGAGGTCTACGTCGTGACGGACAACGACGGTGTCGAGGACTGGTCCGGAGAAACCTGGTTCCTGCGGCTGGGGAATGCCGCAAACCTGTTCGAGTAGGGTAATGGCGGGCTCCTGCAGCGGAGGCTGCCTAATCTCCCGCCTGCCAGCCGAACGCCTTCATCATGATGTCGAACACAAGATTCTGCTCGATGACGCCCGACACGGCGTCGGACCCGGCGCCGATCGCATAGAGTGCGACGTCTTCGCCGCCGTGAGAGTCGTCGGTATCGATCGAGCCGTCGAGGTTGGTATCGATCCGCGGGATCAGCGCCTGGTACACGCCCTCGATGCCGGTCGCAGGCAGGGGCCGGACACCGTTCACCGGAGCGCCCGGTCCGTTGGCATAGCCGAGCGTGGTATACGGCTGTCCGTCGGCGGCGAGAGACGGCTCGCGGCGCGTCTCGCCGTGGCCGTCGTTTTCGACGACCAGCCCGAGAATGGGATTGCCGCGCACCGGATAGCCGCCGATGGTCAGGACGTGCGAATGGTCGGCGGTCACCAGGATCAGCGTCTCGTCCAGGTCGACCTTTGCAAGCGCGACCTCCACGGCACGCGCGAATTCGACGGTCTCGAGCAGGGCGTAGCCCGGCTTGCCGTCGTGATGGCCGTGATCGATGCGGCCACCTTCCACCATCAGGAAAAAGCCGTCCTCGCCGGCGAGCCGGTCGATGGCGGCCGCGGTCATCTCGGGGAGCGTGGGCTCGGTGGTCACGGCCGCGCGTTCGGCGATGTAGCTCAAGTGTCCGTCGCCGAAGATCCCCAGCACTTCGTCATCCGGCGCGAGCGCATGGAGTTCCGCCGCGGTGGTCACGTAACGCCGGTTCGCCGCGCCGTCCAGCCACTCCCGCACCAGGTCGTCGTCCGCTTTGCGTCGCGTGCCGCCGCGGTCGCTGCCGAGAAACTCCTGCCGCCCGCCGCCCAGCACGATGTCGAGGCCGCCCGGCTCGACGTTCGCGAGTTGCGACGCGATGTCGCGGCAGCCGGCGGCGTGATCCGCCTCCGGCAGGAATCGGTCGCTCTCCCACTCGCGCTCCGGACTGTGGGCATAGAGCGCCGCCGGCGTGGCGTGGGTAACGCGCGCCGTCGTGACGATGCCGACGGCTCTGCCTCTCGATTTCGCGATGTCCCGGATCGTGGTCAGCGGATGCGCCAGCGCCTCCGTGCAGTTGCGGCGACGGGCTTCGGGCCCGACGGAGATGACGCCGGCGCGGGTCTTTTGCCCTGTGTACATGGCGGTCGCGGTGCCCGCGGAATCCGGCACCTGCTGATTGCTGTTGTAGGTCTTGACCAGCGCCAGGTGCGGGAACGTCTCGAACGCGAGCGAGTGCTCCTCGCCGGCGAGGCCCGCAGCCTGACCGGCAAAAATCCGCGCCGCCGTCACCGTCGACACGCCCATGCCGTCGCCGATGAACAGGATGACGTTACGCTCGCGCCCGTCATCGCGCACGAACTGCCCGTCGCTTGCGCAACCTGCGGCCAGCGCCAATGTCAGGACACTGCACAGGAAGCCGTGGGCGTGGGGTGACGAGGGATTTAGGTTGCGCATGTCAGTGTCGTGTCATCGCCGCGGGAAGTCATGGCATCACAGCGCTGTTACGCGGATGTTACAGCGGCACGCCTCATCTCGGAGGGCCGCGGTCTTGCAATGAAGCATAAACCTGGACTGCGACCGCGCCGAGTTCCTGTTCAACCGTTTCGGCCGCGCCGGCGACGCGCATAGTGTCGCTGGCTCTTGGCGACGTTCCCGCAGGTGGCCATGTCGCACCAGACGCGGCGACCGCCTTTCGAAGTATCGATAAAGAGCCACCCGCATTGCCGTCCGAGACAAACTCGCGCCCGCGCCTTTGGAAAATCTCGCAAAAGGTCGATCGCGCGTAGTACCAGCTCGTCAGTGATCAGCTCGAGCCCGCTGCACTTGAGGTCGAGCGCCGGCTCGACTCGGTCTGCATGACCGATCAGGTGTGCGCGGCCGAGGGCTTTCTTCCACCCCGCGTCAATTTCCTCGAGCGACGTGGCCGGGGCCGTCTCGCCGTCGATGAGTGCTGCGAACACCTGGTGCAGTGCCTCACGAATTCGCCGCGCCCGCGCGAGCGCTGCGGCGGCGCTGCGCGGAGAATCCGCCGACAGTTTGCGCAGGCGCTTCAGAGTGGCTGCATCCGTTGCGTCGGCAAGCGCGGCCCACTCGAGCAATCGTCCATAGCCGTCGAGCCAGTCGAGCGGCGTCGGCGTGTCGCGCGCGGTGACCGTGTTGACGAAATCAAGGGCCGGATGCGCCGCGACGAGGTCACGCGGGTGGAATGGGTGAGCTACGACTTCCATAACCTGTAATATGCTGTTTACCGGTTGACACGGATGAGCATAACCGATGATACTCCTTTTAAGGGTTAGCGGAGGAATCGTCTGTGGCGCAGCTCATGTTCACACGCAGGCAGTTTGCGCTCGCCGCGGCAGCACTGGCGATGACTGGCATGCGCGTACGCGCCGAGTCGCAGCGGCTCGACGCGCGTGCGAAGCTGATTCTCGCCCCTTCGAATCTCGGCTTGCGCCCGACTCCGAGCGGCGGCCAGCCGGGCACCTGGCGCGCGCCCGAGGCCCTGATGGCGGCAGGGCTCAAGGATCGACTGGGTGTCGAAGAGGTCGTCGCGCTGGAGCGGCCGTCCTACGAATTCGATGCGCAGCCGGGCACGCGCATCCGCAACGGCCTCACGATCCGGCGCTTCTCACTCGAACTGGGTCGCCTCGTGCATGCAGAGTGTGTTGCCGGTACCTTTCCGATCGTGGTCGGCGGCGACTGCAGTGTGCTGCTGGGCTGCCTCTACGGCGCGCGCATCGCGGGAGGAAAAGGGCTCGTGCACGTCGACGGTCACAGCGACTTTTCTCATCCCGGCAATTACGACACGGACGCCGTGCTCGGCGCCGTCGCGGGCATGGACCTGGCCCTGGTCACCGGCCGCGGTGAACCGTTGCTGACAGAGTGGCCGGAAGTGGACGGGCCGCTGGTGCGCGACGAAGACACGGTCCAGATCGGGGAACGAAACGCCCTCGATCCCGACTACGACCAATATTATGGCCCCATCCGCCGCACGAAGATCACGCGCATGATCGTTCAGGATGTGCTTCGCGACGGCGTGGAGAAGGCGGCCGAGGCCGCCATCGAGCGCCTGCGCGTTCGCAGTCTCGACCGCGCCTGGCTGCACGTCGATCTTGACGTGCTGGATCAGTCGGTCATGCCGGCCGTCGACTCACCCGGAAGCCCGGGACTCGATTTCGCGCAGCTCGGCGATCTGCTCAGCATGCTGTTGCAGTCGGGGCGGTTTGTCGGGGCGGGCATAGCCATTTATGACCCGGAACTCGACCCGGAGGCTCTCCACGCCGCGTCGCTGGTCGCGATGCTTGGACGGGCATTCGCTGACCTGTGAATCCGGCGGTCAGCCGTTCTAATATCGCACGCACCGTCTGTGCCACCAGCATGTCGAGTTGTACCCTTTCCGAACGACTATTAGCTAACGACTATTAGCTAAAGGAGGGGCACACAGATGCGGAATTACATGCTGATCCTCGGCGGCGCCGACCTCGACAAGCGAAGCGCGAACCCTGAGATTGCGCCCGTCATGCTGGAGCGGTACCTGGCCTGGATACAGGAGCTTCGCGAACGCGGCCAGTACGTATCGTCCCACAAGCTCGAGGACCGGACCGGCCAACGGCTGACCTGCCGCGGCGGCACGGTGGTCGATGGGCCGTTCGTCGAAACGAAAGAAGTTGTGGGCGGCATCTTCATCGTCGAAGCCGATTCGCTGGAAGAGGCGACGGAGATCGCGCGTGCCTGCCCGAACCTGGACGTGCAGAACGGCTACGTGGAAGTACGGCCCATTGAGGTGATTCGTCCGGACGCTGGCTCGCAATAGTTAGCGCGGGACGTGCGGTGGTGTAACGATCCGCTATCTCGCGTTGCGCAGCTGCGCGCAGCTACACCTGGTCCTCGCGTCGGGCGACTGTGCCGGCGCCGTCCGGGGACGCTGCGATGAACTCCCGCCAGTCCGCCTCGTCCGGACGAGGCGTCAGCAGGCTGACGACGACCAGCGTCGATACCGAAGCGATCACCGCCGGAATGGCGATGTAATCCGTATCCATCGGAAAGGCGAACCCGAGCACCTGCAGCGGCTCGGCCATGTCCCTGGCGACGGCGTTCAGCGCGGTGATCGTAATGACCGTGAGCATGCCGACCGCGATTGACGCCACGCCGGCCACGCGCGTGACCCGCTTCCAGAAGAACGCGGCGATGAGCGCCGGCGCGAGCGAGGCGCCGATCATCGTGTAGGAGACCAGCGCCATCTCGAGGATGGTCTCGAACTGGCTCATCATCAGGTACGCCAAAGCCCCAAGGACGACGATGCACGCCCGCTGCATCCAGACGACCTGCGTCTGGCTGGCGGTACGGGCGACGAAGCCCTGCAGAATGTCGCGGGTGACATTCGTCGAGGCCACCATGAGAAAGGTGTTGCCGGTGGAGATGATGATGGCGGCGCCGGCCGCGAGCAGCAGCGAGCCGACGATCACCGGAAGTTCCTCGAAGCCCAAGCGCAGGATGATCTCCTCGGCCATGGCGCGGTTGACGGAGCCGTCCGCGAGGAAGAAGCGCGGGTCGTCGGCATAGATCGCGAAGCCGACCAGCGCGATGAGCATCATGAGCGTTTCCACCAGCACAACGCCTAAGAACATGCCCATCACCGCGCGTCGCGCGTTTCGCTCGGTGTCGCTCGATGCGAACTTCTGGTACATGCTGCTTTCGCTCATCAGGAGCAGGAAGGTCGGCAGCGCGATGCCGATCACCCAGAAGACGTCGTGGCCACCCATCACCGAGAGGTGGCTGGGCTCCGCCTGCTGGATGGTGGTGAGGACGGCATCGACGCCGCCGTGCCCGAAAATGGCGAAGGGCAGTGCCAGGAGCATCGCCAGCAGCATGATGCTGCCGTTGAATATGTCGATCGACACGATGGACACCATCCCCGCCAGCACGGTGAAGCCGATGATCAGCGCGGCCGCGATCAGCATGCCGGTCTCAGGCGTGATCGTGCCTTCCGACAGGATGCCGATGAAGCGGCCGCCGCCTTTGAACTGGTAACCGGCGATCACCATGTATGCGATGATGATGGTGATGGTGCCTAAGATCTTCGCCAGCCGGCTGTAGCGTTTCTCGAGCAGGTCCGTGAGCGTGTACTGCGCGATGCGGCGCACCCGCGCGGCAATTAAATAGACGACCAGGATGCTGAGCCACGCGCCGGACGAGAACCACAGTTCCGAGACGCCGGTGCGAAACGTCAACCCGGCCGTGCCGAACAGGCTGCCCGAGCCGATCCAGGTGCAGACCAGCGTCGCCACCAGCAGGTACACGGGCACGCGGCGGCCGGCGACCATGAAGTCGTCGGCGGAGTGGACCGAGCGGGACTTGTAGACGCTGATGCCTAAGAGCAGCAGGACGTAGGTCAGGACGACGGCGGCGTAGATCATCGGGGCTGTTCCGGTTTCTTGTCGTTATAGCGCGAAGCTTGCCACAAGTTCGCGGTGCCAGGCCCGCGTCTCGCTAACGATCAGTCGAAAAATTCCACGGCGGCTCACTTCCGTGCGCCGAGTCGCGCAAGCATCTCCGAAAGGTCTTCGGGGCTGATATAGAAGTGTTCGCAGACTCGTCCCCACAGCATCGCTGTCGGAACGTTCCGGTCGTTGCGCTCCGCCTGAATTTCACGCAGGACGTGCAGGACCACTCGCTCTTCTCGAGTGAGTCCGTCGCGGACGTCCGGCAATGCATCTTCAGGACTTTTCATTCGATGAACTTTCTCGCGCGTAAGCCGCTGTGCGTTACTTATTGATACGTGCGCCCGCCGTGGTTTAGCCAGCCGTCGACGTGCCGGCCGTTCGGGTCGTGATGCGTCCAGTGAATGACGCCGCCCTTGTCGTTCCACCCAGTCTTGATCGGAGGATGATACCGGGATGCGGAGGAACCGGACTCCCCAAGCGCCGGCTTGACAAATTAATTGAAAATATATTCAATTAATATATGATCATTTCAACGAAACAAAAACGGCGCTCTTACCGCCTCGGCCGGCGCGCCGAAGCCGCCGAGGAAACCCGCCGGCGCATCGTCGAGGCGACCTCCCGGCTGCACGCCGAACGGGGCATCGCGGACACCTCGATGAAGGACATCGCGGAACGTGCCGGCGTGAGTGTCGGCACGGTCTACCACCATTTTCCGACCTATCCGGACGCCATCGTCGCCTGCGGCGCCTATACCGCCGAGCAGGTGCCGGCGCCGACGGAGGCCATATACGACGGCGCGGCGACGCGGCGCGAGCGCATCGAGCGGTTGGTCGAGGCGCTCTTCGATTATTACGAACGGATTCCCGCGCTCGTCTCCGTGCGGCGCGACCGGCACATCGCCGAAGTGCTGGACGAGGTCGTCGAGCAGGAAGCGGACAACCGGCTGACGCTCGCCGCGCGGGCAATCGGTGCGCGCAAACGCGACCGGCAGAGCGCGCTGGTCGCAGCGCTCGTGGACCTCGACGTCTACCGGGCGCTGCGGCGGCAGGATTTCAACACCACCAGCGCCGCCGAGCGGATTGCGGCGCTCCTGAATGGATGGCTGGAAACATCGAAACATTGAACGAACAGAAATCAGGGAGTAAACGACATGCAAACGCATATTACCGAAATCGCAGATGGTATCTATCGCCTGTCCACGCTGGTGCCGGAGATCGCGCCGCCCGCCGGCTTCACCTTCAATCAGTTCCTGCTGACGGCCGATGAGCCGCTGCTGTTTCACTGTGGTCACAAGGCCATGTTCGACAGCATCCGCGGCGCAGTTGAAACGATCATGCCTGTCGCGAAATTGCGCTGGATCTCGTTCAGCCACCTCGAAGCCGACGAAAGCGGGGGGATGAACCTGTGGCAGCAGGCGGCGCCGCACGCGCAGGTCGCACACGGGAAACTCGGCTGCAACGTTTCGCTGAACGACCTGTCGCTCCGTGCGCCGCGCGCGCTCGAGGACAACGAAATCCTCGACCTGGGCGGCAAGCGCATACGCTACCTTGCCACGCCGCATGTGCCGCACGGCTGGGATGCGGGCCTCATGTACGAGGAGCATACCGGCACGCTGCTGTGCAGCGATCTGCTCGGGCAGGTCGGAGACGGCGCGGCGCTGGCCGAGGGCGACATCGTCGGACCGGCCCTCGACGGCGAAGAACTGTTCCGCTCAATGAGCGTGACGCCGGACATGATCGCCACGCTGCACCGGCTGGCGGCGCTAAGGCCTAAGACGCTCGCGATCATGCATGGCTCGTCGCTCGCCGGCGACGGCGCGGGCGCACTCGAGGCGTTTGCCGAGGGGCTTTCGCGGCAACGGCTGGCGGCGGCTGCGTAGCGGCTCGCGGCGGGAGTCGTGCAGGGCCTGATGCGTGAAGGCCATGATGACCTCGACCTCGACGCCGGTCTCCCGGACCATCGCGGAGATGCGGTCTACAAGGCGGGCAGGGCGCGCGCCCCCGCAAATCGCCTGAGAGAGGGCAGCCAGTTCCCGCCAGGAAGCTGCGCGGCGACGGCGATACGGAAAATCATATATGCATATTCGCATTTGTCTGCTAGGCTTCGCCCTCGAATCCTGATTTTCGGAGTTCGCCCCGTGCACCGACTCACCATCAACCTGCCTCCCGAACTGCATGCAGCACTCAAAGCCGCGGCGGCCCGCCGTGGCACGACCATCGGCTCGCTCGTCCAGGAAAGCCTGGAAGCGTACGGGATAAAGCCGGAGCGGGACGTCCGCCAGCTGGTTGCCGCCGCCCGGGACCGCTCGGGGTTGCCGGCCGACGAGGCTGAGAGGCTGGCTCTTGAAGAGACCCGCGCGGCGCGCAAGCGGTGAGCGACCGCTTCATCCCCACGACGGTGTGGGCGGTGGATACAAGCGTCCTGGTGGCCGGGCTTCTGACCACCGATCCGGAATCCCCGCCGGCGAGAATTCTCGATGCGATGCTCGGCGGACAGGTGCGGTTCCTGCTTTGCGTGGAATTGCTCGCGGAATACCGGACCGTGCTGCTGCGAGAGCGAATCCGGGCGCGCCACGGCCTGGCGGTGGCCGAAGTGGACGCATTGCTCGAAGCGCTCGCGACCGACGCCGTCGTCGTCGATATTGCCGGCCGAAAGGAAACTGCGCCCGATCCCGGCGACGACTTCCTCTGGCGACTGCTGGCCGCCCGGTCCGGATCGGGTCTGATTACCGGCGACTCTGCGTTGCTGGAACGACCCCCGCCTCGTACGCGCGTCATCTCGCCGCGTAACTGGGTCGAAGAGCTCAGCACGCCCTGATTATCCGTCACACCTCCGCGGAAGCATTTCCTCGAAACGACTTGAGAAAGCGCGGCCAGGTTCGTTCTTGCTACATTCCGTCCAGCGACCCAAGAAGCAAAGCACCGACCACGGTACTCCAGGAGCAACCATGAGCGCCACAGACATAAACGTGCATCCGATACACCTCGGGCGCAACGCGACCGCCGAAATCGAGCCGGAATTCACCGGCGATCCGCAGTGGTACGAGAACTACGGATCCCGCCATGCAGAGGATGGCGTCGAGGGTCGACTGGTCAGCATGTACCGTTTCACGGGTGACTGGGACTCCTGGGAGGTACATCCGCACGGCAGCGAAGTGGTGCTGTGTGTCGCCGGCTCGATCACCTTGCACCAGGAAAAGGCCGACGGCTCGCGCGCGACCGTCACGCTCACGCCCGGCCAGTACGCGATCAACGAGCCGGGGACGTGGCATACGGCTGATGTCGAAGAAGAAGCGACGGCACTGTTCATTACTGCGGGCATGGGAACCGAACACCGTCGGCGATGAGCGGGCCTTCCGGAGGGGGAACGGCGACGCATTGTCGATCCGGGACACAGCCGCACGACTATCTCTCAAACAGTGATCTGATCTTAAGAGTAAGGAAAGCTCATGCGTAACATCATCGTGTCAGAGTTTATGTCGTTGGACGGTGTGATCCAGGCGCCGGGTGGAGCGGACGAGGATACCGAAGGCAACTTCGCCCACGGCGGATGGACCCATCCGTACTGGCATGACGACATCGGCGCCTACTTCGGTGAGAGCATGGGCAAGAGCGACGCCTTTCTGCTCGGGCGCAAGACGTGGCAGATCCACGGTGGCGTTCGAGCCCATGGAGCCCGTCGACCCGTTCGGCGACGCGATGAAGGCCATGCCCAAGTATGTCGTCTCCACGACGTTGACCACGACTTCGGCGTGGCGAAACTCGACCCTGATCCGTGGCAACGTGGTCGAGGAAGTGCGCGCCCTGAAGGCTCAGCCAGGAAAGAACATCCTCATCGACGGCAGCAGCGTGCTGGTACACACCCTCGCGCAGCACGACCTCGTGGACGAATACAGCCTGCTGATCTATCCGGTGGTGCTGGGCAGCGGAAAGAAGCTGTTTCCTGAGGAGGTGCGGGTCAACCTCCATCTGCTCGAGACGCGGCCGTTCCCCTCGGGCGTCGTGCTGATGCGCTTTGCGCCGCGGCGATCGGGATAGGCGACCATTGCGAGCCCGGGTCGACCAGTTGAGCGCGCGCTCATTGTCCGTTCCAAAACTCCAGTTCCGAATTTCCGGATGAATCGAGGGAAAGTGACGACCGGCGGGAGGCAAAGAATCCCGTACCCTTGAGGATTGTCGACGACGGCTTCGGCGTTTGCACACTTGCGCAGGTGACGCTCAAAGACTACCGTTTCCCGCATGAAATCGGTTGGCATCAAGCAATTGAAAGCGCGCCTGTCGGAGTACGTGCGGATGGCACGCCGTGGCGAAACCATTCTGGTCAGCGATCGCGACGAAGTGGTGACCGAACTGGGACCGGCGCGACGGCAATCGCCCGCGCCGGACTCCATGGACGCTCTCCTTGACCGGCTGGCGCGAGGTGGTCAGGTGACCCGTGCGGGTCGTGGGAGATCGCAACGGCCCTGGAGCCCGAAATCGCTCGGGCTGCCGAAGCAATCGGTCGACCGCCTGCTCGACGAGCTGCGCGAGGATCGGTAGTCGCCAAGGGGCTGCGAATTCGGCAATCCACACAAGCGTCGGCGAGCATGCCTTCGATCCTCTACACTGAGCCGCGAAGCAGAGGCGCCGCGAAGCCACGGAGCAGCAGCGAAAGCAATCGAAAATAGGTCGCGACCTGTATCGACGGTGCGCGGGATATGCGGAGTCCCACCGCAACCATCCAAGCAGTACGCATTCGAGCAGCAACGCAATGCGTGCTCTAACTGCAGTACGTACATACAAACAGGCGGGTGTTGTCGGATATTAGTCGTTTGACGGGGATGCGCTTCGACAAGGCTAGTTCGCCCGCCTAAGGCTTCGGCAATTCGCTCTCGCCCACCACCAGCGGCCAGTGATGTCCACGGCGGAGGACGACAGAACGGAAGTGCCGGAAATCCCAGGTGAGAATGTGGGCGCGGCGGCGGGACGCCATCGCCATCACCACCAGGTCGGGCAGGTCCGCCCCGCTGTCGAGGAAGCGCTGCCCCAGCCTGGTGGCAAGGTCGAGCTCCGCATTGCTCGGCGCTATGAGCCGGTGGACGCCAGCCAGGAGGCTCTTCGCGAAGGTTAGCGCAGCTTCCGGGTATCCGCGCGACCGAAGCAGCAGGTCTACCTCGACGAGCACCGGCCACGGGATGATGACATCTCGTCCAAGGCGGGTCAGAAGTTCCGCTGCAAAACGGTGCCTGCGGCGCTCGCCGCGGTTGATCGCGGAGACGAGCGGTCCGGTGTCACAAACGATCAAGGCAGTTGATCAACGGCCGAGCCGCTCGAGGATTGCATCCACTCGCTCGGAAAGATCCTCGTCGTCTTCAATGAGGGCGACATACGGCAGCCGCTCCGGCTGCCGCTGGACCAGATCGGTGACGAGTGCGGACACGGACGTTCGACGGCGCCTGGCCTCCTGGTCGAGACGCCGCGCAACCGCCGGGGGCAGTGAGATGGTTTTGCGCACCGATGACATGGCCATGAGTATGAACCACAGAGTATGAAGATTCAAACCGTCTCGTCGTGATCGGCCGCCGCCCAGGCGATGAGGAAGTGGTGCAGGGCGACGCGAGGTTGCTGTGAAATTGGAAGCGGTCGGTTTGCGACGACGACGGTGGCGCGATGCTCGTCCGCGAAGAGCGGAGCGGCAGGAAACATCAGGGCCAGGACGAGGAACAGTCGGAGCGGGAGCATGGCGTCTCCTGAGGACCGAATGCCGTCAGGCAGAGCGGTCAGCGCAGGTCGGGTATCAAGCCCTTGGACTCGGGAATCGTTCGGCCAAGATCTTTTGCCGTATCGATCCATTGCTGCATCGCTATCTCCGCGTTGGCGGCGGCCTCCTGGTAGTTGCGTCCATCCGCCATGCAACCCGGGAGTTCCGGAACTTCCGCAACGAAGCAATCGTCTGCCTTGCTCCAGAATATGATGATTTCGTACCGGCTAGTCATCATTAGCTCCAAGACCGCATTTCAGGAGAATCTTACGAACCTGTTTTACCTGATACGGCTTTGCCTTTTGTCCCGAGGCTGCAAGTTGATTATCTCGATGACGCCCGTCATCCAGATAATATGGTGGCCGCCTCTTATCCGTTCCGAAAAGCCAAGTGCCTGAAGCAAGTTTAGCAAATCCGGGAATGCCACGTTGGCGTCCGAGCGCCCGCTTAGAACCATTGCGAGCACTCTTCGTTGCCGCTTGCCAAGCACAACAAACCCCATTGCATGCAAAGGGGACAGTGCACGAAAGTCCGGAATGCCTGTCGAGGCACGAATCTCTGCTGATCGTACAGTTTGCGGACGGGGCGCGGATACGGCGTGCGCCGAATTGCCGGCATGCGCTTTCGATGGCGTCTTTCCTAATATCGAACGATGCTCACATCCGTCTGAGTAAAATCGTCTCCCTTGAACAGCAGTGGTTCGCCGGTGGTCCTCGCGAGTGCATAGCTGAAGCAGTCGCCGAAGTTCAAGGCGGCGGAATGACGTCCCTTGCCATAACGACTCCATGCTTCGCGCGCGACGTCGGCCTGTTCGGCAGTGACCGGCTCGATTGAGAGGCCGGCTTTGGCGACCAGGACATCGAGTTCCCGTCCGCCGGCGGCACCGTAACGCGACTCGATGACGAGTCCCGTTTCGACAAGGGTCGCCGCGGACAAGAGCCGGTTCGCATCGGCCTCTATCGCTTCCGCGAGTCTTGCCGCTTCGCGCTCCATGCCGAGTATCGCGACGACGGCCGAAGTGTCGATGACCACCGCCGATCTACCTCAGCGCGGCAGTCCGTGATCGTCGTAGCCGATAATCTCGTCGTCGAGGCGAGTATCCTGAACCGGAAGCTCCGCGCAGCGCCGACCGATCTTCAGGATCTCCTGACTCAAGCGCCGTCCCTGGCGTCGCCGCACTCGCGCGAGACGCTCGCGAAGGGACTGAACAACGGCGGCGGTGAGCGTCTCGCCGGTGGCTTTCGCCACTTCGCGCGCCAGACGATCGGCTTCCGGATCTTTTATGCTCAGGGCCATATAGGGTATAGAAAGGTAGAAGGGCGTATATAATATCGGCTTGAGGCCGTTCGCGCCACCGCTGTTTCTCGAGAAATTCCGGTGAAACCGCCAGACGTCAGGACCGTACGGGAGTTTCTCCCGAGAGGTCCCTGGGCGAGAGTGACGGTTCCAGTCGCAACTGTGTAACCGCAAGGATGTTCGTTCGCAGCTCTTGTACGCTGTACGCTCGCGTGGTCTGTACCTGGAGAAAGGGCAACCCAACGGCACGGCAAAGCTCCATTACAAATGCGTCACGTTGCTGTCGGTCCCGTTTCTGGTGCGACTTATCATTGAGCTCGATCACGCAAACGACGGCGAGTTCATCCTTATCGCACAAAACGAAATCGAAATGCTTCGCATTAATCCGGTTGAAGGCTCTTTGCCAATCGGCGCGATTCAATCCGCGTTTTGCCTCGATGACGTCGGCAATCCGCACCTTCCCGAAAACGCGATAATGATTGCCGATCGATTGCTCCAGAACTCCGAGAAAAGAGCGCTCTGCCGGTGAGAATAGCGCCTGTTTTCGGCTGTACGGCAATGCGGCTGAGAGGCTGCCGGACTGCTTCAGCTTTGCAGCAATTGCCAACAGCAAGAGAAGCACGATGACTACCAGGACGGGCCAAGACATTTCTTCTGTTATCCGTGCCGCCTGGAATCGGAATCTGAAAGCTGTTTGGCGTCTAAGAACGCGTGATGCACGCTGAATCGTGCAAGGTCGGCCGGCAAGCCCATTACCGTGTGTATCAGTCGGATGGCGCCGTGCCATTCTCCCTCGGTTGTCGGTCCATCCATATCCACGGCGTTGGTAAAGTAAAGGAATGCGAGACTGCTGGGGACTCCGTTCAGCTTGTGAAGATAGAAGTGGTAGGCGAGTCTGTTTGCGTATTGATAGAAAAGGCCTGCCCAATCGGCCTTACTGCGTGGCGAATAATGCCGGCGTGCCGCCGCCAGGCTCTTCTCGATCAGCTGCCGCGATTTCGGCGATGCCCGCGATCCCGGCGATGCGGCTTCCGCGATATGGGCCTTGGCCTCAACAAGGATAGGGCGACACTCTCCGGCGACTTGGAGCCTCGCACCTCTCGCGGCGGACCCGAGATTTGCCGAGAATGGCTCGTTGGCAGACCGAGGCCGGCGATGACGGGCTTTCGGGCGGCGATGTCGCTGACCGGAGTGTCAGTCACACCTCCGCGGAAACATTTTCTCGAAACGACTTGAGAAACCGTATCCAAGTTCGTTTCTATTTCGCCCGCCGCAGCTCCGCAATGAACGGAAACCCTGCGCATGTGTCGCCTATCACGTCAAGAACCTGGCGAAAGCGAAAGCGCTGTACTGCCGAACGCGCGGGGATGGGGCTGGGACGGGAGGTCCTCGAGAATGCACTTACGGCCATGGCG
>Ga0299906_10002505_pt1 | contig 15217 bp, 14 predicted proteins | sample RVTome_14_FD_200259 | JGI IMG/M metagenome (GOLD analysis project Ga0299906, IMG submission 200259) | Soil microbial communities from uranium-contaminated site in the Upper Colorado River Basin, Wyoming, United States - RVT145D125 (version 2) ... | reverse complement strand
GCTGTGGGCGTCGGCGACGGGGAGGTCGACGGTCAGAAGGGGCGGGTTGTCGGAGCCGAAGACGGTGAACTCGGTCTGGCCCGCGTCGACGGCGGCCACGTACTTGTCCCGGGCGCGGATGATCGATCTGCCGAGGTCGCGCAACTCCTTCTCGTTGTCGGCCGGCGGCATGAACAGCGTCGCGGCGTGGTTCCAGCTCGGGCTGGAGATGGCGTCCACGGTGTCGAGCACGGCGGCCTTGACGGTGTTGTCGACGAGGAGGTAGCGCTGGGCGCCCTCTGCGGTCTTGTACGTCGGCAGCGCGAAGTCCGCCTCGGTCCCGCCGTCCACGCCGCCCGCGAGGGTCCAGTTCAGCAGCGCGTAGATGTTGCTGATCGAGATCGTCCGGTCGAAGTCGGTCTCTTCCTGGATGAACGCGACCATCTCCGCCATGGCGCGCACGTACACCTCGTCGGTGATGTTCGTCGCGTCGGCCTGCACCATGTAGGGTGTCGGGAGGGGCTGGTCGCCCCGGGGGGGCAGCAGCACGGCCGTGGAGCGGTACTGCAGCCGCTCGTTGTCCCTTGCCCAGTGCGCGTATCCGGTCGCTTCGTCCACGTGGACCTGGAACGTGACCTGCTGCGTGAACGTGGACTTGAACCGGTCCGTCAGGTTGTGGGCGGCCGCCGTGTTGGGGTCGCCGCGGGGCAGGACGTCCGCCACGTCCACGTCCGTGGTGATCTTGCTGACGCCGTAGCCGGCGGCACCGGTCAGGACGAGGACGAGGACGAGGACCGTCCTGGCGTGGCGGCTGCTCCACAAGGAGAGCCCGGCGATCCCCTTCGCGATGACGTCCTCGAAAGCCACGACGACCGGCCCTTCCAGGGTTGCCCTTGTGAAAAGGGTTGTCTAGACGCCCCCGCCCGGCCCGGCGGCGGGGACCGGTGGAGGGAGGCCCGCGCTCACCCGAAGCGGCCCAGGCTCGCCTGGCCCACGCGCCGCATGGCCTCCACCTTGGGGAGGACCTCGTCCCAGTCGAGCTCCTTCCACTCGAGGCCCTGGTCCCGCAGGTAGGCCCGGGCCTTGTCCGCGACGCGGGGGGCGATGAGCAGGCCCCGGACCGGCCGCCGGTCGTCCGACCGGAGCGGCTCGACGTAGCGCCAGAGCTGCTGCGCCTCCTTGAGGCCCGCCGTGCCGCGCTTGACCTCGATCACGAGGCGGCGGCCCTTGGCGTCCTCGCCGTCGAGGTCGTAGAAGCCGCGGCCCGAGTCCCGCTCCCGGCGACTGGGCACGAAGCCCTCCTCCACGAGGACGGGGTGGGTGTGCAGGAGGCCCTGGAGGTCGTCCTCGGAGCCGACGAGGGCCAGTTCGGCGCCGTCCCGCAGCGGCATCGTGAGAAGCAGCGCGATCTCCTCGAACTCGACGCGCACGAACTCCTCGGGCTGGGGACGGTACGCGGTGAGGACCAGGGTCCCGTCCTCGACCGCGACGTCGAAGGACGCCCCCGGGGGCTGCCAGTTGACCGGCTTCGCCCGCGCGGCCGTGTGCACGAGGAACGTGCCGTCCGGCTTGAGGATCAGGAGGCGCTCCCCGCGGTGGAGCATGCTGCGCGCCCGGCCCTGGTACGCGATGCGGCAGGAGGCCACGACCTGCACGAGCCGGCCCTCCTTGCGTCCGAGGCCACGGATCGCGTCCTTGAGGAACGCCTGGGCGGCATCGACGTCGGGGTCCCGGACGAGCTGCATGGGACGCCTCAGGCGAGGGCGTCCTTGATCTCCTTGCGGAGGTCCTCGTCCGAGATGCCGCCGTCGGGGTCGTACTCCTCCTCGATCTCGGCCAGCAGTTCCGCGAACTGGACGCGGTACTCCGGGTCGTCCCGCACCTCGGTGGCGAGCGCCTTCGGGAGAAGGTGGTCGAAGACGTCCCGGTACGGGGGCCGCGGGCTGAGCGCGTTGAACTGCTTCTGCCGCACCGTCGCCACGACGGCGGCCTCGACGTTCTTCGTGCCGAAGCCGGGCGTGGCGAAGGCGCGGACGATGGCGTCCTCCTCGACGTCCGGGCACTCGCTCTTGAGCTGGGCGAAGAGGGCGCGGCTCTGGGCGTCGTTGGCGATGACCTTCCGGCCTGCCGCCAGCTGCTTCTCCAGGTGCTCCGCGACGGGGATCTCCTTCGCCATGGACGCGCGGAGCCGGGCGTTCCTGATAAGCCCGACGACGATCGCCGGGGCGTGGTCGCGGCACGCGGGGACCGCCCGGCGGTCCCCCTGAGCGCGCACGGCGCGACGGCGCGGCCCTCGCTCCCGCTCAGGCCTCGTATTGGGCCAGGGCGCCGCACCGTTCGCATCGGAGGAGGCCCCAGGCGCCGTCCTCGTAGTCCTCCGGCTCCTCGACGCCGTAGCGCTCCATGTCCTCCCGCTCCACGTATTGGAGGTGCCCTTCGCCGCAGCGCGGGCAGCGCGAGAGGGGTCGTTCCCGATGCAGGACCGGCGGTTCGCGGGGCATGCCTGGCGTCATGGCGCGGGCCGGCCCTTCAACGTTGCGCCGACGGCTTCCCGGGCGAGGGCCTCAGGCCAGCATCCGCTCGAGTTCGCCGCTCTCGAGCATGTCGATGGCGACGTCCGAGCCGCCGATCAGCTCGCCCTTCACCCACACCTGCGGGAGGGTGGGGAAGTCGGCCCACGCGGCGAGCTCGCGGAGGGTCGTGTGCGGGTCAGGGCCGGCCTCGAAGACGTTGACGGCGTGGAAGGGGCGGCCGAGCTGCTGCAGGGCGGCAACAGCGCGGGCGGAGAAGCCGCACATGGGTGCCTCCGGCGTGCCCTTCATGAAGAGCACCAGGTCATGCTCTGCGACGAGGGTGTCGAGTTCCTGGCGGCGCGCTTCGCTGGGGGCCGGGGGCGCCGGGGCCGTGGGCCGGGCCGGGGGCGCGGGGGCGCCGGCGATCGGAAGGTCCATGGCGGGCACTTCCGGCGCAGGTTCATCAAGGCTTGCCTGGCGGCGGCCCCGGGGGTCGGGCGCTTCCTGGCGCGGTCAGGCGGGCCGCAGCCGCTGGACGAGCCAAGCGCCGATGCCAAGGAAGAGAAGCACGAGGCAGGCGACGGCGAGGGCGGTCTGCACGTCGCGTCCCCAGCGGTTCAGGTCGGCCACGGCCTGGATGACGGACGCGCGGGGAAAAAGCCCCTCGAACAGGACCGGTCCCGTCCGTACGTCGGCGGAACCTATGTAAGGAGGGGGCATGGCGGGGCATGGCCCACTGCGCGGCTTGCGGCACGAGGTTGGAAGCCCAGCCCATCCATGGACGGGTCCGCGAGGTGTGTCCCGCTTGCGGGACGGTCCGCTGGGAGAACCCGATCCCCGCGGTCGGCGCGGTCCTGGTCCGGGACGGCCGCGTCCTGCTGTGCCGGCGGGGCGGACCGCCCAAGGAAGGCGGTTGGGACCTGCCCGGCGGCATCATGGAGGTGGAGGAGGGCCCCGAGGACGCGCTCTGCCGCGAGGTCCACGAGGAGATCGGGCTGGCCCTGGAGCGCCTGCGCCTGATCGGCGTGTGGCCGGGGCGTTACGACCACCGGTGGAGCCTGAACCTGATCTACGTCGTGGAGGCGCAGGGGGAGCCTCAGGCGCGCGACGACGTGGCGGCGACGCAGTGGTTCCCGCTCGACGCGCTGCCTGAGCTGGCCTGGGAGCACGAGGCCGAGGCGCTCCGGCTCCTGCGCGCCGGAGGAGGACCCAAGACCGTCGGACCGACGAGGCGCTAATGGGGCGCAAACGGTGCCGGCGGCCGCCCGCCGTGCCGCTTCCGTAGCTCGTCGGGCGTGAGGCACTTCAGGTCCAGGGCGTGCACCCGTCCGTCGGCAAGCGCGTCCTGGAACGCCGCGAGGACCGTGCGTTGGCGCGCGAGGGGCCGCTGCCCCTCGAAGCCGGCATCGACGATGGCGACGTGCCAGTGGTCGCCGCCGCCCGTCAGGTCTGTCGGGTGGACCTCGGCGTGCGGCAGGGCCCCGTGCACGCGCGCCTCGATGAAGGCGGCATCGACCATCGCGACAGCGAGGCGCGCGGGGCCCTTGAGGGCTCCGCTAGCGGATGAAGCGGAGGGCGACAGGGTAGCGGAACCAGATACCCTGGTTCGCCTGCGCGGCTCCGACGATGGTCATGACGAGCCCGTAGACGTAGACGGCGGCGGGAAGGAGCCAAAGGACGAGGAAGCCCAGGCCGAGCGTGAGGACGCCGAGGACGAACATCGCGGCGAAGGCGAGGACGGCGGCCATCAGGAGCGTGATGTGGAAGTTCAGGGCCTCCTTCCCCTGGTCGTCGATGAAGGGATGGCGCCCTCGGCCGAGCAGCCAGACGACGAGGGGGCCCACGACGTTCGGGATCCCGACGAACACGCAGAGGGCGCTGAGGTGGGCGAAGAGCGCCCAGGTGCGGGCGTCGGCGTCCGGGGGGCCGACGGCGCTAAGCGGGTAGGCGGGCTGGCCGGGGGGATCCCTGTCCGCCGGCCCGGCCGGCCACGGGGCCGGGGTCTCCTGGTCCGCCTGGGAGACGTAGGGGCCCTCGGCCATCGAAGCTGCATCCCGGCCGTCGGTTTCAGGCCTTCGACGCGTCGAGGGCCTGCATGAGGTCGGCCTCGAGGTCCTCGGCGTCCTCGATGCCGACGGAGAGGCGCACGAGGCCGTCCGTGATGCCGTCCCGGCGCCGCGCCTCGGCCGGGGCGTAGGCGTGGCTTGTCTCCAGGGGCAGGCTGACGAGGCTCTCCACGCCGCCGAGGCTCGCGGCGGGCACGAACAGCCGCGTCGCGCGGCGGAAGGCCCGCGCGGCGTCCAGGGACCCGAGGTCGAGGGTGAGCACGCCGACGGGGCCTGCCAGCAGGCGCCCGGCGACGTCATGGTCCGGATGCGAGGGGAGGCCGGGATGGTGCGCCGCGACGACGGCCGCGTGGCCGGCGGCCAGCCGGGCCAGGCGCAGGGCGTTCCGGCCGTGCCGCTCCATGCGCAGCGCGAGTGTCTTCATGCCGCGGCCGAGGAGGTAGGCGGCATGGGGGTCCAGCACGCCGCCCAGGTTGCGCCGCCGCTGCCAGAGTTCCTGCCGCCGGTCCGCCGGGCTGGCGAGGAAGCCCGCGATCACGTCGGAGTGGCCGCCGAGGTACTTGCTGGCGGAATGCAGAACGAAGTCCGCGCCAAGCTCCAGCGGGCGCTGGAGCGCCGGCGTCGCGAAGGTGGCGTCGACCGCGAGCGCGGCGCCCGCCTCGTGCGCGGCATCGGCCCACGCCGGCAGGTCTGCCACGCGCAGCAGCGGGTTCGTCACGGACTCGACCCAGACGAGGCGGACCCCGGCCGGCAGGTCGGGCTCGGCCCCTGCGTCGAAGGTGTGCACCCCTACGCCCCAGGGCGCCAGCTCCTCCATGAGGTATGCGACCGTGCCGCCGTACACGCCCCGCTGGACCGCCAGGGTGTCGCCCGGGCGCAGGACGGCGGTGCACAGGGACTGCGCGGCCGCCATGCCGCTGCCGAAGGCGAGCACCGCCCCCGCGCCCTCCAGCGCGGCGAGCTTCGCCTCGATGGCCTGCACGCTTGGATTGTCATACCGCGTGTAGATGAGGTCCGACGTCGTGCCGTCCGCCCGCTCCGGGAAACGGAACGTCGTCGACTGGTGGACGGGGGTGTTGACGGCGCCGCTGCGGGGGTCCCCCTCACCGGCGTGGACGGCGGTCGTGCTGGGGCCGGGCACGGAGGGGGCAGCACGGCGCCCGCTTATGAGGTCCCCTCCTCGCGCTCATGGCCGCCCGTCCGCCGGGGCGCTCACGGCTCCGCGGGAGCGGCCTCGGCGAGGTCGCCCCGCGCCACGAGCGTGTTCGCGATGCCGCTCGGGTACACCGCGTACGCCCGGCCCTGGCGCCGGACCTCGACGAGCCCGACGCGCCGGAAGCGCTGCAGGTGGTACGACACGGTGCGCGCGGGAGCGCCCGTGACCTCGGCCAACTGCCCGATCGTGCTGCCCGGCTGCTCCACCAGGGCCGCCACGATCTCTTGGGCCAGGCCGGCGCGCAGCGTGATCGTCGCGTCCATCATGCGGGGGTCGGCGTACTCCGCGGGGAAGAAGCAGCGGTAGCCGTCGGTCGTGCGCTCCCGGATGAGCTGCCCGGCGAGGAGGACCTTGAGGTGGTGCTCGGCCGCGCCGTTGCCGGTGCCGAGGGCCCGCACGACCTCGTTGTAGTGGATGCCCGGCTTCTGCGCGACCAACTCCACGATCTTCGCCCGTGACTCGTGGTCCAGGAGTTGGTCGCGGCGCAGGCGCGTGAAGAGGCCGACGGCGCCGAGACCGCCCAGGGCGCGTCGCCAGCGGCTGGCCATGTGGGCGAGGGTGGCGCCCATCGCGACGGCCGCGAGCCCGAGCACGACGGCGGTGGCCGGCAAGAGCGGCTGCGTCGTCCGCGCGGCCGCCTCGACGAGGACGCCGACGGGCGCCTCCTCCTCGTCGCACGCGCAGGGCAGGAAGACCAGTCCGGAGGCCGTGGCGCGCATCGCGTCGAAGGCGTCGGGCAGCCCCGCCGGCTGTGCCTGCACCCAGTACCTGTGCGGCTCGCTCCACGGGTCCTGGTCCCGCGCCGCGTACTGTGTGCGCCCCGCCTCGGCGGGGACCACGGCGACGAGGGTGTCCCCCGTCCCGTTCCAGACGAGGAACCGGTCCACGGCGCAGTCCTCGGCGAACCTCCAGGCCACCTCCACGCCGTCCTCGACGCGGGCCGTGACGTCCATCGGCCAGGGCACGGGCAGCACCGGGCAGACGGGCACGTCCCCCGGCGGACCTTCTGGCGTGGGACCCTCGACGGGCGCCGGCCCGGCCGTGGGCGGCGGCGGGCTGCTCGTGGGCGGCGCGGCGCAGGGGGCCACCTCGAACGTCGCGGTCTCGTTGGCCGTGTGCGTGCCGTCGCTGACGGTGAAGGCGACCGGGCCGTAGGCGCCGGCGCTGCCCTCCCCGGGGGCCCACGTGAACGTGTCGCCGTCCAGGGAGGCCTGCGGCGGCAGGATGCCGGGTTCCATGCTGTACGCCAACGGCGCCTCCTCGGGGTCGGAGCCCTGGAGGCGGAAGCGGAGGACGCCGCACTCGGTGGTCCTCAGGGTCCCGAGAGGGGCCAGTGCGGGCGGTCCGTCGAGCCGGGCCTCGCAGGTCTGCTGCAGCACGTCCGAGCGGCCGGCGGTGTCGGTCACGGTGAGGCGCACCGGATAGGGCCCAGGCTCGGCGTAGACGTGCTCGACCGCGGCGGCCTGCGAGGAGCCGTCGCCGAGGTCCCACGAGGCCGCGGCGAGGGGGCGAAGACCGGAGGGATGGCTGAGGTCCTCGAAGCGGACGCCGAGCGCCGTGTCGGCGGTGCAGGCGAAGGCGGCCACGGGGGGCCCGCAGTCGAAGCAGAGGGTCTGGACACCCTTGCCCGACGGCCCGTTGGCCGCGAACAGGAAGCCCGTGGGGCCCCAGGCGCCGGCGATGCCGCTTGCCGGAGCCGGCAGCGGCCGCGGCGAGACGCCGGCGGCGCCGGTGCCGGGATGGAAGACGAGCACGTCGGCGACGTCTCCGTCCGCAGACTCTCCGCCCGGCAGGTAGGCGACCTGGCCGTCCCAGAGCACGGGGCCTTCCGCGCGGGGCGCGGGGAGACGGGCCTCAAGGCGCTCGTAGACGCCCGTGGCCGGATCGTAGCGGTCGATGGTGTCCTTCGGCGCCCCCGTGGCCGGCTCCTTGCCCCCAAGGAGGAACGCGTGGGTCCCGTTCCAGAACGCGCCGGCCCGCCAGGTCCGCTCCGGCATGGCGGGACCCTGCTGGAAGGCGTCCTTGAGGGGGTCGTACCGGACCACACTGCATCCGGTGAGGCATCCGATGCCCGGGAAGACGAGCGCCTGCCCGTCCGCCCAGACGGCGGCAAGGCCGGCGTCGGCCGAGGGCAGCGAAGCGGCCATCACCGTGACCGAGCCGTCGGCGGCGTCGAAACGGAGCACCGCGTCCGAGCGGTCCGTGAAGGTCGCCCCGGTGCGCCCGCCGAAGAGATAGACGTGGCCCGCCCCGTCGGACACGGCGGCGGCGTCCGAGAGCCCCCAGGGCAGCTCCCCCACGAGGCTCAGCCCGTCGGTCCACGGGTCATAGGTGTGGATCGTGGCCAGCGGCGCGCCGCTTCCGGGGCGGCCGCCAAAGACGTAGAACGAGCCGTCCGCCCACGCCGCGGCCGCGTGCTCGACCGGTACGGGCAGGACACTTTCCTCCATGTCCAGGGGCGCGCCCTCGCTCGGCACGGCGACCGCGAGGAGCGCCAGCCCGACGACACCTGCCATGGCCGCCCCGGCCCTCCCAAGAACGCGCCGTAGCGCCACCTGACGGTCCACCGCCCGAAGGACCGGCACCGCGTTACTTATGCTTGTTGGGGGAGGCGGTGCGCGGGCGGGCCGTCGGTGGGCCGTGGACGGCTTCGGGACCGGCCGATGCGCTTCCATCCCCGGCCGGCAGGGGTGGGGCGCCGGCAGGCAGGCCAAGGACGCCTCAGGACTTGCGACGCGCGGCGTGCGGCGCATGAGGTGCTTTCACCCACCCCAAGGCATGGACGATACCCTTCATGTCCATGGAGCACCTCCGTGTCCATGATGAGCCTCGTCGAGGAGGAGCTGGGCGGCCCGACCGTCTTCAAGGACCTGTCCAAGCTGGACTTCGACTACGTGCCCGACGGCCTGCCCCACCGCGACGAGGCGGTCCGCTTCCTCGCCCGCACCTACCGCGGCCTGACCCAGGGCGGCACCCGCGAGCACGCGCTCCTCTGGGGCCCCGTGGGGACGGGGAAGACCGTCGTGGCGAAGCGCTTCGCGCTCGACTTCAAGGCCGCCCTGTCCCGGCAGGGGAGGCGCCTTGAGGTCGTCCACGTGAACTGCCGCCGCCGCAAATCGGCCGGCCTCGCCATGCTGGGGATCCTCAACCACTTCGAGCCCCGCTACCCGGAGCGCGGGTTCTCCGTCGGGGAGATGATGCGTGACCTGCGCAAGCACCTCGAGCGCAAGGACTGCCACCTCATCGTCATCCTGGACGAGGTGGACGCGCTGCTGCGCGCCGACGGCTCCAACCTCGTCTACGACCTCACGCGCTTCAACGACGAGTCCGGCCAGGACTGGGTCGGCGTGAGCCTGCTCATGATCAGCCAGCAGTACGTGCTGGACCGCCTCGACGACGCTGCGCTCTCCACATTCAAGCGCAGCAACGTCCACGAGTTGCGGCCCTACGGGGCCGAGCAGATGGAGGCCATCGCCGAGCAGCGCGTCCGCCTCGCCTTCCACCCCGGCACCGTCGACCCCGAGTGCATCAGCCTCATCGCCGACATCGCCGGCGAGGCCCCCGGCGGCGCGAAGGGGGGGCCCGGGGACGCCCGCCTCGCCATCGAGCTGCTGTGGAAGGCCGGCCTGCTGGCCGACGACGCCCGCCGCGACCTCGTGGGGCCGGAGGATGTGCGGGCCGCCAAGGCCGAGACGTACTCCGTCGTGACCGAGACGAAACTGCAGAACCTGGCCCTCCACCCGCTCCTGGTGCTCCAGGCCCTGGCCCGGCGGCTGGAGCGGGACGGCGGCGCCTACGCGACGACGGGGCGCGTCGAGGAGACCTACGCCCTCATCTGCGAGGGTCACGGCGAGAGTCCCCGCGGCCACACCCAGTTCTGGAAGTACCTCAAGCAGCTCCAGGACGCGGGCTTCGTGTACGCCAAGATCTCCGGCAAGGGCCACGCCGGCACCACGCAACTCCTGTCCCTTCCTGACGTCCCCGCCCGGGTCCTCGACGCCAAGGTGCAGGAGATCGCCCGCACCAAGGCAGCCTGAGGGCGGCCTCCGGACCGACCGGCGACGTCCGCGGCCGGGTGCGTGGAGGGCCCGCCGCCCGTTTTCACAACCTTATAACGCAGGGAAGGGCCATGCAGGGGCCCCCATGCCGGACGCCGTGCCCGCCGAACGACTTCCCGAGCGCGAAGCGCTGCTCGCCGAGCTGGAAGTGGGCGGCTACCTCACGGACCCCCTCCTGGAAGAGGCCATGCTCTCCGTCCCCCGGCATCTCTTCGTCCCCGACGACCTGCGCGACGTCGCCTACGAGGACCGGCCGCTGCCGATCGGCTTCGGCCAGACCGTGAGCGCGCCCCACATGGTCGCCATGATGACGAGCGCGCTCCAGGTGCGGCCCGGCGACAAGGTCCTCGAGGTCGGCGCCGGCGTCGGGTACCACGCCGCGATCGTCAAGCGCATCGTCGGGCCCAAGGGCCGCGTCATCTCCGTCGAGTACCTGCCCGAGCTCGTGGAGCTCGCCCGCCGCAACCTGAAGAAGGCGAAGATCGACGTCGAGGTGCATGAGGGCGACGGCTTCGAGGGCCACCCCGACGAGGCGCCCTACGACGCCGTCTACGTCACGTGCGCGATCCCCCAGATCCCCGATGCGCTCGCCCAGCAGTTGAAGGAGGGCGGCCATTTCGTCGCCCCGCTCGGCATCACCCGCTGCCAGCTCGTCGCCGGGCACAAGAAGGACGGCGTCCTGCAACTCGACGACCTGGGCCCGTGCCTGTTCGTGAACGCCCAGGGCCGCCTCGGCGTGCACCTGGACATCGGCACCCCCGTCGAGCCGCTCGAGGACGACGAGGGTCTCGAGGACGACGAGTCGGAGGAGCCCGCCTTCGACAACACGGGCGTCGATGACGACCTCGATGATTTCGAGGACGAAGACTTCGACGACGATGACGACGACGAGGGCGGCATGACGACCACGGCGCCGTGACCGCGCGTGACCAGCGCGACGCATGCACGTCGACGGCGTCGGTCACCGGCCAGGATCGCTTCCCCTCCCCCCGCGGCCTTTCATAGCGGACCGTCATCGGCCGCGCCATGGCCGTGCTCCTGAACGCCTCGAACAGCCACCTCTTCTGGAAGGGCCAGGAGCCGGAGGCGATCGAGGCGCACCACCGGCCGAACCTGCTTGCTTTCCCCCAGGACCCGCACGAGAGCATCGGGGACGCCCAGGCACGGCTGCGACGCCTCGTCGCCGAGGCCCAGGCGCGGTCGCCCGACGAGGACGCCCTCGCGAAAGCGCTCGAGGTGGGCGAGCCCATCCGCTACCGCTCCTTCTGGAACCACGGTCAGGAGCGCGACGTGGTGCCCATCACCGCGAAGCGCTCGTTCTGGGTCCCGGACATCAGCGACCGGCTCTTCTTCGGCCACGGGTTCTACACGTGCGAGCACGACATCCCCTACACGGAGCGCGCACTGGCCGACCTCGGCGCCGAGAAGGACTGGTGGCTGTGGGACACGCGGGGCCACCCCACCACGCTGGACGTCCTGACGTACGACATCGAGACGACGCAGTACGCCACAGGCGCGCGCGACATCCCCATCGACGTCATCGGCTACGCCGATTTCCCCGTCCGGTACGCAGCGTCCAAGGACCTGGACACGGAGGCGTTCGATTTCCGGTTCCACGACCTGCCGCAGGACTGGCAGGACCGCGAGGTCGTCCAGCTCGTGGCCCACGACCGCGACCAAGAGCTTGACAACCTGCACGAGTTCACGCGCAAGGCCGTCGGGTACGACATCGTCGCCGGGCACAACGTCCTCGGGTTCGACCACAAGCAGATCCACGAGCGGCTCGTCGACGCCCTGCAACGGGACCGCAAGGAACAGAACCTCAGCCCCGCGATGCGGGACTGGTTCGAGCGCTTCACGCGGGTCCACAGCCGCCCCGACCGCTCGTTCCACTTCGGCACGTCAAGCGACATCGCCGTGTGGTACCCCGCCACGCTCGACACGTTCCACGCGGCACGGAAGTTCTACTTCTTCCACGACGACTTCACGCTGAAGGGGCTCGCGCCCTGGCTCGGCATCGAGGTGGACGGCCGCGTGTACCTCGAGCCGGACCAGATGAGACTCGACGATGCGACGCTCAGGTACAACCGGCATGACGTCCAGGAGCAGTTGGGCATCACGCAGATCCTCATCGCGCAGGCCATGCCCTTGTCCTTCACGGTGGACATGCCGCTCGAGGGCCTGCTCACGGGCGGCAACACGAAGATGTGGGACCACATGGCCTTCCTGCGCGCGCGCCGCGAGCGCAAGCTCATGCCGGCCACCTGCCGTGCCCAGGGCGTCGCGCGGTCCGTGCAGCGCCTGCTCCCCAAGCGCCCGTTCCCGACCCGCGAGGAGATCGCCCAGGCCGTTCGGGACCTCCCGGAGGACGAGCGCGCCGCCTCCGCCAACAAAGAGTTCGTGCGCGTCGCCAAACAGGGCCCGGAGATGCCGTTCTGGCTCGAACACCCCTCCGTCATCGTCGAGCCTGGCTCGAGCGAGCACGGCTACGCCATCGCGGGGGGGCTGACCCTGAAGCCGGACAGCGAGCTGGCCAGTCACTTCATCCCTTGGTACCACGTCATCGAGGCCGACGTCGGCGCGATGTACCCGACCATCCTCAAGGCGCGCAACCTCACGGCCGACACCGTGGCCCCGGCCGGCGCCGACGAGGTGCCCGACGACTGGCTTTGGCTCCGGCGGCTCGACCCCGCCTTCATCGCGAGCGGCAGGTACCACGTCCGCAAGGCGGAGGCGGAGCGGGAATCCTACACCCGCGGCAAGGGCTGGATGATCGGCATGCGCCACGCCCAGGACGCAGGCCTCGTCAACAAGGCCATGACGGGCATCCTCGACACGATCCAGAAGGTCAAGGACGAGCGCGCCCGGGCCCGGAAGGAGGGAAAGGACAAGGACGCCATCCGCATCCTCGACATGACGTACGCGTCGCTGAAGGCCGCCCGGAACGCGGGCACCCACGGCATCCTCGTCGCCGTCAACGTGTCCTGCCGGCAGTTCAACGTCTGGGGCGGCGCGAACATCACCACGATCGGGCAACGCATCCTGCAGGAGACGCTCCACGACTTCGAGGCGAAAGGGATCCGCGTCGTCTACGGTGACACGGACGGCATCTACCTCGGATGCAGCCGCAGCGCGGGCAACCTGCCGCACCTGGCGGCCGCGGTCGGCTCCGACGCCGGCCCCGAAGAGGACGCCTGGATCACCCTGCCCGACGACGCCATCGAGGCCGTGCACAACGCCAACCGGCGCTGGCGCGAGGAACTGGACTACCCCGGGTTCGAGCTCGAGGCCGAGCAGTCGGACGCCATGGTCTTCATCGTCCACAAGAACTACCTCAAGTTCAAGGCCCGCGACGGGCGGCTCCACATGGAGACCAAGGGCAACAACTTCAAGGGCAGCGACAAGGCGCCCCTCGCCCGGCACGAGTTGGAGACGATCATGCGCCGTTCGCTGAGAGAGGTCGACGCATGGACCGACGAGGAGGACGCCCGCGAGCGCATGAAGACCGCCATCAAACGCGCGACGAAGGAGGTCGTCGCGGAGCTGAAGGTCAGCGAGACCCCGTGGGAGGACCTCGTGCTGCGCCAGGTCGTGCAACCGATCCGCACCTACAAGACGAACCCGGACGGCACGATGAGCACGTTCGCCGTCCGGACGGCCGCGATGGAGCACCTGCTTGGCGAGCCCGTCACGGCGCAGCGGAAATTCCGCTTCGTCGTCTGCAAGGAGCCGCTGCCCCTCTACCGCGACCCGCGTGCGCAACAACAGATGAAGGAGCACCTCGCCCGGCAGGGACACCAGCTCGTCGTCAAGAAGCCCCGCAAGAGCGGCATCAAGCCGATCGAGTTCATGTGGCCCGTCGAGAAGGTCGACACGCACCTGGTCGACTGGGTGTGGTACAAGGACATGGTCGAGAACTACGTGAAGGGGGCCTTCGGGTTCGACACCCTCGAACTGGCGGTCCAGAAGGACCTGAGCGGGTGGTTCTGAAGGCTGGGAAGACCGTCTCATCCGGGGAAGGCGGAAACCGGCTGCCGACCTATGCCCGGCGCACACGGATCGTGCGTACAGGTCGGTCCCCCCGCGTCGCCCTCAAGGCTCATCGGCGCGGATGATGCGGCTTCGCCACCGGCAGTGACCAACACGCGGTCGGTCCTCGGCCGGGTCACATGGGGGGAAGGCTCTGCGACACGATGCACGCATGCTCTTCCAGGACGTCGTTCTTGGGCAGGAAGGTCAGGTTCACGCTGGCCGTTCCCGGCTCCACGTCCGCGCAGGCGAAACGGTCCGCGCGCTCGGCAAAGACCCGCGTGGTCTCCACCCGGACGGCTTCGCCTCCATCCTCCTCGCAGATCGCGGACAGATGAGGAAGGACCAGGCCGTCCGAGAAGGAACGGTCGCGGATGTCGGCGATGACGTGGTCGCCGCTGGCGGTCGTGGCGGTCATCGTGACGTTCGTCCGGATGGGCACGGGGCTGTCCCCGTCGTGCAGGAACACCGACAGCCAATCCCCCTCCCCCATGGCCCGCTTCTCCGTCGCGGCCTGGCACCCCATCCCCGGCGGCACCAAGGCCACGGCGCCCAACCAACTCGTGCGGCTCAGATCAAGGCGCGGCGCCTCCCCAGCCTGCCACGCATCGATCTCGAACCAACCCTCCAACCCCAGCACCTCGACGCCCCGCCACCACTGCACCTGCTCCGGATGCAGGCCCACGCGGCCCAGCGAAGCCCCACAGCAATGGAATTCATTGCTCGCCCTCCCGAGATTCACTGTGAGGTTCACACGCGTGGCGTTCACCTTCAAAGTCGGCGCGGGGACCACGGGCGGTCCATCAGGATGAATGCCACTATATCTGGCACCACTCGCCATGAGATGGACCAGATCCGCTTCCGCTTCCACCTCGGGATAGACCTGCCCACTTTCCAAGACCATGAGAACCCACTCGATATCGTTTCCTTCTACACGGAGTTTCGCCGAGGAATCCGGCAACAGAAGCGAACCATAGCCCGTCACCAGAAGCCCATCGTAGGTGATTCGTGCTGGGCCTTGGCTCACGATGCCATTGGAGGCCGTGCCAAGAGTGCTTGAGATGAACCCCAGGGCCAGCGGCGAAGCGTCACGCCCCTTCCACAGCAGTAGAGTATGCAAAGTCGAGCGCTCGATGATCAGTGAGGAACCACCTTCATAGGTGACGCTCAGTAGCCCTTCTATTCTGGAATCCTGGATGCGCAAGGTAGCATCCTTCAAATTAATCGGTGAAAAAATTTGTATGTTCTCTCCTTCAAGAAGCCAAGTACCACCTTGCAAAATCACGGAACCGGCAGTCGTTTCGATCTGGCCCGAGCCGCTCAGCATCCGCTCAAGGTCATCTACGTGCACCCACG
>Ga0299906_10002504_pt1 | contig 15217 bp, 12 predicted proteins | sample RVTome_14_FD_200259 | JGI IMG/M metagenome (GOLD analysis project Ga0299906, IMG submission 200259) | Soil microbial communities from uranium-contaminated site in the Upper Colorado River Basin, Wyoming, United States - RVT145D125 (version 2) ... | reverse complement strand
AAACCGATGAATACAACAAAACCCTTTAGCTTTTTCACCAATCGCTCACCCAAAATCCAATCCACCATTCACACTTCATCCCCTTCAGCTATGTGCCATCGAGCGCCGGAGCAGCAGCCAGGCCCCGACAAATAAAACACTGCCGAAGGCAAATAACCAGGCCAGCAAGAGCAGTTGCATAGGGTCACCCCGGAGCATCACGTCCCGATATAAAAGAATAGCGTAGGTGACAGGTAGTGCCCAGGAGATGACGCGAACCGGCTCCCACAACGTTTCCAGGCTCAAGAAGAAGCCGCTAAAGAAGACACTGGTCAGCAAAACGATCATCGCATATTGCACGGCCTGGATATCGGTGTCCGACACCAGTGAGATCAGAAACCCGATGCCGAGCGAGGTTAGCAGCAGGCCCAGGGTAATGATCGCCACGCTGAACCAACTGCCCAGCATCGGCGTACCCAGGCCGAAAACAACCAACAAGAAGAGGACGATGGCCAGGACTCCGCCAAACAGCAAATAGCTCAGATACTTACCCACCAGCGCCTCAAAGGCCGATAAGGGCGACACATAGAACAACTCCATCGCCCCTAGCTGGCGTTCGCGAACCATCGACAGCCCGGCGAAAGTAATGGCCAGGTGCTGCAGCAATAGGGCCACGACCGAGGGGGCAAAGAAGCCAGCCACACCGGGGACGATGGTGGCGATGCTGGTCGCCTCGCTGCGAAAGGGGCTGATCAGGACTCTGGGATCGATATCCAGAAACGTGTCCAGCCGGGTTTTAATATTGGCCAAATCGACCTCAAGTTGGGCTAAAATTTCCAGTTTGGCGATATAGTCATCGGCTGTCTCGCCAAGTTGTTCGAGTTCGTTGGTGTTTTCGACGATGTCGGACAGACGGCTTCGAGGCGGCTCTACCGACTCGCTGCCGGTGGTATCGTTCAGGGCTTGCAGAATGGTATCATTAATATTCAGCCGATCCCCGACAGCGATATCTACCTGGTCGATCTGGTGGTCGAGGTCTTTCAAACGAGCCTGGGCCGCTTCACTATCACAGCTTGCTTCGTTTCCGGGTTCGTCCAGTACCTGGGCACAGCGTTCCAGCAGCCCTTGGAGTGCGCTGGCGCTGGTCTGAGCCGTTTCGAGCCGCTCCTGAGCCTGCGAGATATCGGCCTGGCCGGCCGAGGTGACAAAGCGCAAGATGCGGCGGTTGATCTCGTTGACGTACACCCGGCCAAAGACATTGATGTAATCGGTTTGCAGCGGATCGATCTCGTGATGGTACAGTTGCAGAATAGCCTGCTGGTTGTTTTGAACCGTTTCGTATGCATCGGCAGGCACGACCGTGATCAAGTCGATCTCACCCTGGCGCAGGCTTTCGCGGGCGCTGTCGATGTCATCGGTGATGCCAATGAAGATCAACTGCTGGCCCAACGTAGAGGCATACTCCTCGATCTTTTCGGCCAGAGTCTGGTTGCCTTCGACAAAAACAATAGTACGTAGGGCGCGGGCCTCATTCCGGTAGCCAATCCCGAAAAAAAGCAAGATCAAAAATGGCCCCAAGACCAGGGTCAACACCAGCAGTGGTTGGCGTACGACGACAAATATCTCTTTGCGTAAGAAGGCCGATATCCGGATTACGATACGAGGCGGCTGCCTATTCATCGGTAGGGACCTCCTTGACCAATTCGACAAAGACATCATCAAACGGGGGCAGATACTCTTCGATGGACTTGGCCGTCGCGTACTCGTGCTGGCACCATTCCAATAAAGCCGGGATCGCCGTGCTGGCCTTATCGACGATCAGACGAATGCCATTGTTGTCATTAAGTCGGGTTACCTTGCCGGTCACGAACGGCAATTTGCTTAAGGTCTTCAGATCTTTGTAGGTCAGGCGTTCCTCGGTGTGTAGGTCGACGACCTCGCCGCCAAAAGCGTGCTGGCGCAAGCCTTCGGGCGTTTCAACCATAAGCAGCCGGCCCATGGCCATAACGCCGACATAATCGCAATAGGCCGCTTCACCCACATATTGGGTGGTCACGAAGAGGGTGCTGCCGGCCTGCTGTAACTCCTTGAAATGATCCCACAAGCGGCGGCGCAGCACCGGGTCGATGCCGGCTGTAGGCTCATCGAGAAAGATCAGTTCCGGGTCATGGACCAGGGTCGCCGCCAGACTCAAGCGCCGCTGCATACCGCCGGACAGGTTGCGGGCTAACTTGCTCTTATGCTCGGTCAGTTGCACGAAGGCGAGCAACTGATTCAGCCGTTCCTCCCGATCAAAACTCATGCCGTAAATCGAAGCAGCAAAGTTAAGATTTTCCCAGACGGTTAGCTCTGGGTAAAGCGCAAATAGCTGCGGCATATAGCCGATTTTGGCCCGTGTATCCTGTTTGAACTCGGTCGGGGGGAGGCCCAGAACAGTGACCCGTCCGGCGTTGGGCCGGTAGAATCCGGTCAGCAGCCGAACCGTCGTCGTCTTGCCCGAGCCGCTGGGGCCGATAAAGCCAAAGATCGAACCACGCGGGATCTCAAAAGTGACCCCCTGAACGGCCGCCTCCTGGCCAAACTGCACCGTCAGCCCTTCAACCTTGATGATGATCTCAGCCGCTGTGGTGGTGGCGGGTTTGGCCATGGTCGATGATGCTGCCTCGGACATCGTGGGTTATTCCAAATTTGAGATGGTCTGGTCGAGCGAGATCAAGCCCAATCGCAGTTGTTCGAGGTAAGGCGCTAGCTCGGTCTCGGCGATGTTGATCGAAATCGGTACCTGTACGTCGATCGGGATCGTGGTCGAAAAAGGAATCGTCCGATCGATTGAAACCGGGATGTTAAGGTTGATCGGTACCTCCAGATCGATGGGCACGGTCACGTCGGTGGGGATTTCAAAGCCGCTCTGCAAGGGGTCGATCAAAACCGTGGTTTCGATCTCCTGTTGGATGGGGATCGTTGTATCAATCGGGACCTCGATGGTCTCATCGATGGGGATTTCCAGTTCGATTGGGAAATCCTGTTGAATCGCGACTTGAAACTCAATCGATGACTGCTGGAACGTTTCCAACTCGCCGATGGCTTGAGTCAGGGATTCGTGAGCCAGGGATTGGAAGCGGCGCAGGCCGGTCTGGACCCGCTGCTGAAACAGCCACCACTGCCATAACAGGAATCCATTGAGAGCCAGTGAAAGTAGGACCAGAATAAACAGGATAACAACAGCGGTTTTCGCGCCTCTGGACATTGATGCCCCCTCAGGTTAATTTTTACGGCGTACAGCCCCACAGTTGTAGCAAAAGTTCGAATCGGCTCGCAGGACCACCCCGCAATTGTAACAATAGCCACCTGTCGCTTGGGTCTCAGCCGGTTGTTTGACCGGTTCAGACGGCGGCGAGCTTTCAGAAATTGTCTTCCGCTTTGAAGGCGAGCCGGGCCTGCGCCGGCTTCCACGCCGGGGAGTAGGGGAAGCTGTACCTTTATTGAACCGTCCAGACCACAACCAGTAGCCCCCGGCCGTCAACAGTAGAGCGACCCCGGCGCCAATCGAAACATAAGCCAATGTTTGGTTTGTCGCCACCGGCGGCTCAGGTCCAGCGGCCAGATCTGCCGCGTGTTCCGAGACACCCACGCCGAAACGTTCCACCGATAGCGCGTCGGTGCTGCGCTGATACGTTGCCGATAGTTCAAAGCTCTCACCGGGGTTCAGGCCCGTCATTTCAATCAGATTGTATGTCAGATCGTCATTGCCAATGAATGTCCGACTCGGCGGCGGTGTCAGCGAAAAACCTTGCGCCTGGAATGGTTCCTGAATTTCAAGATTGGTCGCCCTGATCGCATACGACGCCGTAAACTCGAACGTCAACTGCCGCGTCTGGCCCTGGCGAGTGATGATATTTGGATCGTAATATTCGAAATGAACCCCTGGCGATGAGGTAGGAAACGTCAGGTATAGGTCGTCGCCGTCGTAGCGCAGGTCGACTTCCTCAGCTCTGACTTCGACGAGCTGACCATCTTGTTGGATGGCGACGGCATGCATGGCCTCGATGTAACCCGGCAGCCGAAAAGTCAATTCGGCCGGCAGGGGTGTCTCCGGACTCAATTCGGCTCGATAAATAACCAGTACCTCGGGCCGGTCATACTCCGGCCAAAGTTCAATCAGCAGATTGTCTATGTGAGGGGTAGCAGCCTGGGCTTGGGCCACCACAGAGGCTAATAGAGTCAACGCCAGGGTCAGGAAACATATCCAATAACTTTTAGGTGGGTCCCGTTCCATAAAAGCCCGCTTCTATAGCCAATCTAAGCCTCAAGAGTGTCTTCTCAATAAGTAGGGGCGTACCCTTGCGGTCGCCCCCGGGGCAGGCGCAGGACCATGCCCCTACCCCGAATTATCGAGAAGATACCTTGACAATGGCACATTAGAAACCGCAATATTGTTGATTTTGGCCGCAATATTAAGGGGTTTAGCCGTAATATTGAGGATTTCAGGGATTTTTCCCGGTAAATCGAACTGTAAATTGCTATCACGGTAACAATTGCTGATGGTATGGTGGCAATTTCTTACAACAATTACCGCGATGCCCCTACATACGGGGATAACAAGCTATCCACCCCTATATGTGGAAAAATCAACCCCACGTAATGTGCCATTGTCGTAATACGTCCGATTATAAATCAGCACCCGCTGGATGTAAAACTTGGCCGAATAATATTAACTCACAATATCCACATTTCACAATTGATCATGCCCCACTTACCCCCAATATCCCATTGAAATTTCCACTTAACACTATTATACTAGAGTTACAGCGTGAATATCGTACATTAATAAGGTGGCTCAGACTCAACTATCTGATATCCACAAGGTGGTCATCAAGCCGTTTTGCCGGCTGAGAAATGACCTCAACCTGGATCTTGACCCGAATGAAGCATAAGCAACGACCATCTGACATCGACCATCACAATTATTTTGAGCAGTGGCTGGCCCAGGGCGAACAAGAACTGCGCCGGGTCACCGATGGTCATGGCAGCCGGTCGACTGGTCCGGCCTATACTGCGCCAGACAGAGGCAAAGAAACCCTGGCCGCCATACTGATCGCCGGCGTGATCTTGATCCAAATTGTGGGCCTGATGATTGCCTTGCTCCTGATGACGCCGTTGGGCCGCTGGGCTATTCAACAAGGCCCAACCGAAACTGTCAGCCAGCTTCCGCCTGCCCCGCCCGAGCCGATTTTACCGGCCTCGACGCCGGCGCCGGTCGATCAACCGGCCCCACAGGTTGCCGAAACACAGCCAGCCCAACCTGAGCCGTCCCCACCGGCCAGCGTTGAACCGGCTACGTTGCCCCAACTCAAGCCCTCTCCAATACGACTGCGCGGCCTGGAAATCACCCAGGGTATTCAAGTCTTCAATGAACCTGAAGACCCACAATGCCCCCCAGACCCGAACCATCCCAATCATATATTCTGCAACAACTCGATTCCATTGGTCGCGGGCCGGCATACGTTGGTCCGTGTCTATCCGGCTTGTAACGGTGATTGTCCTGCCTCAGAGATCGTGGTGCGGCTGCGACTTCTCAAGGATGGTCAGGAACAGGCTAACCTGGCCCGTAACCTGTCCGCCGAAACATTGCGCCAGGTCAGCAGCCTGCCCTTGCCAGACCTGCGGGTCAGTCTGCCGCATTCGGTCAATTTCGAGTTTTTTCCGCCTCCGGCCTGGATGTCGGGGCAGATCACATTTGAGGTCGAAGCTATTCCGGTTGATGCGGTCGAAACCGCGCCGGTCAGCCTGGCCTTGAGTAAAAACTTTGTTGTCCACAAACCGCTGCGGATCGCCTACCTGCCGATCCAATACCAGGGTCTCAGGCCGCCGGAGCCGGGCGATATTGATTACTGGCTGCAGCGTCTATACCCGGTCGCGGACATCGAATATTATCGACTGCCCGTGCCTGAATTGGTCTGGGAAGGGGAATTGAGCAAGAGCGAAATCCTCAGCAAGCTCTTATACACCTACTGGTTGTTTGCCCAGCACCAGCCCAGCGAGGAGTGGCCCGATCAGCTTTTTGGCTGGCTGCCCCAGGAGTTTTACAACGGCGGCGTATCGGACCCGTTCTGGTGTCCCAACTGTGCCGGTCCTCATTCCAGCCGGGTTGCCTTTGGCGGTCTGCGTCCGGAGCAAGATATCGGCGGGCCGCGCATCTTAGTTCACGAGATCGCTCACAATCTGGGCGCGCAGCATGCCTGGTCGCCGACGTTCCAGGAAGACGCCTTTTGTTTCAAGGCCGAAGGGGCCGACATCCGGGTTGATCCCGAATGGCCCTACACCCAAACACCCCATATTCAAGAGGTCGGCATCGATCTGTACAGTAATCCCCCGGTTGTTTATCCGCCCTCCTTTTACGATATGATGGCCTACTGCGCTCGCCCCTGGATTTCGCCCCACACTTACCGCAAACTCTTTGACAGCCCTTTCTTGCAGCCTGACCAGGCAGCCGCGTTACCTCTGGCCAACTTCAAACCGCAGGCCGAAGTCAACGAGCAGGGAACCTTACTGGTCAGCGGCGTCATCTATCCGGATGGCACCGTTTCGCGGCCGGAAATCATCCGTCTCGGCGGCGAGACGGCCGGAGCCTTCAATCCGGCGCTGGAATTTGCGCCACCCCCCGGCGATGATTACTGTCTCGAGGTGCAGCGCCGTAACAGCAGAAACCCGATCCGGCGCTGCTTTGACGCCGGTTTTCTGGACCTGGAAACCGGCCAGTCAACCGCGTCTAATTATTTCTTTACCATGCCTAACATTGACCCGGCCGAGGTAGCCAGCGTGACTCTCAGCAAGAACAGGGTGGCCTTGGTCGTAACCGGCCCCAGCAACATGCCCCCCGAGGTCAGGGTCACCTTTCCAAATGGCGGCGAAAATCTCGACGGTCAGGAAAACATTACCTGGGAAGCGGGAGACGCCGATGGCGATGCCCTACACTTCGACGTACTCTACAGCCAGAACGGCGGTCAAAGCTGGCTGCCGCTGGCCGTCCGCTTGAGTCGGGCACAGTATTCTTTCAATACGAGTCAACTTTCTGCCAGCACCAATGCTTTGATCCGGGTCATGGCCTCTGATGGATTTTACACCAGTATTGATGAGTCGGACGCGTCATTTAGCATCAAAGCGGCTCAAGGAAATAGCCTCAGCATACTTGGGCCGGCCACAGTTGAACAAAGCCAGACGTTCGAGATCGCCATCACGGCCAATCAAATTGGCGGGCCTGGCCTGTACGGCGTGCAGTTCAAGCTGAACTTTGATCCGGTCCGGCTCAGAGTTGACAACGTTCGCTTGCACCCCGACCTGGATATCGTGGCCAATCAAATGATCCAAAATGAAGCAGGTCTGGTGACGATTGTAGCCAGCCGCCAGGGCCGTGTCCCGGCCTTGACCGGCGATATGACCCTGGCTACCGTGACGTTGACGGCGCTCTCAGGCCCCGTCGAAACCAATCTTAACCTCACCGATGTCAAAGCCGGGGCTCAAAACGGCTCGCCCCTAACGTTCACCGCAATTCAAGAATTCTATCTCCGTATCTCTGAATAGAATAGACCCCTTAAAGCGATACAGCTTGGAAACCGCTGCTATTGGTGGTAAAATAGATTTGGCTAGCGATGGTTATCTGACAGTTGGCTATTCGGGTCGGGTCGAAATTCCACGGTCACGTCGATGGGGGTCCTTGCTATGGCAGCAAACCTTAAAAATATGAGGTTAGAGCAATCTGTATTCCCTAACCTGGGTTACATTCCGGGTTTCTTTGCCCAACCGGTTCGTCTATTCAAATCGTATGACCGGAGCAACCTGCGTCCGGATCTAATAGCCGGCATCACCATTGCTGTTATTTTGCTGCCACAAGCAATTGCCTTTGCCTTGATTGCCGAACTGCCACCCGAAATGGGGTTGTATGCCGCCATCGTCGGGGCCATTATCGGCGCGTTGTGGGGGTCGTCCAATCAGAGTCACACCGGGCCGACCAACGCCATCTCCCTGCTGGTTTTATCCGTATTATTAACTGTTGCCACCCCGGGTACCCTGGAGTTTGTGGTGGCAGCGGGCTTAATGGCCGTCATGGTCGGCATTTTTCAACTGATCATGGGCCTGGCCCGTTTGGGCGTGCTGGTTAATTTTGTGTCGCACTCCGTAATCGTTGGCTTTTCCAGCGGCGCCGGTGTTCTCATCGCTTTCAATCAATTGCGCACTCTATTTGGGCTGCACTTTTCAAGCCACAACCTGGTGGAAACCCTTTACGGTGTCGCGATCAACCTGCTAAACACCCATACCCCCACCGCGGTCTTAGGTATCGGCACGATCGTGCTGATTGTGATCCTGCGAAAGATTAACCCTAAACTGCCAACGGCTCTCATCAGTATGGTTGTCGCCTCAGGGTTTGTATACGTTTTGAGACTGAACGAACAAGGGGTCGACGTGATCGGGCAACTGCCCAACAGTCTGCCTCCCCTGGCCAGCATACCGCTCTTCGATCTGGACTTCATCGCCCGCCTGTCCACCGGGGCCCTGGCCGTTGGGGCGATCGGCCTGGTAGAAACCACGGCCATTGCCCAGTCGATTGCCTCTCAAACCGGCCAGCGCCTTGATAGTAACCAGGAGTTTGTAGGCCAGGGTTTGGCTAACATCGCGGCCGGGTTCTTTTCGGGCTATGCCTGTGCCGGCTCATTTTCACGCTCCGCCGTTAATTTCAAAGCGGGCGCTCGAACACCGTTTAGCGCCATTTTCTCCAGCCTGTTCGTGCTAGTCGCTATGTTTACCCTGGCTCCCCTGGCGGTTTATCTACCCCGAGCCGCACTGGCTGGTGTCCTGATCGTGACGGCCTACGGTATGATCGACCGGGTTGAAATAAGCCGTATCTGGCAGGGCACCCGAGGTGATGCCATCATCATGCTGGTCACCTTTTTGGGGACCTTATTGCTACATATCGAATTTGCGGTATTACTTGGTATCTTGCTCTCATTTGCCCTATACATTATGAAAACGAGCGTGCCCCGCGTCTATTCGGTGCTGCCCGATAAGGACTTTAAGCACTTCACTCAGCAGAAACCCAATCAGCCATCGTGCCCCCAGTTGGGCATCCTAAAAATCTCGGGCGATTTGTATTTTGGGGCCGTCAGTCACGTCGAAGAAGCCGTCCATCACCATCTGGTCACCCATCTCGATCAACGCTTCTTGCTCTTACGCATGGAGGGTGTCAACCAATGCGACTTCAGCGGTATCCATGCGCTTGAAGCGATTCGACGTCTTTGTCAAGAACGGGGAGGTGACCTGTTTTTCATGAAGGTCCAAAAACCGGTCTTGGAGGTGATGAAAACAACTGACTTCTATAAAAAGCTGGGGCCTGATCATTTTCTGGCAGAAGATGAAGCCATTGGACATCTCTTCTATAAAGTCATCGATCCGGCTATTTGTATTTACGAATGTAGTGTGCGGGCTTTCGGCGAGTGTCAGAATTTGCCGAAGCGCACCTTCGTACTCGATGGCATTCCCCTCTACACGTCGGCCCCGCCTCCGGATAGTATTGCCGGTATCGTGCCTGAGGAGCTATGGCAGAAACTGCGCTATGGTCCCAGCCTGGTTTCGCCGCTCATTATCGATGTCCGCGAGCCGCGTGAATTCAGACAAGGCCATATTCCCCAGGCCCGTTTAATGCCACTGCCTCAAATCCTGGCCAATGCGAAAGATTTGCCCTATGATCGTGAAATCATCCTGGTTTGTCGGGGTGGCCGGCGGAGCGCTCGGGCCGCGTACGCCTTGCAGCAGAAAGGCTATAACAAAGTGTCCATTCTTAGAGGTGGCATGCTGGCCTGGGAAACGGCTGGCTTCCTGGAGGCGATTGATCAGTAAGCTGGGACAAGAAACCAGGATAGTGATAAGCCTCAAGGAGGAAAGGCTATGAGCGACTACCCATCACGCAATATAGGTCTCGACTTGATCCGGGTCACGGAAGCCACCGCCCTGAGTGCCGGTCGTTGGTTGGGTTTAGGCAATCGAGATGAAGCGCATCGAGCTGCTTCGGAAACAATGGCGATAGCCCTGAGTGAAGTCGACATGGATGGCTATATTGTGATCGGCGAGGAGGGCCGGCTGGGAGAGCACTCGCCGCTTGATACCGGCCAACGAGTTGGGACTGGCAACGGCCCGGCAGTCGATGTGATTGTCGACCCGATTGATGGCACCGAGTCGGTCGTTCATGGCCGGCCCGGCGCGATTTCGGTCGTGGGGGTGGCTCCACGTGGCTCGATGTGGTCGCCGCAGTCGGCGATCTATATGGATAAAATCGTGGTCGACCGGAATGCGGCAGCGGCGCTGGTGCCCGAATGTTTGGATGCACCCGTGGCCTGGACTCTGGCCCTGGTCGCTCGCGCCAAAGATAAACCGGTCCGCGACCTGCAAGTGATCGTTTTAGACCGGCCTCGCCACAGAGATCTGATCGAAGAAATTCGGACGGCCGGCGCCCGTGTCTTGCTCCAGTTTGATGGTGATACGGCCGGCGCCCTGGTCACGGCAACGCCTCACATTGGCGCGGATATCCTCATGGGCATTGGCGGAGTACCGGAGGGCGTGACTGCGGCCTGTGCCGTAAAAGCCATGGGGGGCGGCATGCTGGGGCGGCTGGCCCCTCAAAGCGATCAAGAGCGTGAAGCCATTGAAGCCGCCGGGCTCGACACGCGACGTATTCTGACCTGCGACGAGTTGGTCAGCAGTAATAAAATCTTCTTTGCCGCCACCGGGGTTACCCATGGCCCCTTGCTGTCCGGGTTACGGTATCGAGGCAAAGAGGCCGATACCTACTCCCTGGTTATTCGGGGCGAAACGGGTACCCGCCGTCTTATTCACTCCGAATACGGCAGAATCGACGATATCGTGGTGCATAGTGAAAAATTACCAAAAGGCGAATTGTTAACTTGACGAATATTGGCTAACATGGTAAATTGTATGTCGTCCCATAGGATATTTTCTATGGGGTCTCGTTAGATTCAAGAAATAATGATTAATGTCAATACCCATTCACAAAAATGCCACGTTGTTATGTCATTTTGACTAGTGTTGAGGGGGAGAATCTACCATAGCCAAGCGAACACGAAAAGATATTACGACTCGTAAATCCAAAGACGCACGACGAGTTAATGACGAAATCACCGCGCTGGAAGTCCGTCTTATTGATGGGGCGGGTGAACAGTTGGGCACTATGAAAACCAGTGAAGCGCTGGCAATTGCCCTGGAACAAGGTACCGATTTAGTCGAAGTTGCGCCAGGCGCCAAGCCTCCTGTTTGCCGGTTGATGGACTACGGCAAGTTTTTGTATGAGGCGCAAAAGCGAGACCGGGACGCCCGTAAATCTCAGACCAAAGTAGAAATCAAAGAGATTAGACTGCGTCCCAAAATTAGCGAACATGACCTGGATTATAGATTACAGAATGCTCGCAAATTCTTGGAACGGGGCGCTAAAGTCAAAGTCCGTCTCCGTTTTCGGGGCAGAGAAGTTACCCACCCGGAAGTCGCCAGAGACCTGATGCAGCGGGTGGCCGAACAACTCAGCGACGTTGGTCAGGTTGAAAAAAGACCTTCCATGGAAGGCATGACCATGTTAATGATCCTTGGTCCAAATTAATAAGATGATGTAAGCGTTCAGTAGCCGCTCGATATCCAGCAGGTGGCATCCATTGTTATGAGGGCCTCCTGAAACCTGAATTCATGACGGTTTCATTACTTTAAGGAGGACCTGCCATTCTTTAGAGGAGTTTGATGTTGGAGAACGACGCCGGGGCCTGAACGTTTCTTTTTGTCTCGAATTATTCAACATGGGAGTGTATAAAAGGATAGCCCAATGCCAAAAATGAAAACCCATAAATCAACGGCCAAGCGTTTTAAATATACCGGTTCCGGTAAGCTGATGCGGACTAAAATTGGTAAGAGCCACTTGCGCCGCAAGAAAAACAAGCGAGTAAAGCGCCTGTTTGACCAAATGATCGAAGTGACCAATCTCGGCGCGCGTAAACGCGTGCAAAAGCTGATCCCATACGCCAAAAAAGGTAAGAACTAAGCGAGGTATATTGTGAGAGTAAAAGGGGGTCCTCAGACCCAACGGAGACACAAAAAAGTCCTGGCTGTGACCAAGGGCCAACGCGGCACCAAGCATCGCTTGTACAAGCGAGCCAACGAAGCCATGATGAAATCTCTGGGGTACGCTTACCGTGACCGCCGGGTTCGTAAGCGCAATTTCCGCCGCTTGTGGATTACGCGCATCAACGCGGCCGCGCGTCAAAGCGAAATGAGCTACAGCCAATTTATGCATGGCCTCAAGCAAGCCGGAGTTGAATTGGATCGTAAAGCCTTGGCCGATATCGCCGTCAATGACGCCTCCAGCTTTCAACAGTTGGTTGAAATAGCCAAAGGCACGGCGGCTTAAACCTTCTGCGCAGGCTGAAAACCGATGATATCAAAAAAGGCGGGACTATAATCCCGTCTTTTTTGTTTCAAGGATGGGTTGAGATGATATTCGCTCATGATCCAACCAACTGGGGATTCAAGCGAATAACCACCTCCAATAGAATGATGACCGAAAATACCCCCAGCATTAGGAGCAGTGTGATCATGATGGCGATTCGTTGTTCGGTTGTCAGCGGCTCCTTATCCGGCAGTTGCAGCGGAGGCGCTTGGCGATGGAAGAGCCACAAAGAAGCCGCCGCCAGCGGGACCGCGGCCGCGCCGGCGATCATAAGCGCAGCATCACTAATGTCGGGCATCGCTTCAGGAATGACCAGAAATGGCACGGTCAAACCATTATAAAGCGCGTGAATCACAACGGCCGGCCATAACGAGCCGGCCCGAAAAACGATGATACCTAACATGACCCCAACCAGGCTCAAGGGCACTGTTCCGCTGAGTTGAGCGTGCTGGAACGCGAATAGAATGCCGGACCCCATCACGCCGGCCGCCAAACCATGACGTAACCAGCCCCGCATAATGAATCCGCGAAACACCGGTTCCTCACACAGCGGGGCCAGAATCACAATGGCAATAACATAACCAATGGCATCGAGCGTGTTACGGGGAGGCGGAATTTCGGGCGGCGGGCCGATGAGGGAGAACAACTGCTCCATCAATGTGCCCAGACCCGTAGCTACAGGCCACCAGGTCACGGCCACCAAAATACTCAGGCCAATCATCGACCAACTGGTTTTGTTGAGATAGAAGGTCTCTCGCCAGGACAAGCGACGAAAAGCCGACCAGGCCGCCACCACGCCCAAAATGAGCAGCTCACCGATAATCAAAATGGGGGATAGACTCAGCGGCTCTTGAACCGCTCCCTGTATCAGACCGACGAGCAGGTTCAGCCCAATCAGGAACAGCAAGAATACAAATACGATCAGAATGCCTTCCCAGGCGTAGGGACGACGCATCTAAGGGGCGCCAATGACCGGAGCATACGCGCCGTCGGTATATCGCACACGAGGATCCCAGACGATATAACCGGTACTGCCCGCATCAAAACAACCCTTGATTTGAGCCTGAATATCTTCCTTGCCATAAACGCGTTTGTCGAAACGGTAATCTGGAAAATCCTGAATCCAGGGCCGAACCGCGCAGTTGAATTTGGCCAGCCGGGCTACGGCTCGTTGAGCGCTTTGATGGACGATTTCGTAAGGATAGGCGATGGCAAATTGATAGCCCGGAATTCCACTGCCGAAGGTCGAGGGGTAAAGCATGGGGCTAAGCACATCGAGATACTCGCCGAGCCGGTCGATATCCTGGCCGATCAACGTATCATCTTTTCGCCAGCAGGTATACCCAAACGTATCAGCCGCAACCTTGACTCCAAACGGCTTGAGCTGTCCCTGAGCCGCACTCAAAAAGCTGGTGATGGCCGCCACCCGCGCCTCTTTGGTTGCCTCCTGGGAGAATTGCGGTTCGCCATCCTGGCTGGAGGTCGGAAAACGCACGTAGTCGAATTGGATCTCGTCGAATCCTTGCTGGGCTGCCTCGACGGCGACCTGAATATTATAATCCCAAACCGGTCTGAGGAAAGGGTCAGCCCAGCTTAACTCTTCGCGATCTTGCCACAATTCTGACAAACCGGTCTCGGTCTTCTTTTTGACGGCGTACTCAGGATAGGCTTTGGCCAGGAGATTTTCCTTGAACGTCACGATCCGGGCAATCGTGTAAACACCACGCCGTTTGAACTGGTCCATAACGTCGTCGAAATCACGCGCCGTGGGCCGGGCCGCGCCAATTTCACGAGCTAGCGGAATCTGGGTGGGATAGGTGATCCAGCCAAAATCCCCCTTGGCATCAATAACAACGGCATTGAGTTCGGTGTTGTCCAGCAGATCAAAGACGCGCCGGCGAAAATCGGCATGGCCGATGGCAAAATAGCTGACGTAAAAACCTCGAATCGCATCCACCGGACCAACCGGGGGGAAATTCGGATCGATATCATAATCAGGCCAGGGTGTGGGCTGGGGCTCAGGTTGTGGTTCCGGCTGAGGTTCGGGCTCAGGCGCTGGAGTTGGTTCGGGTTGCGGTTCCGGTTCGGGCGGGACCGGCGCCGGCGGGGTAATGACCCCGGGAATGACGACCCGCTGCCCAATCCGGATCAAGTTTGGATTTTCGATATCGTTGGCTTCGATCAACTGGCGAAGCGTAACTCCATAGCGTTTGGCAATACCGCTCAGGGTATCGCCGCGAACCACGGTATAAACAAAATATTGATCGGGGTCTGACTCCGGGAGAGGTGTGGGTTCCAGCTCAGGTTCCGGCGCTGGTTTGGGCGACATATAGCCGGGGATAACCAGCTTCTGGCCGGGGAAGATGCGGTTGGGATCTTCGATATCATTGGCCTCGACCAAATCTTTGACCGTCAGGCCATAGCGTCGGGCGATAGCGCTCAGGGTATCACCGCGCTGAATCGTATAACGAAAAACGTCGTCCGGCGCTTCAACAGCCTTAACCGGTTCTGTTGGGGCAGAGGCCACCGCTTTTTCGACGGGTTCCTCGATGGCAGTTTGGCTGGGGACGGTGGGCGTCTCCAGGTCGAGCGGCAGTTGGTCCGGTTCAAAAACCGTATCCTCATCGTCCGGCTGAACCCGAATGGTCTCGAGCCAGTCCAACTCATCGTCGGCCAGGGTGCTCTCGCCAGCCACGAGCGTATCATCGCCCGGCTCGATTTCAGAGACTGCTTCGCCGGCTT
>Ga0299906_10002501_pt1 | contig 15221 bp, 13 predicted proteins | sample RVTome_14_FD_200259 | JGI IMG/M metagenome (GOLD analysis project Ga0299906, IMG submission 200259) | Soil microbial communities from uranium-contaminated site in the Upper Colorado River Basin, Wyoming, United States - RVT145D125 (version 2) ... | reverse complement strand
GGTCGGCGGCGAGATCGAGCGCGACAACGCGCGGCGGGAGCTGCGGTGGGCCAACGACAACCTGGAGCAGGAAGTGCGGCAGCGGACCGCCGAACTGCTGGCCACGAACCGGGCCCTGCGCGAGCAGGTCTTCGAGCGCGAGCGGGCCGAGTCGGAGCTTCAGCGCAAGCACCGCCAGGAGCGGCTGCTCTTCAGCGAGCTCGATCATCGTGTGCGCAACAACCTCAGTTCGCTCATGTCGCTGCTGGACCTGACGCGGCGTGACTCGGACGACCTCGACACGTTCGTGGATTCGATCCGCGGCCGCATCGAGGCGATCGCGGCGGTGCACACGATTCTCTCGCAACGGCACTGGTCCACCATGAGTCTGCGGGACCTCATCGACGTGTTGAGGCCGGTGGAGGCGCCGGGGACGATCGAGGTGACGGGCGACGATGTGCAGATCGCCGCGCGCCAGGCCAACGCCTTCGGCATGGTCCTGCACGAGCTGATCGCCAACAGTCTCAAGTACGGCGCGATGAGTCGCGAGCGCGGGCGGGCCAGTCTGGCCTGGGAGGTGCAGCCGCCCAACGGGTCGGACGGGGCGCGCCGGATGAGACTGTCCTGGCGCGAATCGGGCGGGCCGCCCATCGAGGGCGGCGTCGGCCGGGGGTCGGGCACCTCCATCATCGAGGGGCTCATCGGCTTCGAACTGCGCGGCATCGTGCGCATGACCTATCCGCGCGCGGGCGCGCAGCACGAGTTCACCATGCTGCTGGATGAGGTGGGCGAGAGCGCGAAAGGCCATGTCGGGGCGGGCGCATCGGCACGATCCCGCTGAGACGAAGCAGGGGCGCGCTTGATGACTTCGGGGTGTGTCAATGCTCCATCACCCGGGGTCCGAGTGCCAGGGCCCGGCGAGGGGCTCCGCCTGCAATGCGCGGCAGAGCTCGTGCGCGACCGTGTTGGTGCGCGCCCGGTCTGAATCGTTCTCAAGGCGGCACGCCGCCGGTCTCATGAGTCCTTGTTCGGCGGCTTGAATCCGATTCTCCCCTTCTTGCGGGGCTCTGGCGGTTCCATCAGCTCGCGGATGGCATCAAACACGATCTTGAACTGGGCATCGTACTTCTGTTCCAGTCGCGCGAGCTTGCGACGCAGTTCCTCGTGCGACGCCAACATCGACCGCAAGCGAACGAATGCGCGCATGATCTCGATGTTGACGGTGATAGCCCGTTCGCTGCGCAGCACGCTGGACAACATGGCGACTCCCTGCTCGGTAAACGCGTACGGCGGAGTCCGGCGACCTCCCCAACCTGCCGACTTCGACGCTTGAGACTTCAAGGCCGCCCACTCATCAGCCGTCAGTTGGAACATGAAGTCGTGGGGAAACCGGTCGATGTTGCGTTTGACCGCCTGATTGAGAGCCCTGGTCCTGACCTGGTAGAGGATGGCCAGGTCCTCATCGAGCAGCACTTTCTCGCCGCGAATGAGATAGTTGCAGCCCTCGATCCGCTCCTGTGGAACGATCGAAACGGCGACCTGCGAGGTCCTGCTTGCCGACATCTCGGCCATGAGTCAGCTCTTGAAACTTGTGGTCACATCTTGTGACCGCAAATCGAACTCGTACGCAACCGTGCCTCGGACGGCGATGCCATTGGCTTGAGAAAAGGAGGCCGGCCGGGACGGATGCGGACGATGGTCCCGGTTTGTCGGACATGCCGCAAGGGGGTCATCGCAACGGCGTTCAGACCTCGCACATCCGCTTCTTCCACTGCCACAGACCGCCCAGAACATCCAGAGGCAGCGTGTGGCCGAGCTGGCGGGCGACCGTGCACAACTGGCCGCGGTGATGGGCCTCGTGCGCGGCGTGATACATCACGAAGAGCATCATGTCGAAGGGAAAGTTGGGAAGCCGGTTGTTCCCGCCGGCAGGGTCGTTGCCCCACGCGATGAGCTGCTCCATGGCGCGGCATGAGCGCGGCAGGGCGGCGAGGACCTGCTTGCGAGTCGCACTGCGGCCGTCGAGCTGCTTGGGTTCGGCGATGCCGTGCGTGCGGCCGGTGTTCTTGCCGATCCACCAGCAGCGGCCGTTGTGCAGGTGGGTGCAGATCGAGCGGACGGTGCGATGCGAGACGCCGGGATACGGGACCTTCTCCGGCCAGATCGCATCGGGCAGGTTCTCGATGAAATAGATGGTCAGGCGGTTGGAGAGACGCCAGAGGTCGAGGAGGGCGTCGAGGCTCGGGGCGGCGACGATCGGCGTGGAAGGCATCCGCGGATTGTACGGTGGTCTGGCGCGGCTGTTGACTGCGGCCTTCTCGCCGGCTGCCGCGCCTTGCGCCGCGCGATTCCGGCCGCGCTGCGCCGGCATCACGGGTCGCGGGCGACTCGGAACCCGTTGGCATCAAACCGATCGCCGGGATTCATGCCGAAGCGGTAGGGGATGCCCGAGCCCCGCGGAGCGTTTCCGAACCCGCCGCCGCGCAGGGTGCGCCGATCGCCGTCGGTCGAGATCGGATCGGTGACGCCGCCCTTGAACGCCGCGTACTCGTCGTCGTGAAATGCATCGGCGCACCACTCCCAGGCGTTGCCGAACATGTCGGAGAATGTCCAGGCGTTCGGCCTGTAGGCGCCGACGGGGGCCGTGACGAGATGATCGTCGGCCCAGGTGAAGGACTCCCAGTCCATGTCCGGGAAGGCGGCCTTGCAGGCCGGATCGAAGATGTTGCCCCACCCGGCCCCGGCATTGATGTCGTTGCCCCACGGATACCGCGTCCTGACGCCCGCCCGCGCGGCATACTCCCACTCGGCCTCCGTCGGCAGGCGGAAGCCGAAGCGCTTCGCGAACGCCGTCGACTGGAGCCAGCTCACGTCCACCGCGGGCTGATTGTCGTTGTCGAGCGTGTGCGATTCGCCGCGATACCAGGCGCCGCTGCTGAAGTCGGCGTCGAACCGGCGCATCTGGATGTTGGTGACTTCATAGCGTCCGAGATAGAAGGGCCGGCTGATGGTGACGCGATGCTGCGGGCGCTCGTTGGCGCGATCATAGGGATCATCATCCGCAGCGCCGCGAAGATAGGAACCGGCCGGCACGAGCAGAAGCTCGATCCCGGACTCCTCGTGGCGCACGCGCCAGGGAAGTCCGGTGGCGATGATGGCCTGGCGCATCGCTGCGTCGGGCACGAGATCGGGGTTGGGCGACGCTTCGATGGTCGTCGCCCAGTCGAGTGTTGAGACGGGACTCGCGGCGGGCGCTTGAGGAATCGACCATGCTCCCTGGCAGGCCACCGGAGTATGCAGGGTGATGACGATCCACGGAATCAGGGTCGCATGCATGAGTTGCCCTCGACTGATTGAGCAACCGTCATACATGTCGGGGCGGAGCCGGGGTGCGGCTTTGGACGGAATTGCGGTCGGCAGGGCGGAGCCCACGGCCTGCGTGCCCTGTGTGTCGTTTGCCGGCTCTTGCCCGCTCGAGACAGGGCGATCACATTTTCGACCGAGCCGTGCATCGCCCGACGAGCCGCGCACGCCAGTAGGCGCCGGGTGGCGTGGTCTGAACGAAGTGAAGGCCACGCTGTCCTGTGCGATCGAAGGCACACCGTCGTGGCCTTCGCCGACCCCCGAGGGCGGCCCAGTCCTCGGTGCCTAATGCCGCACGACACGCACATCGTCACCCCGGCTGAGAAAACGTACCTGTCTCGTTTTCCTTTGTCCCGTTTTCCTTACGATAGTGCTTCTGAGCCGGGGAACACGCCGTATTCGTCGGCGAGGACCTCTGGTTCGATCCACCGTTCCGCCCCGGCGGCTTCGACGAGCGGGATGATCATCCCGTCAACCTCCCGGCTCGGAATGACTTCTCGCTGGATGCCGCTGGCGAGGACACATCGTGAGAAATTCTCCAGTCGTCGCGACGGTACAGACAGGCGGCGCCGGCGACACAACTCCATGGTGTTCCAGGCCAGACTTATGGGTGTGAGCAGTAGGCCCGGAAAACTCCACCAACCCAGGCATAGGCAATACGCCAGGCTGATGATCACACTGCGGGTGCCGCACCGACGGCAGAACGCATACTCGTGCCTCTGAACGTCATGGGTGACCAACACCGACCACAGTCGAAACGAGCGGTAGGAATCGATCGGACCTGGGCGGCCGCACCGCGTGCAGGGGCCCTCGAAAATGGCGAGAAGTACTGAATCCAGCGCCTCCTGCGGAATCCGCGAGGCGACATGCTCCAACGCAATCGACTCAGTGCATGCGTGACTACAAAAACGACAGTCGTCGTGCTGAACGCCGCCCAGCAGAATGAGAGCGCCACAACTCTTGCATCTTGCTGTCATCGGCTGATCGTATGAATCAGCAAAGCATTACGACGGGCGGACCGCATGTCGACCGACGGCGTTACTCCACCTTCATTCCCAATTCGTGCACCAGGAACGCCCACTGGTCGGCCGCCTCCTCGATGCGCTTGGCCGTCGGCTTGCCGGCGCCGTGGCCGGCGCGGGTCTCGATGCGGATCAGCACCGGCTCATCGCCCGCCTGCGCATACTGCAACTGCGCGGCAAACTTGAAGCTGTGGCCCGGCACCACGCGGTCATCGTGATCGGCCGTCGTAATCAGCGTCGCCGGGTAGGAGCTACCGGGGGTCAGATTGTGATACGGCGAGTAGGCGCGCAGAGCCTTGAACTCCTCGGGGTCATCGGATGAGCCGTAGTCGTCGATCCACGCCCAGCCGATCGTGAACTTGTGGAAGCGCAGCATGTCCATCACGCCCACGGCCGGCAGGCACGCGCCGTAAAGATCGGGCCGCTGGGCCATGCACGCGCCGATGAGCAGCCCGCCGTTGGAGCCGCCCTGGATGGCGAGCTTCTCGGGCTGGGTGTAATCGTTGTTGATGAGCCACTCGGCGGCGGCGATGAAGTCGTCGAAGACGTTCTGCTTGTGCATCTTCGTGCCGGCCTTGTGCCACTCCTCACCGTACTCGCCTCCGCCGCGCAGGTTGGGCTGGGCGAAGACGCCGCCCATCTCCATCCACGCCAGGCGGGTGATGGAGAACCCGGGAGTCAGCGAGATGTTGAATCCGCCGTAGGCGTAGAGCAGCGTCGGGTTGTTCCCATCGAGTTTCACGCCCTTTTTGTGGGTGATGAACATGGGCACGGTCGTGCCGTCCTTCGAGCGGTACTTGACCTGCTTTGTGATGTAGTCATCGGGGTTGAAGTCGATCTTCGCCCGGAACATCAGGTCGCTCTGGCCGGTGATCATGTCGTAGCGGTAGATGCTCGGCGGCACGGCGAAGCTGGAGAAGGAATAGAAGGTCTCGGTGTCCGTGCGCTTGCCGCCGAATCCGCCGGCCGAGCCGATCGCATAGGGCAGCTCGACATCGCGGATGTGCCGGCCGTCGAGGGCGTGCATGCGCACCGCGGTCTTCGCATCCTCGAGGTAGTTGAGCGCCAGCAGGTTGCCGATGAGGTTGGCCGACTGGAGGACGTGCTCGGACTGCGGGATGATTTCGATGGTGGTCTCATCGCCTCGTCCGGGGGCCCCCAGGTCGATGGCGATGACCCTGCCGCGCGGGGCGTTCAGCGTGGTCTTGAAGTAGAAGGTCGAGCCCTCGGCGTCGATGAAGTTGTATGCGGCATCGAAGTTGTCGATCAGCTCGATGGGCAGGCCCAGCGGCTCGGCGAGGTCCTTGTAGAAGATGCGGTTGTTGTCATCCGTGCCCTTGCCCACGGAGATGATCAGCCAGCGGCCGTCATCGGAGACCTCGCCGTCGAAGAACCAGTCCGGCTCGTCATCGCGCTTGTAGACGAGGACATCCTGCGCCTGATTCGTTCCGACGCGGTGGTAGTAGAGCTTCTGGAACTTGTTGACGTTGAGCATCGCCGCCTCGCCCTCGCCCGGCGTGGCGTAGCGGCTGTAGAAGAAGCCCTTGCCGTCCGGCGTCCAGTCGGCGCCGGAAAACTTCACCCAGCGGATCTCATCGGGCAGGTCCTCGCCGGAGGCGATGTCGCGGACCTTCCACGTCTGCCAGTCGCTGCCGGCTTCCGCGATGCCGTACGCGGCAAATCGGCCGTCATCGGACAGGGCCATGCCCGAGAGGGCCTTCGTGCCGTCCGTCGTCCAGGTGTTGGGGTCGAAGAGCACGTGCGCTTCATCGCCCAGCCGATCGACGATGTAGATGACATCCTGGTTCTGGAGGCCGTCGTTGCGGGAAAAGACGTACCGCCCGCCCGTCTTCGAGTAGGAGTTGATCTTCTCGTAGTTCCACAGCTCGGTGAGGCGGCTGGCGATCCGCTGCCGCTCGGGGATGGCGCTCAGGTAGCCGAAGGTGATCTCGTTCTGGGCCTCGATCCACCCCCGGACTTCGGCGGACTCTCGCGCATCGTCCTCCAGCCAGCGATAAGGGTCGTGCACGCGCTCGCCGTGGTACTCGTCGAAGTGGTCGATGCGCCTGGCCTCGGGATAGCGGATGTCCTGGGGGGCGAGCAGGACTGTGGAGACAAGGGCGATGTGAAGGATGGGGGCGGCGATGAGCATCGATCGGGCTCCTGCGGCAGTTGGATCGATTGGCGGCACGATCACGTGCCGGCGGGGTGTCCTCTAGACTATCGAGGCGCGGTCCGGTTGGCCACACGCCCGAACGGGCGGGCGGCGAAACGCCCGCGGGGCGATGTTTCCCGGCACGATGAATGCAAAGACGCCCGGCGGTCCGGCGTGGCTGCACGCAATTGCTGTCAGGCGGCGGCCCCGCGGGCATCGAATCGGTGGCGCTGTGAGTCGTGCTGAGGCGACTGCAGATTCCTCCACCTTCAGGCCCCGGCCCGTGCCGCAAGGAGCAGACAGATGACTCGAAGGTCGCCGTTCATATTGATGTGCTTCATGGCGTTGACTCACGCAGCGGCGTCGCCACGGCTTTGTGGGCAGGACCGGCAGAGGCCCGATGACGGTCCGCCGATCACCTGGGACACCCTGGGACAGCGCATCGACGATGCCGTCGCGGCGGGGTTCGCCGGGACGATCCTGGTGGCGCGGGATGGCGAGGTGATCCTGCACGAGGCCTATGGAATGGCGAACCGCGAACTAAGCGTCGCCAACACCCCCGACACGATCTACGGCATCGGATCGACGCCCATCGACTTCACGAGAGCCGGCATTCTCCTGCTGGCGCAGGAGGACGCACTCACGCTTCATGATCCGATCACGAAGTACTTCGAAGACGTTCCGGACGACAAGAAGGCGATCACCATCGATCATCTCATGTCGGGGCGATCGGGCCTGCGCGATTTTCACGACCTGCCGACCGATCGCGATCCCGACCACTCCTGGATCGACCGCGACGAGGCCGTGCACCGGATCATGGCCCAGGACCTGCTGTTCGCCCCGGGCGAGGGCGAGGAGCATTCGCATTCTGCCTGGGGCCTGCTGGCGGCGATCATCGAGATCGCGAGCGGCCAGTCGTACCCGACATTCCTGAAGGAGCGGTTCTTCACACCGCTCGGCATGACCGCCACCGGCTTCTTCGGCGAGGCATTCCCGGACGCTCGCGTGGCGATCGGATACGGCCAGCGCCGCGACGGCGCGATCAACACTCCGTCCCACTGGGGCCCGACCTCATGGCTCGTCATGGGCAGCGGGGGGATGGTCTCGAACCCGGGCGACCTCTATCGCTGGAACCAGGCGATGCGGGGCGGTGAGGTGCTCAAGCCGCGCTGGCGCGGCCGGTATTTCGCGCCGCCGGGCGCGTTCTTCAACGGCGGCGACATGTACGGTTTCGAGACGTATTACACCGAAGGGCCCGGGTCGCTCATGATCCTTTGCAGCAACGCCGGCGAGAACATGGGCGTGATTCGCCGGCTCGCGCGCGGCTTGTACGGGCTGGTTTCGGCCGAGCTTCGGCCGAAATTCTCGCTCGGCATCTCGATGAGGGTGGACGACGGCACGATCGTCGTCGACCAGGTCGCTCCCGGCAGCGCGGCGGAGCGTGATGGCCTGCAATCCGGCGACCGGTTGATCAGCGCCGGCGGAACGCCGCTGGGCGACCGCCCCATGGTCGTGCTCGACCCGCTGCTCCGCAGCGGCGACGCGATCCGCTTCGAGATCGAGCGAAACGGCGAGCGCCGCACGGTGGTCGTCACGCCGGACCCGCGATCTTGAACGAGACCGGCCCCGGAGCGGGTTAACGCTCGGGGCCGGATGACCTGGACGATGGCGGCGCGGCCGGTCAGCCAGTCGGCGCCTCGGCCTCGATCCAGGCGCGGGCGACATCGGCATCGGCGCGGTCGAAGTAGCGGACCGTGGCGGTGGTGAACGGCTTGCAGAACGCGGCCATGCCCTTCTGCCACTTCTCCTCGCCGACGATGGCGAGCCGCTCGATGTGGTTGAAATGCCTCGCGTCGAACTTGATGTCCTCCCACAGCGCGCCGGCGGTCCAGCCGTGAAAGTCTTCCATCACGAACAGAATCCGCAATTTGCCGTGACGCTCGATCAGGCGCTCGATCTCCGGCACGAAGGTCGCGTAGTCCTCGCGCTCCAGTTTGCCCTGCACGCGCAGTTCCAGCACCTTGCCGCCCCGCGAGGTGGTCATCTCGATGGACTTCATTTCAACGGTCATGGTTGAACTCCTTTCGATTGTGCCCCGGCGATTCCTGTGAGCCCCGTGCGGCATCATAGGCGCGCCATCGCAGCGCTTCGACCGCGCATCGACGATGAATGTCAGCAGCGCAGCGCGCATCGTCACGGAGAGCGCCCCGCGTGCACATCGTGGATGAACTCGATCACGCCGTCCATGAAGACCTGTTGGTCATCCCACATGCACATGTGGCTGCCGTTGGGGCAATACAGCGAGCGTCCGTTCTTCACGAGCGCGGCCATCTCGGTCATCTCCGCCGGATTCATGGTGTCGTACTTCGCGCCCACCATGAGCGTGGGCACTTCGATCTCGCCCAGCCGATCCCACACCGACCAGCCCTTGAGGATGCCGCCCGGCACGAACTCGCTCGGGCCCTGCATGTGCTCGTAGACCGCCTGGTTGAGGTGCTTGAACGCGCGATTGAGACCGTCGGGCCACTCATCGAGGCGGCAGATGTGCTTGCGGTAGTAGGCGTCCATGACGAGTTGGAGGTACTCGGGATCGTGGTAGTCGCCGCGGGCCTCGTATTCCTCGAGCCGCGCGAGCACATCCGCGGGAAGCTGCGCCCGCAACATCGCGTTGTACTGCTCGTACCTGCCGAAGTCCGCGGTCATGTTGCAGACGATGAGGCCCTTGAGATTCCGCTGGTACTTCAGGGCGTACTCCATGGCGAGCATGCCGCCCCAGGAATTGCCGAGGAGGTAGAAGTTGCTCGCATCGAGGCCGAGCGCCACCCGCACCTGCTCGACCTCCTCCACGAAGCGATCGATCGTCCACAGGCTCATGTCATCCGGCTGATCGGAGTAGTACGAGCCGAGCTGGTCGTAGTGGTAGAACTGGATGTTCGCCTGCGGGAAGAAGCTCTCGAAGCACTCCAGATACTCGTGCGTCGCGGCGGGCCCGCCGTGCAGGAGCAGGACCTTCATGGGGCTGTTGCCGAAGCGCTTGGTCCAGACCTTGTAGCCCTCGCGCAACGGAATGAACTGGATGCCCGCGGCCTGGACGCCCCCGGGGGTTGGTGTCCTGTAGTCCAGATACTCGCAGGGCGGATCGTCCTGGCGGGGTGCGGGCGCGGCGGCCGCAGCGGCCAGGACAAGCAGCAGGAACGCAGGCATTGCTCGTGAGGTCATGGCAGACTCCAGGATCGATGATGACTGCGCTCATGATACCGGCCGGTCGTGTTGACGCCGGTCCTTGTCCTCACCGCCAGTCGTCGATCACGAACGCGCCGGGGCGGCTGAAGCCGGGTTCGTTGGGGCGGTGCATGGCGATGCCGGTGAGGGTGATGCGGAAGCCGGCGGCGAGCATGTCCTCGTAGGCCTCCTGCCGCGCTGCGCTGACGCCGGCGCGAAGCGATGTCGCTCCCGCCCGGCGGGCGTAATCAGTGCACGCGCCGAGAAGGCGGCGGAAGAGCGTCCGTGCATCCACTCGCGGGGCCACCGCGGCGAACTTGATGTGGCACGTCTCGCCGCCGGCCTCGCTGCCCGCGCCGGCGTGGCACGCGGCGAACGCCATGATGCCGCGCGTATCTGAGATCAGCACCGTGTCGCCGAGGCGCTGCGACGCGATCGCCTCAATCTCACTCGTGACATCGAGTCCCGGGTAGATCGCCTCGGTGATCGCGCGGCAGGCGTCCAGCGCTTCGCGCCGTGCGGCCTCATCGAGCGCCGAATACAGGGTGATCTCGGACGCATCGGTCGCCTGCCCGGCGGAGTCGCGCGCCATCACCATGGTCAGCGCCCGCGGGCGGAAGCCGAACTTCTGGTACAGGCCGATGTGCTTCGGGCTCTGGGCGAAGGTGAAGAGTCCGGCGTGCGTGACGCCCCACTCGTCGAAGCAGCGCATGACCGGCGCCATGAGGCGGCCGGCGATGCCCCTGTCCCAGCACGCCGGATCGACGGTGAGGGGGCCGAAGAAGCCGAACGATCCCCAGCGCGTGGCGAAGTTCGAGCCGACGATACGGCCCTCGAACTCCGCCGCGAAGGCCGAGTGCGGGCTCGCCGTCCAGCGCGGCTGCACGAACGCGGCGTCACCCATGAACGTCTCGGGCTCCGGCACGCCGATAAAGGTGCCGAAGGCGATGCGCATGATGCGATCGGCCTGGGTCAGGTCGCCTTCACGCAAGGGGCGGATCACCGGGGCCGTGACCGTTTCGATGGGCATTGTGCGCTCTCCGGCTCGTCGAGGAAGTCGGCGGCCGCCTCGTGCGATGCCAGCAGGCGCTGCACGACCTGCTTCAGGCGCTGGTCGTGCCGGAGCGTGCGCTCGACGATCTCGCAGCGCTGCTCCGCCGGGGCCTCCATGACATCAATGAAGACCTGCTTGGCCCGGGTCCAGTCGATTTCAGGCATGTCCTGGCGCGTCCTGCTCATCCGCCTCCTGTCCGTCCCACCCGCCGAGCGCCTCGCGCAGCCAGGCGCGGGCGAATTCCCAGTCCCGCTTGACGGTGCGGTCCGAGACCTCCAGCATCGACGCGACGTGGGCGATCTCCAGACCGCCGTAGAACCGGAGGCGCACGATGCTGGCCGCGCGCTCATCCACCGCTTCCAAGCGGGAGATGGCGTCGTCGAGGGCCAGGATTTCCTCCGGATCGAGCGATGTCGCCGCCTCGAGCACATCCAGGGCCACGCGCCGGTTGCCGCCGCGCTGATCCCCGCCGCGCTTCTCCGACGCCCTGGCCCGGGCGTGATCGATGAGGATGCGCCGCATGGTGGCCGCGGCGGCAGTGAAGAAGCCCCGGCGATTGGCGAACAGGAAACTGCCACCATTCGGTTCGCCCGTGGCCCGGAAGAGGCGCATGTAGGCCTCGTTGACCAGCGCGGTGGCGCTGAGCGTGTGGTCGGCCCGCTCATCGCGCATCCGCGAGCGGGCCATCGCGTGAAGTTCCACATAGACGATCCGGAGGAGGTGATCGCGGGCCATGGCCGACCCCGCCGCCGACTCGGTCAGAAGCTGAGTGATCTCCGCCGGGGCTGGATTCTGAGATTCCGCACGGGCATCGGCCATGACCGCCTTTGTGCTCGTTGCCGGACCGGCCCGGCGTCCGGGGGGGGTCCCGATGTCCGGGGGTCCGGGCGTCCGGAGGCCGGGGAAACGGGCGAGTCCATCATAATAACGGCTCGGACTGATCGCCGGGCCCGAACTCGCCGCGCTGTCGGGCCGACCCGGCCGGGCGGCGCACTTTTTTCGAAGTTTGTGTCCCTTCGGCGTCGGCCCTTTCGCCTGAATCGGTGATCGGGCAGGATCGTCCGGCGGCACGGCCGGCTCCCCGATACGGGCTTACTCGCAAAGGACCGACCATGATGCACGCAAAGGACACCACCAAGCTGTTTGTACTGAATCCCTGCCTCCTGGCCTGCGCCGGCCTGGCCCTCGCGGCCGCCGGCGACGCACTGGCGGGCGGGCCGATCTTCATCCGCAATTACGTCGGCACCGACAACGTCGGCTACTGGAGCGAAATCGCCAACTGGTCCACGACCATGCCCACGGTGGGCGATGGGGCGTGGATCGGCGACTCGGCCCAGGCCGAGAACGCATGGGTCTACCTGGACATGGATGCCCTGGGGCTCTATTCCCTGGACATCACCGACGGCATGGCGCTCAGGACCAACGGTTACACCCTCGAGGTCTTGGGCCACTCCCTGTCCCTCCAGGGCAAGAACGTCGTCAACAACACGTCCTACTACCCCCGCCTGATCGTGGATGACGGCCCGGACCCGATCGACGCCGACATCCGGACGCTCTTCATGGCCGTCAACGAGGGCCGGGTCGAGATGAACGACCAGAACGCCGTCCTGCGGGTCTTCCGCGGCATGACCATCAACACCGGCACGGCGATTCAGGGCCACGGCACGATCATCTGGGACAACGACAACGCCTTCGACTCCTTCTGGAATATGGGCCTCATCGCCGGGTCGCCGGGCGGCACGCTCACCCTCCAGCAGGCCGGCACCACGCCGTTCAACCTGGATGGCGATGGCGGCGAGCCCGGCAAGCTTCACGCGAGCGTCTGGAACATGAACGAGGAGACCGGCTCGCACCTCGTCGTCAACGCCACGGCCCTGTCCGATGACTTCGACGGCGAAATGATCATCTCGCCTTATTGCAGCATTCACATGAACGTGGCCGCGGACTGGACGCTGGGGCCCAACGGGCACATCACGATGTTCGGCGACGAGAACGGCCAGGCCGTCCTGGGCGGCACCACCATGACCATGCTGGGCACGCTGGAGACCTACGGCGCGGACTGCCTGGTCGAGGCCGATGTGATGCTCCTCAACGGCGGTCACACCATCCTCAACATGAACGACGGGCTCACCTTCACCGGCAACACAATCGCCAACACCTCCTTGTTCACCATCGGCAGCGGCAGCACGCTGAACTTCGCCGGCCCCTCCAACCTCACCGGCAACGGCTTTGACCTCGACAACGGCACGATCACCGGCGCGATCATCCAGAACACCGGCGGCTACGGCATCCGCGGCCGCGGCACGGTGGACAACCGCGTCATCAACGACGCCGTGTTCTACGCCGACGGCGGCACGCTGCTCATCAACGGCTTCGTCAACGACTGGGACGGCATCGGCGACGGCGGCGAGCTGCGGGCCCAGGACGGCGACCTGCACCTGACCGACCACGTCGATGCCGACTTCGCCGGCGACATGTACATCTTCCCGGATCGCGAGATCTTCATCGACGGCTTCGCCATGACGCTGACCCCCGCCGGCTACCTCTACAACTGGGACGGCACGCTCCGCGCGACCGACCTCTTCACGATCGCCGGCCAGTTCGATGCGATCGGCGCCGTGGACATCGACGCCGACGTCCAATTCACCTCCACGTCCACCACCATCTCCGGCGACCGGCTGAACCTGAACCAAAACGCCTTCATCCAGGCCGGCGCTTCGATCAACGCCGTCCCCGGCGGACTCATCGTCGGCGGCGCCTCGGGCATGCTGGAGCTCGATCACGGCTCGATCGTCGATGCCGATGTGCAGGGCCAGGGCCTGATCCTCATCGACGCCGCCATCGGCCAGGCCACCGTCAACGACAACTTCTACCTCATCGGCACCCTGGCCCTTCAGCTCGGCCTGCCCAGCCCCGGCCGCTACGACCACCTGACCGTCGCCGACACCTTCGAGGCCCGTGGCCATATCGACGTGGTGATGTTCGGCTACGAGCCCCAGCTCGGCGATGAGTATGATGTGCTCGACTTCGTCACCTTCAACGATCTCGGCTACACGATGGCGCTGCCGCAGTTGCCCGCCGTCCTGGACTGGGATGTGACGGACTTCGAGACCGCCGGCGTGCTGCGTGTGGCGCAGGACCTCTGCCCGGCCGACTTCGACGACAACGCTGGCGTCGATGTAATCGACCTGCTCTCGCTGCTCGCAGCGTGGGGCCTGGCCGATCCGGCCTTCGACCTCAACGATGACGGCATCGTCGATGTGCAGGACCTGCTCGCGCTCCTGGCCTCGTGGGGAAGCTGCTGACCGCGCAGCGCCGGGCGACCGGCCCCTGCCGCGCGGCAGCCAAAACCGACGCCCCGAGAAGTCCGACCGAGCAATCGGCCGGACTTTTCGCTGCGCGCGCGATCGCCCCGACCCGGGCGTTCGTCCGGGCGATGTCATCTCGTTTCGACCGCATGCCATGTGCATCGTCGTGGCGTCCGCATCCACGCCGGCGATGTCACGGTGGATGGGCCGGCGCCGGTGTCGGGGGCGACATCATGCGCTCGATCGCGAATTCCCGACGCCATTCCTCGCGCAACGACGATCGCGTGCGCTCGTGCGGGGCGCTGCGGTCCGATTGCGTGTCGTCGTCGGTTCCGGTGTCGTGGTCTGAGGCGCCAGCCGCAGTCCACGCTGATGTGCTGTCGTTCGCGCACGTCGGCGCGGCTTTCACGTCGTTCAGATCACGGCGCCCGGCGCTCGTGTGATCGGGTGGCGTGCTACTCGCCGCATCGGCGAGAAGCACGTGTCGTGCGCGATCGTCCGCACATCCACTCCCGCGTGGTTCGCCTTCGGGGCGTACCACGCCACCCGTGCGGCGCTGATGCCATGCCTCGCAGCTTTGGGCGAGGCATGTATTGCGCGCACAATCGCACTGTGCAGGCCGGTCTCCGCCCGCCTTGAGTGACGACCGATCGGCTGTTGACGGCCGGCCGCGCACACCGCCCGACTCATCCGGCGCCTCTCGCGTCGGCGTGCGCGGCCCTCGGTGGGCGGAATCCACCCTGCCTCGGCCCCTTGCGCCGCCACTCACCACACACGCGAGGGCGCGGCAGCGAATCGCTCGATGCCGTGCTTCGAGAGCATTTTCCGGCGGCGTGTCGTTCAGGCCGATCTCCATCAGCGCATCGAGGGCGAGCGCGGCATGCCGGTCCTGCCGCATCGCCCGCTGCCGCGCGTGGAAGGCGTGCGCCTTGTCCAGGAACTCGGCAATCTCCGGCCGCGCGGCGAACTCGATCAACTCGACCATCGACACGCCGAACTGCGCGCAGATGTCCTCCGGCCGATCGGCGGCGGCGAGTGATGCGAGGATGGAATCGTAATCAGGCATGTCGGAGACTCGTCCAGGCGAGACGCCTGGACCACCGGGCCCGCAAAAAGCG
>Ga0299906_10002500_pt1 | contig 15225 bp, 10 predicted proteins | sample RVTome_14_FD_200259 | JGI IMG/M metagenome (GOLD analysis project Ga0299906, IMG submission 200259) | Soil microbial communities from uranium-contaminated site in the Upper Colorado River Basin, Wyoming, United States - RVT145D125 (version 2) ... | reverse complement strand
GGCAACGGCCGGCTGGTCGCTGCGGCGTCCGGCGACGCCGTCGCCTTCCTCAACAACGACACCCGCCCGGAGCCCGGCTGGCTGGCGGCGCTGGTCGACGCGCTGGGCGCCGCCACCGCCGACGTCGCCGCGGTCTCCGGGCTGATCCTCGACTGGGAGGGCGAGCGCCTCGACTTCGCGCGCGGGGTGATGACCTTCGACGGCCACGCCTTCCAGCTCGGCTTCCGCCGCCGGCTCGACCGCCTGCGCGGCGGCGAGGTCCCCGCAGGCGGCGCCGAGCTGTTCTTCGCCTGCGGCGGCAACATGCTGATCAAGAAGGCGTCGTTCCTCGCCGCCGGCGGCTTCGACCCCGACTACTTCGCCTACCTCGAGGACGTCGACCTCGGCTGGCGGCTGTGGGCCGGCGGCGAGCGGGTGACGTTCGCGCGCGATGCCGTCGTCCGCCACCGCTCGGGCGCCACCAGCGACCTGCTCGGCCTCTACCACCGCGGCTTCCTGTTCGAGCGCAACGCCTTCCTGACCGCCTACAAGAACTACGACGCCGAGCTGTGGCCGCGGGTGATGCCGGCGGCGCTGCTCGCCTTCAACTCACGCACCCAGACCCTGCTCGAGCAGAACAACCCGGCCGGCGGCCTGCTCGCGATCGACCCCTACGCCGGCCACATCGCCAACACCGGGTGCGCGGGCGAGGGCGGGGAGGGGGACGCGGAGGCCGCATCGGGCACGGGCGACGAGACGGGTCCGGCGGCGGCGGAGTCCCGGAGCGCCCTTCCGGCGGCGGTTCCCGGCGCCGGCGAGCCGGGTGCCGGGTCCGCCCTTCGACCGCCGGGCGCGGGTCGACCGGGAGGCGCCGTGCCGAGCGAACGCCGACCCTCCGGCCTCCGCGCCACCCTCGCCAAGGCGCGAGCGCTCGGCGCCCGGGAGACGGGCCGGCGCGCCCTGCGCCGGCTGCTCGGCCTGCCGGGGGCGCCGCTGATCGCCGATCCCCGCACCCAGGCGCAGCTCCGCGCCCAGGCCTGGCTGCTGCGCCACCTCGACCAGGCCGCCGCCAAGCGCCGCGCGGTCCAGCAGCGCCGCCGGGTGCCCGACCGCGAGATCCTCGCCCGCTTCCCGCCCTACCTGGTGCCGACCTACCCGGGCGACGAGGCGCTGTTCGCGAGCCCGGGCTTCCGCGCCTGGCTGCCGGACGAGCTGCCTCTGGTCGAGAGCGCGCTCGGCGAGGTGATGGAGATGGGGTCGGAGCCGTGGGCGGATCGCGACGGCTAGCCAGCTCAGCCGCCGATGTACGACATCTCGACCCTGGGCACGCCGGCGGTCGCCGCCGTGCGCAGCTCGGAGTAGCGGTCGTCGCGGCCGCGCCAGACGCGGTCGATCAGCGCCCCCAGCTCGTCGTCGGAGGCGCCGGCGCGCAGCGGGCCGCGCAGGTCGGTGCCCTCGGCGGCGAACAGGCAGGTGTAGAGCTTGCCCTCGGCGGACAGCCGCGCGCGGGTGCAGTCGCCGCAGAACGGGCCGGTGACCGAGGTGACCAGGCCGATCTCGCCGCCGCCCCCGGCATAGCGATAGCGGCGCGCCACCTCGCCCGGGTAGTTCGGCGGCACCGGTTCGAGCGGCAGCTCGGCGCCGATCCGGCGCACCAGCTCGTCGCCCGGCACCACGTCGTCGAGCCGCCAGCCGTTGCTCGCGCCGACGTCCATGTACTCGATGAAGCGCACGATGACGCCGGTGCCGCGGAAGTGGCGGGCGAGGTCGACCACGGTGTGGTCGTTGACCCCGCGGTGGACGACGGCGTTGACCTTGACCGGAACGAGCCCGGCGGCGAGCGCGGCGTCGATGCCGGCGAGCACGCGCGCGACCGGGAAGCCGGCGTCGTTCATCGCCCGGAACACCGCGTCGTCGAGCGAGTCGAGGCTGACCGTCACGCGGTCGAGGCCGGCCTCGGCGAGCGGCCGGGCGAGCTTCTCGAGCAGCGCGCCGTTGGTGGTCAGCGCCCGCTCGGTGCCCGGGATCCCGGCCAGCATGCGCACCAGCTCGGGGAGGTCGCGGCGCAGCAGCGGCTCGCCGCCGGTCAGCCGCAGCTTGCTCACCCCGCGCGCCGCGAACAGCCGCGCCAGCCGCGCGATCTCCTCGAAGCGGAGGATCTCCGCCCGCGGCAGGAACGCGTGGTCGCGCCCGAACACCTCCCGCGGCATGCAGTAGCGGCAGCGGAAGTTGCAGCGGTCGGTGACCGAAACCCGCAGGTCGCCGAGCGGCCGGCCGAGCCGGTCGCGCGGGGCCTCGGCGGCACCGGAGACGATGGGCAGAACGGCTGCGCTCACGTCTCTACTCTAACGCCGGCCCGTCCGCCGATCCTTCCCATGTTCCAGGCCTTGCTGCGCCGCCACCGCCAGCCCGACGGCCTCGATGCGCTCGTGGAGCGGGAACCTCTCCCTGCCCGGGTAGACGATGTAGAGCTTCTCGAGGCCGAGGTCCTCGAGCGCCGAGTGCATCGAGCGTGTGGTCCGCGGTGCCGAGGTCCGCTTGAACTCGAACCCCAGCCGCTTCCCCCCGTTCATCACGACGAGGTCGAGCTCGGCTCCCTGCTGGGTCGCCCAGAAGTAACACCGATCCCAGGGGACGTCGAGGATGCGGACCACCTCCGCCATCGCGAAGCTTTCCCACGAGGCCCCGGCCTTGGGATGACCGAGGAGCTGCTGGTGCGTGGCGAGCCCGAGCAGCGTGTGGAGAAGCCCGGTGTCGCGCAAGTAGACCTTGGGCGAGCGCACCTGCCGCTTGCCGATGTTCTCGAACCAGGGTGGGAGCTGCCGCACCACGAGTGCGTCGGTGAGGGTGTCCAGGTAGCGGCGGACCGTGGGGCCGGTGACCCCGAGCCCCCGGCCGATCTCCGCGGCGTTCCAGGTCTCGCCGTGGTAGTGGGCCACCATGGTCCAAAACCGGTGCATGGTGGTCGCCGGAACGCCGACGCCGAGCTGCGGCAGGTCCCGCTCGAGGAACGTCTTGATGAAGGCCTCACGCCACCGCGCGCTCCGACGGTCGTCGGCGGCGAGGAACGAGCGCGGGAATCCGCCCCGGAGCCACAGGGTGTCCGCCGCCTCGATGCCGACCTCGTCCAGCCGCAGCGGGGGCAGCTCGTGATAGGCGATCCGTCCCGCCAGCGTCTCGGAGGATTGACGGAGCAGGTCGGGCCCGGCGCTGCCGAGCACCAGGAATCGAGCCGCGCTGTCCTGGCGATCGACGAGGACCCTCAGCAGCGGAAACAGCTCGGGAGCGCCCTGGATCTCGTCGATGACGACCAGGCCCTCGAGCGCCTCGAGAGCGAGCTTCGGTTCCGCCAGCCGCGCCCTGTCCGTCGGGTCCTCGAGGTCGAAGAAGACGAACGGCTCACCCCCGTCCTCCAGGAACCGGCGCGCGAGGGTCGTCTTGCCCACCTGCCGAGCCCCGAGCAGGCCCACCACCGGAAACTGCTCGAGGAGGCTTCCGAGCACCGCTCGGTGGCGCGGCCGGTCGATCACCGGGGCAATTTACCATGAAAACAGAACGCCGCGCGTTAGATTTTCATGGTTGTCGGCCCGGTCAGTACCGATAGTGCTCCGGCTTGTACGGCCCCTCGACGGGCAGGCCCAGGTACGCCGCCTGCTCGCGGGTGAGCCGGGTCAGCTCGACGCCGAGGTGCTCGAGGTGGAGGCGGGCGACCTCCTCGTCGAGGTGCTTGGGCAGCACGTAGACCTTCTTCTCGTACTCGCCGGCGTTGCGCCACAGCTCGAGCTGCGCGAGCACCTGGTTGGTGAACGAGGCCGACATCACGAAGCTCGGGTGGCCGGTGGCGCAGCCGAGGTTGAGCAGGCGGCCCTCGGAGAGCACCAGCACGCTGTGGCCGTCGGGGAACACCCACTCGTCGTACTGCGGCTTGACCGGGCGCCTCTCGATGCCCGGGAGCTTCTTCAGCCCGGCCATGTCGATCTCGTTGTCGAAGTGGCCGATGTTGCCGACGATCGCCTTGTCCTTCATCCGCGCCATGTGGTCGGCGGTGATGACGTCGCGGTTGCCGGTGGCGGTGATGAAGACGTCGGCGCTGTCGACCACGCTGTCGAGCGCCTTGACCTCGAACCCCTCCATCGCCGCCTGGAGCGCGCAGATCGGGTCGATCTCGGTGACGATCACCCGGCAGCCCTGGCCGCGCAGCGACTGGGCGCACCCCTTGCCGACCTCGCCGTAGCCGCACACCACCGCGACCTTGCCGCCGAGCATGACGTCGCTCGCCCGGTTGAGGCCGTCGATCAGCGAGTGGCGGCAGCCGTAGATGTTGTCGAACTTACTCTTGGTCACCGAGTCGTTGACGTTGATCGCGGGGAACGCGAGGGTGCCCTCCTTCATCCGCTGGTAGAGGCGGGCGACGCCGGTGGTGGTCTCCTCGGAGACCCCGCGGACGCCGTCGGCGATGCGCGTCCAGCGGGTCGGGTCGGTCGCCAGCTCACGGCGCAGCAGGTCGAGGATCACCCCCCACTCCTCGGGCTCGGCGGCGGCATCGAACGCCGGGATCGCGCCGGCGCGCTCGAACTCCGCGCCCTTGTGGACCAGCAGCGTGGCGTCGCCGCCGTCGTCGACGATCAGGTCGGGCCCGCCGCCGTCGGGCCAGGCGAGCGCCTCGGAGGTGCACCACCAGTACTCCTCGAGCGTCTCGCCCTTCCAGGCGAAGACCGGGATGCCGCGCGGCTCCTCGGCGGTGCCGCCGGTCTCCGGCCGGCCGACCGCCACCGCCGCGGCCGCGTGGTCCTGGGTCGAGAAGATGTTGCACGACACCCAGCGGACGTCGGCGCCGAGGTGGGCGAGGGTCTCGATCAGCACCGCGGTCTGGACGGTCATGTGCAGGCTGCCCATGACCCGCGCCCCGGCCAGCGGCTTCTCCTCGCCGTGGCGGGCGCGCAGCGCCATCAGCCCCGGCATCTCGTGCTCGGCGAGCCGGATCTCGCGCCGCCCCCAGTCGGCGAGCCCGAGGTCGGCGACCTTGAACGGCTCCCGGCCGGCGGCACGCGCGGCGTCGAAAGGATGAACGGCCTCGCCGGCCGCGGTCTCGGCCGGAACGGTGGTGGCGGTCGTCGTCATCGGTCGGTTCCTCGTCGGGATCGGTTCGTGCGGGGTCGGGGCCGGCGGACGCCGGCCGATAGCGATCGTTCAACATCCGGGCCACCCCTGTCAACCCGCCGCCGCCCCCCCTCGAAAAAAAAGACGCCCGGCCGGAGGCCGGGCGAGCGCTCATCACGTAAACGTCAGGACGAGTCGGTTCAGGGTGAGCCGGCCGACTTCGGGCCACCGAGCCCGAGCGTCAGCACCGGCATCGCTTTCGTGATCAGCGGGCGGCTGCTCGGGATCCGGCGCGCGGCGATTCCGAGGTCCTCGGGGCGGTTGCCGGCGGTGAAGCCCTCCCAGGTCGCCAGGTAGTCGCCGCGCGGGCCGGCGGCCAGCGAGATCGTGCGGCTCGAGGTCGGCCGCTGGCTGATCCGGAAGTCGTCGGCGACCAGGTTGCCGAGCCGGTCGATCCGGACGGCTTCGACCGCGGTCTGGAAGTCGCCGAACCAGAGCAGCCAGGCGACCAGGAACTCGCCGTTCGGCGCCGCGGCGATCTCGGGCAGGGCGTGGGCGCGCTCGATGTCGCTGTGGCTGATCCGCAGCTCGGGGCCGAGCAGGGCGCCGTCGCTGCCGATCGCCTGGCCGAAGATCCGGTAGATGATCGGCGACTCGGCGCGCCCGTACCACACCGCCATGTAGTTGCCGTCGGAGCCGGTGGCGACCGCCGGAGCGCGCTGCTCGCCGAGCGTGGTGGCGTTGAGCTGGAACTGCGGCCCGACCGCCTCGCCCGCGGCGTCGAGCAGGCGACCGTAGACCTCGCTGCCTTCGGTGCCGTCGCCCTCACCCTCCCAGACCACCACGTAGCCGTCGCGGCCGGCGGTCAGCGCGGGCAGCCGGGCGGAGACGCCGCTGCCCTGGTCGATCTTGAACTCCGCGCCGTCCGACAGTCCGTCGGAGTCGAACCGGCGGGCGAAGATGCCGTCGCCGGGGGCGACGCCGGAGACGCCGTCGCTCGAATCCCAGGCGATCAGAAAGTCGCCGTTGCTGCCGACCGCCACCGCCGGGTTGCGCTGCAGGCCGCTCTGGACGCTGTGGACGCGGAAGCGGGCCCCGACCGGCCGGCCCTCGGCGCTGAAGCGCTGGGCGAAGATGTCCTGCTCGAGGATGTCGTAGTCGTAGTGGAAGACCGCCGCGCGCAGGAAGCCCTTCTCCTCCATCCAGAACAGCAGGAAGGTGCCGTCCTCGAGGTAGACCAGCACCGGCTGCAGGCGGGAGAAGATCGTGCCCTGCCCCGGGTTGTTTTCGAAGATCAGGTTCGGGACCAGCACGACGTCCTCGCTCGGGCGGGCGTGGGCGGGGAAGAAGCGGGCGGTGATGCCGGCCCGCAAGTCGCGCCAGACAACGGTGAAGCCGCCGTCGGGACTGAACGCGACGGTGGACTCACGCTGCTTGGTCGGCGACGTGGTGTTGACCCGGAACTCGTTGTCGTCGGCGCCGGTCTGGGCCCCGGCGGGGACGGCGACGAGCAGGGCGAGCGCGGCGGTGGCGAGGGCTTGGGCGCAGCGACGATCGAACCTCATGACAGCCTCCGATTCCGACTTCGATGGACCGGCATTGAGGCTCGGTCCAACATTTATGGCACGGCGGCATAATACCGCCGGTCTCTCCCGCTTGTCAACCCTCCCCCGCGAACGACCGCCCGAGCCGCGGCGCGGGTGACGTTAAGATCGGCCCGGATGGAGTCCCAGAACGCTCGTCCCCGCCGGCCGTTTCGGCTCGCGGCCCTGCTGCCGGCCGCCGCTCTCGCCGCGGCCACCGCGTCCGGAGCCGCCGCGCCCGCGCCGCCCGCGGTCGAACCGACCGCCGGCGCCGCTCTCGCTGCCGCGCGCGCTCACCGAGAGGCCCGCGGCGCCGAGATCCTGAGCGAGTTCGCCGACCTGGTGGCGTTGCCCAACGTCGCCTCCGACCTGCCCGCCGTCCGCGCGAACGCCGCCGCGATCGCGGCCTCGCTCGGCCGCCGCGGCGTCCGCGCCAAGGTGCTCGCGCTGCCCGGCCGGCCGGAGGTCCCGCCGGTGGTCTACGGCGAGCTGCGCGCCGAGACGGGCGATCCCGGCGCCGCCCGCACGCTGCTCCTCTACGCCCACTACGACGGCCAGCCGGTCGAGGAGGCGCGCTGGCGCCAGCCGCCCTGGGAGCCGACGCTCTACACCCGCGCGCTCGAGGCCGGCGGCGAGCCGCGGCCGCTGCCGGCGCCGGGCGAGGAGGTCGACCCGGAGTGGCGCCTCTACGCGCGCTCGGCGGCCGACGACAAGGCGCCGATCGGGGCGCTCCTGGCGGCGCTCGACGCCCTGGCGGCGGCCCGGATTCCGCGGACGGTGAACCTCAAGCTCTTCCTCGAGGGCGAGGAGGAGGCCGGCTCGCCCCACCTCGGTGACTACCTCCAAGCCTACGCCGGCCGGCTGGGCGGCGACGTCTGGTTGTTCTTCGACGGCCCGGTGCACCAGAGCGGCCGGCCGCAGCTCTTCTTCGGCGTCCGCGGCATCGCTCAGCTCGAGATCACCGTCTACGGCGCCGGGCGCTACCTGCACAGCGGCCACTACGGCAACTTCGCCCCCAACCCGGCGCTCGAGCTGGCGCGCCTGCTGGCGAGCATGAAGGACGCCGGCGGCCGGGTGACGATCGCCGGCTTCTACGACTCCGCGACGCCTCTGGGCGAGGCCGAGCGGCGGGCGCTGGCGGCGATCCCGCCGTTCGAGGACGAGCTGCGCCGCGACCTCGGCCTGGCCGCGAGCGAGGGCGGCGACGCGCGCTACGGCGAGCGGATGGCGCTGCCCTCGCTCAACGTCCGTGGCTTCGTCTCGGGCTCGGTGGGGGAGACCGCGCGCAACGTCATCCCGCCCGAGGCGACCGCCTCGCTCGACCTGCGGCTGGTCGAGGGGGACGATCCCGAGGCGATGCTCGACCTGGTCGAGGCGCACGTCCGCCGGCAGGGCTGGCACGTGGTCGCCGAGCCGCCCGACCACCCCACCCGGCTCGCCCACCCGCGGATCGCGCGGCTGGTGCGCTCGCCGCACTACCGCGCGGTGCGCACGGCGATGGACCTGCCGATCGTGGCGCCGGTGGTCGCCGCCGCCGAGGCCGCCGCCGGCCGCGAGGTGGTGCTCACCCCCACGCTCGGTGGCTCGCTGCCGCTCTACCTGTTCGAGGACCTCTCCGGCCTGCCGCTGATCGGCGTCCCGATCGTCAACCACGACAACAACCAGCACGCCCCCAACGAGAACCTGCGGATCGCCAACCTCTGGTACGGCATCGACCTGCTGGCGGTGCTGCTGACGATGCCGGCGCCGTAGCGCGTTTCGAGGATCTCGCCTCGGCCTCGTCCGCGCCGACGCGTGCGGCCGCACGTTGCGGGCTTTCGCTCTCGGCGCCCTCTTGGCTCGGCCGGACCGGCGGCGAGAACGTCTCGAACAAGACGAAACTTATGGTATAGACTATCGGCTCTATGAATGGACGCTTGCCGTCCTGCGTGACGGCCGCCCACAACTCTCCCGGAGGTGTCATGACCGCTCGGACCCGTAGTCTCCACCTGGCCGCCGGCGGCCTCGTCGTCACGCTCCTCGCGGTGCCGGTCGCCGCCTTCCAGCCCGGCATCCACATGGACATCACCAACGAGGGGCTGAGCACGATCACCGCGCAGGTCGACGGCGGGCGGACCATCCGCTTCACGGCCAAGGCGCTCGACGAGATCGAGGACGCCAACAAGGACACCGACATCGGCCCCGGCTTCTTCGTCGGCCCCAACCACTTCACCGAGGAGGACTTTGCCGCCTCGACGACCCGCCTGCGCAACCTCAAGCAGGAGGTCATCGACCTGGTCACCGGTTCGGAGCCGGACGGCGAGACGGCGCGGCGGCGGCTCGGCACCGCGCTCCACACGCTCCAGGACTTCTATGCGCACTCGAACTGGATCGAGCGCGGCAACGCCGGGACCAACGGCGCGCTCGGCGTTTCCGTGTTGGCCGACCCGCCGCTGGCGACCGCGACGTGCCCCGGCAACCGCGAGGTGCTCCCCGCCGGCGGCGGCCCGATCGTGACCAGCGCCTACTACAGCGGCCTGCTCGGCTGCGGGCCGATCCCGGCCGGCAAGTGCGTCCACGGTACGCCGCTGCTGTGCGGCGGGATCAACAAGGACCGGCCCGGCCAGCCCGGTCACGCCCAGGCGCGGGCGATCGCGGTCCAGGCGAGCATCGACTACGTCCAGCAGATCCTCGACGACCCGGCGATGGCCGGCAACGACCTGGCGAAGAAGTGTCTGCTCGGGGTCGCCAACGGCACCCTGGGAATGGTGATCGACGACACCGGCTCGATGGGGCCCGAGATCAGCCAGGTCAAGAGCCAGGTCGCCCAGATCGTCAACCGCGTGCGCGGCACCGACGACGAACCCAAGCAGTACCTGCTCGTCCGCTTCGGCGACCCGGACGTCGGGCCGCCGTCGACCACCCCGGACGCGGACGTCTTCCTCGGCCGCGTCAACGCGCTGTTCCCGTCGGGTGGCGGCGACTGCCCCGAGCTGGCCTTCAACGCCCTGCTCCAGGCGGTCGGCGCCAGCATGCGGGGCTCGAACCTCTACTTCTTCAGCGACGCCAGCCCCAAGGATCCGTTCCTCGCCAACTCGGTCATCACCGCCGCCCGGCTGAAGAACATCCGCCTCAACTTCTTGCTCAGCGGCACCTGTTCGCCCCTGCATCCGGCCTACCTCGACGCCGCCGAGCAGACCGGCGGCCTCGCCTTCCTGCTCGCCGCCTCCGAGCTGCCGCAGGCCTTCGCTCTGGTCGAGCCCTCGCTCGAGGACGACTTCGTCACCGTTCTGCTCGCCCGCGACGTGCTGGCGAACGACGGCCGGAGCTATCAGGTACCGGTCGACTCGACCATCCGCCGCCTGGTGATCTCGGTCGCGGTCGACCGCACGGACCTCGTCGAGGTGATCGACCCGACCGGCACGCCGGTGGCCGCCGGCGATCCGGGAGTGGAGATCCGCGCGATCTCGAGCGGCAGGCTCGTCACCATCGAGTCCCCGGTGGTCGGCGCCTGGAGCTTGGGGGTGGACGGCGACGGCGACCTCGCGGTGGCGGTCAACGCGAACAGCGCGATCGAGTTCCTGCGCTTCGATTTCACCGAGCTGGTCAACCCGGTGCACGAGGCCTACGCGCCGCTGTCCGGGCTGCCGGTCGTGGGCAGCTCGCCGACCGCGCTGGCCAAGCTGATCGGGCCCTTCGGCGGCGCGGAGTTCGAGCTCGTCGACGCCACCGGCGTGACGCTTGCGGCGCTGCCGCTCGCCGCCGGCGACGAGTTCTCGGCCGCCGACGAGTTCGTCGGGCCGATCACGCCGCTGACGACGCCGTTCCGCGTCGCCGCGGTCGGGGTCGACGCCGCGGGCAACCCCTACCGCCGGGTGTTCCCGCCCCTGCTCCGGGCCTCGACCGTCGGCGTGACGATCGATCTCGCCGGCAACCCGGCGTCGCTGCCCGCCGGCCAGACCACCCGGCTGGAGTTCGAGGTCTCGAACGTCGGCGCGGCCGGCCGGTTCAACCTGGTGGCGCGGGACGACCGAGGCTTCGTCGGCGGCGCGATCCCGACCTTCGTCGACCTCGCGCCCGGCGAGGCGGCGACCGTCGCGGTCGACGTGACGGTGCCGGCCGGGGTGGCGCCGGGGACGGTCGTCCTGGTCACCCTGGTCGCCACCAGCGCGGCCAACCCGGAGGTCACCAACAGCGCGGCGGTCGAGCTGCCGGTGAGCGACGGCAACCAGCCGCCGGACTGCTCGGCGGCGGCCGGTCAGCAGATCGAGCTGTGGCCGCCCAACCATCGCTTCGAAGCGATCGACGTGTTCGCCGCCGCCGGCGTGACCGACCCGGAGGGCGACTCCGTGACGGTGACGGTGACCGCGATCACCCAGGACGAGCCGGTCACCGGCGTCGGATCCGGGAACACCTCTCCCGACGGCCGCGGGGTCGGCACCGGGGTGGCCGAGCTCCGCGCCGAGCGCTCCGGAACCGGCAACGGCCGCGTCTACCGGGTCGTCTTCAGCGCCGCCGACGGCAACGGCGGCACCTGCGAGGGCGCACTGCCGGTGAGCGTCCCGCACAGCCGCAACGGCGACCCGGCGGTCGACGACGGCCTGGCCTTCGACTCGACGGGGTCGTGAGGGTGGCGGCCGGCGGCGTCAACCGGCGCCGCCGGCCGCCCGCGCTTCGATCGAGAACGAGATCAGCGCCAGGAGGACGCCGGCGACCGCGCTGGGCAGGGGGGGCGTGCCGAGACCGAAGCGCGAGAGCGCGAGGCCGATGAGCAGGCCGCAGCCCGCCGCCAGCGCGGCCGCCGCGGGGCGGGAGCCGGTGGCGATCCGGCGAAGGAGCCAGCGCAGAGCCCCGGCGGCGAGCCCGGCGCCGGCTCCGACGAGCGCCAGCAGCGGGGGAAGCAGCGGGCGCGGGATGTGACCCGGCTCGCCGAACGCCAGCGCCACCCCGAGCAGGGCGGCGCCGAGCGACCAGGTGGCGGTCCAGATCCGCAGCGACCGTGCCACCTAGCGACGCTCCTTTCGCCGAATCGTGCCAGACGAGTCGAGTTCTGAGGCCACCGAGTCGGGGTGAGCGTACCGTAGTCTGCCGCCTTCCGCCCGGCACCGGATCGAACCGAAAAAAGCCGGCGGTCCCGGAGAGGGGAACCGCCGGCCGGGGACGACGGCAAGAGACTCTGGGGTCTCGGCGGGCCTCGCGCGGGCCTCAGCCGCCGCCGAGGCCGGCGGCGGTCGCGCGGACGGCGGCCAGCTCGTCCTCGGGCAGCGGGATCAGGCCGAGCTCCCCGAGGTAGCCGTCCTCGCCCATCGCGCGCTCGCTGACGAACTCGGCGACGAACTCGGGAATGCCCGGGATGACGCCGACGTGCGCCCGCTTGAGGTAGAAGAAGATCGGCCGCGACACCGGGTAGCTGCCGTCGGCGATCGACTCGAACGTCGGCTCGACGCCGTCGATCGGAGCGCCCTGGATCTTGTCGCGGTTCTGGTCGAGGAAGCTGAAGCCGAAGACGCCCAGCGCCTCGGGGTTGGCGACCACCTTCTGGACGATCAGGTTGTCGTTCTCGCCCGCCTCGACGTAGGCGCCGTCCTCGCGGACCGAGTGGCAGATCGCCTGGTAGCGCTCCTCGTCGCCGTCCTCGAGCGCCTCGATCCAGTCGAACTCCTTGCAGCCGTCCTCGAGCGCCAGCTCGGCGAAAGCGTCGCGGGTGCCCGAGGTCGGCGGCGGGCCGAGGACCTCGATCTCGATCGCCGGCAGCGCCGCGTCGACGTCCCTCCAGGTCGAGTAGGGGTTGGCGACCAGCTTGCCGGCCTCGCCCTGCGGCACCTCGCGCGCGAGAGCCAGGAAGAGGTGCCTGCGGGTCAGCTCGAAGGCCGGGCCGCCGCGGGCGTTGGCGATCACGATGCCGTCGTAGCCGATCGGGATCTCGACCGCGTCCGCGATGCCGTTGGCGCGGCAGGCCTCGACCTCGGACTCCTTGATCGCCCGCGAGGCGTTGGTGACGTCGGGGTGGTCGACGCCGACGCCGGCGCAGAACAGCTTGAAGCCGCCGCCGGTGCCGGTCGACTCGACCACCGGGGTGGGGAACTGCGTGGTCTTGCCGAACTGCTCGGCGACCTTGGTGGAGAACGGGTAGACGGTCGACGAGCCGACGATGCGGATCTGGTCGCGGCCGCCGAAACGGCCCCCGGCGCCCCGGCCGGCCGCCTGCTCGCCCTCGGGCGTGAGGCCCTGCGGGCCGCAGGCGCCGGCGAACGCCGCCGCGAGCACCGCCATCGCGGCGCACAGCTTCCTGGTCTGGATCACGGGTCTCTCCTCCTCGTCCCGGCGTGTTCGATCGACGTGACGCCGATGCCGGGTCCTACCTTAGCGGTTTGACGCCGGCGTGACAGCCCGGCGGCGCGGTGGCGGTTCCGGTACACTCCTCGCTCCGCCCGGGGAGGCCGGGCGGGCGGGTCGATCGAGATCACGAGGAGGACCAGTGGAACCGCTCCGGATCGGGCTGATGGGCTTCGGCCGCATCGGCCGCAACCTGTTCCGCATCCTCTACCGGCGGGAGGACCTGCGGATCGCCGCGATCAGCGACGTCGCCGACCACGCGGCGCTCGAGTACCTGCTGCGCTTCGACACCCTGTTCGGGCGCTTCCCCGACCACGTCTCGGTCGTCGACGGCTGGCTCTACGCCGCCGGGCGGCGGGTCAAGATGCTCTCCGCCGCCGACCCCGGCGACGCCGACTGGGGCGCGCTCGGCGTCCACACGGTGATCGAGGCGACCTCGGCCTCGCGCTCGCGGGAGCAGATCGAGCGCCACCTCGAGCGCGGCGCCGAACGGGTGATCCTGTGCGCGCCGCCGGCCGATCCGCCCGACATCACGGTGGTGATGGGGGTCAACGACGACCGCCTCACGCCCGAGCACCGGATCGTCTCCAACGGCTCGTCGACCGCCCACTGCGCGGCGCCGGTCTTGAAGCTCCTCGCCGAGGCGTTCGGCATCCGGCGCGCCTTCCTGACCACCACCCACGCCTACAGCAACCAGAACCGGCTCGCCGACGTGCCCGCCGAGGACCCGCGGCGCGGCCGGGCGGCGGCCGAGAACATCATCCCCCAGGAGACCAACGCCGCCGAGGTCGTCGAGCAGCTCCTGCCCGCGCTCGCCGGCCGGCTGACCGGCGCCTCGTTCAGCGTCCCGGTGCCCAACGGCTCGGTGGTCGACATGGTCTGCTGGCACGACGAGCCGGTGACCGCGACCGCGATCAACGAGCTGGTCAAGAGCGCCGCCGGCAGCGGCCGCTGGCGCGGCATCCTCGGCTACGAGGACGAGCCGATCGTCTCCTCCGACATCATCCGCTCGTCGCTGTCGTCGACGTTCGACGCCCAGGCGACGATGACCCTCCGCGAGCGCGTGTCGAAGACCCTGGCCTGGTACGACAACGGCTGGGGCTACAGCCACCGGGTGGTCGACCTGATCGAGCGCTTCCGCGATCTCGAGCGCAAGGCGGCGGCATGAGCGGCGGCGGCATGAACGGCGGAAGCGCACCGCGGGCCGGCGGCGACGGCGAGGTGCGCGTCGGCATCAACGGCTTCGGCCGCATCGGCAGGAGCGTCTTCCGCATCCTCGCCGACCGCCCCGGCTTCCGGGTCGCCGCCGTCAACGACCTGTTCGACAACCAGCAGCTCGCCTACCTGCTCAAGTACGACACCGTGATGGACATCTACGACCGCGAGGTGACCGCCGACGACGAGGCGATGTTCGTCGGCGGCGAGCGGGTGGAGATGACCGCCGAGCGCGACCCGGCGGCGATCCCGTGGGGCGACCTGGGGGTCGAGGTGGTGATCGAGTCGACCGGCGTCTTCCGCAGCCGCGCGCAGCTCGAAAAGCACCTCGCCGCCGGCGCCGAGCGGGTGGTGCTCACCGTGCCGGCCAAGGACGCGATCGACGCCACCGTGGTGATCGGGGTCAACGACGGCGAGCTGTCGGCCGAGCACCGGATCGTCTCCAACGCCTCGTGCACCACCAACTGCCTGGCGCCGCTGGCGATGATCCTCGACGACGCCTTCGGCATCGAAGAGGGCTTCTTGACCACCGTCCACGCCTACACCAACGACCAGCGGCTCGCCGACGTGCCGCACAAGGACTTCCGGCGGAGCAGGGCGGCGGCGCTCAATGTCATCCCGACCACCACCGGCGCGGCGCGCGCGGTGGCCAAGGTGCTGCCGCGGCTCGAGGGCAAGCTCGACGGCATGGCGATGCGGGTGCCGGTGCCCGACGGCTCGATCGTCGACTTCGTCTGCCGGCTCGCCGCCACGCCGTCGGCCGCCGACGTCAACGCCGCGCTGCGCGAGGCGGCCGCCACCGAGCGGCTCGCCGGCATCGTCGAGTACAGCGAGGTGCCGCTGGTCTCCTCCGACATCATCGGCAACCCCCACTCGTCGATCGTCGACGCGCTGTCGACGCGGGCCCGAGGCGACGGCTACGCCAAAGTGGTCTCGTGGTACGACAACGAATGGGGGTATTCCAACCGGGTGGTCGATCTGCTCGCCCGGGTCGCCGAGCTGGGCGGATAGACTCCTCGATTCGGGGAGGTCA
>Ga0299906_10002499_pt1 | contig 15227 bp, 11 predicted proteins | sample RVTome_14_FD_200259 | JGI IMG/M metagenome (GOLD analysis project Ga0299906, IMG submission 200259) | Soil microbial communities from uranium-contaminated site in the Upper Colorado River Basin, Wyoming, United States - RVT145D125 (version 2) ... | reverse complement strand
ACGGGCCATGAGCGACAGCAGGTCCAGCTCGGCGCGCGTGCAGGGCGTCTCGCGCGGCGTGCGGGCCGAGAAGCTCAGCGTGCCGAAGACCCGTTTCTGCACCACCACCCGCGCGCCGCAGTAGGCCTCCAGCCCGAACTGCCGGTGCGCCGGATGATCCGCGAAGTCCGTCCGCCCCAGGTGATCGTACGAGACCGGCCCGTCGGCCTGCATGGTCATGCGGCAGAGCGAATCGCCGAGCTCGAACGCATCGCCGGTCCGGATGGGAATCTCCTCCGGCCCCGCGCACGCCACCACGGTGTAGCGATTGCCCTCGATCTGCCCCAGCAGGCCCAGCTCCATGCCGAGGCAGCGCCGTCCGACATTCAGAAGCTGGTCGATGCGCTGCTCGGTGGTGGCCTCCACCGACGCCGTGGCCTCGTAGAGCGAGCGGATCGCCCCCTCGTTGGTGCGCAGGGCCTCCTCCACGCGCTTGGACACGGTGATGTCGAAGATGACCCCGTGCCAGCGCGTCGCGCCGCCGTCGAGATCGGTCGGCCGGCTCGTGGTGCGGATCCAGATGTACTCGCCGCAATCGTGCCGCAGACGCAGGTCGATCTCGAGCAGGGCCCGGCTCTCGTGGCTGAGAAGAGCGAGCTCGTGCAGCCGCTCGCGGTCCTCGGGGTGAAGGAGCTCGAAGATCTCGTCGTATCGCGCGCCGACGCGGGCGGCGTTCACCGGGCCGATCAGCTCCGCCAGGCCCGGACTCAGATACCGCAGTTGCCGCGGCCCGCCCGCCAGCCGCTCATAGGAAAAGACGACGCCGGGAATGTGCTCCGCCAGGGCGCGGAACTGGTCATCGTGATCGCGCAGCTCGCGCTCGTGCCGGCGCTGCCGGTGCCGAACGTAGGCGAGCATGAGCGCCAGGGCCACGAACGCGATGGCGACCAGGGCGCCGTCGGTGGTGGTCGGGCCGGACGCGGTCGACACCAGGATGTGCAGGAGCGGCGGCGGCATGCATGGCGCCTTTCGGCGGCGCAACCGGCGGCCGATGCGCGGTCCGGCCGAATGGCAGCCCAAGTCTAGTTCAGCCGGCGCGCGGCATCAATGACTGACGCGCTTGCCCAGATACTGCGAGACGTCAGCCAGCATCGCCGTCACCGTCGCCTCGTCCGGCCCCTCCAGGTTCAGCCGCAGCAGCGGCTCGGTGTTCGAGGCCCGCACATTGCACCACCACGACCCCTGGTCCAGCGTGATGCCGTCCAGCTCGTCGACCGCCGCGTCCGGGTACGCCTCGACGAGGGCCTCCAGGGCCTCCTCCTTCTCGTCGCACTCGAAGTTGATCTCGCCCGACTGCACGTAGCGGCGCGCGGGGGCGATCTGGCGGCTCAGCGGGCCCCTGGCCTCGACCAGGGCGCTGACCACGGCCGCGAAGGCGATCGCGCCCGAGTCGGCGAAGAAGTTGTCCCTGAAATACAGGTGCCCGGAGAGCTCGCCGCCGAACACGCCGTCGCTCGCCGCCAGGGCCTGCTTCATAAAGACATGGCCCACGCGGCTGCGCACCGGCCGGCCCCCCGCCTCGGCGATCATCTCCGGCAGCGACTTGCTGGACCGCAGGTCGTACACGACGGCCGACTTCGGGCTCGACTTGAGGAACACCTGGGCCAGCCACGCCGTGAGCAGGTCGCAGCCGATGATCTGCGCCTTCTCGTCGACCACCACGCAGCGGTCGGCATCGCCGTCGAAGCAGATGCCCAGGTCGGCCTTCTTCGCCGCCACTGTCTCGCGCAACGAGAGCAGGTTCGCCTCGACCAGGGGGTTCGGCTCGTGGATGAACTCGCCCGTCGAGTTGTCGAAGTTCAGGGGCGTGATCTTCAGCCCCTTCACCTCGCCAAAGACGCGCGGCACCATCGTGCCCGCCATCCCGTTGGAGGCGTCGATGGCGATCTTGATCGACTTCGATCCATCGCGCAGGCCCGGGTGCAGGAAGTGCAGCACGTGGGCGCGATACGCGTCCCACATGTCGCGCAGCTCCTCGCGCCCGCCCTTCTTCTGGACCTTCTCGCGGTCCGCCATCGCCGCGTTTTTGCGGATCTCATCCAGGCCGGTGGTCATGCCGACGGGCTTGGCGGCGATGCGGGAGATCTTGAAGCCGTTGTAGTTGGCCGGGTTGTGCGAGGCGGTGGTCTGCACGCCGCCGCAGCAGCCCAGGTAGTTGATCGCGAAAGAGATGAAGGGCGTATCGACGAGTCCGACGTCGATGACGTGGGCCCCGAAGTCGCGGATGCCCTTCTTGAGCGCCCCGCTCAGGGCGGGCGAGCTCTTGCGCATGTCGCGGCCGACGACGATGTGCCGCATCATGGGGTCATCGTGGCCGGCCTCGGCGGCCCGCTCGGTGAGAAACTGGGCCGTGGCGTAGCCGATCTGCCAGGCGATCTTCTCACTGAGGGGCTTGGGCGTGATCGCCCGCACATCGTACGCCTTGAAGACTTTGCCGAGCATGGGACTCCTTTGCCGCTCATCAGGCCGGCCGCGTGCGTGCCATCATAACCGCAAGGTGTGGATGACAATCAGACCGGCCGCCCGGGCTCCGGGGCGGCCGTCTCCGGCGGAATGCGGGTCAAGTCGCCGGGCTGGGCGGTCCTGCGCAAACGGAGCCCGTTCGGATCGCGCTGATCACCGGGACAGGGGCGGGCGCAGGGGCTGGCCAGCGCCGCCGATGCGGGGGACGCGAGCCTTGAGCGAAGACTGGGGGGTGGGACCGACGGGCGCCAAAAGTAAAAGCTGTCCCGCCTTGACCCCGATTTGTCCCGACTTTTCTCCCGGCATTGGTGAATCCTGACTGCTGCACCTCCCGCAATGGACGTTGCGCTGGAGTCGGCCCACAATACCGGCATGACGTACGTTGTAGCTGGGCAAAGTCACGGCTGCGGCTTTGTGCTTGCCGATTCCGCGATCACAACTCGCTTTCGAAGCGATGCTGGTGACGACCCCATCGACTACACAAGCATGGGCGAGCGAATCTTTGACGACGGCACTGTGTTGGTTCACGAGGCGGCGCTCAAGATCTATCGGCATGACAAGACGGCGATCAGCTTCGCTGGCAACGCGCGTCGTGGCCGCGAACTCACCCAGCGCGTTTTAGATTCCCTTGATCAGAACGGCGACCTGGAACAGACCCTGCGTGCCCTGGCCCAGAGACCCTGTGCGCGCGACGTTGCCCTCGTCGCCGTAACGTCTGAACACTTGTGGACGCTCTGTGATGGCGAGTTGCAGTTACGACTTGACCCTGTTCAAATAGGATTTAGCGAAGGACCATACCAGCGAGGCCTGACCAAAGCACTTTTGCGGTGTCTCAGCAGGCCTGAAATGAGCCAAATGGCGCCAACTCAGCGGCTGGCAATGCTCGTCTGTACATCACAGTCATTCGGCATGTCGGACTATATTGTCAGCACAGGCGTTGGAGGAGCGTTTGCCGGCGCACTTGTTACTAACTTATCCTTCACGTGGATGCCGCAGATACTGTATTTTGTGCCATCGAGCCCACCATTACTGACTCTTGTCGGCGTCATTGACGATCATTGCATCGCCTGCCCAATGGGCACAAGCAACGCAATTCCGCGTGCATTTGCTAACTTGAGAGACAACGAACAAGTGGACATTGAGCGAATGCATCGAGCATATGTGAAGCTTGTCGATACCGCAGCAACCTTGACGTTTGATTATGTTTGCAGTATACACCCGACAATCTCCAACGTCGCTGTTATTGAAATGAACCGCCAGCAATATTACAAACACTTGCGACTGACCCACTTAGGCGCCCAAGGGGAGCGCCATGATGTGCGCATTGACGTTTCCGACTATCTGGCGAACCGAATGCGACATCGATTGATTATGAGGTCAGGTGTTCCGGCAGAGGTTACTGTCGGTTTTCTCGGTTACTGTGCTCCGGATACTCACTCTCTCGAGTCACCATTTGCTCGATCGATGACCTGAGCGAATGGAATCGAGTGATGGCTAGGTGCCGGCTGGGTGGCAAACTGAGTACCATTTTGCCCTGGGCCGGTCCGACCATCGTTGCCCACCACATCGGATCGCGCAACCTGCCCGCATCCGGCCCGCCGCAGAGGGCTGGCCGCGCTCGTAGCCGGGCGCGGGCGGGCCATCACGACAAGGCGCCATTCGGGGTCAAGACAACGCATCCGCATCCCACCCCAGCTCTTCATCAGTCGCCGTCGCGGCCCCGCGCTCGATGACCTCCACCCCCTCCGGCAGGGCCGCCAGGAAGCGCTTGCCGTAGAACTTCGTCGCGATCCGCGGGTCGAGCACCGCCACCAGGCCCTCATCCGTGCTGGACCTGATCAGCCGGCCCACGCCCTGCTTGAACCTTATAATCGCGCGCGGCAACTGGTCATCCATGAACGGATTGCCACCCGCGGCCTTGATCTGCTCGTGCCGCGCTTCCACCAGCGGGCGGTCGGGCACCTCGAAGGGCAGGCGGGTGATGATAACATTGCGCAGCCCCCTGCCGCGCACATCCACGCCCTGCCAGAAGCTGGTCGTGCCCAGGAGCACCGAGCGTTCATCGTCCTTGAAGCGCTTCAGCAGCAGACCCGGCCGGCCATCGCGCCCCTGCACGAGCACGGGGTAGCCATCGTCGGTGAGCTTCGGGCCCAGGGCCTCGGCGACCTGGTTGAGCATCTGGAAGCTGGTGAAGAGCACGAACGCCCCGCCATCCGTCTGCCGCACGAGCTGCTCGATGCGCGGCACCAGTTTCGCCACGTACTGCCCGCTGGCCGGCTCCGGCAGCGAGCGATCGACGATGATGCGCATCTGGGCCGCGTGATCGAAGGGGCTGCCGAGCTGGAGCGTCTCGGCGCTCTCGCAGCCCAGCCGCCGGGTGAGGTGGGCGAAGTCGTGCGGCCCCGTCGCGAGCGTCGCGGAGGTCATGATGACGGAGACATCCTGGCCGAAGAGCCGCTCGCGGAGAATGGGCGCGACATCGACCGCCGCGCAGCGCAATGTTAAGCGCCGCCGTCGCGATGAGGCGTCGCCGCCCGCCGCGCCGCCGGATCCATCCAGAAAGTACACGCAGCCGGCCACCTGCTGCTCCAGCAGGAGCCGCAATTCGCTGGCGATGTCGCCGGCCCGCTGGGCGTAACTATTAAGTTCGAACTCATCGGCCTCCTTCGCCGCCTTGTCGCGCAGGAAACGGAGCAGCTTGGACAATTCGGCCAGCGGATCGGAGAGCGTATTGGCGACGATGTTGGGCCCGGCGATGCGGCCGTTGCGCGGGCCCTTGCGCTGCTGCCAGGTCTGAAGATTGTCGAAGAGCTGGTTCGCGGCATCGCGGCATTCCAGCGCCAGGTGAATCGCCTTGTCGATGAGCTGCGTCGAGCCGTCCTTGAGCGACATCGCGGCCAGGAAGCCCTTGCGCTGCCGCGGGTGATAGAGCAGCCGCAGCAGGTGGCCGATGCGCCCCTCGCCCACGCTGAGCCCGAAGTGGTCGGATGCGACATCCTCGGCGCTGTGCGCCTCGTCGATGATCACGTGGTCGTAAGGCGGCAGGAAGCCGACGCCCTGGCCCCGCAGGGCGAGATCGGAGAAGAACAGCGCGTGGTTGCACACCAGCAGGTCGCCGTTTTCCATGCGCCGGCGCGCCGATTGATAGAAGCACTTGTCGTAGGTCGGGCACTTGCGGCCCATGCAGTTGTGCGAGTCGGACTGGGCGTAGTCCCACACCTCCGGCCGGGCCAATTGCGGCAGCGTCGAGAGCGTGCCGTCGGTCGTGCGATAGGCCCAGTCCTCGATCACGTGCAGCGAGTGCCGGGCGTCATCGTCGGTGAAGAGCCGGTCCTGCCGCTCGCTGGCGAGCTTGAGCCGCCGCAGGGAGATGTAGTTGCCGCGCCCCTTGACCAGCACGGCGCTGAACTCTTCGGGAATGACGGCGTTGAGCAGCGGGATGTCCTTCTCGATGAGCTGCTCCTGGAGGTTGATGGTGTTGGTGACGACGACGACGCGTTCTTCATCCTCGACGATGCGCTTGATCGCGGGAATGAGATAGGCGAACGACTTGCCGACGCCGGTGCCGGCCTCGACGACCAGCCGGCCCTTGCGCAGCATGGTCCGGTCGACCGCCTCGGCCATCTCGAGCTGCTGCGGCCGCGGCTCGTAGTTCTTCAGCCGCCGCGCGATGGCCCCCTCGGGCGACAGCAGGTTGGCCACATCGACGAGCACGGGAAGATTGTAGTCGAGGCGTGGCGGGTCGATGCGTGCCACGGCCGTGCCGGCCGTGCGAGTGGTCGGTGAGGAACGCCCATCGCGCACGTCGACCAGGAGCAGGCCCCGCAAGCACGGCTCACAGAGCCGTGGCACCCGTGACACCTGCTTCTCGCGGATATTCTCAGCGCAGCCGTCGATCGTCGTGTCTCATGCCCAGCGGCGACCGCTTCGGCTCGCCCGGCCGGCGCGGGTACGTGCGCGGCGTCTTCCGCCGCTTCTCGATCACCACGATCGTGCCCGTCTCGCCGCGCACCACGTTCGCCACCTCGGCATGAAGCAGGTGGAGCGCCGGCTTCGCCTCGTCGATCTCCGCCGCCGCCTGCTCGCCCTTGATCGCCAGCACGTGTCCGCCGACTTTCACCAACGGCACCGTCAGTTCCAGCAGCACCGGCAGTCGCCCCACGGCACGGGCGATCGCCACGTCGTATCGCTCGCGATGTCGCTGATGATCCTGCCCGAGCGTCTCAGCGCGATCGTTGATGACCGTCACGTTGTCCAGCCCCAGCGCCCGCGCGGCATCGGCCAGAAACACCGCCTTCTTGCCCGTGGCCTCGACGAGCGTGAACCGCACCCCCGCCCCCGCCCCCGCCCCCGAGAGCGCGATCGCCAGCGGCAGGCCCGGCAGGCCGCCCCCCGAGCCGACATCGATCGCCGACGTCGCCTGCGCCGTCACCAGGTATGGCACAAGGGAAAGACTATCGCCGATGTGCCGCACCCACGCCTGCTCCGGGTCGGTCACCGAGGTCAGGTTGAAGCGCCGGTTCGTCTCCAGCAGCAGCTCGAGGTACGCGCCCAGACGATCGACATCGCCGGGCTCGAGTTCGACGCCCAGGCGCGACATCAGATCCGTAAATGCGGCCGGGGGCGCCATCGACATGCGGCGATCATACCCCCGGACCCCCGGACCCCAGACCCCGGAGAAGAGTTCACCGCAGAGGCGCAGAGGACGCAGAGCGAAAGCAGTAGTCAGATTGCAAAAAGCACGAATCAATCCCCCCTCTGCGTCCTCTGCGCCTCTGCGGTGAATCCCCCCCGCCCGGAACCCGGACCTTCGCAGGGCCTCAGGTCCGGCGTGGATTACGCGCCCCGCGGCGCCCGGTACTCGCCCACGAGGTACTCGGTCTCATCCTCGCCGGGCTCATCGAACTCGAAGCTGTGCCGCACGGAGAAGCCGGGTCGGCGCATGGCGATGTTGAAGAGCAGGCCGATCATGACCCACGCGGTCACGAGACTCGATCCGCCGTAGCTGACGAAGGGCAGGGTCATGCCGGTGATGGGCAGCACGCCGATCGTCATGCCCGTGTTGATGGTCATCTGCGCGAAGAAGATCGCCACCATGCCCACCGCCACGAGCCGGCCGAAGGGATCGCGGCAGATGCCCGCGACGAGAATTCCCCCGATGCACAAGACGCCGAAGAGCCCCCACGTCGCTGCCGCGCCGAACGCGCCCCAGCGGCAGCAGATGACGGCGAAGACCATGTCGTTGTGCTCTTCGGGAAGCCGGTTGTAGCGCACCAGCGCCGCCGCCTTCTGCCGGCCGACGCCGGCCAGTCCGCCCGCGCCCACCAGCGTGCGCGCCCGGTCGCCCTGGAAGCCGATGTCCTGATCGTATTGATCGTCGCCCACCACCTGCGCGATCATGGCCTTGATGCGTGCCTGCTGGTGCGGCTGCAAAACGGGATAGAGCGCCGGGGCCAAGGCCAGCCCGATCACCACGATCAGGCACAGATGCTTGAGCTTTGCGCCGGCCGCCAGCAGCACCGCGAAGAACGTCGGAAGGAACACGAGTCCCGTGCCCAGGTCCGGCTCCTTCACGACCAGTCCCATGGGGATGAACGTCAGCACGAGCGGCAGCAGCAGGCCCGGCATCGTACGGTAGTTGGCGCGGACCCGCAGATAGCAGGCCAGGGCGAGCACGTAGGTGATCTTCGCCAGCTCCGACGGCTGGAAATCGGTGATCGGCAGCGTGATCCACCGCCGCGCCCCGTTGCGCGGGCGCACGATCGACCCCGGCACCCCCGGAATGAGCACGAAAACCAGCAGGCCCAGCACCACCAGCATCGACAGGTAGCTGAGCCGGCGGACATGACGGTGGTGCGGCACGGCCACGATGAGCGCCGCCAGCATTCCGATGAACGTGAACTGAAGGTGACGCGCGGCGTAGTCCGGCTCGTCGGGCCGCGGCACGGAGCCGATGGCGACGATCCCCAGCAGACTCAGGCCCAGCGCCGCCACCACGCACAGCCACCCGGCGTTCAGCAGCATGTACCGCGACCGGGAGCCCTGGCGCGGCTGGACCCAGTCGGCGAACGCCGTCAGCCGGTGGGGCCGGATCATCGCGGTCGGGCTGCTCATGCACCCTTTCTCGGCGGCGAAAGTGGATCGCCGGGCAGGTAGCCCTCGGCCTGCAACGCGCGGATGATCTGGTTGGCAATGGGGCCGGCGGTCCGGCCGCCCGAGCCGCCGTACTCGACGATCACGGCGATGGCGTACAGCGGTCGCCCGTCCTCGGGCCCGACCATGCCGACGAACCACGCGTGATCGATCCGCTCGACGAACTCCTTCTCGCCGATCACGCCGTCGCCATCGACATCTATCCTCAGTGGCGGCGCCTGGGCGGTCCCGGTCTTGCCCCAGACGGTGACCCGTTCGGCGTTGATGATGAGTTCGGTGTGTTGGTTTGCGTACGGGATGTGATGACCGGTCCCCGTGGGTTCCATGACCGACTGCCGCAGGCCCTTGAGGGCTTCGTCGACGACCCGCGGATCCAGACGCATGTCGCGGCGGTTCATCGGCCGCGCCAGCGTCGAATCGGCGGTGATGAGCGTCGCGTCGTGGACGATGCCGCCGCGGGCCAGCGTGGCGAACGCGTTGGCCGCGTGCAGGGGCGTCCATACGATCGGCCCCTGGCCGATGCCCAGGAAGACCGTCGCCGCATCGAGCTCCCCGGCCCCGCGCAGCCCGGCGATGTCGGCGGCATCGGGCAGGCGGCCGAGCCACCTATCGCCGTAGCGGGCGCGAAACTCCTCCGGCAGCTCGAGGCCGATGTCCAGCGGGTGGCCGATCCCAAAGCGGCCGAACCAGTCGATCACCCGGTCCATGTTGAGCCGGTCCGCCAGCGTGTAGAAGAAGATGTTGCACGACCGCCCGATCGCCTCGGCCGCCGCCAACGACCCGTGCGTGCGCATGCCGTATTGCTCGCGGTAGATCCAGCACCGGGCGAAGTTCTGCGACTGCTCGAAGTAGTGCCCGGTGCACTCGATCGTCGAGGCGAGGTCGTGGACGCCCTCCATGACCGCCGCGCTGAGCACAAGCGGCTTGATGATGGACCCGGGCGGATAAAGCGCCTCGTAGGGCCGGTTGACCACGGGGGAGTTAATCTCCCGGTCGAGGTCCGACATCGCCTCGCCCATCGCCATCGTGGGCATGGAGACCATCGCGAGGATCTCGCCGGATGACACCTCAAGCACGACCGCGGCGCTGTTGAGCGGCGTGCCGAGCGGCAGCTTGCCGGGATTGGGCTGACCTTCAGAGTCCCAGCCGAGCTGATAGGCCTGAACGCGCGTCAGCCCGAATTCCGGTGAGAGGATCGCCTGCACGTGGCCCTGAAGCCGGATGTCGATCGTCAACCGCACATCGCCGCCGGGCGTGGGGTCGCTGATGATGCGCTGCCCCGTCTGCAGGTTCTCGGTGATCACGCCGCGCAGCCCCCGGAGCCGATCCTCGTACGCGCGTTCGATGCCGCGCGCCCCGACCACATCGCCGGACCGGTATCCGCCCAGGTCGATGCTCCCGTCCGCCCGCTCGAAGGGCCGGCGCTCCATGTCGGCGCGCCAGACCTCCTCGCGCACCGAGCCGATGAGGTGGTCGGCGACGCCGATGACGCGAAACTGCTGGTTGACGCCGGAGCGGACCGGCTCCGGCAGACTGCCGCGATGGAGCACCGCGTTGTTCTCCCACCACGGATACTCACGGCGAATCGCGCTGAGCACCTCGACCATGCCGTCGTGCTCGACGTCGAATCGTCGGAATCGGTACGCGACATCGTCGGAGACGCGCGGCAGGATGACGTGGGCCTGGGTTTCCTCCTCGGCGGGCAGGGCCTTCGAATCGTCGTAGCCCTTGGACTCGCGCACGCGCCGCCGGTAGTCCGCCGCGATCCGCTCGACGCGGCGAACGACCGCGTCGCGGCGCTCGGTCAGCGTGTCGTCGTCGATATCGCCCAGGCCGCGGACCAGGTGCCAAAGCTCCTCGCACGGCGCCTGCCAGGCCGGCTCGCGCGCCTCGACCTCGGCGGCGCGCTGCTCGGGCGACATCGCCTGCCAGGCCGTGCGCCCCACCTCGCGTTGTGCCTGCCGTTCGGCCTTGCGGCGCGCCCACTGGCCGGTGATGACCTCGTACTCCACCGCGATGTCGAAGGAGGCCCGGTCCCAGGCCAGGACGTGGTTGTTGCGGTCGAGAATCCGCCCGCGGTGCGTGGGCAGGTACTCGCTCTGGGAGAGCCGCGACTCGGCATCGTGCAGAAGCTGACCGCCCTCGACCACCGCCAGCCGCACGAGCTGCGCCCCCAGCGCCACCACGACCATCGTCATGGAGACGACGAGCACGAGCAGGCGCCGGTGAAACATGCTGGGGATCAATCGAGTCTTGTCCATGATGGCTCGGCTCCGTTCCGGATCCCCTCAAGGGCCTTTCGACAGACTCTCCTGATCGGCACGACAAGATGCAGCGCGACCGCCCGCCGCCTCCGCGGCGTCTGCGCAACTTTGACCTGTCGCCATTGGATACCGGATGCCGCGCGCCGTCAGACATTGAACAGGAAATGCACGATGTCGCCGTCCCGCATGATGTAGCCCTTGCCCTCGCTGCGCAGCCGCCCGGCTTCGCGGATCGCCTTCTCCGACTTGTGCCGCACGAGGTCGTCGAGGTGGTAGCACTCGGCGCGGATGAACCCCCGCTCCAGGTCGCTGTGGATCGCACCGGCGGCTTCCCGCGCGGTCGCGCCGGCCTGGATCGGCCACGAGCGGACCTCCTTGTCGCCGGCCGTGTAGAAGTTCGACAGGCCCAGCAGGCGCATCGCCGCCCGCGCCAAGGGGCCGATGGCCGGTTCATCGAGACCCATTGACGTGAGCATCTCCTCCCGGTCCGCCTCCTCCAGTTCGGCCAGCTCCGCCTCGAGCTTCGCACACACCACCACCGCCTGGCCGCCGGTCGACTCGGCTCGGGCGACGACCGCGCGGGCATCGGCGGACTGGCCGGCCAGGTCGCCTTCGGCCACGTTGGCCACATAGAGGACCGGCCTGGCGCTGATCAGCCCGTAGCTCCGCAGGATCATGCGCTCCGGCTCGGACCAGTCGGCCTTGACGCGGATCGGCTTGCCGTCCTCCAGCAGCGCCGACACCGCGTTCAGCACGGCGATGCGCTGAAGGGCATCCCTGTCGCCCGATCGGGCCGTGCGCTCGGCCTTGTCCCTGGCGCCCTCGGCGACGATCAGGTCGGCGAGGATGAGTTCCGTGTCCATTTTCTCAATGTCGCCGGCGGCATCGACGCGGCGACCGTCGTCGAAGCAGCGCACCACGTGGCAGACGGCATCGACCTGCCGGACATGCTCCAGGAAGCCGCTGATCTTCTTCGCGTCCGACCCCGGGGGAACTCCCGGAATGTCGACAAAGCGGATGGTGGCCGCGATGACTTTCTGAGGCGGGATGAAGCTGGCGATCAGGTCCAGCCGCGGGTCGGGGATCGCCGCCACGCCCACGTGCGGCTTGTCCGAGAAGCCCGCAGCGCGGCTTCCGGTGAGGGCATTGAAAAGGGTGGTCTTGCCGCAGGCGGGCAGGCCGACGAGTCCGACTTCCATGGGCGCGAATCTCGAATCAGGAGGGAGTGGATGGCGATGGAGGCGAAGATAGTATCGACCTGCAAGGCGTCGAGGTGTCCGGCATCCGGTGCGGCGAGCAGTCCGCCACAAACTGGCACTAATGAACAAGACTCCAAAGTCTCCCCATCTTAACGCTCGCCGCCACTGATACGGTGATGATCAGGTCAATTGTGCGAGAAACGCGCCCAAGTCCCATTATTTGCTGGACAGCATGAACCCCGGCGTCAAAATGATGCCAATCACCCTTGACGGTGATCACGCTGGATTCGATGACGTGGCCTCAAGGCTCGAGGCGGCCATCGCTCCGGCATGTCATAGGTGGAAGGGAGTCAGGCTTTATGTCCTTGTCTACAAGGCTCGCACTTGCAGGCGCGACAGCGCTTGCAATCAGCGTTTCGGCATCCGCGGGATTCACGACCGTACATGCCCCGTCCGCTCCCGGTGAGATCGGTCATGCCGCCATCCTGAGCGGCGTCTACGGCGGCACTTTTTCGGCCAGCGGCGTGGACTTCAGCAACGGCTCGATCACCGCCACGCGCGTTCACGATTTCAACGGCTTCAGCGGGCACAGCCAGCCGCTCAATCTTCTCGGAACCAACATGGGCACCGCGAACGACCAGATCTGGGTCGACGGCATCGCCCACTTGCAGGCGGTGGCCCGATACGCCGGCTACAACCAGTCGTTCGGCTACTACCAGGGCTCCGATGACCCTTCGACCGGCTTCACGAGCGGTACGTTGCTCACGCTCAGCACGAACCCGTTCCTGGGCGACGGACCGACCGCGGGACCCATTAATATTCAGGGCGAGTGGCGATGGGGCCGGACCGGCACGACCACCAACTCATCGCTCAACACCGACAACGCCGACAACCGCGACCACATGGTCACATATCGCATCACCGGCTCCGGCCTGGCGAGCCTGGGCTACAGCGCGGACGCCGTGGTCTGGATGCTCTTCTGGGACGATCAGCCCTACGACTCATCCGACCGGGACTTCAACGACCTGGCGGTGGAGATCGTCGCCGTGGCAATGGCGATCCCGATTCCGGCGCCGATCGCCCTGGCCGGCCTGGGTCTTATCGGCGTCGTCGTGTCGAGGCGACGCCTCGCGGCGGCAGTCTCTCGCTGATCCAGCCCGCCCGAGCGGTTACTTGTAGAACTTCCCCGCGCGCTTGAAGTACGTGGCCCAGTCGCTGGTGGCGACCTTGTTCAACTTGGTCGAGTCGTGCCTGATCGTGATGGCCGGGTCGCCGGACTTGGCGGGCTTGACCGCCACCACGACGCCGCAGTGCGAGAGGTCATCGGCAAACCACAGGTCGCCCTTCTTCACCTTGGTCAGGTCCTTGATGGCCGACATGCCGGCGACAAGTTCCTTCACGCGCCCCGTGTAGCCGAGCAGGCAGCGGTTCCTTCCCTTCCTGATGCCCTTCTCGTGCGCCACCCAGTGGGCGCAGCCGGTGCCGGTGATGGGCTGCCAGCCCTCTTTCGTGCCCTTGTACCAGACGAAACACTCCTTGGGCTCGACGTGCTCGTGGACCTTGCCGCCGGCGGTTTCGATGCCCTTGACACATTGCTCGCAGTAGTCGGCGCCCCCGAGCTTTCTTGCGGACAGGCGGCCCGGGTGATTGATGCACTTGGCCATCGCGTGCTCCCTTCGCTCATCCGATCGCCCCCGCGATTCCGATCACCGGCATCCGGCTACGAGTCGATCACCTTGACCGTCACGTTCCGCCCATCCTTGGGCTCGATCGCGCTGTACAGCTTCACCATCTCGGCCTTCTTGATGACGATGCAGCCCTTGGACGCCTTCGGCCCGCTGCCGGGGTGGATGAAGATGCCCGTCCAGCCCGGCACACCCGGAATGAAAATCGCATCGAGCTTCTTGGTGGCCATCTGCGTGGCGGAGCAGCCGTTGTACGTGTCCGCGGGAATGCGGCCCTTCTTGTTGCTCATGTCCCACCAGCAGGTCGTATTGACCTTGGCCTCGCGGCACGTCAGCGTGCCATCCTTCTCGCCGCGCTTGACCTCGATCGTGTAGTCGGCCATCGCCGCGCCTCGTAGCCCCGATGCAACCATTGTACCAGTCCCGGCTGAGCGGCATCCAGTCACCGGCCCGTGACGGCGAGAGTGGACGGTCGTGTCTCGCAACGAATGCCGCGGTCCGCGCGTTGTACTTCAGCGTGATGCACCGGGACGTCACGCTGGCGACTCATCTGCCGATTCGAATCGCCCCCATGTGACCGGCAGGTCCACGGCCCGCGACAATTCCGCCAGGTACTGCTCGCGCGGCACCTCGATGCAGCCGAACTGCTCCAGGTGCCGGTTGCGGAACTGCGTGTCCAACAGCGCAAACCCGCGGCGCCGCAGCCATCGAACGAGGTGAACGAGGCAGACCTTGCTGGCGTTCGTGCCGCCCAGCTCCGGCCGGATGAACATCGACTCGCCGAAGAACGCCCCGCCGATGTGGACGCCATAGAGCCCGCCGACGAGCGCATCGCCGCGCCAGGCCTCGATCGAGTGTGCCGCGCCGCGCCGGTGCAGCTCGACATACGCCTCGATGAGGCGCTCGTTGATCCACCCGCCCCGGCGGCGCGGGGCAGCGCACGCGCGAATGACCCGCTCGAAGCCGGTGTCGCTGCGGATGTCGAAGTCGCTTCGCCTCACGATGCGCCGCAGCGAGGCGGGGGTCCGGAAACCCTCCAGCGGGATGATCCCGCGCGGATCGGGGCTGTACCAGTCCAGGCGCCGTTCCGCCGGACGCGGATCGGCGCGGCCGCGGGGCGCGGCCATCGGGAACATGCCGCGGCGGTACGCCCACAGCAGCAGATCGGCATGGGGCCGATCGGGATCGACATTCTGCGGATCGAGTTCGTGCATCGGCGGTCGTCGATGTTTGCCGGGGCTCGATCGAGCCGGCAGTGCGGGGGTCACGCCGGACCTGAGGCTTTGCGAAGGTCCGGGTCTCGGGGATCCGGGGGTCCGGGGAAGGGAACCACGGATGAACACGGATGGACACGGATTAGGTCTGGCTTTGAATAATCCGCCTCCGCTCATCCGTGTTCATCCGTGTCCATCAGTGGTTTCTCC
>Ga0299906_10002498_pt1 | contig 15234 bp, 15 predicted proteins | sample RVTome_14_FD_200259 | JGI IMG/M metagenome (GOLD analysis project Ga0299906, IMG submission 200259) | Soil microbial communities from uranium-contaminated site in the Upper Colorado River Basin, Wyoming, United States - RVT145D125 (version 2) ... | reverse complement strand
TCAGCACGTCGTCGCATTCGCTCAACTCGGTAAAGCGTCGTGCGTAACGTTCGGCGTGCTTGGCCCGGCCGCCTGGGACGAAAGCTTCGGTCGGTTCGTCACGACGCACGAGTCGCCAGAACGGGTCGGGCGAGACGGCGGGCAGACCCAACTCGATCATGATACGTCGGTGGACTTCGTAGTAACGCGCCCGCACGTCAACCAGCGGGCCGTCCATTTCGATCAGTATTTTCAAGGGTTTTCCCTGGTCGACAGGAGCGACGCGCGTACATCGATCTCGTGTGCCCTGCGAACCGGCATCGCGCTACCGCCGCGGACGCGCCCGACGCGGCGGTGGCGACTTCTGGTCGCGCTTCCCATTACGGCGAAGATTGCTCCGTGGGTTTTTCCGCTGTCGTGCTTCGGCCTGGTCGCGCTGACTCGGCGTGATCAGGTATTCCGTGCGCCCTTTCAGTTCTTCGAAGATCACATCGACCAACCGCTGGGTTTCGGGTGAGACCGTCCGTTGGGCGCCCAGAGCCCCAGGCCGGCCGGCTTCAGCCGAGAGCAGCGGGCGGGCACGTTCCTGCGACTCGGTGAGCATCTGCCGGCACGCCGACTTCTGCATCTCGTCGAAACCGTACACCGCGATGACTTCGTCGACGTACGCGCCCCACGACTCGAACGGCACCACACGTTGTTCGAGGAGCGACTTGGTCGGCTTCGCGCGAGACGACTTGTTTCCGCCCGACCGGTGCGCTTTCGCCAACGCCTTACGCAGATCCTTCTCGGTGGCGAGCAGATCCGGCGGAACGTTCGCACCGGCTTGCCGAAGTTGGTCGATCGAATCCTGCACCCCACGCAGCGTCGTCTCGAGTTGGCGGATGATCTCACGATTTTGTCCGGAGGGTTCAGGGTCCTCGTCGTCCGGTGACGGCTCGAACGCCGGCGGGGCGGGCGGGGCCGCGGCCAGGCGCTGTTCCAGCTCTGAGGTCGTTCTCTGCAACGCAGCCGGGATCGGTTGACCCGACGCCTCAAGCTGGCGCACGGTCTTGTTGAACTTCTCGAGCTGGGCCGTATCACGCTGGTGCTGCTCGGGAGCGTACGCATCAATGCCCGGTCCGGGTTGCGCGACGGGGCCCGGCGGGCGATCCCCAGCCGTCGCGAGATTGCGCTCCAACTCGGCGATGCGCTCGTGCACGTCGGAAGCGACTGCCAACCCTTGTCCTTCGACCCGCGCGACTCGTTCGCGCAAGTCACGGAGTTGGTCCTCATCACGCTGACGCGCAACGTCTTCAGGCGCCGCGCCCTCGAGAGGCGCAGCCTCGAACGGTTCCGGCCGGTCGATCGGTCCGTCTGCTCTGCCTTCGGTTCGCCCGGTCAAGGCTTCGTACCGCGCGATCAACCCGTCCGGCGGTTCCCACTGCGCATCCTCGAACCGAGCCAGCAATTCTTCGAGGCGTTCCAGTTCATCCTCGGGACTTTGGAATCGGCCCGCGCCGGGTTCGGGACCGGGCCGGCCGCGATCGCGACCGGCGTCGGTACCCAGATCATCAGGTGCCGCGTCGTCGAACTCGCCGCGCTCGAGTTGATCCGCGATCGCCTCGGCTTGTCGAATCAACGATTCCGGGATCTCCCGGCCTCGATCCTCGAACCGATCCATTTGCGCTTCGAGATTTGCGAGTTTGCGTTCGAGCTCCTCGGCCGACGATCGACGATTGCCGCCGCCCGTTCCACCGCCGCGCAACGGCTCCGTGGCCGGTGCGCCGCGATCGTCAACGCGGTTGATATCCTGCAAGAGGTCGTCGAGTTGAACCCCGGATTGTCCTTCAGCGGTTCGTCCTGCCGCCGGCGGGGCGGTAGCGCCCTGCGCCTTCTCCCACTCCTGCCGAACGACTTTGAGCTTCTGCCGCAACGATTCGGGAACCGGTTGACCCTGTAGGTTGAGATTCGTGATCTGCCGGGTCAGGCGATCCATTTCTCGCTTGAAACGCGTCGCGTCCCCGGCACGGTCCGGACCTGTACGGATGCGCACCTCGTTCAACAGCGCCTTGCCCAGTGCCGTCAGTTCCGGCGGCACGAATTGCCCGTCCTGTTTCATCGCGGCAATTTCCCGGCCCACCTCGTTGTAGGTGCGCTGGGCCCAGTCGTCGTTCCCACGACTGCGCCGTGGACCGGATCGCCCAATGCCGCGGTCGCGCGAACCCGTAAGCGCTGCGCTCAGTTCACGTTCGCGGTCGGCCAAATCGGGTGGAACCGCCTGACCGTTCGCCTGCAGGTCACGGATCTCCTGCTTCAAGGCGATGTATTCGGCACGTGTATCGGGATCAGATTCGCGCTCTCGTCGACTGCGCGAAGTGAGCCTACGCGCGTCGGCCTGTTGACGAGCCAAATCGCGAAAATGTTCCATCAGTTCCGGCGGCACCGGCTCGCCCGCTCGACGCAGTTCTCGGACTTCGGCGCGAATCTCCGCCAACTCCTGCGCGATATCGCCATCCGTCTGGGCCGGCGCTTGCGCATCCGCGGCGCCGGGCAGCCCCGTCGCCAGGACAATCCCCGTCACCCATCCCATTCGTCGTAGCCAATTCATCGTGATCTCCCGCCAGGCTTTCGGCCCATCAAGCATCGGCTTGAATCCACGGCACACCGCAATCCGCCTTCAACATAAACAACCCACCCGCCGATACGTTTCGCTGGGCGGACCCGCCGAAGCGGCGCAACCGGGACAATCCTTCGTGCCGGGCCCCATAACTGTACCATTTTGCCGTGCTTCTGAGAAAACCGATAGATGTATGACCGGGCGCGACTACAATTCGGGTGGAGGCAAGCCGGGCTCGGCGTATTCTCGACCCTACGGAGTATCCCATGATGCGTTACGTCTGTCTTGTTCTCTGTCTCGTCACCCTCGGATTGCCCGTCGCCCGGGCCCAAAATGATGAAGTTACGATCTACGTGACCACCGACCCCGAAGGCGGCGACGGCCCGGCCGCTCTCCCCCCCGGAGCGAGCTCGGTCTACATCTATGCCGAAGGCGACGGGTCGATCGAGGCGTTCCTCCTCAATCCCGAGCCCTCAGGGCCCGAACTGGAACTGACCGGCGTCGAAATCGGGCCGGCGTTCGATCCCGCTACAGCTCCGGAGTTCGTTCGCGACGAGGAATTGGTCGTCGACGGACCGGACGAGGACGACATTTTCGGCTGGGTCGGCTTCATGCCCGCCGGCGGCCCCGGCGTGTCCTTTACCGACAGTATTCTGCTCGCCGTGCTCGACGTGCTCGTCCCGCCGGGCGTCGAAGGGGACGATGCGAGACTCGATCTTACCGGCGACCTGTGGTTCCTCGACGCCAACCTACAACGCTTCACCGACGGCTCCGAGCTGACCCTCGAAGGACCGGGTTTCACCACCGATGGGGGCGCCGGAAGCGGTGGAGGCGGCTCGACCGGCGGAGGTACCTCGACCGGCGGCGGCACGACGGCCGGCGGCGGCAATGATCCGGTCGGACCGGCCGGCACCGATGACGACGAGCCGATCGCCGACGGCGACAATGATGGCGGCACCGACAACACCCTCGACGACGCGGACGACAATCCATCACTCTCGTCGCCCGGCGTCGCCCCGCTGTGCGGATTTGTGGGTATGGCCGAATTACTCGCCATGTTCGCCGGTGTGGCCGGCCTGAGTCTCGCCGGTCGCGGGCGACACATAGGCTGGTAATCGCGAGGTTGCTTCGGCGCGTCCCTAACCAGTACCGTATCCGTAGCGTGACGCAACTTGACGACACCACCGACGCCGGCCTCCTCCGCGACCTGCTCGCGGAGATGGTCGATCGCGATGCCTCCGACCTGCATCTCGTCGCCGACTACCGACCGATCTACCGCATTCACGGTGTACTCACACCCGCCCGCGACGAACGGCTCACCCCCGAGCAGACCGCCGCCATGGTCGACCAGGTGTTGCCCGACGGATTGCGCGAGCGGTTCGAAAGCACCCATGACTGTGATTTCTCGACCACCCTCGCCCACGCCGGACGTTCCATGCGCTTCCGCGTCAACGCTTTCGCGAATCAACGGCGCCGCGGCGCGTGCTTCAGACGCGTCGCCGACGAAATTCCGTCCCTCGACTGGCTCGGCTTTCCGCACGACCTGGCCGAGCGCATCATCTTTAGCCCGCACGGGCTGATCCTATTTACCGGCATCACCGGTTCGGGCAAGACCACATCGATGGCGTCGCTGATCAACCTGCTCAATACGCAGGGCGGCTACCGGATCATCACCATTGAAGAGCCGATCGAGTACGTCTTTCCCAAGACCGCCGGCTCCGTGGTGTCGCAGCGCGAAGTCGGCATCGACGTGCCGACGTTTTATGACGGTTTGAAGTTCGGACTCAGGCAGGACCCCGACGTGATCCTCGTCGGTGAGATTCGCGATCACGCCACCGCCGAGATGGCGCTCGCGGCGGCCGAGACCGGACACCTCGTCTTTTCGACGCTGCACACCCGCGACGCCAAAGGCGCGGTCACCCGCTTCGTCGATCTGTTCCCGCGCGATACCCAGGACGACGTGCGCGGCCAATTGTCCTTGTCCTTGCGCTACGTGGTCGCTCAGCACTTGCTCCCCTCGGCCGTGCCGGGCGAGAAGCGGGTGCTCGCCCTCGAGGTCATGAGCACCAACTTCGCCGTGGCCAGCGCGATTCGGCTGGGCAAGATCGAAGCGTTGGAAACCGCGATCCAGACCGGACGGCGCGACGGCATGTTCACCCTCGACGATCAACTCGCGGCCCTGTTCCAGCAAAACCGCATCACGGCAGAAATCGTCCGCCGTCATGCCAAGGACCCCGACGGACTCGTCGGCCGACGCCATTGAACCCCCATCCAATCCGAGGTATCCTCACATGAGGTCGGTCGACGCCGATCGCATACGGACCTACCGAGAAGCGGGTGATTCCATGCAGTCAACCAAAACCCTGATCGCCGTGTTCGCGCTGACGAGCGTTGTCGGATGCAGCAACGAACGCCCGCGCGACGAACTGGAAGTCAGTCTCTCGACCGCCGGCGGTTTGACGCTCACGCCGAGCGTCCTTCCCGCCTACGACGTCGACATTCTCTCGAAACGTGCCGCCCCGCCGCCGCCCCGAGCCGCCGAACCGCCGCCCACCGCCGCGGCCGCCACCCCCGCCGTCACACCGGCACCGGCCGGCGGACCCACGCCCCTCGATCGCGCACAACCCGCCGCCGCACCGACAGCAACCCCCGATCGCGCTCGGAACAACAGCGGCGGTGCCGGCATCACCCCGGTGGGAGAAGCAATAACCGGCGTCGGCGTCCAGTCCGAACTCAGTGGCGGCGGGCTCTAACGCGGACGGAATCTCATTGAGCGAACCGTGTAATCCGACAGCATGTTCGGGTGAAGCCATGGCGATGGCTCAGTATGAAGTGGCACCTATGCCGACGATCTCTCATTTCTACGGCATCGCCATTCGAATGTTCTATCGGGATCACGCACCGCCACATTTCCACGCGGTGTACGCGGAACACGAGTAAATCGTAGTCATTTCACCGATAACCGTTTTAGTGTAGTTTATCACGCAGATGGTATTTTATCCGAGCCGCGAGCGCAAGCGAGCGGGTTCTATGCCCCGCGCTGGCAATGGGAGTTCGCATTCCTGGAAACCACGCTAATATTGAGACATTACATTAGATGGTACAGCGCCGTCTCGCGTTCGATCGATGGTGCTTGAATGGGCCGCGCTTCATCAGCAGGAGCATCAAGCGGATGGGGACCGTTGCCGAGATGGGCAAACCCCAACCCCGATCTCACCGCTCGATTGAACGGAACCTGAACGATGCTACACGTTATTCAGAACGCCATGGTCGAATCGGCACACACCCTGAGCGTACGGTTCACCGACGGCCACGAAGGCGTCATTACACTGGAACGTCTAACACAGTGCGGAGGTGTTGTTCAGGCGCTGCGGGATCCACTCGTGTTTGAACGCGTAACCGTTGGATCGGGCGGCCGTTATCTGACTTGGCCGGGTGACATCGATTTCTGCGCCGACGCGCTGTGGCAAGCAACACAACAAGATGCGGAACAAAAAAGCCGGTGTCCCCGGCTGATGCGCAGAACGTGAATGAAAACGGCATCATGCCGACTTGTCGGCGATGTACGCGCCGCGGACGGCCAGGATCTTGACCTGCTCGTTGACACTGTAATCACCGACGACGTGATTCGGCGGCGGATAACAGCGTACCTCGGCCGTGACGGCGTCGGTGAAGACGGGCGGCGTGCCGCTGACCGTTTGCGGCGCCACCACCAGGTGCGGCCCGTAGGTCGGGTCCGACGCGACCACCTGGGATATCCGGCCATACAAAAACACCGTCGTCGACGACCCGGGCGTGGGAAGCTGTGCGACCGATTGGCCGCGTTGTCGAAGGCGGCGATAGTCGGTCAGAAGCTGCTGCTGATCACGACGTAATTCCGCTCGTGTGCGAATACCCATTTCTGCGTTTACCTCTTCGCGTCCGTCCGCTACCGCGTTTCCGTACCCCTGTCGGCCAGGATCGTCGGGTGAACCGGGGGACCGTCGGCGTCGGCGGTCCCGATGACGAAATCCGTGTTGCCGTCGTCGATCCCCGCCGCCGAGACCGCCCGCACCGCCCACCGAATCGTTACCCCGTCAGCAAACGCGCCGCTTGAATACGCATAATGAAAACGCCGAGCGCGATAGGTGACGGTGGCGACGATCGTCCCGTAGTCCATCGTCCCGGTGCCGTTGTCGTTGTACACCCGAAACACGTTCGGCGCCGTCTCCTCGCCGGCCTCGGAGTAGGTCCAGCGCAATTCAAATGCGCCCCCCGCAAGCAACGCAAGCTGCAGGTTCGTCGGCCGATTCGGGCGCGGACCGACCAGCGATCCAAACGCATCGAATTCGACGCGCGCGATATTGCCGTCACCCAACTCTTCGACGCCCCCGGGACCGATCGCGTTCACGCGATAGTAGTACGTCGTCGAGGCTGCGTGCCCCCACCAGGCGAAATTGGTGATGCTCACGGCGTCGTAACCGACCGCACCGACGATCGGGTCGGTCATGTCCGGCTTGCGGTCCACCGCCCGACGCAGGTTGTATCCCCCGCGAATCCGCGGAAAAAACCAACCCGCCGTCGCGGTCAAACCGTTGGCGATGCCGTCGGGTGTGTACCCACGATGTATCGGATCGTAGGTGGCAAGCCATTTGTTCAACAAATCACATGACATAGCTGAATACCCAGGGTCGAATGCCCGATGGCGAAGCCCGAGCATTCAAGCCGCTCACGTGGCCGCCACCGTAATGACGCCGCCGCTTTCGGACGGGGTCAGCGTCCGCAGCACCGTACTGCCGTCGTCGTCGTAAACCTGATCCACGCCGGTCGCCACCGTATGTTCCCGCTTGTTGACCAGCGCTTTCGCCCCGAGAGTGACCTTGTCCGCATCGAGCAGGTCGGCCGGCGTCTGGGCCCGCACCAGATCGTCGACGGTCACCGCGCGGACCATGAAGTGGTTGTTCACCTGCTTGACTCCGGTGGCGGTGAACGTCAGGGTCACCAGCCCGAGCGTATCGGTGTGCGCGGTCGAGAGCTGCGCGTGGTACCACCCGTTCTCGCGCTCGGCGATCGTCACCGTCATGGCCGCGAACACGCCGCCGTTCTTGCTGATTCGTTTGGTGAAGTCGCCGTCGACCTTGCCCGTCACCGCGTCGCCGTTGGCGTCGTGGGCGAAGAACACGATATCAATCGCCGTCGATTGCTTGATCTCGAACATCAGCGCACTCTCCTATGCACACCCCCGGCCACAAACCGCGAGGCGGTCGCCATCTGCGTGACCAGCGGGACCCCGTCGGCCCCGATGTCCCACGGTACGATCCGGGCGTGGCCGTCCAGGTCGTTGATGAAATCACTCGAGAGGTCGACCCCGGCTCCGATCAAGTCGGCCCCGACTTTCAGGTGCAGGTCCTCCGAACCGGACGTCACGTCGACGAACTGATCGGAGGTGGTCAGGCTCTTGAGGGCGCTCGATCCCGGCGCCGACGTGTCGCTCGATGCGTTGTGGGTGCTCGATGCGTGCCAGGTTCCGGAAAAGTCCGCGCCGCCGGCGTGCCCCAGCCCGGCGCAGTTCTTGGCTACGTTGTCGGTGCCCGAACCGGACTCGCTGAAGTTGTTGACGCAGTTGTACCCGGTGCAGTTGAAAAACGCGGCGTTGGTGGTGTCGGTTCTGAATCCGCGGGCCTCCCCGGTCGAGCCGCCGGCCCGCGTAAAGTTGTACGCCAAACAGTTTTCGAGCCGTACCCCGTTGGTGGCGCCCGTATTGACGAAGAATCCGCGGATCGGTTTGTTACTCCCGCCGCTGGTCACGAAATCGCGGGCGATGCAGTTGCGGATCGTCGTCGTGTTGGTGCCGTCCTCGTTGATCAAGAGCGCGATCGTGGCGGTCGCGGTCACGGTGATGCCCACGATATCCAGCCGTTCGATGATCTGGGTGGGACAGCTCGCCGACGTGACGGCGAACCGCATGAAAGTTCCCTCCGCGCTCGGTTGCAGGCGAACGCCGGCTCCCGGCGTGCCGCGATGCCATTCGCCGTCGGCGACGGTGACCTTGAGCGTGCCCCCGCTCCCGAGCGCGCTGTCGTTGAATGTCACCGGCGCCTCGGTGATGAGACCGTCGTTGTAACACGCGATGATGTACGTGTCCCCCGCACCGGCGAAGAGCGAGATCGACGCTTCGGCCGTCCCGAGGCCGCTGAACATGCGCCCGACCGTGCCGTCGCCGAGCACCGGCGCAACGCCCATACCGTAGCTGTCGGTCGCCTCGAACGTCCTGGCGTCGACCAGGTCGGTGATCGCGTAGACGTTGCCCGCGAAATCGACGAACGCCTGTCCGACACTGATGCCGAGAAGCGGAAATCCGCCGCCGAACTCTTCGACCTCCCACGGACCGGAACCCGTGATGTCGTCCGCGGTAAACCCGTGCTGCAGCGTACCGACGGAAACCGTCACCGTTGCCATTCACCGTCTCCTAGGTCCGCGCCGAAACTATGTCCGACGGCAGCCCGCCCGTCAGCCGGACGTCTTTGCGACGATTCAACACGTCGGCCTCGGTCGCCAAACCGCGCCGGGCGACGATCTGGTCGCGCCAATCCAGAAAATGTTTCCGGAACGCGACCACGCGCAATCCGTCGCTCGACAAGACCGGAACTTCCCATTGACGCCGGGTCGGCACGGTTACGTCGACATCGAGCGGCACCACGAGAAACAGCCGACGCTCGGTCGGCGTAAACGGATAGCGTTGATGATCCGCCCGCAGCAACCGCCCGTCCGTACGTTGCTCGATCAGATCCCAAAACCCGTCGAGACTCGCCGACGTCGGTTGGCGACTCCCGTTGCCCGTCATCCGTCGCCACGCATCGTTCAGTTCACGTTGCACGCGACCACTGGATAGCGAACCGCGACCCAATGCGATCCGCTCGGCATGCGTGCGCGCGATGTCATTGGCCGTCCGCACCGCGATTACGTCCCCGTCACGAGGCCGCGCCACCCCGGAAACATCGCCGATCTGAATGAGCAGTTCCGCGTTCACGTCGTACTCCGCACTCCACATTTACACGATCGTCACCGTCGCGATGTCCGAGCAATCCAACAGCTTCGACCGCCGGAACGGCCGCGTTACCAGATAGACCGTCTCGCTCGATGCATCGGTCACCGTGATATCGAGCTGCCCCGACGCGTTGGTCTTGCAGAACAGCTCCGTGTCGGCGGTAAGCGACTCGATCAGCGTTCCATTCGCGCCCACCGCGATTGTCGCATCGGTCGCGAATCCGCTGCCGCCGTCGGCCGCGTCGTGTACGGAGACGACCAGATACACGGTTTCGGCCAGGTCGTTCTGTTGAATGTCCTTCACCTGGATCGCCACCGTTTGCGGCGACCCGCCCGAGGCGTCCGGCAGACTCACATTGGCGAAATTGTCAGGCCCGGCCTCGATCTGTTGAACGTGAAACGCCTCCCGCGACCGATAGTCTTCGATTTCCAGGACGCCCCCGGCCGCACTGACGATGGCCAACGGCATGTAGGTCGTCAGGTCACTGGGCCAGGAGTCCTGCGTTTGCAGGGTCCCGCTCGAATCGATGTACACGTTCTTCAGCGAATCGTCGGGAATCGAAACTCCGGTGGCGCCCGCGAAATAACGCACATTCCCGCCGAGCACGTAATCGATCGGATAGACGCCGATTTTCAAATTACCCTCCGACACGACCATGCCGCGACGCCACGGCTCGAGCATGACATTCTGACGTTGCAGCCTGCGGTTGAACTGCACTTCGTAGCTCGGCACGCTCGTCGGCCCGGTGCCCTTGGCGACATACGGTAGACCGGTTCGCTGATCCGTCGTACCGTCGAGCACCATGATCTCGCTGTCCGCCGGAAACACTTCATTCGGATAGGTAGCCATCGTGTGAACTCCAAAGGCGGATGAGAGATGAAGGATCAATGATCAGCCCTCATCCCCCATCCTTCATTGCTTATCCCTTATCATTCATCGCTTAACCCAACTGCGACGACGCCTCGAACTCGAACGTCATCCGATCGTTACCGCTGTCGTACGCACCCTTGATCATGTCGCGCGGCGCGGTCGGACTGCTGTTGACCACCGTGCTCACCGGTTGCGGTAAATCCGGTCGGCTGTTGTCGTAGCGGTCATAGGTCTTCACGGCGTGCCGCACCACACCGAACATGTAGCCCGGCGTTTCCACGGCCAGCGGCGCGGCCGGCCACAAATGCTCATCGAGCAAATGCACGCCGTCGAGGTGGCCGTCGGGATCGACCGCATCGAGATGCCGGCTGGACACGTGTCCGTCGAGCAGATGTCCGTCACTCGGCATCGACTCCGGCCACAGCGCCGCCCGTCGATCGAGCAGCGTCGTCGTCCAATCGATCGTGCCCGTACCGCCGTCTCCGAACACGTCGAATTGATCACCGGCCACGTATTGCCGAAGGCGCATGACCGAAATTGTTACCGCCTGCATACGTTATCCACCCGTCATTTCAGTTCGCTCGAGAATCAGCTCGGTTTCGTAGCGACCGCCGCCGATGCGATAGCGCTTGCCGATCACCACCGGGTACTGCGTCACCGCTCCGACCGTGGTCGCCAGACTCACGCCCTGGCCGCGAACCCCGGCGATGCGATCGCCGATGACGAACGCATCGTCGATCCAACCCATCGCGGGCAACGCACGCACCTGCCGATCGCCGAGCGTCTCGGCCATTTTCTCGGCCAGCGCCAGCGCCGCGGTGGTGCCGTCCCGATCGAGATCCTTGGCATCGGGATTCACGTTCACCAGCACGTTGGTCGTGTGAAATCGCGACACCAACTCGAACGCATCGGGGCGATAGGCCACCTTCGACCACACGTCGATGGTCGGCGCGGCGCTGTCCGCCGGCGAATGCTCCGCGATCAGCCGTTCGTCACTTTCGATGACCGCCGTCACCCGCACCCGAAGCGTCTGATCGATAATGGCGAACCATAGATTCTGCACCCGTGGATCGACGCCCGGCGGGGTGATTTCCGTCGGATTTTCAGCCTCGAACGTGATGCCGCACTGATCGTCGAGCACGCGTACCCCGCTGGACTGCTGGTGCCACGTCGTACCCGAGTCGAAGCTCATCTCGACCCATACCCCGTGACCGTGCCCCTCCAGAACCCGCGACACCGACGGCTCGAAACGACGCGCCCGCCGCATCCACGCGCCGCGCGTCGTCACCACCGATTCGGTCACCGTCGAAAAGTCGAAAGGCCGGTAATCGTCGAAAGGTACATTGCGGTTGTACACGCTGCCATCAAAACGGCCGTCCTCATTAAGCACCCACCGTCGCGCGACGTGATGATGGAATTTGAAATCCGCGCCGAGTCGATGGTAGCGTTTGAACCAGGTGTCATTCGCCGCGGCCGCGCCGGCCGCCTCGACGTCTTCGGGTGTCATCGCCAACGCCTTGGCCGCATCTCGATTCGGGGCCGCCACGCTGTCCAGATTGAGAACGGGAAACCAGCCCGGTACCAGCGGCACCGTCATCTCGTAGCGTTTTACGTCACCGATCACGATCGGCGCGTTGACGATGCCGGTATGGTCCCAGGTGACCTCGGCTCGATAGGTATCGTTGTCGGCCAGGATCTCGTCGACGCGCTTGGACGCGGCGTCATAGCGCGGGTCACCGTTCGCATCGACACCGCCCCGCGCCAGCGACAACCAGCGAACACGACCGGCCCGAGGCGACCACAACCGAAACTCCGTGTCAGGTCGGCCGCCGTTGTTGACCGTTTCCGGCGTGATGTGCACACCGGCCGCGTCCGCTACCTCGGCCAACGCTTCGACCAGGTTCGTCGCCTCGCACGACAACGATTCGGGGGCGCGCAACAACGCCCGCCCCAACGGTTCACTGTCGGCGATCGAAGCACGATCGTCCGGCGTCAAATCCGCGTATGCATCCGTCGCCGTGAACAGGTTACCCTCGCCCACAGGCCCCTCGGCCGGATTGTAAAACCACACCAGGTACCGCAGTACCCGAGCAAACGTCCACGTGACGTCATGCAATCCGAAACCGGACTCATCCCCTTCGTACGTGAACAAATGAACCGACCGCGTCGCTCCCGAAGGCAGTGTGATCGTCAGCGGTGTGGCCGAGCAGTTGAGTTGGGCGTCCAGATTGAACACGCAGGGCAACGCGGTCATCAACACGCTCTTGTCCTGCCAGGCAGTCGGGTCGGTCGCCAGCCCGTCGTCAATCGTGCCGTTGCGTACGTATCGCCCGAAGACCTGCGTCTCCCGCAGCCGACTCAATCGTTCATAGGCATGCTCGGCCCGAAATCCGAACGTCCAATTCTCCCGGCCGACACCGCCGTCCCAGCGGGTCTGCTGTCGCGGCGGATAGCCCTCGAACAACATGCAGCGCTTGGCCGAGTCCGCATGATCCGTCCGGACCACCAACCGCAAATCCGCGTGATAGCGTCGCCGCGCCGCATACAAATCGAAATCGTTGTCCAGGCGCACCGAAATCCGCGCCGAAGAGATCGTGTCGTCACTGCCGACCAGGACTTCGTCGGCGCGAAGCCGTTCGTCGACCCGAAACACGCCCGACCCGGGCGACGACTCGACCTCGACCACCAGACGCTCGGCCGATTGAGATGATTGGATCGGTTGAGACATCTTCACCCGCGATCAAACATCAATCTGCTCGAACCGCAGCTCGAAATCCTGCAACGACTGACCGCCGACCGAGTCTTCACGACGCGGCCCGCGGCGCTCGAATGCATCCAACACACATCCGGTGAAGGTCCGTCCCCACGCATCGGTCAAGTCAAATGACCGCGGGTCCGCCACGAACGCCTCGATGGTCTGTTCGATGGCGTTCAGTGCCGCGTCGCTCGCGGCACGAAGCTGTCCGCGCCACGCGATCGGTCGACCTCGGCCTCCGAGGTCGTGCCGGAATACGCGATCGATGCCCGGGAAGCCAAAGGCAACCACGCTGCGCCGTGGCGAACCCACAATCACGTTGACGACGCTGCTGCCGCCGCAAAGCGTCTGCCCGTCAAAGGTCGGCGCACCGAGTTCCGATTGGCGCCGGGCCTCATAACGCTGCCGATGGATCACGATCCGGTCATCGGACGCGAACGGACTTTCATCGATGAACACCAGGCGGTAGTTCGTGACCACGACCGCGTCCTGCAACGCGGTTGTCAACCGATCGAGCAGATCGAATCCGCCCGCCACGCCGGTGCCGCCGACTCGCGCCTCACCGCCGTCGCGCCAACCCACGTCGGCCGCGTACACCGCCAGACGCGGCGGTTCGGGCACCGGCGGCTCACCCGATGCCCCGCGCCGGCCGTCAAAACCGACCAACGCCGCCGGCGTGCGCTCGCGCCGGAGTTCCGCGATCACGGCCGAACGCTCGAATCGCGACGTGCCCCGCACCACCGCGAACACATCCTGACCGCCCGACTGAATCGACGAAATCAGACTGACGACCGCATCTTCTATGGACTCGAGCTGACTCATGCGTCACGCTTCGCTTCGGTTAAAACAGGAAGCAGCGAACCTCCCACCGCGCCTCTGGTCGTCCCTCGCATCGTTTCCTACGCGAGAAAGGTCGCTGCTCCCCGATTCGGTCCTACACCCTGAACGTCACAGTCCCGCCAACGTATCACGTGTGATCACGCGCGCTTCGCCGGTGTTATCCGCCACCGGACCGTCCGCGCTGTTGCCGGCCACTTCGACCGCGGCGGGCAACACCAACGCGCCGACGGCGACGCGCCCCAGCCACGCCAGGGCCGCGTCGCGCTGACGAATCACGTCGGCCGGTATCGGCGGTCGACGGGCATGTAGCCGGTACACCGCGAGGTCGAGCGCGATCCCGCTGAGCAACTCGTCGAGGTCGGCATGAGCGCTCAGATCCACCGGCACCGCGTAACGACGGGCCAGGTAACTGTTGACCACGCCCTCACCGTTCAGCCGCGCCTCGTCGACGATGTTCGCATCGGCCGATCCCGATCCCGTGTCGTCGGCCAACTGCACATACACCGCCGTACCCAATCGCGTCTCGATGTCGTTGTTCGTGATGTAGCTCATGGATTCACCTCGCTAAACCGCGTCGTCGAACCGATGATCAAACGAAGTCGGTCCGCACCGCATACTGCCAGTAGCCGTACGTCAACCGGTACCGTCCCCGCACGCCGTAGAGAAACTTCTCGCGCTTGAACGATTCTTCACTGTCCTCGGTCAGCGCGTTGAACTCGATCGGCTCGCGATCCTGAAAGATGAACGGCCGGACCACGCCGTCGGTCTTGAGCAGATACCACTTGCTCGCGTCGGAAAGCCAGGGCAGCGAGATCACCCGCGCCGCGCCCTCGAGCACGTTTGACGTATTGCTCACCAGCGACGCGTTGATCGCTTCCAGCGCGGTAAACAACATTGCCGGCGGCACGACGCACACCAACCCGGTGCCCGTGACGAGCATCGGCTCGCCCTGATCGTCCTTGAACGCGAGCATCTGCCCGATCGCTTGCTGTAACGCCGACTTGAACTCGTCGACGGTCGGTGCGGAGGGGCTCGTCGCGTCGTAAGTCAGCAGATTGTCCTGTGCTCCCGACGTGCCCGAAACGTGGGCGTCGTTGAAGAACGACACCCCGTCGTAACCGTCAAAGCCCGACGTCTCGCCGTTGATGAGCAAGTTGGAGATCA
>Ga0299906_10002497_pt1 | contig 15238 bp, 13 predicted proteins | sample RVTome_14_FD_200259 | JGI IMG/M metagenome (GOLD analysis project Ga0299906, IMG submission 200259) | Soil microbial communities from uranium-contaminated site in the Upper Colorado River Basin, Wyoming, United States - RVT145D125 (version 2) ... | reverse complement strand
ATACCAGCGAGCCGCGAGCACCGTCACACGGTCGTCGCAGGAACGCGGTAGGCTACCAAGCCCACCACCATGGCTTCCTCCTCGCGCTCCCATCCGGCGACGCGGCTGCTCGCCGGAAAGATCAAGACCGTGTTCCAGCACGTGCCCCGGGGCATCGCCGGCGACGAGGAGGAGATCCACCAGCTTCGGGTCTCGGCGCGGAGGCTTCGAGTGGCGCTCCCGATGCTGGCGGCGAGACCCGGTGGGTCGAGGGTCCGGCGCGCCCGCCGGGCTCTGCGCCGCCTGGTCCGGGCCGCGGGGACGGGTCGCGACTTCGACGTGATCCTCCCCCTGCTCGAGGAGGGCACGGAGAGTCCCTCGATGCCGGCCGCTCTGCGGCGTCGCCTGGTCCGGGCGTTGAAGACGGCGCACGCACGGAGCCGCAACCACACCGCCGAGGCTCTCCTGGACGTGGAGATCGCGAAGCTGCGCCGCGACCTGGCCAAGGTCCTGCTCCGGGGCGGCGAGGCCGACGAGGTGGTGGAGGGGCGGCTCCGCGCCGAGTGGGAGCGACGTGGGCGGACCGCGCTGGAGGGGCTGCGGGCGATCGGAGAACGGTACGACCCCCAGGCGCTGCACGTCTCGAGGCGGCAGCTGCGACACCTCCGCTACCTCGCCGAGTGCGCGGGGGAGCTCCGGGGGCAGCCGTCCCGGGCCGCCGACCTGCTCAAGAAGCTCCAGGCCCGGCTGGGGGACCTCAACGACAATCACGTGCTGACCCGTTGGCTCGAGGCGTTCGCCGAGAGGTCGCAGCTCCGCGGCGCGGGCGACCTCGCCGCGGCGTCGCTCCGGGAGCTGGCCCATTTCAGGGATCGCGGGCGGGGGCTCCACCGCGCCTTCCTCGAGCAGCAGCCCGTGGAGACGCTGGGTCGCGCCCTGCGCGCGCTCCGGGGCGCAGAGGGTAGCGCCCGCGACCTCACCACCGCCTCGTCTCTCAGCGCACCCAGGGAGGCGTGACCGGGAGCCGCAGCTCCCCCGGGGGCGACCGGCCGGCGCGAGAGCCGCGGACCCTTCACCCCGCTTGATACTATTGGACGCTCGTCCGCTCTCTCACCGCCCATGGTTCATCAGCTCGCCGATGTCCGATCCGAGGAGCGTCGGGATGCGGCTGCCGCGTTCCTGACCCTGTTCGGGGCGCTGGCCGGACACACTCTTCTCGAGACGGCCCGGGACGCGCTGTTCCTCGCTCGGCTCCCGCCCACGCAGCTCCCCTGGGTGTACCTGGCGATCGCGGCGCTCGCCGTCGTGGTCTCCCAGGGGCCGTGGCGTCCCGAGGGGCGCGCCGGCCAGCGCTTCGGGATGCCGCTCGTACTGCTGGGCACGGCCGCGGTCACGCTGATGTTCTGGCTCTACGGGTCGTGGGAGGAACCCTGGGCGCTCCGGGCGCTCTACGTCTGGACGGGCCTCGTCGGAACCCTCACCGGGCTGCAGTTCTGGCTGGCGATGGGGGAGCTGTACACGGTGACCCAGGCGAAGCGGCTCTACAAGCTGATCGGCTTCGGGGGTCTGCTCGGCGCGGTCGCGGGAGCCACGGCGGCCCGGGAGATCGCGACGCGCTTCGGCGTGGGCGACCTGGTCCTCGCTGCGGCGCTCACCCTCGCCGCCTCCGGTCTCGGCCCCGCGCTGCTGCTCCGGCGCCCCGAAGGGGTGCCGGCGGTGACGCCGGTGGCGTCCCTCAGCGAAGCGGCGGCGCTGCTCCGCTCCCAGCCCTACCTCCGCCACCTGGCCGGGCTCGTGCTCGTCTCCACGGTGACCCTCACCCTCGCCGACTACCTGTTCAAGAGCAGCGTGGCGCGCCACATCCCCCCGGACCAGCTCGGATCGTTCTTCGCGGCCGTGTACGCCGTGCTCAACGTCCTGGCGCTCGTCGCACAGACGTTCCTGATCGGCTGGTTGCTGAGGACCGTGGGGCTGCAGCGCTCGCTCTGGGTGCTCCCCGCGCTGATCTTCGGTGGGGCGGCCGGGGTGGTCCTCGGTGGCGGCCTGCTGGCGGCGCTGGTCCTGAAGGGCTCCGACGGAGCGCTCCGGCACTCGCTGCACCGGACCTCGACGGAGCTGCTGTTCGTGCCCCTTCCGGACGGGCTGCGGCGTCGGGCCAAGCCCTTCATCGACGTGATCGGCCAGCGCGGAGGCCAGGCTCTCGCGTCCCTGTTCATCCTCTCCGAGCTGGGCGTGCGCCGGGGCGACATGATGATGGCGACGGTCCTGGCGGGCCTGTGCCTGCTCTGGGTGGTCGTGGTCAGCGAGCTGCGCGAGCACTACCTCGACCTGTTCCGCACCGCGCTCCGCGAGGGGACGATCCGCACCGCCCGGGAGCTGCCCGAGCTCGACCTCAACTCCCTCGAGGCGCTGTTCGCGGCCCTCAACAGCCGCGACGACGCGGAGGTGACGGGGGCCATGGAGTTCCTGGGAGACCAGGGGCGCACCCGACTGATCCCTGCGCTGGTCCTCTACCACCCCTCGCAGCCCGTCGTGCTCCGCGCCTTCGAGCTCTTCGAGCGGTCTGGGCGCGACGACTTCCTGCCCATCGCGGACCGGCTCACCGCGCACCCCGATCCCGAGATCCGCGCGGCGGCGCTCCGGGCGCGCTCCAGCGTGCGTCCCGATCCCGAGGCGCTGCGCAAGGCGCTGGACGACCCGAGCCCCCTGATGCGCTCCACCGCTCTCGTGGGGCTGATCGCCGGCTCCTGGCTCCCCGAGCCGGGCGAGAGCGGCTCCCTGGCGGGAACCTCCCCCGAGCGCTGGATCGAGGCGTGCGTCTCCGGGACCCGGTCCGACCGCTCCCTCGCCGACCTGGTGCGGAGCGGGGCTTCGGTGGACGGCTGCATCGCCCTCGCCCGGGCGATCCGGCGCCAGCCCTCCCCCGTCTTCGAGCAGGTCCTGATCGAGATGGCCGACTCGTCGAGCCCGGAGCTGCAGGTGGAGGTGGCTCACGCCATGGGCGCGGTCCGGAGCGAGCGCTTCCTCCCGGCCCTGCTGCCGATGCTGGCGGCCCACGACACCCGGGCCGCGGCCCGGTCCGCCTTCGCCCAGCACGCCGAGGAGGGCCTCCGCTTCCTCGGCGAGGCTCTCGACGACGCCCGGCTCCCCCGGGAGATCCGCCGCCATCTCCCCCGGACCCTGACCCTGTTCCCGGCCCAGGCCGCCGCCGAGCTGCTCCAGGCGCGCGTGGCCGACGAGGCCGACGGTCGGGTGCGGTTCAAGATCATCAGCGCCCTGGGCCGGCTGGCTACGGACAACCCCGAGCTGCGTCTCGACGGAGACGTGCTTCGCCAGGCCATCGAGCGAAGCCTCACGGCGGCGTTCCGGCTGGTGCACTGGCGCCACACGCTCCGGCTGGGTGCCCTCGCCGACGCCGCCCGGGCCACCCGCGGCCACGAGCTGCTGGTGACGCTGCTCCGGGACAAGCAGACCCAGGTCACGGAGCGCGTTTTCCGCCTGCTGGACATGAGCCTGCGGCACGAGGACCTGAAGCGCATCCACCGGGGTCTCTGGAGCTCCAGCCCCCGGGTCCGGGCCAACAGCCGGGAGCTCCTCGAGAACCTGCTGCGGCCGCCGCTCCGGGACGCCGTGCTGGCTCTCGTCGACGAGGGCGCGCCGGCCAGCCGCCGCCTCGAGCTCGGGGGCGCCTACTACGTCCCGCTGGCGACGGGCTACGAGGAGCTGCTGGGACAGCTCATCGACGAGCCGAGTGAGACGATCCGCTCCGTGGCGGCCTTCCACGTCGGGGAGCTGGGCCTCGTGGAGCTGAGAGATCGCCTCGAGCGTCTCGACCCGAACGAGGCCGGCTTCTTCACCGCGCGGGTGGTGGAGCGGACGCTCCGGATCCTCTCCGGGCCGGGGGGTTTCGCCCATGCTCGATAGAGAGCCCCTGGTGGGGACCGTGGGGCGCCTGCTCGCCCTGAAGCGCAACCCGACCCTGTCGGGCCTTCCCGCCGCGCTGCTCTCCGTGGTGGCGGAGTACGCCCGCGACCGCCTGTTCCCGAAGGGGAGCGTATTGCTCCGGGAGGGCGAGCCGGTGGAATCGGTCTTCTTCGTGGTGGAGGGCCGGGTCCACATGACGCTGCGGGGCCGCACCCTGGGAGACGCGGGTCCCGGGGCGGGTGTGGGCGGGATCGGCTTCTTCGCTCGCGACCCCGAGGGGCTCGGAGCCGTGGCCGAGACCGACGTGGTCGCCCTCGAGCTCGATGCCGACCGCCTCCTCGAGATCTTCGAGGACAACTTTCCGGTGCTCCTCCACATCCTGCGGGAGACCTGCCGGGAGCTGGTCTGCGCGGCGCGGCGGGTGCCGGGGGAGCTGGCGGCCCGGGTGCCCACCCTGCGTGAGCCGGATGGCCTGCGCTCCGAGCTCGATCTCGTGGAGCGGATCCTCCTGCTCCGCGAGGCCCCGCCGTTCAGCCGGACCAGCGTGAGCGCCCTGGCCGAGCTGGCCCAGGGACTGGCCGAGACTCACTTCGAGCCCGGTGTCGAGCTGTGGGCACCAGGGGAGCCCGCGGGCTCCATGCTGCTGATCGTCTCGGGCCGCGTGGCGTGCACCGCCGGGGATGTCAGCTTCGACCTGGGGCCGGGCACCCCGGTGGGGGCCCTGGAATCCGTGGCGGACGAGCCACGCTTCTATCGGCTCGTCACCCTGGAGCCGGTGGTCGCCCTGCAGGGGAGCGTCGAGATCCTGATCGACGTGTTCGAGGACAACTTCGAGATGGCCATGGACTACCTGTCGGTGATGTCCCGCTGGCTCCTCGACATCCTCGACCGGCTCGCCGCCGGAGAGCTGGAGCGTCTCTACGGCTGCGACTCGCTGCCCGGCGTCTCGGCCCACGCCGACTGAAGCGGCGAGCGATTACAATGCGGCCGACGCCCCGCAGGCCGCGCTTCCGGAGGACGCGCCGCCCCGGGCCGGGGAGCGTCCACGCGGCGCCTCTCGCCGTCACCAGCGCTCGATACGATGAAGGCGTGCAGACCATGACCCCCACCCCCGCTCCGCAGCGACTCGAAGCGAAGCTGCTCTACCGGCAGCTCGACAGCCTGTTCTCGTCCCTCGATCCGAAGCTCACCCAGGCCCAGCTCGTCCGCTCGTTTCTCGACCAGCTCTTCGAGACGCTCCGGGCGGGGCTCAGCCTGAGGGGAGGGTTGCTCTACTCCGAGGGAGGTGACGGTTTCGAGCTGAAGGCGAGCTTCGGCGCGGTCGACGGGGGCGCTCCGACCCGGCTCGCCGAGGACGCCCTGCCGCTCCAGCTCGTGTTCGAGCACCGCGTCTACCTCTTCCCGTCTCCGGACGCCGAGGGCTCGCTCCACCGCAGCGGCGTCGGGCACCGCGGCCCCTCGGCGGCGATCGCGGTGGGCAAGCGGCCGCGCCGCCACCTGCTCGTGTTCCTGGTGGACGACGGCTGGGTCCAGGAGGAGCTGGACTTCACCCTGAACGCCGTGCGGGCGGCCCTCGGGGCGCGGATCCGCGACGAGCGGGTCCGGGGTCGCTTCCGGGAGGCGATGGCTATCCAGCAGAGCCTGCTCCTGGAGGAGCCGCCGGGCTTCCCGGGCTACGACGTGGCCTGCCGCTCCGTCCCCGCCGAAGAGGTGGGAGGGGACTTCTACGACTTCGCGAGCTTCGACGGCGAGAGCCTCGGCGTGGCCATCGGAGACGCCAGCGGCAAGGGCCTGCCCGCAGCTCTGCTGGTCCGGGACGTGGTCACGGGACTGCGCATGGGCCTCGAGAAGAACCTCAAGATGACCTACGTGTTCTCGAAGCTCAATCGCGTGATCCACCGCAGCAACCTCTCCAGCCGCTTCGTCTCCATGTTCTACGGAGAGCTGGACCGGGACGGCGGCCTCATCTACGTGAACGCCGGCCATCCCGCCCCGCTGCTGCTCCACGGAGACCGGGTCGAGTCCCTCGAGCGCGGCGGCACCGTGGTGGGTCCGCTCCCCGAGGTCCGCTACCGGAGGGGCTACGCGCAGCTCGCGCCGGGCGCCGTGCTCGTGGCGTGCAGCGACGGGATCCTCGAGCGCCGGAACGCCGCCGGCGCGTACTTCGGGGAGCCCGGGCTGATACGGGTCGGCCGCGAGGCCCTCTCCGGCTCGGCGGAGTCGGTGCTGGAAGCGGTGTTCCAGGCGGCGGAGCGCCACGGGGAGAACCGCCCCTGGGAGGACGACGCCACCGTGGTGGTGGTGAAGCGCGACACCGCGGCGGAGACCGACCGGAGAGAACGGGCGCGGCACGGCGAGCACGCCGCGGGCTGAGGGGTCCTCAGGGGCGGGCCGCCAGCACCTCCTCGAGCTTCGGCGCCAGGACCTCGGCCGGTGCGTAGCCCACCTTGCGGTAGCGCAGCACGGCGCCCTCCCGGAAGTCGAGGATCAGCTTCGTGGGGAAGCCGTAGATCCCCAGCGTCTCGGACAGCTCGTCCGCCCGGTAGATCGGGAAGTCCACGCCGTGCTCGCGGGCGAAGTCCGCGATCGCCTCCTCGCTGTCCCCGACGTTGAAGCTGAGCAGCATCACGTCCTTTCGGCCCTCGAGGCGCTCGTGGTACTCGATCAGGCCGGGCAGCTCCTTGATGCAGGGGGCGCACCATGTGGCCCAGAAGTCCACCGCCACGACCTTTCCCGCCAGGTCCCCCGAGCGCAGCACGCCCCCACCCACGTCGCGCACGCTGAACGGCTTCAGAGGCTCGTCCAGCCTCTCCCAGCCGTCGGGCTGGAGGCCCGCCCGGAGGCCGGGAGCCGCGACCAGCGCCGCGCCGAGGACGATGCGAGAGAAGAGCTTCACGGGGCGACTCCTTTCACCCACCGGGTCGAACCGCGGCCCCCCGGGCGGCATTCCCGGTCCCGGCCCGAGCGTAGCGCTCCCGGATGGTGGGGACCAGGTACTCGGCGAAGGCGCGCTCCAGGTCGAAGCGCGGCGCGAAGCCCCAGTCCGCCCGGGCCGCGGCCACGTCCACGTCCCCGGGCCAGGAGTCGACGATGCGCTGGCGCTTCAGGTCCGGGGCGTGCCCGATCCGGGCCCCGGGGAACGCGTCCAGCACGCGCTCACGGATCTCCCCCGCCGAGGGGTTGAAGGCTCCCACGTTGTACACGCGACGGCTCAGACCGGCGGCGGGAGCCGCGGCGAGGCGCAGCAGCGCCGCCACGGCGTCGGGCATCACCATGAACGGGATCCGGGTGTCCTCCCGGACGAAGCAGTCGTAGGCGAGCCCCTGGGCGGCCGCGTGGAGCATCTCCGGCGCGAAGTCGGAGGTGCCCCCCGAGGGCATCGTCACGGCGGAGATCAGGCCCGGAAAGCGCACGCAGCGGAAGTCCACCCGTCCCGCGAGCTCGCCCGCGGCGAGCTGCTTGTAGTGCTCGGAGTAGTAGCGCCCCAGGTGCTCGCAGTAGAGCTTGTTGCACCCGTACATCGTGGTGGGAGTGTTCCACTCGTCCTCGCGGACGCTTCCGACCCGGGCCTTCGTCTCCAGGTCGGGGAGACCGTGCGCGGCGATCGAGCTGGGGTAGAGGAAGACCACGGCCCGCCCGTGGGATTCCCCCTCCCGCTGGGCGAACTCCAGCATGCGCAGCGTCCCCTCCACGTTGACCTGGTGCGCCGCCGGGGGCGAGAACTCGCTGCGTGTGGAGAGCAGCGCGGCCAGATGGAACACCAGGTCCACGTCGTACTCGGCGAGCAGCCGCTCGAGCAGCTGGGTGTCGAGGATCGACCCCAGCACGTGGCGCTGGACGTGTCGGTCGGACTCGGGGTCGAGAGCGTGAAGGTCGACGCTGATGATCGGCCGATCCCCGGCGCGCCCCAGCTCCTCGATCAGCCCGTGGCCGATCTCGCCGCTCGCGCCCGTGACCAGCACCGCCGGCTTGCGCATCAGCCTCCTCCGCGACCCTGGGACGGGCATCGTCTCACAACCGGCCGAGCCTTGCGGCACCCGGTGGGGCGCAGTAAGCTCCTCCCGTTCCGTATCCTGGAGCGACGGCCCCGCCTCCCACCGCCGCCGCCCCCGATGGAGGTCGTAGCCGTGACCGCCCGCAAGGCGATGACCCTGACCCAGAAGATCCTGTGCGATCACGCAGTGGGTCTGCGCCGGCCCTGGGTGGAGACGGGGGAGACGGTCCGCATCCGGGTCGACTGGACGATCGCCTCCGAGCTGGCCTGGAACGGCATGAACGCCACCTACGAGCAGCTCGGCCGGCCCCGGATCCGGGACCGGGAGCGCTTCTACCTCGCCCTCGACCACACCGTCGACCCCGGAACCCTCGCGTCCGACGCCCGCACCCAGCGCCTCGTCAAGCTCTCCCGGGACTTCGCCCGGGAGGCGGGGCTGCGGCATTTCCAGGACGCGAACCAGACCATCATGCACACGAAGTTCTACCGCGACCTCGCGCAGCCGGGACAGACCGTGATCGGGGCGGACTCCCACACCTCCAGCCACGGCGGTCTCGGGGCGCTGGCCATCGGCCTCGGAGGCGCCGACGTCTGCGTGGCGATGGTGCTCGGGGAGACCTGGATCCAGGTCCCCGAGGCGATCCAGGTGGTCTACGACGGAAAGCTGCCCTTCGGACTGACCGGCAAGGACGTGATCCTCAAGACCCTGGGTGCCCTCGGCCGCAACACGGTTGCGATGGAGCGCAGCGTCGAGTACGTCGGGGACTCCCTGGGAGACTTCTCCACCGACTTCCGCTTCACCGTCGCTAACATGACGGCGGAGTTCGGCGGCCTGAACGGGATCTTTCCCGCCGACGAGCGGGTGGCGGAGCTGCTGGCCCGCCGGCCGGGCGCGAACGACGAGCCGCGCTACTACCGGGCCGACCCGGGCGCCGAGTACGCCGAGCGGCATCGCTTCGACCTCGGGGCGCTCGTCCCGCAGGTGGCGCGACCCTACTCCCCGGACAACGTCGCCGACGTGGACGCCTGCCTCGGCCAGGAGCTGCAAGGGGTCTTCATCGGGGCGTGCAACACCACCGAGGAGGAGCTGATCCTTGCGGCCCTGGTGCTGCGCCGCGCCCTCGAGACAGGCAGCGCGCCGCGGCCCTCGCCGAACCGGCTCGTCGTCCCGGGGTCCCTGGCCGTCTCCGAGAGCCTGCGGCGCAAGGGGCTGCTCGAGGTCTACGAGCGCGCCGGATTCCGGGTCGGGGTCCCCGGCTGCTCCATGTGCCTCGGGATCGCCAGCGACAAGGCCGGCCCGGGCGAGCACTGGCTCTCGAGCCAGAACCGCAACTTCGAGAACCGCATGGGCGCCGGGTCGATCGCGTGGCTCGCGAGCGCCGCCACCGTGGCGGCCAGCGCCCTGGACCTCCGCATCGCCGACCCGCGGCCGCTGCTGGCGCAGATCCCGCGCTCGAAGTTCGACGCCCTCCTGGATCCGGCCCCGGTGGCCGCCCCGGTGGCGATCAGCGAGCCGCGGGCCGAGCTCGCGGGCGGTGAGCGCGGCGCCGCCGTCTCGGCAGGCGCGAGTGCTTTGGTCTCGCGGACGATTCGCGGCCGGGTGCAGCGCTTCGGCGACCACGTGGACACGGACGCCATCATTCCCGGCGAGTTCTGCCACCTCACGGCGTCCGACGAGATCGGCCGCGCCGCCTTCCACTACGTCCGCCCCGACTTCGGCGAGCGCATCGCCCGGGGCGAGACCGTGATCGTCGCCGGGGAAGGCTGGGGCTCGGGCAGCTCCCGGGAGCACGCGGCGTGGGCCCTCAAGTACGCGGGAGTCGAGGTCGTGATCGCGCGGTCCTTCGCGTACATCCATCGCCGCAACCTCGTCAACGAGGCGATCCCGTTCCTGGCGGTCACGGACCCGGCGTTCCACGCCGGGGTTCGCGACGGGGACGAGGTCGAGATCCGGCTCGGGGAAGGCGTGGTGATCGCGAACGGCCGTGCGTTCCGGGCCGAGCCACCCGGGAGGATCGGCGCACAGATCCAGGCGGCGGGGGGAATCGTACCCGCCGTCCAGCGTTTCGGCCCGAGGACGTTCGACGTCCTCACGGCCGGCGCGTGACCGGGGTGGTGGCGGGAGGAGGTCGATGAAGACGCGAACCGAGCGCGACACCCTCGGGCCCGTCGAGGTGCCCGCGGACCGGCTCTGGGGTGCGCAGACGCAGCGCTCGCTGCAGAACTTCGACATCTCGGGCGAGCGCATGCCGGCGGCTCTCGTCCGCGCGCTTGCCCTGGTGAAGAAGGCCGCGGCCCTCGTGAACCTCGAGCTGGGGTCGCTCGAGGAAAGGAAGGCGCGGGCGATCGCGGCCGCGGTGGACGAGGTCCTGGCCGGCCGGCACGACGCGGAGTTCCCCCTGGTGGTCTGGCAGACCGGCAGCGGCACCCAGACCAACATGAACATGAACGAGGTCCTGGCCAACCGCGGGAGCGAGATCCTGGGCGGGGTCCGGGGCTCCGACCGCCTGATCCACCCGAACGACGACGTCAACCAGGGACAGTCCTCCAACGACGTGTTTCCCACGGCCATGAGCGTCGCCGCGGTCGTGGCGGTGCGGGGCCGGGTGGTCCCCGCGGTCTCGCTGCTTCGGGACGTGCTGGCCGCGAAGGCCAGCGACTTCGCCGACGTCGTCAAGATCGGGCGCACGCACCTCCAGGACGCGACCCCTCTCACCCTCGGCCAGGAGATCTCGGGCTGGGTCTCGCAGCTCGACCACGGCCTCGGGCACCTCGACGCGGCCCTGCCGCACCTCCAGGAGCTGGCCCTGGGCGGGACCGCGGTGGGCACCGGTCTCAACGCCCACCCGGAGTTCGCGGAGCGGGTGGCCGCGCGGATCGCCGAGCTCAGCGGACACCCCTTCGTCAGCGCCCCGAACAAGTTCGAGGCCCTGGCCGCCCACGACGCGCTCGTGCACGCACACGGCGCGCTCAAGACCCTCGCAGTCTCCCTCACGAAGATCGCGAACGACGTGCGCTGGCTCGCCTCGGGCCCCCGCTGCGGGATCGGTGAGATCACGATTCCGGCGAACGAGCCCGGCAGCTCGATCATGCCCGGCAAGGTGAACCCCACGCAGTCCGAGGCCGTGACCATGCTGTCCGCCCAGATCCTCGGCAACGACGTGGCCGTGAACGTCGGGGGAGCCTCCGGGAACTTCCAGCTCAACGTGTTCAAGCCCCTGATCATCTACAACTTCCTGATGAGCGCCCGGCTCATCGCGGACGGCTGCGACAGCTTCCGGGAGCACTGCGCAGCCGGCATCGAGCCCGCGGTGGCGCGGATCCGCCAGAACCTCGAGGGCTCGCTGATGCTGGTGACGGCCCTGAACCCACACATCGGCTACGACGCGGCCGCGCGCATCGCGAAGAAGGCCCACGCCGACGGGAGCACCCTGAAGCAGGCGGCGGTGGCCCTCGGCCTCGTCACCGAGGAGCAGTTCGACGAGTGGGTGGTCCCCGGGAGCATGGTGGGCCGGCGCCGCCCCGGGAGCTGAGCTCCCGCCTCAGAAGCGCCTGCCGCCGTCCAGGAGCAGCGTGACGGGTCCCCGGTTGACCAGGGCCACGTCCATGTCCGCGCCGAAGCGTCCCGTCGCCACGGGGATCCCGAGCCGGGCCAGCCGCCCGGCGAAGCGGCCGTACAGCTCCTCGGCCAGCCCGGGCGGAGCCGCCCCCACATAGCTGGGCCGGCGTCCCCTCCGGCAGTCGCCGTAGAGCGTGAACTGCGAGACCACGAGCGCAGCCCCCCCGACGTCGAGGCACGAGCGGTTCATCTGCCCGCGCTCGTCCGGGAAGACGCGCAGATGGGCAACGCGGGCCGCAAGCGCGTCGGCCTCCTCGGGCGCGTCGCCGACGCCGACCCCCAGCAGCACGAGCAGCCCTTCGCCGATGGTCCCCACCACCTCTCCGGCCACGGATACCGAGGCCCGGGAGACCCGCTGCACCACCGCCCTCATGGCGAGACCCTTCCTCCGGGCTCACTTCCCACGTCAGAGTGCGCTAGGATTCGTTCTCGGGTCCGGGTGGAGCCCCGGCCAACCGCTAGGAGGGTCCGTTTCATGACTTACGTCATCGCCGAGCCCTGCGTCGACACCAAGGACACGGCCTGCGTGGAGGTCTGCCCCGTCGACTGCATCCACCCCAAGAAGGACGAGCCCGAGTTCGAGACGGAGAACAAGCTCTACATCGACCCGGAGACGTGCATCGATTGCGGTGCGTGCGTCCCCGTCTGCCCGGTTCAGGCGATCTTCCCCGAGGACGAGCTGCCGGACAAGTGGCAGCAGTACACCCAGATCGAGGCCGACTGGTACGAGAAGCGGAAGTAGGTCGCGCCGAGCGTGGTCGCCCGCGCCAGCACGCCGCGGGCGGCGACCGGAACCCGCGCGGGCCGGGAACGAGGGATGAAGGAGACACTGAGGATCGCCCGCCTCTACTTCGCCCTCCTGGCCATCGTCACGCTCGGCCGCTGGTGCACGGGCTTCCTGGGCGTGCCGTACGAGCGGGGGCACCACTATTTCAGCCTGGTTATCCTCACCGTCTTCTCCTGCATCTACTACGGCGCCTTCGCCCGGCGCTGCAGGGGGTTCAGCGTCGCGCGGGCGATGCTGCTCGGAGCGACGCTCGGGCTGACGACGCAGCTCGTGATCCTCGTCTCCACCCTGGCCTCCTACACCCTGGGGATCGACAGCTACTTCAATGCGCCCGGGGCCCTCAACGCCAGCGCGCCGGTCGCTCTCCAGGACGCCGTCATCAATCGCCTGAACGGGCTCGTCGCGAACACCTTCTCCAGCGTCGTCGTGGCGGCGCTCGGCTGGGCTCTCGGGGGCCTGCTCCCGGCTCAGTCCGAGGCCGTCTGAGCGCGACCCCGTTTCAGAGGCCGGCGTGTCCGCGGAAGCGGACAGCTCTGACACGTGATGTTCCTGAGCACGCGAGGGTTAGGTGTGGAACGCGGGTTGCACGTGTTAGGGTCGAGATGAAGAAGCCGATGAGCCGGACCACCCTTTTGCTCGTTTCGATCGCCCTGGCCGGGGCGGCTGCCGTCCCCGCGGCCGAGAAGGTCGAGCTCGAGGGATACGCCGAGTGGCGCCACGGCGACGTGCTGATCGTCGAGGGGCAGCGCGTCCGAGCCGACCGGGGCGTGGACTTCAAGGGGGCGGGGATGGCCCGGGACTTCCGCAGCATTCCCCTCGGCTACGAGACGAAGGTGGAGGGGAGCCGCAGCCAGGACGGACAGGTCGCCGCCCGGGAGGTCGAGGCCAAGCCGAACGGAAGCGCCATGTTCGAGGGCGACCTCAAGGCCGCCTTCGACCAGACCGAGAGCATGTGGCGGCAGCGCGGACAGGTCTTCGAGGCCCGGGAAGGCGGCCGGGTCCAGGTCCTCGGCAAGCTCCACGAGTCCGGCCCAGAGGTGCGGCGGGTGCGCCGGATCACCGAACGGCTGGTCCCTCCCTACCTCGGCCCGCAGGACTTCCGGGTGTACGTGGTGGACAACGAGGAGTGGAACGCCATGGCCGCCCCGAACGGCTCCATCTACGTGTTCGACGGCCTTCTCGATGCGATGGACGACGACGAGGTGGCGATCATCCTCGGGCACGAGCTCGTCCATGCCACACACGAGCACTCCCGCAAGCAGTTCAAGAAGCAGATCTGGATCCAGCTCGCCGCTCTGGGGGCAATGGGTCTCGCCGACGGGATCGACAGCGACGCGAAGCGGCTCGCGGTCCAGGCGGTGACCATGATCGGGGCCAGCGCCTGGAGCAGCGGCTACGGCCGCAAGCACGAGGATCAGGCCGACCGCGTGGGCCTGCGCTACGCCTACGAGGGCGGCTTCGACGTGAGCAAGGGGCCCGGGCTCTGGGGCCGCTTCGCGCAGAAGTACGGCGACTCAAACAAGGCCGTGAACTTTTTCTTCGGGAGCCACTCGGTGGCCCGGGAACGCCAGCGCAACCTGGAGCGCGAGCTCCAGCTGAACTACCGGCACTGAGCCTCCGGGGAGCGACCCCGATCCGCATCCTCCACATCGCCGGCCGCCTCAGCGACCGGGGCGGAGCGGATGTCTGCCTGCGCGGGATCCTGGACCTCCAGCGCTCCGCGGAGCTGAGGCTCCTCGTGGGAAGGGCCGATCCGGGGCTCGCGGTTCCGTGCCCGGTGGACGTGCTTCCGGGCCTGGAGTCCCGGACCGCGGTTCCGGTCGACCTGGACGCTGCTTGCGCGGCCGTGGGGCCCGACATCGTCCACATCCACAACGTGGTCAACCCGTGGGTGCTGGAGTGGGGTGCCGCCCGGGGCGCCGTGCTGACCGTCCAGGATCACCGTCCATTCTGTCCCGGCCGTGGCAAGTGGACGGCTTCGGGAGGGGTCTGCCGCGAGGCCATGAGCCCGCTGCTGTGCGAGAGCTGCTTCGACGACCCCGGCTACTACCGGGAGGTCTACGCTCTCACCGAGGCGCGGCTCGCCGCGGTGCGGCGCATGCGCGTGAGCGTCCTCTCCCGCTACATGCGCGAGGAGCTGGTCGCCGCCGGCGTCCCTCCGTCGGCGGTCCGCGTGGTGCCTCCGTTCGTTCACGGCCTCGGGGACGGCGCGGCGAGCCTCGAGCCGTGCGCGCTGTTCGTCGGCAGGCTGGTGGCGGCCAAGGGCGCTCGCGACGCCGTGGCCGCCTGGCGCCTCGCCGGGCTGGATCTTCCCCTCGTGTTCGCGGGAACCGGCCCGCTGCGCAGCGAGCTGGAGGCCGAGCCCGGCGTGCGCTGCCTCGGCTGGCTGTCCCGGGTCGAGCTCGGTGCCGTGTACCGTAGTGCCCGGGTCGTGGTCTTCCCCTCGCGCTGGCAGGAGCCCTTCGGCCTCGCCGGTCTCGAGGCGCTCACCCTCGGCGTCCCCGTGGCGGCCTGGGAGAGCGGCGGCGTGGCGGAGTGGCACCCGGGTCCCGGGCTCGTCGCCTGGGGTGATCGCGCCGCGCTCGCTGAAGCGCTGAGACGGCTCGCCGGCCGGCCGGCCGCCATGCCCCGGAGCTTCGGGCGGGACGAGACCCGGGCGGCTCTCGGCGCTCTCTACGCGTGTGAACCCGGCGCTCGACACCGTCGCGGTGGTAGGGTGGGCTGAGCGAGCCCTTCCATGTCGTCCCCCATCTCCGTGAGGCCTACGACTCCTCGCCTGCGCCGCTGACCGAGAAGATCCTGTGCCGTCCGCGTCTCCTCGAGCGGATCCGGGCCGCGATCCCCGACCGGTCCCAGGCCTACCTCACCGTATTCAACTCCACTCCGCTCGAGCGGCGTCTCGCCGTTGCGCTGGCGATCCCGCTGAACGCCGTCG
>Ga0299906_10002496_pt1 | contig 15238 bp, 11 predicted proteins | sample RVTome_14_FD_200259 | JGI IMG/M metagenome (GOLD analysis project Ga0299906, IMG submission 200259) | Soil microbial communities from uranium-contaminated site in the Upper Colorado River Basin, Wyoming, United States - RVT145D125 (version 2) ... | reverse complement strand
CGACTGAAGAGCCAGGCCCTGAGCTCGGGGCGACCCTCGTCCTGCGTGTGGCGTTTCGGGGCTGCGACCCCCACAGGGCCGAACCTCTACGCCAAGGCCCGGTACTACGACTCCGAGTTTGGAAGATTCACGACGCAGGACTCGTTCCTGGGGAGGATCGACGAGCCGCCCTCGCTCCATCGGTTTGCATACGCGAACCAGAACCCCTTGCGATATGTGGACCCCACGGGGCATGAGGTCAAGGCGGTCGGCGTAGACACGACGCGGATCACCTGGGACGAGTACGGGAATCCGCGCATCGGGGCGGTCGTGGCCGTCGAGACCGAGACGGTCGAGGTCACGGCGTACCCCGACCGCGCGAGCGCCGTGGCGGCCGAGCTGGACGTCAACCTCGCGCAGCCGATGAACAGGCTGGCGACGCGCGGCATGGGCGGCGTCCGGGTGGTGGGCGGCGGCGTGCAGGTCGTCGTCGGTGCCGCTGGTCTGGCGGCGCCCGAGCCCATGGTGACGAAGGTCGCCGGTGGCGTCGCGATCGCTCACGGCGTCGATGACATCCAGGCAGGCCTGCGGCAGTTGACGACCGGTGTGGTCGTCGAGACGCTCACCGGGACGGCCATTCGTAAGGGCGCAGAGAAGGCGGGAGCGAGCCCGGAGACGGCCGCGCTGATCAGCGCGGGCGGCGAGTTTGTGATCGCCGCTGGGTCAACCGGCCTTGCGGCGCGCGGTATTCCATCGCCGCAGCGCACGACGCTCGGCCGCATCACTCCCGAGGCGCAAGCTGCCCCAAGGAGTGGAGTCGAGATCACGCTCAAGCGGCCTGCGGGGGTTACCGATGCCCAATGGCAGAAGAAGCTCGATGCTCTGAACGCGGGCGCCGTTGAAGGGCGGGCACAGGTCGTACATCGGCCGGTGAGAACCGGTGCGGCGCAGCGGCAAGCACGCGCCGAGGGAAGAATCTCACCGGGTGATGATGCAGACCATGCGTTGGACCTCCAGTTCGGTGGGCAGGATACTCCTGCAGAGATCATCTCGACGAACTCCACCGTCAATCGAAGTGTTGGCGCCCAGGGGAGACAGCGGTTGCGTCATCCTGACGGCACCCCTATCAGCCGCTTTAGAGATGAGCAGTAGCGGTGCGTCAGGTACTTCAGGCACACTGCGACCGCGTGGAAGAACCTCGTAGTGGCATGGGGCCTGTGCTCGTCGCGGGGTATCGTTTGCCGGCCGTTCACCTCGAGTTGCTACGTGTCGCGAACGGGTTCGTATCGAAGCGCGCTGCATTCAGGCTGTTCGGCATCGAGCCCACCTTGCCGGCTTTGGATCTGCTCGAGTGGAACCGCTCTCCCTGGGTCGCCGAGTATGGAGCACTTGCGGCGGGGCTCGTATTCATCGCCGAGGATATCTTCGGCGACCAGTACGGATGGCGGTTCTCTGATACGGCCGATCAGAACCCTGTACTCGTCAAGTTCTGGTGTGAAGGGGGCGAGACGGAAGTTATCGAAGCCGGGTCACTGTCCGCATGGCTCACCAGCTCCATGCTCGGTGACAAGCCAACGGGGCTAGACCGGCCTCTCGTATCGGCTGCATTCGCACAGGGCCTCAGGCCGTCAGTAACCGAGCATCTATCCTTTGTCTTGCCGCTCATCACAGGTGGGGCTGCCGAAGTGAGTAACCTTGAAGTGGCGGATAGAGCCTTTCACCTACATCTGCTGGGGCAGCTGTCTCTGAAGAATCAGAGGCTGCCTGAAGGAACGAGGATCAATCGCTTCTGGTCGGAAAGCTAGCACCGACGCCAATCCCTCCATGCCGCGGGTGGTGAGAGAACCGTGCTGCATCTGGAGAGCGCTTCGGGGTGGCCGCTACGAGACTGCTTGCAGGACGAGGGCAACGAGTGGATTCAGCGCTTGCGGCATCGAGTGGAACAAGGCGGACATGCCTGAGTTTGTGCCCGAAGGCGGATGCGCCCGCGTCACCCGGCTTGGCGGTCGGTCCGACGCGGTGCAAGCCGGCCGCCGCGGCCGCAGCTGTTCCTCTTGTGGCCGCCGGCGGCCTGGCTGTCGGCTTGTGGCTGACTGGCTGAATGAACCCGCGTCCGATAGTGCTGTGGTTATGCAAAGTTCCTCGTCCGTCACGCCGCGTGCTCGGATCGGCTTGATGTGACGCACGCGTCGCGCCGGCCGAGGAACTTCAGGCTCGCCGGCCTGGCTTCCGCGGCGCCTCCGCGCCGCTCCAGCCAGCCCGCCTCATACATAACCAAGGACACTATCCGACGCGGTCGATCGGCAGGCGGGCTGATCGGCTTCTGGCTGTCGAGCCGCCGGCGGCCCCTGGCGGCCGCGCCGTGGTTCAGGCGTCACGCGTCGTGCTGACCGCCTCGAGCTGGCGCACGCCGCGCGCCGCCGGCTCACCGCGCCTTGTCCTGGACCGGCGTGGGCTGCGGCCTGCCCGCGCCCTTCGGGGCGCGCGCCGCCCGGCCGCGCGCGGGTCGGCTTGCCAGCTCACGCCCGAGGGCGACAACTCGAGGCCCCAGGGCGACGACTCACGGCCGGGGGCGACAGCTCATCCGAGCCCCGGCCGGTGCGATGCGGCAGGGCGCGGCCCGCAGGCCGCGACCTGGCCAGGCCGGGCCGGTCCAGGGGAGGCGCGGCGAGAGCCAAGCGCCGTGACGGCGGCGACGGTCGCGGCGAGGCCGCCGGCGCGGGGCTTGCGTGTGCGGCGCGGCAAGCCGCCGGCGGCCAACCGACCAGCAGCCGATCGAAGCCGATCCGCCGGTCGAGCGCGGCGGATAACGTCCGGCTTCCGTATGAAGTGCACGGGCTGGAGCGGCGCGGAGGCGCCGCGGAGGCGCGTGCGCTGAGCCTGACGTAGGCCCAGTGGCGCGGCCGCTGCCTCAACCCTTAAATGCCGAGCAGCGGGCGTGCCGCTGGGCCTATGTTACGGAAGCCAGCGTTATCGGCTGCGCGTTCATTCAGCCAGTCAGTCGCCAGCCGAACGACCATGCCGCCGGCGGCACAGGAGGAACAGGTGCGGCCGTGGCGGCCGGCTTGCTGACGATCGAGGCGAGCTGCAAGGCGGATGACACGGGCGCATCCGCTGCCAACAGTCAGGCCGGAGCGCTACGTCTCTGCGGCGCGGCGGGCGTCGAGTCGCCTGCGGATCCGTTCTGCGCTTCGCTCGCTGACTTGATGTTCCCAGATCCGGATGACCGTCCAGCCGGCGGCTCGCAGCCGGCGGTTCGTGTCTCGGTCACGCTCGACGTTCCGCTGGATCTTGCGGCGCCACCACGCCGAATTGTTCCGCGGCCAGGTGACGTGGTCAGGGCATCCATGCCAGAAGCATCCGTCGACGAAGACGGCGACTTTCAGCCGTCGAAACACCATGTCGGCCTTCCGATTCAGGCTGGCGATCGGCGCGCAATCCGGCGCGAAACGGAGTCCTCGCTGTCGAAGCATCTTCTGTAGGCAGAGCTCAGGCTGACTGTGCGTCCTGGGGACGGCTTGCATCCGTCGCCTCGTTGCTTCCGACTCAGGCTTCGGGTGCGTCGTCCGACGCGGCGGCGTCCTCTTCAGGCTTCGACTCATCGTCCAGGAAGGCCGTCAATCGATCGGCGAGGGCAGAGTTCTTCTCGACGTGGGCGGCGTAGTAGAGCATCGACCTCACGGCCGTGCGCTGCTTCAGGGGATCCCAGAGCGCGACGATTCCGAGGAGGTCATCGACGTCGAGCGGCCGCACGCCGAGCAGTTCGATCTGCTCTCGAGCCTCGGCTTCGAATCCAAGTGCGAGCACCATGCCGATGGCACCTCTCTGGCGCGCCGCGTTCGCGAAGGCGTGAACGTCGCTGACGTTCTTGGGTTCGAAACGGAACTGCTTGACCTCGGCGGTGATCGCCAGGCGCTTGCCGTCCCATCCGTCCACGTCACCGACTCTCTGCAGCCTCCTCGAGCCGGTCCTGACCTTGTCGATTTCGATCTGGAGGTGGGGATTGTCGGCCCGGAGGAAGCCGAAGGCGAGTCCTTGGAATGCCGCTCCGGTCTTCTCCCCTTCGTGGACCGAGAGGTCGAAGGCCTCGAGCACGCGCTTGAAGAGGGGCGGCTCGACCTCGACGCTCGAGGGGTCGAATGCCTGGCTTGGAAGCCGTTCCAGGACGAAGGCGATGGTCAGCTCGCGGAGCTCGGCCAATCCGTCGGCATCGAAGCCGATCAGGGCGTCGAGCCAGTCGAGGTAGTCCTGCCAGCACTGTGTCGCGTGCGGGGCGCAGCTGGGGTAGTCGAAGCGCTTGTGCTCGGACCTGAAGATGCGTTCTGCCTCGTTGTAGAAGGGTCTGAGGCTGATCGTCTGGCCGGGTGTCTCCTGGAGGACGAGAGTATTGGCCCTGCCGCCGCCTCGGACCTTCTCGACTCGAGGGTAGCGTTTGAGAAGCGCCTTGAAGGAGGAAAGGTCCTGATCTGGCACCTTCAGGTGGGAGAGTAGGTCGACGAATGCGACCAGCAGCCCAGGCGCGAACCTCCTCCTCGAGAACTCGGGTGCGAGGCGTTCTTCGACGAACTCCTTTGGGGTCATGTAGGCTTCGACGTCAGGAACTTGACGTCAGCGACCTTGGGGTCTATCGTACGCAACGACTTAGCATGCTTGGCAAAGAGGCCCGTCCTCGGCACCTTGGCGACGACGAAGCCTTTCGCAGGTGGCTGCGAAGAAACACCGAACTCGGGGCGCGAGCGATCGGGGACACTGTCTCCCGAACGAAGCGGGCTTCATCCTTCGTTTCACTCGAAGGTCCTCCGGTCGAGAACGAAGTCGACTTCCTGTTGCGCAGCAGCCCCGAATACTTGAAGTGCAGCAGTTCCGTCCGTTCTCAGCTCAAGAAAGCGGTCCTACTCTATCGCAGGTATCGCGCGAGGAGACGGCGTTGAGCACGGCTAGCCCTACCTTCGTCGAGTTTTTCTCTGGGGCCGGTGGGCTCTCTTTGGGGCTCAAGCAGGCCGGATGGGTGCCGTTGCTGGCCCTCGACAACTGGGCCGACGCAGTGAGCACCTACGGCGCGAACTTCTCCGGTTCGAGTGTGGTCCAGTCTGACCTGTCCGAACTGAACGACAGGAAGCTCCGGTCGCTGGTCGAGGACAGGCCGGACTGGGTGGTCGGGGGGCCTCCTTGCCAGGGTTTCTCGACTGTCGGAAGGCGCGAGCGAACCGACCCGCGAAACGCCTTGGTCCAGGAGTTCGCTCGCGCAGTGCGTCTCCTGGAACCCGCGGGATTCCTGATGGAGAACGTCCTGGGTCTCCGGGACATGCAGTTCGTCGAGGACATCTGCGAGCTGTTTCGCGAGCTCCGGTACACCGTGACGGCGCACGTCTTGACGGCAGCGGAGTACGGGGTGCCGCAGCTCCGACGCCGAATAGTCTTCGTCGGTGATCGGACCGGCCGGGCGTTCTTGAAGCCCCGGCCGTCCACCGCGGGCAAGCACGTCACCGTCTGGGAGGCGATTGGCGACTTGCCTGAGCTCGAGCCGGGGCAGAAGGCCGAGCGATACGATCGCGTGGCCTCCAGCAGCTACCAGAAGCGGATGCGTGAAGGTTCTTCGACCCTTCAGGGGCACGAAGCAAGCCGACACCCTGCCTACCTGGTGCGGGCGATCTCGTTCATACCCGACGGTGGCAATCGCCAGTCGATCCCCGCCCGTTATCAGCCCAAGAGCGGGTACCACAACTCTTACTCCCGGCTGCACAGCGCCTCTCCTGCCGTCGCCGTCACACAGAACATGGGCAAGCCGTCGGCGACGCGGTGCATCCATCCCTTCCAGGACCGCGGTCTCACGGCCCGTGAGGGCGCGCGACTCCAGGGCTTCCCCGATCGCTTCCATTTCCTTGGCGCGATGATGTCGCAGCGGCTGCAGATCGCGAACGCCGTGCCACCACCGCTGGCGAAGGCACTAGGAGAGGCGCTTCGCCGAGCCGAGCAGTGGTCGACGGTCCCTTCGGAGTGGCGTCAAATGAGCCTCGTGAACGAAGGGGAGCTACCCCAATTCGCCTGCGCCGTATGGCAAGACGGGGTTTCCCAAATGGCCGAGGGGTACGGCATTCGCAGCGCCTCATAGAGCGGTCGTCCGAGGCGGCCGCGCGTCAGCGGCCGTGAGCGTCTAAGAATCCGTCGAGGATCTTGACCACCGCGTCTTGCTGCTCGGGCGCGAGCTGCTCGATGGGGCGGACGCGACGCATCAGTTTCTCGTTTCGTGGCGCCGCCTGACGGCCATTGCTCTGCCGAGGCCCAGGAGCTTGTCGGGAGACACGCGTAGTCCCCTGGCCAACTTCACGACCTGCTGAGCGAGACGCCGCGGATCCCCAGCTCGATGTGCGACAGCGCGCCAGGTCGTGCTCGACGCCGGCACACGGTGCGGCGAGCTGGCCGCAGGGCCTCTCGCCTACTGGCCTTGTCCGCCGCGGGTGCTCGGGCGTAGGAGCGAAGCGAGAGCTTCCCGTCGTGCGTGGACGGCCAGCTCGAACGCCTTCTCCGCGCCGTACTTCCTGACCGAGAACGAACGCTTTCGGGGATGCCCGGTGGCGTCGGCCCAGGTAGCGCAGTAGTAGCGGACGCGAGTGCCCTTGCGGGTGCGCCCGACGGCGAGGTGCACCCCGATCACGCCGGTCGTATTGAGGACGTAGGTGTGCTTGAACTTCCTGGGCGGCGGGAGCCGCGAGACGGTCCTGTCGCGCCAGGCGACGGCGTGGCCGAGAGCGGCCTTGCGGTCTCCCTTGTCACGGAAGTAGCGCGCATAGCGTGTGCCCGCTCGCTTGAGGCAGACGAACCAACCGTGGAAGTCGTGGTGGTCGATTCGCCGGACGTTACGCGGGAGCTTCAGCGTCTTCCGTTCGACCGATCGTGGGTGTCGAGGAAGGCGTCGATCATCTTGACGACGGCTTCCTGGTGCTTGGCCGGGAGCTTCTCGATGCGGCGGACCCTACGCAGGAGCTTTTCGTTACGTGGCTCGACTGGCCCCTCCGACCGTGACGGGGCGAGAATCTTGTCAGCCGGGACCCTGAGGGCGCGCGATAGCCTGAGGATCTGCTTGACGCCGACGCCGCGGATGCCGCGCTCGATCTGAGACAGGCTGGTCTGGTGCGTGCCCAGGGCCTGGGCCAGCTCGACCTGGGTCATACCGCTCTCCTTCCTGAGCGTCCGAACCCGCTGGCCGATCTGCTTCCTGGACAGGAGCACTTGTTTCCGGCGCCGAGGCAAATCTCCCCCCCTGAGCCTGCTGAGTATCGACCCGGTTTCTGGAGGGGTGCTCAGAATGTCCTTGCGAGAATGAGCAGAAATGCTCTATTGTGCCTCTACTTGCTCGGATCGAAAAGAACCCCCTGATTCCCCTTGACAGGGTTTCCGGGCCTCGGCGGTTCGGTCCTGAGCGCGGAGAGGAGGAACCCGTGCTGGAGACCGACGATCTCTTCCTCGGCGCCTACGGTCTGGTACGTGGAGGAGAGCTTCAGTCCGTCGAGGTGCGCGGGACGAACGGGCGCCGCGTGGCCTTCTTCCGGATCACGGGCCCGGCCGCGGCGGACGCCGAGCGGGAGTACCACCGCGGCGCCACGACGGTGGACCTGCGCCTGCTGAAATCGGAGGTGCGACGGCTGAAGGACGCGGCATTCACGGCGATCCGTGAGGAACAGAGGAGGGGAGATGCAGGTCACGAAGGAAGGGATCGAAGCGGTCAAGGCCGCGAACCCGCTGCAGGACGTCGCTGCTGAGCGGGGCTTCGAGTTTCGAAAGAAGGGCCAGGTCCTCGTCGCCCGCTGTCCCTTCCACAGCCCGGACAAGACGCCGTCTTTCACCGTCACACCGTCGAAGGGTCTCTTCCATTGCTTCGGCTGCGGCGTCGCCGGGGACGTGATCGGCTTCGTCACGCGGCACGACGGAGTGAGCTTCCGAAGCGCTCTCGAGACGCTGGCTCGCCGCGCCAGTCTCGACCTCACCCCGCTGATGGAGCCGGCACCACCGCGACAGGTCCGGGCCGCGGCCGCGGCCCGGACGCCGCCCGCCGACGGCCCCGAACCTGCCGAGAAGCCCGAGCCCTCCGACCCCTCCGCTCCTCGCCCTTCCCCCGAGCTGCTCTCGAAGGTAGTCGAGCACTACCATCGGACCTTCTGCGAGCGTGAGGATGCCCAGGCATACCTGATCGAGCGCGGCATCACCGACACCGACCTCCTCCAGGCGCTCAAGGTCGGCTACGCCGACGGATCGCTCCTGAAGCTCGCCCCTCGGGGAAGCGGCGAGCGCCGGCAGCTCCAGCAGCTCGGCGTCGTCACGGCCGGCGGCCGCGAGCTCCTGGGCGGCTGTCTCGTCGTCCCCATCCCCGACCCTCTCACGGGCGCGTGGGTGAACCTCTACGGCCGGGGCGTGCGGACTCCGCGGCACTGCTACCTCCCCGGCCCTTTCCGTGGCGTCCTGAACTTCCAGGCCGCCCGCTCGTCCTCGGAAGTGATCCTCACCGAGTCCGTCCTCGACGCCCTCTCCTTCCTCCAGGCCGGTCTCTACACGGCGATCCCGCTCTGGGGCACGAACGGCTTCACGGACGACCACCTGGACCTTCTGAAGCGGGAGCGTGTGGAGCGTGTCGTCCTCGCCTTGGACAACGACCCTCCGGGGCGGAAGGCAACGGACGCATTGAAGGGGAAGCTGAGCGAAGCGGGTCTCGTCGTCCGTACTGCGTCGCTGCCCGAAGGGGTGAAGGACCCGAACGACCTCCTGGTGTCGAGGAACGGCGATGCCGCCGAGGTCTTCCACCGCCTCGTCGACACCGCCGATCCCCGTCCCGCCCCCGCTCCGAAGCCGCCCACCCGCGAAGCGGCTGACGCCGCCTCTTCTCCCTTAAGTGACAAACCCTCCGCGCCCTCTCCCGCAGCCGATGAGCTGGTGCTCAGCCGCGACGGGGTGAGCTACACCGTCCGCGTCCACGGCACCCTCGCCGGCCGTCTCCGCGCCACCGTGAAAGCCGCCCGTGACGACGCGCTCCACGTGGACAGCCTGGACCTCTACGCTTCGAGGAGCCGGACCGAGTTCGCCCGGCGCGCGTCGAAGGCGCTCGGCTGCGAGGCCGGGCCGGTCGAGGCGGCGCTGCTCGCCCTCGTCGTCCAGGCCGAGGCCGCGGCCGAGGAAGCCGAAGCCGATCCCGACAGTACCGACGTCCCCGAGATGAGCGACGCCGAACGCGCCGAGGCACTCGCTCTCCTGAAGCGAGAGGACCTCCTCGACCAGGTCGGCCGCGACGTCGACGCTCTGGGCTACGTCGGCGAGGACACCAATGGACGCCTCCTCTACCTCGTCTCCGTCTCGCGCAAGCTCGAGGACCCGCTCTCGGCGATCGTGCTGTCCCAGAGCGGAGCGGGGAAGAGCGGTCTCACCGAGGTGATCGAGAAGCTCTGCCCTCCCGAGGACGTCGTGCTGCTGACCCGGCTCACGCCTCAGAGCCTCTACTACGTCGAGCCCGGGTTTCTCGACCGCAAGCTCGTGATCGTCGAGGAGCGCTACGGATCGGTCGAAGCGGACTACTCGATCCGGGTGCTGCAGAGCCGGAAGAAGCTCATCGCCGCCGCTCCCGTGAAGGACCCTCAGACGGGGAACCTGAAGACCCGGATCTTCACCGTCGAAGCCCGTGCTGCCTTCATCGAAGCCACCACCGCCTCCGGCGTCAACCACGAAAACGCCACCCGCTGCTTCGAGCTTCAGATGGACGAGTCTCAGGACCAGACCCGGCGCATTCACGAGCGCCAGCGCCGGATGCGGACCGAAGCCGGCCTGCGCCTGCGCCAGGAAGCCGATGCCGTCGTGAGACGGCACTGGAACGCGCAGCGCCTCCTCGAGCCCCTGCCGGTGGTGATCCCCTTCGCCGACGAGCTGCACTTCCCGACGGCGTGGATGCGGACGCGGCGCGACCACGCCCGCTTCCTGAACCTGATCGAGGTGTCGGCCTTCCTGCACCAGTACCAGCGGGAGCGCCGTGGCGGCGCCGTCGCCGCTACCGTCTCCGACTACGCCGTCGCGTACCGTCTCGCGAGCGAGGTCTTGGCCGAGACCCTCTCGGACGTGCGGAAGCCGCTACGGGACGCCTACAGGCGCATCGAGGGGCTGTGCCGGGAGCGGGGCGGGAGCGTCTCACGGCGCGAGATCCGCGAAGCCCTCCACGTCCCCGACTCCACCGTCAGGCGCTGGCTCTCCGAGCTCGTCGACTTCGAGTACCTCGCACTCGTGGGAGAAGGGCAGAACGGCCAGGGCCGGGCGGCGCGGTATCGGCTCCAGGAGCGGGAACCGCAACCGAGCGAGGTCCTGGGCCTCCTGACCCCGGACGAGCTTTCTGAACGGCTCGGAGCGCCCTGTACGCCCCGAGGAGCGGGACCAGGCGCAGCCCGGGGGCCGTCCCGAGGTGCAGGCCGGTGACTTCGCCACTTCGCCACACCCGCCAAAACGCCCGTGGCGGGTCTATCTCACTTAAGAGAAAGCCACTTGGACGAACTTCGCCACTTCGCCACCGAAGCCATGGAGGCAGTGTGTCAGCGGGGGCAGGGGCCGCGTCCGGGCCCTCGCAGCACCTCGTACGCCGGAGCGAAAGGCTGCTGGGGCTCTTCGAAGACCACCTCTTCGCGAGCTACGCCGAGAAGACGGCGCGTGACGTACGGCGCGGGGCGGGACTCTTTCTCGCCTGGCTCGAGGAGCGCGGAATCGCCGTCGTCGAAGCGCGTGGTGCGGACGTCGAGGCGTACCAGTCTCACGTGTGCACGCTGCGCCAGAAGGACGAGACGCCGTACTCGATCGGGGAGCAGACGCACCGGATCGCAGCGGTGAAGAAGCTCTTCCGCTTCCTGTACCAGCGCGGCTACGTGCTGTCGGACCCTTCGGGCGCCGTACGCTATCCGCGCCCGGAGAAGCGTCTCCCGCAGGGTGTCCTGACGCGCAACGAGGCGCGGCGCCTGGTCGAAGCCGTGACGAAGAAGACACCCCTGGGCCTGCGCGACCGGGCCATCCTCGAGGTCTTCTACGGGAGCGGGATCCGCGAGAGCGAGCTCGCAGGGCTGCGCTGCGACGACGTCGACGTGGAGGAGCGGATCCTGCGCGTGGTGCAGGGGAAGGGGTCGAAGGACCGGAACGTCCCGCTGACCCGCGCCGCGGCGCAGGCGATCGAAGCGTACCTGGTCGAAGGGCGCACCCGGATCCGGGGTGCGACGAAGTCGCGGCGGCTCTTCCTGGCGCTGCGCGGCGGGCGGATGTACCCGTCCCTGCTCAACGACGTCGTCCAGGACGCGGCCCGTGCAGCGGGGGTCGAGAAGCACGTCACCTGCCACACGCTGCGCCATACGATGGCGACGCACCTGCTGAAGGGCGGCGCCGACATCCGGCACATCCAGGTCCTGCTCGGCCACGCCTGCCTGTCCTCGACCGAGCGCTACACCCACATCGAGATCTCGGACCTGAGCCAGGTCCTGCGGCGAGCGCACCCGCGTGGCCGCTAGCACCAGTCCGGGCGGCCGCCGGCGCCGGCACGGGCGCGGGATCGACCCGCGCGCGTTCGAGTCCGTCCTCGACGCTTTCATCGCCGAGCTCGAAGCCCGCTGGTACTCGAAGACCATGGTCGCCCATGCCCGCACGGTGCTCGGGCGCTTCTTCTCCCACTTGAAGGAGAAGCGCATCCGCGACGTGCGCGCGGTGAACGAGGCCGTCGTCACCGCCTACGCGCGGGCGCTCGCCGAGGCGAAGAGTGCGAAGGGCAAGCGCTACTCCGTCTCGACGAGGCGAACCCACCTGTACTTGCTGCAGCGGCTGTTTCGCTTCCTCGAGCGGCACGGACTCGTGCTTCGGGATCCGACGCTCGACCTTGTATTGCCGTCGTGGAAGAAGCTCCCCCGAGCGGCGCTGAACCAGGCCCAGTCCCGGCGCCTGATGGCGGCCCCCGATCCGTCGACACCGCGAGGGAAGCGGGACCAGGCCGTCCTCGAGCTGCTCTACGGTGCGGCGATCCGGGTGGGGGAGTGCGAGCGGCTCGACGCCGGGGACGTCGACCTCACACGGGGGCTGGTCCTGATCCGAACCGGGAAGGGCCGCAAGGACCGCGTCGTCCCGGTCGTGGGGCGCGCCGCAGCGGCGCTGGACCTCTACCTCCGCGAGTCGCGCCCTTCGATGCTGAAGGACCCTCACGAACGGGCGCTCTTCATCTCGAAGCGCGGGATGCGATTCCGCGTGGCGAGCATCCAGGCGCTGGTGCGCGAGAACGCAAAGGCCGCGGGGCTGGACGTCCGCGTCACGCCTCACACGCTGCGCCATGGCTGCGCGACCCACCTGCTCCAGGGCGGCGCCAGCGTACGCCACGTGCAGAAGCTCCTCGGACACGCCAGCGTCCAGACGACGGCGATCTACACCCACGTCGTACCGACCGACCTGGCCAAGGCGGTCGACAAGGCGCATCCCCGGGAGAAGACCCTGCGGAACCGGGCCCGGCGCTCGGCGCACGGGCAGCGCGGCTCTCGCCGCGGCTGACGTCCCCACGGCTCTACCGAGCCCTTCCTTCCCGTAGAATCGCCGCACCCGCTGAGCCGGGTGGATCCTTGAAAACCGACTGAAGAGCCAGGCCCTGAGCTCGGGGCGACCCTCGTCCTGCGTGTGGCGTTTCGGGGCTGCGACCCCCACAGGGCCGAACCTCTACGCCAAGGCCCGGTACTACGACTCAGAGTTCGGAAGGTTCACGAGCCAGGACAGCTACCTGGGAGAGACCGACTCGCCGCCAAGCCTTCACCGGTACTTGTACGCCTATGCGCGGCCTACGTTCTTCGTCGACCCAACAGGGCATATGGGTGAGCCCGTTCAGCAGCCGCAGGGTGATCCGAGCCAGACGACGGTCGACGCTCAAACGCTGCGGGAGTGGGAAGAGTATGCAGAGGAGCAACGTCGAGCACGTGGTGAAGAAGCCCCTGCAACGGGCCACGCGCCAGAGCCTCAGATCGTCGAGGAGGAAACACCTGGGATCGGCGAGCGGCTCTGGAATTGGCTGACAGGGGACTCCGTCGAGCAAGGCAAGGAGGTCGGCGAGGACGTCGAGCGCCGCGCCGCTGAAGGTCTCAACGTCGACAGGCCCCTGAGTGAGCACCAGAGACAGAACGCCGTGGCGATGGAGCAGTTGCGGCAGGAGCGGCGATTCGGAGCTGGGCCGATTGAGGGTGACGCTCAGAATCTGACGCAAGGTGACCGCGGAGGCGTTCGAAAGGGAGCTGCTACAGGCCTCGGGGCGGGCGCGGCAGCGCTTGCAAGCGCCGCGTTCGAACTGGGGAAGGCCAAGGTCGTTCAGGCGGGGGCGAAGGTTGCCGCGGCTGGGGCTAGGCTCAAGAACCTGTTCAGGCGGTCGCCAGCTCCAGCCGCGAGCAGGGGAACCACTGTTGGAAAGTGGACGGGCAAGGATGTCGGTGGTCGAACTGCCTACCAGCGCAACGATATACTCGATCCAGAGAAGCGGTCATCGTGGCAGGATCCAACTACAGGTCAGTGGAAGCGCGGCTCGAACGTTGAGCGGATGGGTGATGGCCTGGCACCGGTCGGACACGACGGGAAGCCGGTGAACCTCCATCACGTCCTCCAAGCTGAGCCTGGGCCAGTAGCCGAAGTGCCCGCATCACTGCACAGGAAGCTGCCGCATAAGCTGCGCGGAGCCGGTGAGAGCTTCCGAAACGATCCGGCACTGAAGCAGCAGTTTGAGGACTTCCGTAGCGAGTACTGGAAGCAGCGAAGCAAGGACTTCATCTCGGGAACTGAGCCTTGAAACACGAGCGTCTCTACGAGGAGGTCGAGAAGCAGATTCGGGCTCACCCCGACGACGTGAAGTTCGCTGGTGGTGTTGGCGAGGAGTGGATTCGAAAGGCCGAAGGGGCGCTGGGGCTACGCTTCCCACCATCCTTCCGTCGCTACCTGGCGCAGTATGGCGGCGGCAGCATCGGGGGCGAAGTCGTCAATGGGCTGTTGGGCATCCCATTCGAAGACGCATGTGGGCCGGACATCGTCTACAACACCGAGCTCGACCGTAAGCAGTCGGGGCTTGATCCGAATCTGGTGGTGCTGGTGGACAACGACGGCGATGAAGCCTTCTACCTCGACCTGAGCCGAGTGGACCAGGACGGCGAGAGTCCCGTCGTTCGTGCGGTCATCGAGGAGCCCGCCGCTCGACAGCCATACGCCGACAGCTTCGCGGCCTTTCTTCTCAAGCGAATCGAGTTCTTCCTGAGTGGGAGGCGTGCAGGGAAGGCTCCATGACGAGGAGGAGCCAACCCCCCGTGGACGGGCGTTCGCCTTCGTCGCGGGATCGCCTGGCGTGATTGAAGTCGCGCTTCTGGATCGGAGGTGAAGCATGGGAGCAGCCAGCAAGAACGAGGACGAGCGAGAGCGTCGGGACGAGAAACTCGCGGAGGGAGAGGACGAGCGCCAGCAGTCGTCTGGCGACGGCTCGGAGTCAGGTGGCTCTTCGGGCGGCAGCGGCAGCGCCAGCAAGTAGCGCTCACCAGCGCGGGGAACCGCTTCGCTGCCGGTCTTGAGTGACGGATGCGCCCGCGTCACCCGGCTTGCTGGCCGGCTCGACAGGGTGCAAGCCGGGGTCGCGGCCACAGCTGTTCCTTCTTTGGCCGCCGGCGGCCTGGCTGTTCGGTGCTCGCTGGGTGGTCGTATGAATCCGCGTCCGATAGTGCTGTGGTTATGGTCGGTAGCCGCGCCGTCACGGCCGCTGCTGACTGGCGAGGTGTGATGCAGCGTCCGCGCCGCCGCGTCTACCGCAGGCTCAACGCCGACGACCCCGCGGCGCTTCCGCGCCGCTCCGCCGTCGCCGTCTCATCCATAACAGCGACACTATCCGACGCGGTCGGTCGGTCGATTGGCTGACTGGCTTCTGGCTGTCGAGCCGCCGCCGGCCCCTGACGGCCGCGCCCTGGCTGAGGCGTCACGCTCCGTGCGGGCCGTCTCGAGCTGGCGCACGGATCGCGCCGCCGAGTCACCGCGCCCTGTCCTGGACCGGCGGACGGCCCGCGCCCTTCGGGACGCGCGCCGTCCGGCTCGCCAGTCGGCGCGGAGACGATAGGAGAGCTCGTGAGTGGAAGCTTCCCTGCCGTTCTGAAGGAGATCATCGATCGGCTGCGTGCCGACGACTGAGAGCGATGCTCTACCCAGGATGACTCGGACTTCTACTACGTCCTCGGTGTGCGTGTCCGTGATGCCGAGGTAAGGG
>Ga0299906_10002495_pt1 | contig 15243 bp, 13 predicted proteins | sample RVTome_14_FD_200259 | JGI IMG/M metagenome (GOLD analysis project Ga0299906, IMG submission 200259) | Soil microbial communities from uranium-contaminated site in the Upper Colorado River Basin, Wyoming, United States - RVT145D125 (version 2) ... | reverse complement strand
GGTGGTCAACGACGTATGCGTTGAGTTGGCGCAAGCAATCGTGCGCGATGGCGAAGGCGCGACCAAGTTCATTACCGTGGAAGTCGTCGATGGCGCGTCCGAAGCGGATTGTCTCGAAGTGGCATACACTGTCGCCAACTCGCCACTGGTGAAGACGGCGCTGTTCGCATCCGATCCGAACTGGGGACGTGTTCTCGCGGCGGTGGGCCGAGCGCGGATTCAGCGACTTGAGATCGGGCGGGTGGCGCTGTGGATCAATGACGTTTGCGTCGTCCGCGACGGAAGCCTCGCCTCGGAGTATACCGAAGCCGCGGGCAAGGCCGCGATGCAACCATCGGAAATTCACCTGCGCATTGCGTTGGGGGCTGGTCGAGAGCATGCGCGCGTTTGGACTTGCGACTTCTCGCATGATTACGTCAGCATAAACGCCGACTACCGCAGTTAGCGACGCCACGGTTACCGATGTCTGACGAGTCGACGACACGACGCGCGCTCCACGTGGTCGCGGGAGTGTTAATCGATGACGATCTTATTTGCATCGCCCGTCGGCACGATGGGACACACCAAGGCGGCAAGTGGGAATTTCCGGGCGGCAAACTCGAACCGAACGAAGACCCGTTCGCGGGGCTGCGGCGCGAACTGCGCGAGGAATTGGGGATCGACGTGCAACATGCGGCGCCGTTTATGTGCGTGCGGCATGACTACGGCGATATCGCGGTAACGCTCGATGTTTGGCGTGTAACGCGGTATGAAGGCACACCGCGAGGGCGCGAGGCACAGCCGTTGCGTTGGATCCGGCTCGCCGATCTCGATTCGAATGATTTTCCGGATGCCGACCGGCCCGTTCTCCGGCGGCTGCAACTGCCGCCGCTTTACCTGCTAAGCGATGTCGGCCGCTCCGGGCAGCAGGAATTCTCCCGTCGTCTGACGCGCGCGCTGAAAGCCGGTGCACGCCTTATCCAATTGCGTGAACCGCAAATGCATCGAGCCGAGTTTGTCGCGTGTGCGCGTCAACTCGCGGCGCGATGTCATGACGTCGGCGCGCGCCTTCTCGTAAACGCCGATCCCGATCGGGTTTCCGACTGCGGCGCCGACGGGGTACATCTGAACAGTCGCCGACTGATGGATTCGTCGGAGCGTCCGCTTTCGAAAGAGTGTTGGGTCGCCGCCTCATGCCACAACAAACAAGAATTGCAGAAGGCGCAACAACTGGGTGTCGATTTCGTCGTGCTCGGGCCGGTGCTGCCGACTGCAAGCCATCCCGCTGTTTCAGCCATGGGTTGGGAGCGATTCGGCACGCTATGTGCCTCCACTACGCTTCCGATCTACGCTATCGGTGGATTGCACCCGGACCACGTTACCGCGGCCGGGCGTGCCGGGGCTCGTGGTCTCGCGATGATCCGCGGGATTTGGGATCGCGACGATATTGAAAGTGCCGTGCGCGGATTAGCGCGAATGCCGCGGTTCGCCACCGAGCGCCAGATAGGACGCGTGTAGTCGATCGACCTCGCGTTCAAGATCGGCGATCGTGCCGTTGTTGACGATGATGTCGTCGGCGCGCGCGATGCGCTGCGCGCGCGCCGCCTGGGTTGCCATGATCTTGCCAACGGCAGCGACGGAAATTTTGTCGCGCAGGCTCGTACGTTCCCGCTGCTGCTCTTCGTCGACATCGACAACCAGCACGCGATCGATCAGCTCGTTAAAGCCGGTTTCGACAAGGAGCGGGACAACGATCAAGCAATACGGCGCGGCGATTGTCGCGAGTTGCGCGCGCACCGCGGCGCGAATGCGCGGATGCAAAATCGATTCGAGTCGCCGACGCGCGGTGGGATCATCGAAAACTTGGTCACGCATGCGCGCACGGTCGAGGCGGCCGCTCGCATCCAATAGACCGTCGCCAAATTCTCGGACAATTTCCGCAAGGGCGGGTTGACCAGGCTCGACGACTTGCCGTGCGACGTTGTCTGTGTCGATCACCGCGGCGCCGCGGCGCGCAAACAGGTCCGCGACTGTCGACTTGCCGCTGCCAATGCCTCCCGTTAGCCCGACGCGTAGCATCGTCATAGCTTATCAGGCGTTCGCGGGCATTTTCAGCATGCCCGGTGTCGCAGCGGGTTGGTCGATAGCCGCTGGAATGGACGTACCGCTAAAAGGAAACGCGAACGAATTGAAGATAAGACCGCGTGATGGCGTCACCCCAGAGTAACGCAATCCAGCCGGCGACGCAGAGAAACGGGCCAAAGGGAATCGGCACACCGCGGTCGCGGCCGAGCAGCAGAATTCCACCGAGGCCGACAACGGCGCCAACGAAGGATGACAGTAAAATAATCAGCGGCAACTGTTGCCAGCCAAGCCAGGCGCCAAGGGCCGCAAATAGTTTGAAGTCGCCAAATCCCATTCCTTCCCGCCCGGTGACGAGTTTGAATAATTGATACACCGTCCAAAGCGACAGATATCCCGCCATGGCGCCGATGACGGCCGAAGTTATCGGAACATAGACGGCGCCAAGATTGAACAGCAATCCCAGCCACATCAGCGGTAACGTAATGTTGTCCGGCAACAGCTGATGGTCGTAGTCGATGACGGTGAGGGCGATCAGCGACCACGTGAAGAGCAACGCGGCCGCGGCGGCGACAGTGAAACCGAAGTGCAAGGCAATGACACCGGATAGCAGACCCGTTACAAGCTCGACGCCGGGATAGCGCCAGGAAATACGTTTACCGCACCCGCGACACTTGCCCCTCAGTATCGCGAAGCTTAGGAGCGGTATGTTCTCAAGGGCAGTGATACGACGCCCGCATGCCGGACACTGCGAGCGTGGGACGATCAAATTGTAGGTTTCTTCGGCGGGCGGCGATTTTCCTCCCAACTCGTCGCATTGCCGCCGCCACGTCCGGTCCAGCATAACGGGTAAGCGATGAATAACCACATTGATAAAACTGCCGACGATCAAGCCGAGCAGCAGCGCTGTTACAAGTAACGCGACAGGAAAACTAGCAAAGAAGGGCGCGAGCGATGTCATCGGGCGGCACCGCGCCAACGGCGGCGTCACAAATTGATGTGACAGTTCTAAACGGTCGCGGCAAGTTTGAAGATCGGGAGGTACATAGCGACTACAAGGCCGCCGATCACAATACCGAGGAACGCCATGATGATGGGTTCGAGCAGGCTGCTTAAGCCGGCGACGGCATCGTCGACCTCTCGCTCATACGAATCCGCAACCTTGCCGAGCATGCTGTCAAGTTCCCCCGACTCTTCACCTATTGCCACCATCTGCACAACCATGTTCGGGAATAGACCCGTGGCATTCATGGCTGCTTGTAGCTGCATGCCGGTACTGACGTCGGCCTTGATGGCCAGTGTTCCTTCGTAGTAGACGCGATTTCCCGAAGCACCGGCAACGGAATCGAGTGCTTCCACCAATGGTACGCCGGCAGCAAACATGGTACCGAGCGTTCGGGTGAATCGCGCGATGGTCGCTTTCTTAATGATCGGCCCAATCACCGGTGCGCGAAGCAGCAGCCGATCCATCGTATGTTGCGCTTTGATTGATCGCTTATAACTGTAGGTGGCAAACGCCACGCTCCCGACAATGCCCCCGATAATTATGTACCAGTATTCTTGAAAGTTGCGCGACAGGCTAATCACCATTTTAGTCAACGCGGGAAGGTCGGCTCCAAAGCCCTTGAATAAGTCTTCAAACTGTGGAATGACGAATATCAACAATATCGCAGTAATGATGAACGCAACCACGATAACCGCTGCCGGATAAAACAGTGCTGACTTGATCTTGCCCTTGATGGCTTCAATCTTTTCTTTGTATGTCGCCACCTTATCCAGTATCCCATCGAGAATACCGGCCTGCTCGCCCGCCTGAACCAAGTTGCAGTACAACGCATCAAAATAGAGCGGATGTCTCGACAGCGCAGCTGTCATGTTGGTGCCCGACTCGATGTCGTTCTTGATGCCCAATATCAGGTCTTGCATAGCCGGGTTTTCGTGACCCTTGCCGACAATGTCAAATGCCTGCGCGACCGGGATACCGGCAGTCAACATTGTGGCCAACTGCCTGGTAAAAACCGCGATGTCTTTAGTAGTGATTCTTTTCTTACGCGCGGAAAACAGGCTGCTGCCGCGCTTAGCTACTTTGACCGGATTGATTCCCTGACGGCGTAGGGTGGCGTTGACGTAAGCGACGCTCGCCGCTTCCATCTCGCCTTTCATTTTCTTGCCCTGTTTGTCGACGCCCTCCCACGTGTAGGCGCCGAACTTGGGTCTCTTTTTGGTGGCTACGGCCATGGCTTATTGGTTGGTGATGCGCTCGATTTCTTCCAGACTGGTGACTCCGTCCCGGACCTTTTGCAGGCCAGACCGGCGCAGGTCGGAAACGCCTTCCTTGTGTGCTTGAACTTCGATATCCCGCTGGTTACCGCCGCGCATGATAATGTCGCCGATCGCTTCGGACATCGGCATAACCTGGTAGATACCTACTCGCCCTTTATAGCCCTTGTTGCACAGATCGCAACCGGCGGGGCCGTAAACCGTCAGCTTTCCTATCTCGCTCGGCTGAAACCCGGCCTTTAATAGCGCCTGTTCGGGTACTTCCAGCGGGACTTTACAGCCCGTACACAGCCTGCGCGCCAGCCGTTGGGCGATGATCAGATTTACCGCCGAAGCGATATTGAACGGCGGTACACCCATGTTGACGAGTCGCGTTAAAGTCGCGGGCGCATCATTCGTATGCAGTGTCGATAACACCATATGACCGGTTTGCGCGGCCTTAATGGCGATCTCCGCGGTTTCAAGATCGCGAACTTCGCCGACCATGATGATGTCTGGATCTTGACGTAAGAATGCGCGCAGCGAATTCGCAAAATTGAGACCTGCTTTCTCGTTGATGTTTACCTGATTGATGCCGTTCACGTTGATTTCGACCGGGTCTTCGGCCGTCGAGATGTTTGTGCCCGGAACGTTCAAAATGTTGAGCGCCGTATAAAGTGTCACCGTCTTACCGCTACCGGTTGGTCCCGTCACGAGAACCATTCCGTACGGGCGATGAATCGCTTCCATGAATGCGTGCTTTTGCGCTTCCTCGAAACCGAGTTTTTCGGCGCCCAGTGTCGCCGAACTGGGATCGAGAATACGCATGACTACCTTCTCTCCCCACAGGGTAGGAAGGGTACTGACGCGAAAATCTATGGCCCGGTTTTTCGAGATACGCATCTTCATGCGGCCGTCCTGCGGGACGCGCCGCTCGGCAATGTCGAGACGGGAGAGAATCTTTATGCGCGCGCAAATGCGCGCGGCCAGCGCCAGGGGCGGACTCGCAACCTCATTCAACACGCCGTCCTGTCGATACCGCACACGGTACGTTTTTTCATACGGTTCGACGTGAATATCTGAAGCCCCGCGATTGATCGCGTCCATAAGGACTTTATTGACGAACTTTACGATCGGCGTGTCGTTGACGCCTTCCTCGCCGGTACCGGCTCCGTCCTTTTCTTCCTGGCCGGCGACGATCTCAAGATTTTCCAGGCTGTCGTCGCCGGCGATGTCCATCAGCGTCGTGTCCGCCGCTTCCAGACACTTCTCGATCGCCGTCGCGAGCTTGTCTTCCTCGACGAGGATCGCGTCGCTACCGAGGCCGGTGTGAAACTTAATTTCGTCGAGGGCTTGGAGATTCGTCGGATCGGCGATGGCGACATACAGGCGCGTACCGCGCTTGTGCAGCGGCAGCACATGGTGCCGCCGCAGAATTTTTTCATCGACCAACTTGATTGGCGCGGATTCGAGATCCAGCGAATTGACGTCGAACAGCGGAACGCCGAATTCCTCGGACGCGACCCGGGCGATCACCTTCGCGTCGAGCTTCTTGCTGTCGACCAATTGGGCGACAAACGGAACCTTATTGTTCTGCGCCTCGGCTTGAATGCGCTCGGCATCGGCCGGCGTGAGCAGATTGTCGCGCACTAATCGCAGCGCCAATCCGCTCAGATTGGGGGTCGGATTTACAGTTGCCATCGGTTACCGTTGATTGGTGCCGTTTCAGGAGACGCTTGAGCCGGCCTCTGACTTATAAAGAAATACTAGTGCACTCAGGCGAGTTGCGCCAAAACGGTCGGACAGCCGTTGCGCGAGGTTGAGCCGGTCCGACGCCGTGAGCCGGACGACAAATCTCCCAGTAGTGGAGCGCGGCTGGGGTGTACTCACGCAAGTTTGACCAATACGAGAACTATGTTTAGAATCATTCTAAACTTATTTCCAGCGGTGAAATACCGGTAGTTACTTCAACAGTCTAATAGGAGTGGTCCAGCATGAAATCTCTTGGCGGCAGCAAGACGGAAGAAAATCTCAAGGCGGCGTTCGCCGGCGAATCGCAAGCCAATCGTCGGTACTTGTACTTCGCGGCCAAGGCCGACGTCGAAGGTTTCAACGACGTTTCCGCGGTGTTTCGTTCGACGGCCGAGGGTGAAACCGGCCACGCGCACGGGCATCTCGAGTATCTCGAGGCAGTGGGTGATCCAGCGACCGGTCTGCCCATCGGTTCCACCAGTAACAACCTGAAGGCGGCTATCGCCGGAGAAACCCACGAGTACACCGATATGTATCCGGGAATGGCCAAGTCGGCCCGTGACGAGGGTTTCGGCGAAATCGCCGACTGGTTCGAAACGCTGGCCAAGGCCGAGCGCTCGCACGCGAACCGGTTCCAGAAGGCTCTCGACACCCTAGGTAAGTAATCTCCCAAGGCATCATCGGAGTCACAGCGCCCCGCCGAATTCGGCGGCGGGGTGCGGAGCTGTCTATGTCTGACACCACAGGTGTTCGCCGCGAAGGGAGCCTCGAAGCCCCCACGCGCCATCCGATCGAGTGGCAAACAGCGTCGTTCTACGATGAACCGAATCTCTTTAAGGAATTAGAACGGGTATACGACATCTGTCACGGGTGTCGGCGCTGTTTTAGCCTGTGCAACGCGTTTCCCACCTTGTTCGATCTTATCGACAACTCTGAATCGTTGGAGTTGAACGGCGTCGCGAAAAGCGATTATTGGAAGGTAGTCGATCACTGTTACCTGTGTGACATGTGCTACATGACCAAGTGTCCCTACGTGCCGCCGCATCCCTGGAACGTCGACTTCCCGCATCTGATGCTGCGTGCCAAGGCGGTGAGGTTCAAACAAAGCGGTGCGCGTCCGCGCGACCGGTTGCTGACGAGCACCGACTTGGTCGGCCGACTTGCCGGAATTCCGGTCGTGACGCAGACCGTTAACGCGGCGAACAAGAGCCCGGTCGTACGTGGATTGCTGGAGAAGGGTGTCGGCATCCATGCCGATGCGGTCGTGCCGACGTATCATACGAAGACGCTTCGTAAACGCGCGAAACAACGCGAAGTGCTGCCGAGCGAGCCCGTACCGTCGAGCCATACGCGGGGGCGTGTCGTACTGTTCGCCACTTGCTACGGCAACTACAACGCACCGGAGATTGGCGAAGATCTGATTCGCGTATTCGAATACAACGGCATCCCGGTTCGGATCGCCGAAAGCGAGCGCTGCTGCGGCATGCCAAAGCTCGAGTTGGGCGATCTGGAAACCGTGGCGCGGCTCAAGGATCAGAACATCCCCGTACTCGCGCGGCTCGCCGATGAAGGCTGGGACATCGTCGCTCCGGTTCCGTCCTGTGTTCTCATGTTCAAACAGGAGTTGCCGCTAATGTTCCCCGATGATGCGGCGGTGCAAAGGGTCAGAAACGCCATCTTTGATCCCTTCGAATACCTGATGCTACGCAAGTCCGAAGGCAAGCTACGAACCGATTTTCGGAAGCCGCTTGGCAAAGTCGCGTATCACGTTCCCTGTCATTTGCGTGTCCAGAACCTTGGCTTGAAGACGCGCGACTTGCTCGCGCTTGTTCCCGGAACGCAGATTGATGTTATCGAGCGGTGCACAGGGCATGACGGCACTTACGCGGTGAAGCGGGAATCGCACGAGGTGTCGATGAAGATCTGTGCTCCGGTCGTCAGCCGAGTACAGGGCGCGGAAGCCGACCACTACGCGAGCGACTGTCCCATGGCCGGGCACCAGATCGAAAACGGCTTGCGCGACGGCCGCAAGCCCGAGCATCCGTTGTCCCTGTTACGCCAGGCGTACGGCATCTAGCGAGCGTCGACCGTGCAACCGCTCAAGCGCGAAGACCTCTATCCATTGGAGCAATACGCCGCCCGGCGCGCACAGTTCCGCGCCGAGGTGATGGCGCACAAGCGCGATCGCCAGGTGGCCGTCGGCCCAAACGCGACGCTTTCTTTCGAAGATCGTCTGACCATGCAATACCAAGTCCAGGAAATGCTTCGAGCCGAGCGCATTTTCGAACCCGCCGGCATCGAGGAAGAGCTCGCCGCCTATAATCCACTGATTCCCGAGGGGACCAACTGGAAAGCCACCCTGATGTTGGAATTCCCCGATGTGGACGAGCGGCGCGCGGCGCTGGCGCGGCTTAAGGGTATCGAGTCCCGCGTGTGGGCGCGCGTCGCCGGCCACGAGCCGATCTACGCGATCGCGGACGAAGACCTCGATCGCACGAACGCGGACAAGACATCGTCGGTACACTTTCTGCGTTTTGAACTTCGCCCGGACATGATCCGCGCGGCGAAGCGGGGTGCCGCGATCGCGCTCGGCATCGACCACAAAGCCTATCGCCACACACTTGACCCGGTGCCCGCGAACGTCCGCGGCTCGCTCGCGGCCGACCTCCAAGAAAACTGATCGCAACTAACGATCGGCGTCGCCCGCCCGACATCCGTCGGTGCGCACGGCCTACGCTTGCTCGAACACGCCAGTCGGGTCCTGTATACTTCGCGCCCGATGCTGCATGCCTATACTTATTCTGCATCGTCGGTGTCGATGCCAACCACCCGCCAACCCCTTGGCTTCGCATGAGCACTGCCTACGACTCCTCCGCGATTGAAGTTCTGACCGGCCTCGAACCGGTGCGCCGGCGTCCGGGCATGTATACCCAAACCGAGCGGCCGAACCATCTGGCCCAGGAAGTCGTCGACAACAGCGTCGATGAGGCGATCGCCGGTTTTGCCAAGAACATCGGGGTAATACTGCACGCCGACGGATCGGTCTCGGTCGTGGACGACGGTCGCGGCATGCCGGTCGACAAGCACAAGGGCGAGAAGGTTTCCGGCGTCGAAGTGATCCTGACGCGTCTGCACGCCGGCGCTAAGTTTTCCAACAAGAACTACACGTATTCCGGCGGTTTGCACGGCGTCGGCGTTTCCGTGGTTAACGCACTGTCGAAGAAACTCGAAGTGCGCGTGCGTCGCGACGGCAAGGAATATCGCATGACCTTCGCCGACGGCCAAAAGACGTCGGAATTGCGCGTGGTTGGTACCGTTGGCAAGCGCGACACCGGCAGCACGGTGCGCTTTTGGCCGGATCCGAAATTTTTCGACACGGCGAAGTTTCACGTCCCGAGCCTAAAGCACCTGTTGCGCGCGAAGGCCGTGCTGTGCCCGGGACTGCACGTGCACTTCGAGAACGAATCGGCGAAGGCCGACAACGAGGGCTGGCAGTACCAAGAGGGTTTAAAGGAATACTTGTCGACCGAGGTCGGCAAAACCGAGCGTATTCCGCAGGAGCCGTTCTGCGGACAGTTCAAAGGCGGTAACGAAGAAGTCGATTGGGCGGTTCTATGGTTGCCGGACGACGACGATCTGCCGACTCGCGAAAGTTACGTGAATTTGATACCGACCGTGCAGGATGGCACTCACGTCAACGGCTTTCGAACCGGACTGACCGAAGCGCTGCGCGAATTCTGCGAGTTCCGTAGTTGGCTGCCGCGCGGTGTCAAGCTCGCGCCCGAGGACGTCTGGGCGCGCGCGGGTTACGTGCTTTCGCTCAAGATGCGCGACCCGCAGTTTTCCGGACAAACGAAGGAACGCCTGTCATCGCGCGACGCGGCGGCGTTCGTCGGCGGCGTTACCAAGGACGCGTTCAGCATCTGGCTCGCGCAACATGTCGCCGATGCCGAGCGGATCGCCCAGCTCGCGATCGCCGCGGCACAGGCGAGACTCAAAGCGGATAAGCGCATCGAGCGCAAGAAAATCGGCAGCGGGCCCGCGCTTCCGGGCAAACTTTCCGACTGCACGATGCAAGACCTGTCTCGCACCGAATTGTTTCTGGTCGAAGGCGATTCCGCCGGTGGCTCGGCCAAGCAGGCGCGCAATCGCGAGTTTCAGGCGGTGCTGCCGCTGCGGGGCAAGATTCTGAACACCTGGGAAGTCGAATCCGCCGAAGTACTCGGTTCGCAAGAGGTGCATGACATCGCGGTCGCGCTCGGCATCGACCCGGGCGTGAGCAAACTCGACGGACTCCGTTACGGCAAGATCTGCATATTGGCCGACGCCGATTCCGACGGCGCGCATATCGCGACACTCTTATGCGCGCTGTTCGTCAAGCATTTCCGCTCGCTGGTTGAGGACGGGCGCGTCCATGTCGCGATGCCTCCGCTTTTCCGCGTCGACGTGGGCAAGGACGTCTATTATGCGTTGGACGAAGCCGAGAAGAAGGGTATTCTCGACCGACTCGAAGCCGAGAAACGTTCCGCCAAGCCGATCATCACCCGCTTCAAGGGGCTGGGCGAAATGAATCCGATTCAACTTCGCGAGACCACGATGGATCCCGACACGCGCCGTCTCGTGCGATTGGAGCTCGGCGATGCCAAAGGAACGCAAAAGCTGCTCGACATGCTACTCGCGAAGAAACGTGCCGCCGATCGAAAGACGTGGCTTGAGAAGAAAGGCGACAAGGCGGATGTTTTCTGACAACGTCCGTTTCCGTACCCTTGCCCCCTCTCCCCGTCTATTCCCGCCGGGGTGCGCAAACTTCCGCGCACCCGCTCGACAGCGCGAGTGTCCACCGGACACTCGCGACTGCCCTGTCTCGCCTCCCGCGAGGGGAGAGGGGGAGTTGGTGGGAATATACATTTCGGTCGGCGACAAAGCGGACGTGCTCTGAGGTCGGGGCAGACACATGACCACCATCAAGACCACGATCGACATCGCCGCATCGCCGGAAATAGTGTGGCGAGTGTTGACGAATTTTCCCGCCTACGCGACGTGGAATCCGTTCATTCGCGAGATTCACGGCAAACCGCAGCAGGGCGCCAGGCTTAAAGTCCGCATGCGGCTGTCGAAGAAAAGCTCGCACCGCTTCTCGCCGCGAATCATCAAGGCCGTCCCGGCGTCCGAATTGCACTGGCTCGGCAAGATGTGGTTCGGCGGCCTGTTCGATGGCGAACACGCCTTCATTATCGTGCCGAACGGCGTGAACGGCGTACGGTTCATACAGCGCGAGCAATTCAGCGGTTTGCTCGCGCCGATCATTCTTCCCTTCATCGCCAAAAAAACCGAGGAGGCGTTCGAGCGCATGAACAAGGCGTTGAAGAAAGCGGCCGAGGGTTTGCACTGATGGCGCGCAAGGAAACGCAGCCGCCGAGAAAGAAACGCGGCAAGGTCGTGCCGCTCATGCGCGCCCGCGGCGCCGAGATCGAACGCCTGCCGCTCATGCAATTCACGGAGAAGGCGTATCTCGATTATTCGATGTACGTCATCCTCGATCGCGCGCTGCCCTTCCTTGGCGACGGGTTGAAGCCGGTTCAGCGGCGGATCGTCTATGCGATGTCCGAGCTCGGTCTGTCCGCGGCGTCGAAGCACAAGAAGTCCGCGCGTACGGTCGGCGACGTGCTCGGCAAGTATCATCCGCACGGCGACATGGCCTGCTACGAGGCGATGGTGCTGATGGCGCAGCCGTTCAGTTATCGCTATCCGTTGATCGACGGACAGGGCAACTGGGGCTCGTCGGACGATCCCAAATCGTTCGCCGCGATGCGTTACACCGAGTCGCGACTCACGCGCTATGCACAAGTATTGCTGGGCGAACTCGAGCAGGGGACGGTCGAGTGGGCGCCGAATTTCGACGGCACGCTGCGCGAGCCGCGGACGATGCCGGCGCGACTGCCGAACGTGTTATTAAACGGGACCACGGGCATCGCCGTCGGCATGGCGACCGACATCCCGCCGCACAATCTGCGCGAAGTGGCGGCCGCTTGTGTGCGCTTATTGGAAGATCCGAATGCCTCGGTGGCCGATCTGTCGAAGCACGTCAAAGGTCCGGACTATCCGACCGAGGCCGAAATCGTCAGTCCCGCGTCGGATATCAAGGCGATCTACCAAAACGGTACCGGCTCGGTACGCGCGCGCGCCAAATGGGAACGCGAGGACGGGGATATCATCGTCACGGCGCTGCCGTACCAAGTTTCCGGCGCGAGGGTGCTCGAACAGATCGCGCAACAAATGCAGCAGAAGAAGCTGCCGATGGTCGAGGATCTGCGCGACGAGTCGGATCACGAGAATCCGACGCGCCTCGTGATCGTGCCGCGGTCGAATCGAGTCGATCCGGTGGAACTGATGGATCACTTGTTTGCCACCACCGATCTCGAACGCAGCTACCGCGTCAACATGAACATGATCGGCCTGGATGGCCGGCCGCGCGTATACAACTTGCGCGACTTGTTGAAGGAGTGGCTCGAGTACCGCGTTGAAACCGTCCGCCGCCGCTTGCAGTTCCGGCTCGATAAGGTGGAGAGTCGGTTTCATATTCTTGCGGGCCTGCTGATCGCTTTTCTCAATCTCGATGAGGTGATCAAGATCATTCGCCGCGAGGATGAACCGAAGCCGGTCTTGATGAAGCGGTTCAAGCTCACCGACGCGCAGGCCGAGGCCATCCTCGAAACCAAGTTGCGCCATCTCGCCAAGCTCGAGGAAATGAAGATTAAGGGCGAAGAGGCCGAGCTCAAGCGCGAACTTAAAGAACTACAAAAAATCCTCGGCTCGAAGAAGCTGCTGCGCGAACGGGTGCGCGATGAAATCATCGACGACGCCGATGCGTTTGGCGATCCACGACGTTCGCCGTTCAAGGAGCGCGAAACCGCAAAGGCGATCGACGTCACTCAACTTCTGCCGAGCGAGCCGATTACCGTCGTCCTATCGGAGAAGGGCTGGGCGCGCGCCGCCAGGGGTCACGAGGTGGATGCGCGCGCGCTCGAGTATAAATCCGGCGACGCGTTTCTACAGGCGGCCGCCGGTAAGACGAATCAGCTGGCGGTTTTCCTCGACTCCACCGGTCGCAGCTACACCCTGCCGGCACACAAGCTGCCCTCTGCCCGCGGCCACGGCGAGCCGCTCGCATCGAGCCTGAATCCGCCGCCCGGCGCCACCTGGTCCGGCGTCATCATGGGAGAACCGACCGATTCGTATTTACTCGCTTCCGATGCCGGTTACGGTTTCATGGTGCCGCTTAGCGAATTGATCACCGATCGCCGCGCCGGCAAGGCGCTGCTCAAAGTACCGAAGGGCGCGCGCGCCCTGCCGCCACAGCGGGTCGAGGATCCGGATGAAGAATGGCTCGCCGCCGTGACCAACACCGGCCAGCTGCTGATATTTCTGGTCGGCGAATTGCCGAAAATGGAAAAAGGAAAGGGCGATAGGATCTTGAACATTCCGGGCAAGAAGGTCGCGAGCCGCGCGGAGTATCTGGCCGGCATCGCCGTGTTCAAAGAGGGCGATTCGCTGTTGCTGCGCACCGGCAAGGGCGAGCTGCTGCTCAAGCCCGGCAATAAGATCGACCATTACGTGGCCGAGCGCGCGCTGCGCGGTTTGAAGCTCCCGCGCGATCACCAGCAAGTGCGCTCGATCGAGCGCGTCCCGAAGAAGCAACCCGCCCGCGGATCATGACGTACTACGTGCTCAAGGTCCTGATCTCCGCGATTCTGATTGTCGCGATTTCCGAGATCGCCAAACGCAGCAGCTTCATCGGCGGCCTGATCGCATCGCTGCCATTGGTTTCGGTTCTGGCGTTTATCTGGCTGTACCTGGACACGAGGAGCGTCGAGAAGATCGGCGCGCTGTCATACAGTATTTTTTGGCTGGTATTGCCATCGTTGTCGTTGTTCATTGCGTTGCCGTGGCTGCTGAAGCGGACCGAGAATTTTTATCTCAGCCTCGGCGGGGCGGTCGTGATTATGTTGGGGTTTTATTTTGCGATGGTGATGGTGCTCAAGCGGTTTAATATCGAGTTGTGAATTTCTTTTCCCTCTCCCTCCGGGAGAGGGGCTGGGGTGAGGGAGTTGTTGTCTCGCGCTCACGCGCGGGTTTGTCGATTTAATAAATCAACTTGTGGGTGGTTGACATCGCTCCCGCTTGCCGCCCAGAGCGCAAAGAAGTCGCTTGCGCCCGTTCGCCGGCGCAAACCCATGTTAAAAGGGTTTGCGACTTCTCCGGCTCACCCTGCGCTCCCGCGAAATTCGTACATCCCTGTACAGCACACGCAAGTGACTTTTCTTTGTTTCGCCGAAAGAAAAGTCACCAAAAGAAACGCGACCCCGGTCGCTGCGCCCGCGCGAGGATCACGCGCGGGTGCCCTGCGGTTTCAGCGCTACGCAATCCTGCTTCGCTTGAAACCAGGGTGCGCCATCCATGGCGCACCCGCTCAGCGGCACGAATGCACGTTAAGTGCATTCGTGACTACTCCGCTTCGCCCTCGCCAACGCCGGGCCGCTCGCGAACTCGCCGGCGGCGAAACCCTCGCCGCTCGGGCTCGAACACCGCGAGCGGAAATCCCCCAGCGTTGGCTCCGGTGCTCGGCTTGCTCTACGGGGTTTTAGCAACAACAAACAAAACCATACGGCGCAATACGCTGCGCTATTGCGCCCTACACGAGCTGGCCGATGTGGCAATGGGGACAACGCGCGCACGCGATGTGCGCCACCCGGCGCAGGAAAGTATCAACCGATTCAATCACGACGGCGTTCGGTGGCGCCACGTTAAGCGCCTCGCGTGCGACGGCCAGTCGCGCCTTCTTCGTAGCGGGCCCGAGCAATCGGTAATGGCGAATGCGCTTGAACCCCCGCGGCAGCGTGGCAACCCGCCCAGATTGGGGTGAGCGCAGCGAAACCCAACGCCGTTGCAGTTGCCGTTGTCGTTGCAGTTAAAACCCCCGTAGAGCAAGCCGAGCACCGCAGCCGCTCCCGGTGGGTTTCGCTCGACGGTGTTTGAGCCCGAAGCGCGAGGTTTTCGCGCTCGGCGAGTTGGGCGAGCGTCCGGGAGGGGCGAGGAGCACAGGGCACCGCGCTGATGTTGCGCGGCGCAGCGACTCGGGGTGTCTTCTCTTTGGGTACTTTCTCTTGGACA
>Ga0299906_10002494_pt1 | contig 15256 bp, 15 predicted proteins | sample RVTome_14_FD_200259 | JGI IMG/M metagenome (GOLD analysis project Ga0299906, IMG submission 200259) | Soil microbial communities from uranium-contaminated site in the Upper Colorado River Basin, Wyoming, United States - RVT145D125 (version 2) ... | reverse complement strand
CATCAGCCCCGGGGCCGCGGCCAGCAGGACGGTCTTGAGAATCGGTTGCAGTCGCATGGTGCTCTCCCGGATTGGCGACGACATGATTCGATCAGTTTACCGGAGGCGCAGCAGCGGAAACAGCATCGCCACGGCGATCGCCAGGAACGGCCAGTTGCCCCACCACACGTAGGGGGTGCTGCCCGTGAACCCCTGCACGCTGCCGTCGACGACCGTGATCACGAACTCGGGCGCGCTGTGCAGCACGCGCCCGCGCTGATCGACGATCGCGGTCACGCCGGTGTTGGTGGCGCGCAGCATGTAGCGGCCGGTCTCCTGCGCGCGCATCTGCGACATCTGCAGGTGCTGCTCCGAGGCGGCCGAGTCGCCCCACCAGGCGTCGTTGGTGAAGTTGGCGAGGACGGTGGCGGCGGGAAGCTGGCGGATGATCTCCTCCCCGAACACGTCCTCGTAGCAGATGTTCACGGCCACCCGCTGACCTGCCACCGCCAGCGGCGGCTGCCGCGCGTCCCCGTGCGAAAAGCTCGACATGGGGATGTCCAGGGCGCTCATCACCCAGGTCACGAAGAACCACTGCGGGAAGTAATCGCCGAACGGCACCAGGTGGTGCTTGCGGTAGACCTGGGTCGGGCTGGTGCCGTAGCTCAGCACGCTGTTGTAGTAGCGGCCGTCGGTGCCGGGCGCGCCTTGGGCGTTGTTGGGTACGTACTCGGGTAAGCCCAGCAGAAGATCGCCACCCCGGCGCCGTGCGTGCGCCTTGAGCAGGTCGAGGTACCCGGGCGGGACGTCCACGTTCAGCAGGGGCAGCGCCGTTTCGGGCAGCAGGATCAGCCGGCTCTCGCTCTGCAGCGTGAGCTGCAGGTAGGTGTCGAGCGAAGCCTGCACCTGTTCCGGACGCCACTTGATGTCCTGCTCGATGTTTCCTTGCACCAGGCTCACGCTGACCGGCGCGCCCTCCGGCGCGGTCCACGCCACCTGCTTGAGCCCGAACGCGCCCAGCCAGACGCCGGCGAGAACCGCCGCCGCAGGATGCAGCAGCGCGGCGCGCAACCCGGCGCCTGTGCGCCGCAGGTGCCGCCACGGCGACCACCACACCAGCAGCCCCGCGCTGAGCGCGCTCAGCAGCGAGACGCCGTACACGCCGAGAATCGGCGCGAAGCCGGACAACGGTCCGAGCGGCGACTGTGCATAGCCCACTCCGAGCCAGGGAAAGCCGGTGAACATCCAGCCGCGCACCCACTCGGCGAGCGCCCAGGCGGCGGGAAACACCAATGCCAGACGTGCCGCGTCGCTGCGCGCGCGCTGTGCGATCCACGCGGCGGCCGCCGGAAACAGGGCGAGATAGGTGCAGAAGAATAGGGTGGCGAAACTCGCCAGCGGCACGCTCATCCCGCCGTAGCGATGCATGCTCACGAACACCCAGCTCACCCCGGTGACGAAGTAGCCGAGCCCGAAGGCGAGGCCGACGAGCGCGGCGCCACGCGGCGTGGCGGCGTGCTGCACCAGCCATGCAAGGCCGGTGAGCGCGGCGATCGGCACCGGCCAGTAATAGAAGGGAGCGAAGCCCAGCACGCACGCGCCGCCCAGCAGCAGGCTCAGCAGCAGCGTGCCGGCGCGCGCGGACAGGGCCAACGGCGCGCGGCGCGCCGTTGCGTTGGTCATTCGGGCGCCCTGAGCTTCTCGACCAGCAGCGAGTGCAGGCGCCGGCTGTCTGCGCGCTGCACGCGGAACTTCAGGTTGTCCAGCTCGATCTCCTCGCCGCGCTTGGGCAGCCGTCCGAAGCGCGACAGCAACAGCCCTCCGACGGTGTCGTACTCCTCGTCGCTGAAACGCGTGCCGAAGGTCTCGTTGAAGCTGGCGATCTCGGTCTGCGCCTTGACCCGGTACATGCCGTTGCGGTCGAGCAGGATGTTGGCCTCGGTCTCGTCGAAGTCGAACTCGTCCTCGATCTCGCCGACGATCTGCTCCAGCACGTCCTCGATGGTGAGCAGCCCGGCCACGCCGCCGTACTCGTCCACCACGATCGCCATGTGGTTGCGGTTGCGGCGGAAATCGCGCAGCAGCACGTTCAGGCGCTTGGACTCGGGCACGAACACCGCCGGGCGCAGCATCTCGCGCAAGCTGAACTCGTGGCCGGCGAAGTAGCGCAGCAGCTCCTTGGCGAGCAGCACGCCGACGATGTCGTCCTTGTTGTCGCCGTACACCGGGAAGCGCGAGTGCCCCGACTCGATGACCTTGGGCAGGATCTGCTCGGGCGTCTCGTGCAGGTCCACCATGTCCATCTGGGCGCGCGGCACCATGATGTCGCGCGCCTGCAGCTCGGAAACCTGCAGCGCGCCCTCGAGCATGCCGAGCGCATCGGCGTCGATCAGGTTGCGCTCGTAAGCCGAGCGCAGCAGCTCCACCAGCTGATCGCGGTCCTCCGGCTCGCGCATCAGGATCGCGCCGATGCGCTCCAGGAGGGTGGGTTTAGGGTGAGGGTCCATCGTCGGCGTACGGATCAGCATACCCCAGCCGGGTTACGATTTCAGTCTCCCGCGCTTCCATCGCCGCCGCGGCCGCGCTGCGCTCGTGGTCGTAGCCCTGCAGATGCAGCATGCCGTGCACCACCAGGTGGGCGTAGTGCGCGTCGCGCGTCTTGCCTTGCGCCCGCGCTTCTGTCTCCACCACCGGCGCGCACAATACGATGTCGCCGGCCAGCGGCTCGCCCGCCTCGGTGTAGACGAAGGTGAGTACGTTGGTGGCGTAATCCTTGCCGCGGAAGTCGCGGTTCAGGCGCCGGCCCTCCGCCCGGCCCACCAGACGCAAGGTCACCTCGGCGTCGCGCTCGAGCGCCGCCCGCGCCCAGCCGCGCAGCTGCCTGCGGCTGGGCCGGCCTTGGGCCGCTACGGCGAACTGGGTGCTCAACAGCAGCTTAGGAAGCTTTCGACCGCCCATCGTCCGACGAGCGCGCTGCGCGCTGGGACGCCGCCTCGTAGGCGTTGACGATGCGCGCCACCAGCGGGTGGCGCACCACGTCCTCGCTGGTGAAGCGGGTGAAGGCGATGCCGCGCACGTCCTTGAGGACCTCCGCTGCGTCCACCAGGCCGCTCTTCTGGCCGCGCGCCAGGTCGATCTGGGTGATGTCGCCGGTGATCACCGCCTTGGTGCCGAAGCCGGTGCGCGTGAGGAACATCTTCATCTGCTCGGGCGTGGTGTTCTGCGCCTCGTCCAGGATGATGAAGGAATGGTTGAGCGTGCGCCCGCGCATGTACGCGAGCGGGGCGATTTCGATGCTGCCGCGCTCGAACAGCTTGCCCACCTTCTCGAAACCCATCAGGTCGTACAGCGCGTCGTACAGCGGCCGCAGGTAAGGGTCGACTTTTTGCGCCAGGTCGCCGGGCAGAAAGCCCAGGCGTTCGCCTGCTTCCACCGCCGGGCGCACCAGAACGATGCGCTTGACGGCGTCGCGCTCGAACGCGTCCACCGCGGCGGCCACCGCCAGGTAAGTCTTACCGGTGCCTGCCGGCCCGATGCCGAAGGTGATGTCGTGCTCGCGGATCTGGCGCAGGTACTGCACCTGGTGCGGCGTGCGCGCATGCAGGTCGCGCCGGCGTGTGATCAGCACCGGCTGCTCGGCACCCTCTGCGCCGGTGGGATTGGCCACCTCGATCAGGCCGAGCTGCACATCCTCCAGGCCCAGCTCGCCGCCGGCCTGGTCGTAGAGGCGGCGCAGCGCCTCGGCGGCGAGCGCGGTTTGCGGCGGCTCACCGGCGATGCTGAAGTTCTCGCCGCGGCGCGCGATGCTCACGTCGAACGCCGACTCGATCTGCTTGAGGTTCTCGTCGAGCACGCCGCACAGGTTGGCCAACCTCTGGTTGTCCACCGGCGTGAAGGAGATCTCCACGGACTTCAATCAGCGCAACACCGCTTCGCCGCGCAGGGAATGCGGCAGGGCGGCGGTGACCGTGACGTCCACCAGCTCCCCGATGAGGCGCGCATGTCCGGCAAAGTTGACCACGCGATTGTTCTCGGTGCGGCCGGACAGCTCCTCCGCGTCCTTCCGGGAGCGGCCTTCCACCAGCACGCGCTGGCGGGTGCCCAGCATCGCGCGGCTGATGCTCTGGGCATGGGCGTCGAGCCGCTCCTGCAGGCGCTGCAGCCGCTCGAGCTTGACCGCGTGCGGCGTATCGTCCGGCAGGCCGGCCGCCGGCGTGCCCGGACGGCGGCTGTAGACGAAGCTGAAGCTGGTGTCGAAATCGACTTCCTCCACCAATCGCAGCGTCGCCTGGAAATCCTCCTCGCTTTCGCCGGGGAAGCCGACGATGAAGTCGGAGGCGATCGACATCTGCGGACGCGCCGCGCGCAGCCGGCGCACGATGGACTTGTACTCGAGCACGGTGTAGCCGCGCTTCATCGCCGTGAGCACGCGGTCGGAGCCCGCCTGCACCGGCAGGTGCACATGGCCGACCAGTTGCGGGACCTTGGCGTAAGCGCCGATCAACCGTTGCGTGAACTCCTTGGGATGCGAGGTGGTGTAGCGGATGCGCGCGAGCCCCGGCATCTCCGCCAGGTACTCGAGCAGCAGGGCGAAGTCGGCCGTCTCCTGATCCGACATTCGGCCGCGGTAGGCGTTCACGTTCTGGCCCAGCAACGTGATCTCCTTCACGCCCTGGTCGGTGAGCCCGGCCACCTCGGTGAGCACGTCATCGAAGGGCCGCGACACTTCCTCCCCGCGCGTGTAGGGCACCACGCAGAAGCTGCAGTACTTGCTGCAGCCTTCCATGATCGAGACGAAGGCGCTGGCGCCCTGCACGCGGGCCGGCGGCAGATGGTCGAACTTCTCGATTTCCGGGAAGGAGATGTCCACCTGCGGCCGGCCGGAGCTGCGCCGCGCCTCGATCATGCCCGGCAGGCGATGCAGCGTCTGCGGGCCGAACACCAGGTCCACGAACGGCGCGCGCTCGGTGATGGCAACGCCCTCCTGGCTGGCCACGCAACCGCCCACGCCGATGAGCAGGCCGGGATTGCGCCGCTTGAGCGCGCGCACGCGCCCCAGGTCCGAGAACACCTTCTCCTGCGCCTTCTCGCGCACCGAGCAGGTGTTGAACAGGATCAGGTCCGCCTGCGCGGGGTCATCGGTCGCTTCCATGCCCCGCGCGGCGCGCAGCACGTCGGCCATCTTGTCCGAGTCGTACTCGTTCATCTGGCAGCCGAAGGTGCGGATGTAGAACTTGCCGGCCATGATGGGAAGGCCCGGGCGGCGCACAGGCGCTACTGTGCGCTGCCGGTAGGGGCGGTGGCCGAAGCGGCGCCGGTGTCGGTGCCCGGTTTGGCCGGGACCGAGCTGCGCTCGAAGGCCGCGGCCTCGTGCTCGGTGAGCAACCAGATCGCCGACAGGCTGCCGGCATTGTCCAGCCGGTACAGCACCTTGGCCTGCTGGCGCATGGCGACGGGCATGATGATCAGGTTCTGCTCGTTGTAGATCTTCGCCCCGGGGCTCATGCGCAAGGCCTTGCCGCCGATGCTGGCATAGGGATAGGTGAACGCGGTGAGCTTGCCGAAGCGCGCATCCTTGGGCAGATTGCGGGCGGCGGATACCGCGCCGGGGGGCGCGCCCAGAGCGAGAACGCAGCCGAGCAACGCCACGGCCGTCAGCCGGCAGGCGAACCGCGTCAGGCGGCGCGCTCTGCGCACAGGAACCTCGAAAGACTGCAACACGCGTGCTGAAATGGGATCTGGTGGCGAATGAGGGATTTGAACCCCCGACCAAAGGATTATGATTCCTCTGCTCTACCGCTGAGCTAATTCGCCACGTTGCAACGGCCGGCAAGGGCCGAAAACGCCCGCCGGGGCAGAAATTGCCCGCGGGTCCGAAAATACAAGGGGCGAAAGGGTACGTGAGCCCGCGCGCCACTGTCAAGGCGCACTGCGTTGCAGGCATGGTACCGAATCTGGAGGGCGCCGGCTAACGAGCGCGGCGCCGCGCGCGAGATCCGGCGACAGCCACTCGCATTACCGAACCGTATCCGTCCATGCACTCCCCGGATCTAGATGTCGTGATCGTCGGCGGCGGGCTCGTAGGCCTGAGCCTGGCTTGCGCGCTGGACGGCGGCGGGCTGCGCCTGGCGCTGGTCGATCGCGGCGGACCGCCCGCTCCTTTCTCCGACCCGCCGGCCGATTGGGATGTGCGCGTGTACGCCATCAGCCCCGGCAGCCAGGCCTTTCTGGCGGGCTGCGGCGCCTGGCCCGACGCGGCGCGTATGGCGCCGGTGGACGCGATGCAAGTGTACGGCGACGCCGACGGCAGCCGGCTCGCGTTCGATGCCCATGAGGCGCGGGTGGCGCACCTGGCGCAGATCGTGGAGAACCGCGTGCTGCTGGATGCGCTGTGGCGGCGCCTGCGGCAGTCGGCCGTGTCGGTGTTGGCGCCGGCGCAGTGCCAGGCAGTCGCCTTCGAGCAGGACGCGGCGGTGCTGGCGCTCGAGGGTGACGCGCCGCTGCGCGCCAAGCTGCTGGTGGCGGCCGACGGCGCCCAGTCCTGGCTGCGCGCGCAGGCCGGCATGCCGGCCACTACGACCCCCTACGGGCAGAGTGCGGTGGTGGCCAACTTCGAATGCGAGCCTGCACACCGCAACCGCGCCTTCCAATGGTTCCGCAGGGACGGCGTGCTGGCCCTGCTGCCCCTGCCCGGCGACCGCTGCTCGATGGTATGGTCCGCGCCACAAGGCGTGGCGGACGAGCTGATGGCCGCCACCGCCGATGCGCTGGCCGAGCGCGTGGGCGAGGCGAGCCGGGGCGTGCTGGGCCGGCTCAGGCAGATCACGCCGCCGGCGGCCTTCCCGCTGCAACTCGTGCGCGTGCCAAGGTTGGTGCGGGCTCGCCTTGCGCTGGTGGGAGACGCCGCGCATAATCTGCACCCGCTCGCCGGGCAGGGAGTGAACCTCGGCTTCCAGGATGCGCGCGAGCTGGCGCAGGTTCTGCTAGAGCGTGGGGCGTGCCACGACGCCGGAGAGTATCGGCTGCTGCGCCGGTACGAGCGCGCGCGCCGCGAAGACATCCTGGCCATGACCTGGGTGACGGACGGGTTGCAGCGGCTGTTCGGCGCCGCCGGCCGGCCGGCATCCTGGGTTCGAAACCGGGGGCTGTCTCTGGTGGACCGCGCAGGCCCGATCAAGCAGCGGCTCGTGCGCCATGCGCTCGGGTAGACGCGCTACCGCCACCTGACTTGAAGGATCCCACATGCTTACGAGACTCATCACGCTGGCCGCTGCGGCTTGCCTGCTCGCCGGCAGCAGCATGGCCGGCGCCAACGAGGCCGCGGTGCGCAAGGCGTTCACCGCCAAGTTTCCCAAGGCCCAGGTGCAGAGCGTGACCAAGCTGCCCTACCTGAACCTGTACGAGATCGTGGTCGAGGGCGAGGTGCTGTACGCCGACGAGAAGTTCGAGTACGTGATCGACGGCAGCATCATCTCGACCAAGAACATGACCAACCTGACCGAGCAGCGCAAGCGCAAGCTGTCGGCCATCGCCTTCGACGAGCTGCCGCTCGATCTCGCCTTCAAGAAGGTCAAGGGCAACGGCGAGCGCAAGCTGGCGGTGTTCTCCGACCCCGACTGCCCGTTCTGCAAGCGCGTGGAGAACGATCTGGCCAAGCTCGACAACGTCACCATCTACATGTTTCTCTATCCGATCGAGTCGTTGCATCCGAATGCGCCGGGGGTGTCGAAGCGCATCTGGTGCTCGCCGGACAAAGTGAAGGCGTGGGACGACTACATGCAGCGCGGCGTGCAGCCGGGCGGCGACGCCGATTGCGCCCACCCGGTGGACCGGATCGTGGAGTTCGGGCGCAAGAAGGGCATCAACGGCACCCCGACGCTGATCTTTGCCAACGGTGACCGCGTGCCGGGCGCGATCTCCGCCGCGCAGATCGAGCAGTATCTGAGCGGCAAGAAGGAGAATTGACCGGCGGCGGTGTAGCGCCCCTGACATCGACGCAGTCGGCGCCCAGCGCGTGAAGCGACTGCGCAACCATCGATAGAGGCTGGCATGGCCGATGCCGACGCGCGGCTCGCGCTCGCCGTCCTGGTCTCCGCGGCGCTGCATGCATCCCTGATATTCGGCGTGGCCGTGCGGCGCCCGGGCGCGGCGTCCGCTTCCGAGCCGATCCTCGCACGCATTCAAGCCGTGCCCGATGCGGCGGCACGCCAACCCGAGCCGCGGCCGCTGGAGAAGCCCGAACGCCGGGTCGCGCAGCTCCCGGCGCGTGCGTCCGCCGCCGCCGAATCCCGACCGGCGGCGACCGACGCATCGAGCGGACCGGACCCCATCATCCAGCGCGCGCCGCAGGCCCCAACCGAGGCGCTGCCTCCGGTCGAGATGCCGCTGTTCGTCGACTCCACCTGGTACCCCGCCGCCCAGCTCGACATATTTCCCACCGCGCTTGCACCGGTGCGGCCCGCCTACCCGCACGCCGCCGCCGCCGCGGATCTCGCCGGCGAAGTCATGCTGCTGTTGCTGATCGACGAAACCGGGCGCGTGCACGAGTGCACAGTGGTGGATGCACAGCCGGCGGGCACCTTCGAGGAGGCGGCGCTGGAGGCGTTCCGCGCCGCACGCTTCACGCCCGGCCAGCGCGACGGGCGTAACGTGCGCAGCCGGCTCCTGGTCAAGGTGGTGTTCAGCCCGGCTCAGGCCGGCACCGCCGCATCACGCTAGCATTGCCGGCTCTCGACAAGCCACGGACGGCCGTGCAACTGCTGTGGTTTCGCGTCATGGCGCTCGGCGCCGGGCTGGCGGCGGGCGCCCCGGGCCTGGCCGATGTCCTCACCACGCGCAGCGGCGAGACGCTGATCGGCACCGTGGTGGAAGAGCGCGCGGACGAGATCGTGTTCGACTCCGACGCCTTCGGCCGCTTGATTGTGAAGCGTGGGCTGATTCTGAGCCTGGAGCGAAGCGGTGCACCGTCCGCTGCGCCGGAGCAAACGCCTGCGGCGGAGGCCGAACCGGCGAGCGCGCCCGCCGCGGGGACGACAGCGACAACGACCTCAATCTGCGCTTCCGCTCCGAGCGCACCACCGCGGCCGGCAACGACCACCGCTTGCAGGCGCGCTACTACTACGCCGAGGACGTGGTGGCCGACGGCGTCCGGGTCGGGACCGACGACGAGCTCACCGCCGATTACCGCTACCGCCATAGCCTGACCGACGCCTTCTTCCTGCAGAGCGACAGCCGCTACTACCAAGACGCCATCAAGCAGATGGACCACGAGGTGACGCAGACCTTCGGCGTCGGCTACCGTGCCAGCCGCGAGCGCTGGAACCTGTCGTTCACGCCGGCGGCCGGCGTGCAGTGGCGCAGCGTGGCCGGCGAGGAGACCACCAACGCCGTGGTCGGCCTGTATCAGACATTCGACCTGGCGCTGACCGAAACGTTGAAGCTGCGCCAGGACTTCGACTACCTGGTGGCGGTGGACGATTCCGACGACTGGTCGAGCCGCTTCGGGCTGGAACTCACACAGAAGATCGGCGCGGCGTGGTCGCTCGGGCTGCGCTACGACTTCACCTACGACAGCGTGGTGGGAAAGGACGCCTCGGAGGACCAGGAGCGGCTGGCGTTCACGCTCGGGGTGGACTTCTGACCGGCGCTCCGGTGCGACGGATGCCGGCCGTCGCGTAGAATCCGCTCAGCATTCAGGAGCCGCAGATCATCACGCCCGACATCCGCAACGATCTCACCCGCATCCTGCTGGCGGTGCTGTCCATAGGAGGGCTGATCATGGGCTCGCTGTGGGTCCTGTGGCCGTTCGTGGGCGCGATCATCTGGGCCACCATGGTGGTGGTGGCCACCTGGCCGATGATGGTGAGCCTGCAGACGCGGCTGTGGAACCGGCGCTGGCTGGCGGTGAGCGTGATGACGCTGGCCCTGCTGCTGCTGCTGATCGTGCCGCTGACGCTCGCCGTCGCCACGATCGTGGAAAACACGGATCGCATCATCGGCTGGGCCAAGCTGATGACCCACTTCAGCATGCCGCCGCCGCCCGAATGGGTGGCCGGGCTGCCCATGATCGGGCCGGAAGCGGCCAGGCTGTGGGCGCAGCTCAGCGCTGCGGGCCTCGGCGGCCTGGCGACGAAAGTGGCGCCTTATGCCGGCGGCGTGGCCGCCTGGTTCGCCGCGCAAGCCGGCAGCGCGGGGCTGATCACCATGCAGTTCCTGCTCACCGTGGTAATCGCCGCGATCATGTACATGTACGGCGAGAGCGCCGCGTCCGCCGTTCTGCGCTTCGGCCGCCGGCTCGCGGGCGAGCGCGGCGAGACCGTGATCCTGCTCGCCGGCCGGGCCATCCGCGGCGTGGCGCTGGGAGTGGTGGTCACCGCCCTGGTGCAGTCGGTGCTCGGCGGCATCGGGCTGGCGGTGTGCGGCGTGCCCTTCGCCGTGCTGTTGAGCGGCGTCATGTTCGTCCTGTGCATCGCTCAGCTCGGGCCGGCCCTGGTGCTGGCGCCCGCGGTGATCTGGCTGTACTGGACCGGCGATTCTCTCTGGGGAACGGTGCTGCTGGTGTGGACCGTGATGGTGGTCACGCTCGACAACCTGCTGCGGCCGATCCTGATCCGCCGCGGGGCCGATCTGCCGCTGCTGCTGATCTTCGCCGGTGTGATCGGCGGGCTGATGGCTTTCGGCCTGATCGGCATCTTCGTCGGTCCGGTGGTGCTGGCGGTCACCTACACGCTGTTCAACGCCTGGGTCGACGAAACGTCGCAGCCGCTGGCTGCGGCCGATAGCTCGCAGCCCGTCCGGCCGGAGTAACCGCAGGCATCACTGCGCCGTTAGCGCGAATCCGTGCGGCAGCAGCACGAACAGCTCAGCCGCCTGCCGCATGCGGCCGGCCTGCACGCCCGCCTCGTCTCCCGAGCCCCAATAGAAGTCGGCGCGCACCGCACCCTTGATCGCCCCACCCGTGTCCTGGGCCAGCATCAGCCGCTGCAACGATGCGTCCGAGTTGGGCCAGGTGGTGGCGACGAACACGGGCGCGCCGAGAGGAATGGCGCGCGGGTCCACGGCCAGGCTGCGGCCGGCGGTGAGCGCCACTCCGAGCGCGCCGGGGGGCCCGTCGTCGGAGGCGGGCAGCTCCCGGAAGAACACGAAGGAGCCATTCTGGTTGAGTAGTTCGGGCAGGCGCTGCGGGTTGCGTGCGGCCCAGGCCTTGATGCCCTGCATGGAGGCCTGGTCGAGCGCCAGCTCGCTGCGCTCCACCAGCAGGCGGCCGACCGAGCGGTACGGATGCCCGTTCTGGTCGGCGTAGGACAGACGCACGACCTCGCCGCTGTCCAGGGCCACTTTGCCGGACCCCTGGATCTGCAGGAAGAACAGCTCCACCGCGTCGTCGGTCCACAGGATCTCGCGGCCGGAGAGGTTAGCCTTGCCCGCCTCGAGGTCCCCGCGCGAGTAGTACGGCACCACGCGACGCCCGTCGATGCGGCCGCGCAGGCGCATCGGCTTGAGCTCCGGGTACAGCTCGGACAGGTCCACCACCAGCAGGTCATCGGGGACGGCGTAGGCCGGAAAGCGATAGGTCGGGCCGGGCGTGCGGCTCCCGCGCAGCATCGGCTCGTAATAGCCGGTGATCGTGCCTTCGTGCGTGCCGTCCGGATTGACCACGGCGTGCGGCGTGAACGCGCTCTCGAAGAACGCGCGCACCGCAGCGTCGTCGCGCCCGTCCACCGTCGCCGACGCGTCGCAGGTCGCGCGCCAGGCCGGCTGGGTGCGCAGGACCGAGCAACTGCGCTGGAACGCGTCCCAGGCCTCGCTAGAGCGATCCTGATCCCAGCCCGGGAGCGCATCCCAGCCTACCGGCATCAGGCTGGTGGCCCAGGCGATCGCGGCCGTGGTGGGCTTGTCGACGGCCGGCTCGGGGCAGGCAAGCGGCGCCAGTGCCGCCGGCGGCGGCGCCTTCGGTACACTGGCGCAGGCAGCGAGCGTGCACGCGAGCACGGCCAGGCCGATGCAGGCGGCTCGGACCAGAGGAGAACGGGAAATGCTGTGGTTTGCGCTGGAAATCGTGCTGGGGCTGGCGCTGTTCATCGGCATCGTGTGGTGGACCCTCCCGCGCGCGCCGCGCGACCGTCCGAAGCACCCGCCGGAGGATTGAGTCGTCAGTGCAACACGCGCGGCATGCTCAGCATGAACTCGGGGATGGGCGCGTCGAAGCTGTTGCCGTCCTCGGCCACCATCTGGTAGCTGCCGCGCATGGTGCCGACGGGCGTGGCGATTGCTGCGCCGCTGGTGTACTCGAAGCTCTCCTGCGGCTGCAGCAGCGGCTGCTCGCCGACCACGCCCAGGCCGCGCACTTCCTGCACCTTGTTGTCGGAGTCGGTGATGATCCAGTGGCGGCTGATGAGCCGCGCGGCGACCGAGCCGGTGTTGGTGATGGTGATGGTGTACGCGAACACGAAGCGCCCCTCGTCCGCATTGGACTGCTCGGGCACGAAGCTGGCGTGCGCGCCCACCGTGATCTCGTACTTCTTCGTCATGCCGCGATTGCACACGATTTTGCGCTGACTGACAAGCCGCCATGACCGACAAACCGCCGCCGCGACTGACAAGCCACCGCCGCGACTGACAAGGCTTGGGGCGGCGAAGCGCCGTCGTTTTGCCGCTACAATCCCGCCCATGAGCAGCAGCTATCGCATCGCCGCCAGCATCCTCGCCGCCGACTTTTCGCGCCTGGGCGAGGAGGTGCGCAGCGTGGTCGCGGCCGGCGCCGACCTGGTGCACTTCGACGTGATGGACAACCATTACGTGCCCAACCTCACCTTCGGGCCGCTGGTGTGCGAGGCCATCCGCCCGCTCACCCAGGCCGCCATCGACGTGCACCTGATGGTGCGGCCGGTGGACCGCATCATCCCCGACTTCGCCAAGGCCGGCGCCAACATCATCAGCTTCCACCCCGAGGCGACGGACCACGTCGACCGCACCATCGGCGCGATCAAGGAGGCGGGCTGCAAGGCCGGCCTGGTGCTCAATCCCGCCACCCCGGTGGTGCACCTCGACCACGTGCTGGAGCAGCTCGACCTGGTGCTGATCATGTCGGTGAACCCGGGTTTCGGCGGGCAGCGCTTCATCCCCTACACCCTGGACAAGCTGCGCGCCGTGCGCGACCGCATCGAGCGCACCGGGCGCGCTATCTGGCTGGAGGTGGACGGCGGCGTGAAAGTGGACAACATCGCGCAGATCGCCGGCGCCGGCGCCGACACCTTCGTGGCCGGATCGGCCATCTTCGGCACGCCCGATTACGGGGCGACGATCGAGGCGATGCGGCTGGAGCTGGCCAAGGCTTGACTGCGCGGTTTGCAGTCGGCGGCCTGGCCATCGATCTCGACGGCACGCTGCTCGACACCCTGCCGGACATTGCGACTCCGACAACGGCACCCGGACGGCGCGGGGCCGGCTGCCCGGTCCTATGCGTACCCTACGGCTACCGGGGAGCCGGGCAGGTGCGGGATCTGGATTGCGATGCTATAGTTACCGACCTGCTGCATGCCTGTTCATTGATTACACCCAACCGGTCGTGACCACCGAGACTCTGCCGATTCGACGGCTCAAGCTGCTGGCATCGGGCACCTGGCGTAGCCAATACCTGAATAAGGTCCTTTGGCGCCGCGTGACCCTTGCCTGACCCTTGCCGTCCGTTCGCCGTTTTTAGAGTCTTTGCTGGAGCCGTCCATGACCGAGTCCGAATTCAGGCAGTTCGCTGCCCAGGGCTTCAATCGCATTCCGCTGGTCCTCGAGACCTTCGCCGATCTCGACACCCCGCTGTCGGTCTACCTGAAGCTCGCCAACCGCCCCTGGTCCTACCTGCTCGAGTCGGTGCAGGGCGGCGAGCGCTTCGGCCGCTACTCGTTTATCGGCCTGCCGGCGGAAACCCGCTTCGAGGTGCGCGGCCGCGCCTGCAGCGAGTACCGGCACGACGAGCTGGTGCAGCAGGCCGAGCACGACGATCCCCTCGAGTTCGTGCGTTCCTGCCAGGCCCGCTTCAAGGCCGCGCTGCCCAAGGGGCTGCCACGCTTCGTCGGAGGGCTGGTCGGCTTCTTCGCCTACGACACCGTGCGCTACATCGAAGCGCGCCTGGACCGGCCCGACAAGCCCGACACTTTGGGCACCCCGGACATCCTGCTGCTGCTGTCGGAGCAGCTGGCGGTGGTGGACAACCTGTCCGGCAAGCTGTATCTGATCGTGTTCGCCGACCCGCGCGGGCCGAGCGCCTTCGAGCGCGCGCAGATCCGGCTGCGCGAGCTGGCCGCGCAGCTGCGCACCCCGGCGCAGGTGCCCGACGAGATCCCGATGCAGCCGGGCGTGGTGCAGTGCGAGTTGTCCGAGTCGGCCTTCGTGGCCGCGGTGGAGCGCGCGAAGCGCTACATCTATGACGGGGACATCATGCAGGTGGTGCTGTCCCAGCGCGTCAGCCACCCCTATCCGGCCTCGCCGCTGTCGCTGTACCGGGCGTTGCGCGCGCTCAATCCTTCGCCCTACATGTTCTACTACGACATGAGCGACTTCCACGTGGTCGGCGCCTCGCCCGAGATCCTGGTGCGGCTGGAGGGCGACACGGTCACGCTGCGGCCGATCGCCGGCACCCGCCCGCGCGGCGCCACGCGCGAGCAGGATCTGGCGCTGGAGCGCGACCTGCTCGCCGACCCGAAGGAGCGCGCCGAGCACGTCATGCTGATGGATCTGGGCCGCAACGACGTGGGCCGCGTGGCGCAGGCGGGCAGCGTGCGCGTGACCGACAACATGGTGGTGGAGCGCTACTCGCACGTGATGCACATCGTCTCCAACGTCGAGGGCCGGCTCAAGCCCGGGCTGGACGCCATCGCCGTGCTGCGCGCCAGCTTTCCGGCCGGCACCGTGAGCGGCGCGCCCAAGGTGCGCGCGATGGAGGTCATCGACGAGCTGGAGCCGAGCAAGCGCGGCATCTACGCCGGCGCGGTCGGCTATCTCGGCTTCAACGGCGACATGGACCTCGCCATCGCCATCCGCACCGCGGTGGTCAAGGACGGCCGCCTGTACGTGCAGGCGGGCGCCGGCATCGTCGCCGACTCGGTGCCCGCGAACGAATGGGTGGAGACGCAGAGCAAGGCGCGCGCGGTGCTGCGCGCGGCGGAGATGGCGCAGGCGGGGTTGAATACGCCGAGGCCGAGTTGAGCGAGTCGGAGGACAGAGCAATGCTGCTGATGATCGATAATTAGCATCGGCATCCAACAGCCTCCAACCAAGTCCC
>Ga0299906_10002492_pt1 | contig 15263 bp, 9 predicted proteins | sample RVTome_14_FD_200259 | JGI IMG/M metagenome (GOLD analysis project Ga0299906, IMG submission 200259) | Soil microbial communities from uranium-contaminated site in the Upper Colorado River Basin, Wyoming, United States - RVT145D125 (version 2) ... | reverse complement strand
GGCCGCCGACCCGGATGCGGCGAAGCAGGCGATGGCGCGGGAGCTCGGCGCCGAGGCCGCGGTCGCGCCGGACGCGCTGTCCGCGGCGGCAGCGGTGGCGACGGAAGGACACGGCGTCGATGCCGTGCTGATCGCCGCCAGCACCAAGGAGAGCGGCCCGGTCGAGCTGGCCGGCGAGATCGCGCGCAAGAAGGGGCGGGTGGTGGTGGTCGGCGCGGTCGGCATGACGCTGCCGCGCGAGCCTTACTATCTCAAGGAGCTGGAGCTGCGGCTCTCGACCTCCTACGGCCCCGGCCGCTACGACCCGGCCTACGAGGAAAAGGGCCAGGACTATCCGTACGGCTACGTGCGCTGGACGGAGAACCGCAACATGGCGGCGTTCCTGCAGTTGATCGCCGAAAAGCGCCTCAATGTCGGCACGCTGACCCACCACCGCGTGCCGATCGCGCGCGCCGACGAGGCCTATGCGCGCATCCTCGATGCCAGCGATTCGCCGCTCGGCGTGCTGCTGACCTACGGCGCCGACGCCGCGGCGCCGCCGCCGAGCGCCATCGCGCTGCGCGAGAGCGCGCCCGTCGCGCGTGTCCGTTTCGGGCTGATCGGCGCCGGCAGTCACGTGAAGGACATGCTGGTGCCGGCGCTCAAGGGCGTCGCCGACGCCGAGATCGTCTCGGTCTGCACCCAGCGCGGCATCAACGCCAAGGCGCTGGCGGCGCGCGTCGGCGCGTCGGCCTGCACCACCGACTATCGCGACGTGCTGAAGGACGACGCGGTCAACGCGGTGATCGTCGGCACGCGCCACAATTTGCATGCGGAGATCGTGCTGGCGGCGCTGGAAGCCGGCAAGCATGTCTTCGTCGAGAAGCCGCTTTGCCTGACCGAGGCGGAGCTGGACGCGATCGGCGCGCTCTATGCCGAGAAGCGCAGGGCCGGGCTACGCCTCGCGGTCGGCTTCAACCGGCGCTTCTCGCCGCATTGCGCGCAGGCGAAGGCGCTGTTCGCGGGCCGCCGCAATCCGCTGGTCATGCTTTACCGCGTCAATGCCGGCGCGCTGCCGCCCGACCACTGGACCCAGGACCCGGCGGTCGGCGGCGGTCGGATCGTCGGCGAGGGCTGTCATTTCGTCGACTACATGCAGGCGCTCTGCGGCGGCCGGGTCGTTTCCGTCCATGCGACGGCGATCGGCGAGCATGCCAGCGGCATCGTCCAGGATCAGGCGGTCGTCTCGCTGAAGTTCTCCGAGGGTTCCGTCGGCACGATCGTCTACGCCGCCGGTGGCGACACGGCTTTGCCTAAGGAGCGCTGCGAGGTCTTCGGCGACGGCAAGAGCGTCGTCATGGACGACTTCGCGCGCTCCGAGCTGTACGCCCGCGGACGGCGCACCGTGTTCAAGTCACGCCGCCGCGACAAGGGCTTCGACGCGCAGATGGCCGCCTTCTGCCGCTCGCTGCTCGATCCGGGCGCCGAAGGCATGGATTTCGACGGTATCGTCTCGGTCACGCGCGCCTGCCTGCGGGCGGTCGAGAGCATGGCCGACGGCCTGCCGAAACGCGTTTGACCGCTTAATTCCTGTCGGTCCGAGGCTGCCCGATGGACAGGCTTTCCTGGTATCTCAAGCGTCTTTCCGTGATGCAGCGGGGCGAGATCCCGCACCGCATCGTCGAGCAGGTCCATCTGCGCCTGCTGCGCTCGCGCCAGCGGCTGGACGGCTACCCCGGCGCGGCGCCGGCCGGCGACTGGCGCGGGCACGCTTTCTGCACGGCCGGGGAGGCGCGGCTGCCGGCGCTGCCCTGGCGCTTCGAGCCGACCGCCGACGACGGCGCGGCGTGGCGGCGCGGCGCCTGGCCGGCGCTCGGCTTCGCCTGGCGCTGGCAGGACGAAGCCGACGTCTGGCGGCGCGCGCCCGATACCGGGAAGCTGTGGCCGATGGATTTCTTCGGCGACATCGCCTACCGCGCGGGCAATCCGTTCGGCGACGTGCGGCTCGCCTGGGAGCCGGCGCGGATGCAGCAGCTCGTGACCCTGGCGCTGCTGGCGCGCCACGACAATGGCGTGGCCGCCGTGGCGATGCTGGAGGCGCAGCTCGCGTCCTGGGTGAGGCACAACCCGCCCTATCTCGGCATCCACTACATCTCGGCGATGGAATGCGCGCTGCGGCTGATCGCGGCCTGCCATGCGCTGGACCTGGTGCGCGGCCGCCTGACCCGGGCCGAGGAGAGCTGGTCCGGGCTGCTGGCGATCGTCTACAGTCATGCGCCCCTGATCGAGCGCCGGCTCTCGCTCTATTCGTCGAGCGGCAACCACACGATCGCCGAATGCGCGGGGCTGGTTTATGCCGGCACGCTGTTCGCCGAGCATCCGCGGGCGGCGCAGTGGCGGCGCCGCGGCCTCGACATCCTGGCCCGCGAGGCGGCGCGCCAGGTGCTGGCGGACGGCGGCGGCATCGAGCGGGCGTTCGAATACCACCGCTTCGTCATCGACCTGCTGGGCCTGGTCGACCGGCTGATTGCGCATACCGGCGGCGAGACGCCGAAGGAGATCGCCCAGGCGCTCGACCGCGGCCGCCGCTTCCTCGCCGCCGTATCGCTGCCGGACGGCGAGGTCATGCCGGTCGGCGACGGCGACGGCGGCTACGCGCTGTCGCGCTTCCTCCGGCTCAACGGGCCGGACGCGGTGACCGAGGAGACGGTGGTGCATTTCCCGGAGTCCGGCTATTCGGTGCTGCGGGCCGAGGGCGGCCGGTCGACGCTGGCGCTGTTCGACCACGGGCCGCACGGCATGGCGCCGTCCTACGGCCATGCGCATGCGGACGCGCTGTCCTTGCTGCTCTATCGCCACGGCGAGCCGATCCTGATCGACCCGGGCACCTTCACCTATACCGGCCCGGCCGACTGGCGGCGCTATTTCCGCTCGACCGCGGCGCACAACACGGTGGTCGTCAACGGCCGCGACCAGGCGGCGCAGGAGACCGCCTTCCAGTGGTCGGCGCCGCTGCCCTGCCGGCTGATCAACGCCGACGTGGCGCAGGGCGTCGTGCGGATGCTGGGCTATGTCGGCGGCGGCGAGCCGGGCCAGTACCGCCATATGCGGGGCGTCGCCTATTGCCCGGACGAATGGATCTTCGTCTGGGATCTGATCGACGGCGGCGAGATGATCGAGGTCGAGCAGCACTGGCATTGCGGCGTGGTCCCGCGGCCGACGCACATGTCCCGCTTTCTCGAATTGAAGGGGAAGAAGGGCAGCGTGCTGCTGCGGGCGCGCGGCGGCGGCGGGCTGCCGCAGGTCGTCACCGGCGCCGAGGGGCCGCCGCTCGGCTGGCGCTCGCCGATCTATGGCCGCAAGGCGCCCTGCGCCGTCATCCGCCGGGTCAGCCGCACCCGGCCCCCGGCGAGCTTCGACACCATCATCACGCTGAGCGGACCGGGACCGGACAACGCGGTGATGGGCGAGACGATCATCCGCTGGCAGAAATGGGCGCGCGATGCCGGCGCGTATTGACATCCTCGGCGTTCCCGTCGACGCGGTCGACATGGAACAGGCGGTCGACTTCCTGATCGGCCACGTCGCGCGCGGCAGCGGCTGCGCCACGGTCTTCGCGGTCAACCCGGAGAAGATCATGCGGGCGCGGCGGGACGCGGGGCTGCGCACGCTGCTCGCCTCGGCGACCCTGCTGATCCCGGACGGCATCGGCGCGGTGCTGGCGGCGCGCTTTCTCGGCCTCGGGCGGTTCGGGCGGGTGCCGGGCTCCGAGCTGATGCCGAACCTGTGCGCGCGGGCGGCCGGGCGCGGCTACGGCGTCTTCCTGTTCGGCGCGCGGCCCGAGGTCAACGAGGAGGCCGCCGACGCGCTGCAGCGGCGCTTTCCCGGGCTCCGCATCGCCGGCCGGCAGCACGGCTACGTCGAGGACGCCGACATGCCGGCGCTGGTCGAGCGGATCAACGCCAGCGGCGCGGAGATCCTGTTCGTGGCGCTCGGCAGCCCGCGGCAGGAAGCCTGGATGCATGCCAACGCGCCGCGCCTCCGGGTCAAGGTGGCGCAGGGCGTCGGCGGCACCTTCGACGTCATCGCCGGGCGGGTGCAGCGCGCGCCGCCGCTGTTCCTGGCGCTCAATCTCGAGTGGTTCTATCGGCTGTTGTGCGAGCCGAGCCGCATCTGGCGCCAGCGCGTGCTGGTGACCTTCGCCGGCTGCGTCCTGGCGCAGCTCTTTTCGCGCCGGCGGGCGGGGTAGCTCGTCAAAATCGGAAACGTCGCGCCCGACGCTATCTTGAAGAAAAGATGAGCAAAAAGAGGAAGTCCTTTTTTGAAGCGCGCGATGCGCTTCCAAATCGCTGTAAGGCCACGCGGGCGGTTGCGACGGCCGATACAGCATCGGACGAACTCACGCGAAAGAGAGGGTCGTATTCCGCTGAGTGTCGCTTTTCTTGAAGGTCAGCCACAGCGGTCGCCAGGGCGACTAGATCGGCCCCGAATCCATCCTTTGGCGAATAATTGTCGTATCTCTTGGGCAAGGTCGTCTTCCGAATGTCATCACAAAGCTTCATGAGCGCCCTGTGGTCGCCGCTCCGATACGCAAGCGCATATCGGGGGCTTTCGCGATGCGTTCTTCCTACCACGCTATCGGCCGCTTCTGCGATGACCGCGTGAAATACGGCGTAGTATGCGCTCGATATGGCGCGTCGAAGATCGGTTTGCCTTGGGGCGCCGCCGCGGGGCGGCGAAATGAGGCGGTCGGCTTGCTCGAGAAGGTGAACCGGATTAGGAATCGGCATCTTGTGCCAGCTCGGCTTCGGTCGCGTATTGGATGATCGGAGTGCGGTCGTCCCGCATTTCACCAAGCCGTTTCCGCAGCCGCACGAGTGCGTTGAGAGGGGCTTCCGTCGCGAGCTTCTTGGCTGCCTTGGGCTTGATCACTACCATGATCTTGAGCGCGTCCTGGCCACGCGAGTCGGCAGTCGGCTCATATTCGACGCGTATCACATTCTCTTGCCCCAGTTCGGCAACCAAGGCCTGCTGTATGAGCCTCCGGAATGCCTCCTGCGGCTTGACTCGCGAGCGATAGAATCCCGGCTGCCACTTGGTACGCCGGCTTTCGCCGGGGTCAATCTCGACAACGATGTTGCGGTATCCGAGATACCAGCGGTCGCGCTCCCGATCGCCGAAGCGTGGCGTCTTCGCCAGATCGGATAGGAAGTCTTTCGGCGCCAATTCAAAAAGCGCGACAGCCTCCGACAGCGGGAGCTCCACCCACGTTTCCCCCGAGGTCGGCGAAGCGCCCTCGTATACCCGCCAGATTCTGGCCATGCTGTTCCTACTTGCCTCGATGTCGACGGACCGGGGTTTGCGCACCGTAGCATGACGAACCAAAAGCGAGCGCCCCCGGACCGAATTGATAACAGTCTCTAAACGGGATTTAGAGCTTCGAAAATACAACTTTAAAAAATACTTCGCGTCTTGCAACCAGATGTCATCGATACCTCGCGCTGAGCGACCGCGAGGGTCGAACCCGGCATCCGACGATCGCAGGAAACGTTGTGGATACATGATTGTGGCGATTTCGGCGTACCTCGATTGGGGCCTCCCTCCGAGGTAGCGTTCGAGGGATGGCGGCGGTTTCCGCGTAGTGGTTTAATTCCGGGATCGAAACGGGCTGTGGGGCGCCGTGAAGCGGGAAACCGACCGCATTTTGCACGACATCGTGCGCGACTGGGCGGAACGGCAGCCGGATGCGCCTGCCTTCGTTGCCGAGGGGCTGCGGCCGATGTCCTATGCGGCGTTGGCGGCGGCGACCGACGAGTTCCGCGCCGCATTGAACGCCGCCGGCTTCGGACGCGGGGACCGGATCGCGATCGTCCATCCCGGCGGCGCGGACATGGCGGCGGCGATCGTCGGCGTGTGGAGCGGCGCCACGGCGGTGCCGCTCAACCCGGAGCTGACGGCCGACGAGCTGGCCGTCCAGCTCCGCGACCTGCGCATCGACGCCCTCCTGACCGACCGTCCGTCCGGCACGTCTGCGGCCGAGGCTGCCGGGCGCCACGGCATCCCGGTGCTGCAGCTCGCCTCCCGCAACGACGACGTCGCCGGATCGGTCGCGTTGCGCGCCGTGCGGGAAGGGGCGGCGGCGCGGCCGGGGGCGGCGCAGCGCGAGGACGTCGCGACGATCCTGACGACCTCGGGGACCACCTCGCACAGCAAGATCGCGCCGGTCCATCACCGGGTGATGCTCGGCAACTACGGGTACTACAGCCGGGCCATCGCGCTCACGCCCGACGACCGCTGCCTGAACCTGATGCCGCTGTTCCACAGTCACGGGATCAATCCGGGGCTGGGACTGTGCCTGTTTTCCGGCGCAAGCACGATCTTCCTTCGGCCCTTCGATATCGCGACCTTCGAGCGTTACATCCTGACGCTCGATCCCACCTGGTATACCGGCTCCTACACCTTCCACCATCAGATTCATGCGCATGGCGCGCGCATCCGCAAGGCGGTAGCGCAGTCGCGGCTCCGGTTCGCGCGCTCGTCGTCGGGCCCGCTCGACGCCAGAACCAATGGCGCGCTCGAGGAGGTCCTGAAAATTCCGATCATTCAGGGCTATGCATCGACGGAAGCGGGCCTGATCGCGATCAACCCGCAGCCGCCGAGGTTGCGCAAGCCGGGCAGCGTCGGGCCGGCCGCTCATCCCGGCGTGCGCGTCGTGAACGAGGCGGGTGAGCCGGCGTCGCCGGGCGTGAACGGCGAAGTCGTGGTGGCGCGGGAAAACGTCTTCGACGGCTACGAGGATAACCTGGAAGCCAATGCGGCGGCGTTCCGCGACGGCTGGTTTCACACCGGCGACCGCGGCTATCTCGACGACGACGGCTACCTGTTCCTGACCGGGCGGATCAAGGAGCTGATCAACCGGGGCGGCGAGAAGATCGCGCCGTTCGAGGTCGAGACTGCGCTGGTCGAGCATCCGGGCATCGCGGCCGCGGTGGTGTTTCCCATGCCTCATCCGACGCTGGGCGAGGAGGTCGCCGCCGCGATCGTGGCCGCGCCGTGCGCTGCGCTCCAGGGCCGCGAAATCTCGGCCTGGCTCCGCGGCAGCGTGGCGGACTTTAAGATCCCGCGCCGCTACGCCTTCGTCGACGCCATCCCGAAGAGCGCGACCGGCCGCGTCGTGCGGCGCGATCTGGCCGGCGCGCTGGGCCTGGACAAGCCGCAGCTGGCGCGGACCGGAAGCGGCCGGGAGCGCTTCGCGACCGCGCTCGAGGCGCAGCTCCAGGACATCTGGGCGGATGTGCTGGGCGCCGATGCGGTCGGGCTGGACGAGGATTTCTATGACCTTGGCGGCGACTCCCTGAAGGCCGAGGAGCTGTTCCTGCAGATCGAGGCGGCGCTCCGCTGCCGCCTGCCGAGCGGCGTGCTGTTCGACGCCGCGACGGTGGAGACGATGGCGCGGCGCATCGCCGACTACAGCGGCTCGCCCTGTCTCGTGCGGGTCGCGCCGGACGGCGACCGGACGCCGCTGTTCATCGTCCACGGCGGCGACGGCAACGCGGTCTATTTCCGCAACCTCGCACGCTACCTCGACCCCGACCAGCCGGTCTACGCCTTCCAGTGCGTCGGCCTCGACGGCCGCGAGCAGCCGCTGACGGGGATCGAGGATATCGTCGAGCGCTACCTGCCTGAGCTGCGCGCGGTGCAGCCGCACGGCCCGTACTACATCGCCGGCTTTTCCTTCGGCGGGCGCGTGGCTTACGTCATGGCGCAGCGGCTGCGCGCGGCGGGCGAGGCGGTCGCGCTGCTGGCGATGCTGGATACCTATGCGCTGACCGGCGAGGACTTCCTCGGCCTCTGGCCGGCGATGCTGCTGCGCCTCAGGGGGCTGCGACGCGTGCGGCTGCGCGCGCTGCCGGGCTACGTGGCGGCGCGGCTGCGCAACGTGACCCGCGTCCTGGCGATGCGCCTGCCGCAGCCGGTATTCGCGCTCTTCCGCAGGCGGTTCGGCGGCGAGACGCAGGCCGTGCCGCATTCGCTGCGCCTGGCGCCGCTGGAAGCGCACGCGATGGCCAACCGCGCATTCCGGCCCGCGCCCTATGATGGCGACCTCGTTCTGTTCCGGGCCGCCGAGAACCGGCCGGGCCGGCATGAAGGCTGGGATGCGCTGGTCAAGGGCCGCTTCGAGGTCCGCGAGGTCCCCGGCGGCCATACCGACATCCTCGCCGAGCCGAGGGTGAAGATCCTTGCGCAGGAGCTCGGCGCCGTGCTGGCCGAGCGGCAGGCCCGCTCCATGCGGCCGGCCCGCGCGGCGGCCGCGAGCGCGGCTTCGCCTTTATTGTCGACAGAATCGGCCTGACTCCGCGAATGAAATTGAGTAACAAGGCACGACGACGACCCACCAGGCCCTAGTGTACCCATGACGGCGACGGCGACGAAGAACGCGGCATCGGAATCCGCGGCGGTATGGGGCAGTGTGGTTCTGTTGGCGCTCCTGGCGCTGTTCACCGGCATGGCCCTGTTTCAATCGGGCGCCGGCATCTTCTTCCGCGTGCCGTTGAACTTCAACGAAGGCTGGAACGCCTACTTCGCGCGTGCCGTCTTCGACGGGCCGCTCTATCTTCCCTACGAAGCGCCGGTCTCCAACAATTATCCGCCGCTGTCCTTCTACCTGATTGGCGGGCTGGCGCGGCTCGGCGGCGACCCCATCTATATCGGCCGGGTGATGAGCGCGCTGTCGCTGCTCGCGGTCGCGGTCAACATCTACGCCGTGCTGCGGGTTTTCGCCGTCGACCGGCTGGCAGCGGCAAGCATCGGCATAGCCTTCCTCGGCTTCATGGCCATCGGCATGCCGGACTATATCGCCACGAACGATCCGCAGTGGCTGGCGCATGCGGTCATGCTGACCGGCTTCACCGTGTTCCTCCGGGGCTATCCAGGACGCGGCGCGGTGATCGCGGGTGCCTTGCTGATGCTGGCCGCGGGCCTGATCAAGCACACCCTGCTGCCGCTGCCGCTCGCGGTCACGGTGTGGCTCGCGCTCTACGACCGGCCCCGGTTTCGGCTCTGGCTGGCGGTGTGCGTCGCCGGCGGCGCGGCGGCCGTGGCCCTGATCTGGGCGCTGCACGGGACGGTCGCGCTCGAAGCGATCCTGGTGCAGAAGCGCCAGTACCGGCTGCTGCAGGTCGTGAACGCGCTGTACCAGCATGTCGTCCCGACGATACCGCTGCTCGCGCTGTTCTTCGTCAGCGGCGTCCCGATCGACAGGCGCACGCGGCTCCTGCTGCTCAATGCGGCCATTGCGCTCGTATGGGACGTCTACACGATGAGCGCGGTCGGCGTCGCCGAGAACGGCATCCTCGACTACTTCATCGCGGTTGCGTTGCTGACGGGGCTGGCCCTGGGGCGGCTGAGCGCGATGAACCGGGCCTATGCGCTTGCTGCTATCGCGCTGCCGATCGTCGTCGTGACGTGCAATCTGCCGAAGCCGCACCGGGTGCCCCAGTGGTACCAGCGGCTGGAGGCCGGCTTTAAGGAAGACGAAGCGCTGGTTCGCTCCGTCGCGGGGCCGGCCCTGTGCTATACCTCGGCGCTCTGTTTCTGGGCTGGCAAGCGCTTCGAGTACGACCCCTTCAATACATGGGTGAAGATGACGGTCAATCCGGCGCTTCGCGGCGAGATCGTGGCGAAGATCCGCGCGAAATATTTCGCGATCGTGCAATTCAACAACCTGGACATCTTGCCCGATGAGGTCGCGTCTGCGATACGGCAGGACTATGTCCTGATCCGCACCGGCCGGACGGGCCGGAGATTCTATCGGCCGAAATAGGGGCAAACCACGATGACTGCGAACCTATGACGGAGATATCGATCAACGAGACGGCGTCGAGAAATGCCGCCGGATGGGCCGCCGCGGTCCTGCTCGCGCTGCTGGCGCTGTTTGCCGGCATCGCGTTGTTTCATGCGGGCGCCGGCGCTTTCTTCCGCGTGCCGCAGAATTTCCTCGAGGGCTGGAATGCGTATCTCGCCCACGCCGCCTACGATGGCGCTCTCTACCTTCCCTACGACGCGCCGGTCGCCAACAACTATCCGCCGCTGTCCTATTACCTGATCGGCGGGTTGGCGCAATGGGGCGGCGATCCGATCTACATTGGACGCTTCATCAGCGGCGCGGCGCTCATTACCGTCGCGCTCAACATTTACGCCATCCTGCGGATGTTCGAGGTCGACCGGCTGACGGCCGCGGGCGTCGGCATCGCCTTTCTCGGGTTCGTCGCGATTCCCATGAAGCAATTCATCGCCACGAACGAGCCGCAGTGGCTGGCGCATGCGGTCATGATGAGCGGGCTCACTGGGTTCCTCCGAACCTATCCGCGGCGCGCGGCCATGGTGGGCTGCGCCTTCATCATGCTGGCTGCGGGCCTGATCAAGCACAACCTCCTGCCGGTGCCGCTGGCCGTCACGCTGTGGCTGCTGCTCTACGACCGGCCGGGGCTGCGGCTCTGGATCGCCGCATGCGCGGCCGGCGGCGCGGCGGTCGCGACGTTGCTTTGGGGACTGCACGGACGGGCGGCGTTCGATTCGATCTTCTTGCTGGAGCGCCAGTACCAGCCGCTGTATGCCGTCAACGCGGCCTACCAGCTTGTCCTGCCGACCCTGCCGGTGCTCGCGCTCTTCGTGGCGCGCGGGATGCCCGCCGACAGGCGCGCGCGGCTTCTCGTCTTCTATGCTGTCTTCGCGCTTGTCTGGGGCATCTACACGATGAGCGCGGTCGGCGTGATCCAAAATGCGCTCATGGATTTCTACATTGCGATTGCCCTGCTCACGGGGCTGTCCATGCGCCGCCTCACGGAGGCGACCCGCGTCTATGCGCTCGTCGCCATCGCCCTGCCGCTGGCCGTACTCGCGAGCAACCTCCCCAAGCCGCATCGCGTCTGGCAATCGCTGCAGCAGCACGAGGCCGAGTTCAAGAGGGACGAGGCGGCCGTCCGTGCCGCCGGCGGGCCTGCCATGTGTCTTACCTCGACGCTTTGCTATTGGGCCGAGAAGTCATTTGAGTATGACCCTTTCAATACCAAAGTAAAACTGGAGCTAGATCCGGCCTATCGTGAAATGTTCGTGAGGAAGATACGTGATAAATATTTTGCTATTATTCAGTTATACAAGCTGACGGACTTTCCGCCCGATTTTGTCGACGCCGTAAACAAGAATTACGTCTCGTTTCATCCGACCGATACGGGATGGGAGTATTATCGGCCGAGATAGGCCCCGGCGGTTTTCGTTCGTTGCGTGCCCCTGAGGAATTCGAGCGCGGCATGCGCGAACAGCGCCGCCGCCGCGATGATGGCGGGCCAGAGCACGATGAGATAGCGGAACAGGCCGGCCTGCAGCATCGCGACCAGTCCGAGATAGGCGTGCAGCAGGAAGGAGATCTGGATCAGCGCCGCCCAGGCCGGCGGGATCGGCCGCCGCCGCGCGAGCGCAACGGCGCCGTAAACGAAGCTCACCAGCGTCACCGCGAGAATGCCGAGCACGAAGGCGCGGATGCCATAGACTGCCGGCCACGGCATCGGCGTCCGGCGCGGCGTTGCCATATCCTTGAACGGATCGAAGGGCAGCGACGCGAGCAGCCCCTCGAAGCGCCGGTTGTCCGCGGCGGTCCGCAGCTCGGCCACCGTCCATAGCGCGTATAGCTGCAGCCCGACCTCCTCGGCGAAGGCGAGCGGATGCGCTTCGATGAAGGCGAGGGCGACGTCCTTGCGGATGTCGTCTGCGGCGGCGCCCGTCTCGGCGGCGATCCGCTCGACCGTCGGCGTGGTCAGGCGGTAGCGGACATAGTCGTAGTGCCGCTCCTGGAACAGGAAGCGGTCCTGCAGGTTGTCGATGCGGACGCTGCGCCTCGGGTCCATGTAGCCGTTGATCAGCGCATCGATCTCGGGATAGCGCGAGGCGACGCCCGTCCCGGGCAGGTAGGCGACCTTGCCGATCAGGTTGTGCCCGAGGAAGGACTGGGTCCGGAAGCTGCCGTGGTAGCTGTCGTAGACGAAGGCGCCGGCGGCCAGCACCAGCGCCGCCGGCAGCGCGGCGGCGAGCGCCAGGCGCAGCGGGCGCGGGTCGCGCCGCCATGCGACGGCGGCGCAGAGCAGCAGGATCGGCACGAAGACATAGGCGACCGGCCGGATCAGGATGCAGACCGCGATGGCGAAGGAGAGGGCGGCGATCGTCCCCGGGCCGGACCGCGCCGCGACGCGGCAGATCAGCCCGACGATCACCGCCAGCGCGGCGAAGAACAGCGCCTCCGACATGATCGTGAAGGCGTAGCGACAGATGAAGAGATTGGCGACGATGAGCAGGAGCGCGGCGGCGGCGAGCAGCGTCGAGTGGGTCAGCCGCCGCAGCTCCAGCGACAGGTAGGCGGCGGACGCGATCATCGCGAACAGCTGGATCGGGGCGGCCGGCTGCAGGTTGCCGAAAACCTTGGCGACAAAGGCCAGGAACAGAGGATAGCCCGGCGTCCGCATCGGCTCGAAGTTCACATAGGACATCGAGTCCGTCTGCAGGAACGGGAAGGCCGGCGGCGCGACCAGATACGCGACGAAGGCGATGGCGGCAATGGCGATGATGAGCGGCATCGTTCTCGACAGCGGCGGGGAAGAGCCGGAGGACTGTAGACGATCCGCATCGCCGGGTCACGGACGCTCCCGGCGGAGCGCCGGCTACGCGGCTCTCCGCCGGAGTATCGGGTTGACGCCAGGCAGGACCGCGTAATCGGCATTTGCGGCGAGGAACTCGTCGACCGCCCGCCGGCAGCCCTTGTAGTCATGGTAGTCGTCGATCACAATCAAGCCGTTTCGGCTCAATTTTTTCGCGACCGCGTCGAGGCAGAACCTCACCGGATCGTACCAGTCGCAATCGACGTGCGCGAAGGCGATGTCGGTTATCCCCAGGCTGGGCAAGGTCTTCTCGAATAGCCCTTTCACGAGATATATGCGCTGGTTGTCTACCGGCGTGCCGTGGCGCTTCAGCTGATCGGAAACGTGCCCGTAAAGGTCCGTCCGATACCCGTAATACGGATCGCCGCCAATGCCCCCCGACATGCCTGCGGCTATCGTGCGATATCGCTCCTTCGACACTGCATCGTCCTTCTCCGAAGTCGGCGCGGGGATCATCGAGAACACGTCGAGGCCGTAAAACCGGCGCCGCGGCGAGGCGTGCTTTGCCAGCAAGACAGCCGACCCGCCGAGCGCAACGCCGAATTCGACGATGTCGCCCGGAACGCCCTTGCGCACGACGTCCGTCAGGGCGCTTTCTAGCCGGCGGAGCTTCCTGGCGGAAAGGTATGTCAGACGCTCGCGCTTGACGGCCCTGGCATCCGTACTGAGGCAATATTCCGCTGCCTTTTCAAGCGCACGAGCCTTCAGAGACGACAGATTCATGGCGCGGATCAGCCCTGCCAGGCCACGTTCGCGAAGCGGCCCGCCATCGAGTTCTCGAAGACCGCGCGGTTCTTGCCGTATGAGTTTGGGTGGAAGTTCACTTGCTTGCCGAGCATCGCACTCAGAATTGCGACATGCAGCCGGTTCGTGTTGACGGTCTCGAAGCCGTCGATGAACAGCATCATGCGGTAGGTCGTCGCCAGCGAGTCCTGCTTGGTCATGATGCCGGTTGCGTACACGGCGGATACATCGATGTTCGGGGAGGGAATTTCCAGCGCGGTCTTTTCGCGATCGCCGCGGAAGCAATTCAGCACCTTTGAGCGGCCGAGAGCGCGTGCCTTGTAACGCAACGGCAGGATCGCCCGCTTTGCGATCCGGCGTGCGGACGCGACGTCCCGCGGGAGCATGATGGGGAGCTTGCTCGCTTCCTTCTCCGTCAATTCGAGGTCGGCCGACAAAGCGAGATCGTGCGACAGCCATACACGCGTCTTCGGCGCATGCCGGCGCACGAAGTCGTACGACATTCTGTCCCTGCAGAAGATGTCGCAATTGACGCCGAGCAGGGACAGCGTGCTCTCGTTACCCTGAATCGTATGCGGCAGTATGATGACCCGCTCGCTGACGTCCCAATTGGCCAGCAGGAAGTGCTTGAGGTTTCCATACATCGGTACGAGGTTGCCCCCGCCACCCCACATGACCACTCGGCCTGGGTACTTGCAAAACTCACTGCCGATTTCGTAGTCGAGGCCAATTCGGTCGAAAAGCTGGTAGGTAGCGTGGGCAATGAAGGAATCGCCGGCATTGCCCGGGTCGGGCAGATAGACGAACTTGACCCCCCTCAAGGTCTCCAGGAAGGATTCCAATTCCGAAAACATCGGGGGCCGACGCTCGTTCACTGCCGTTTCCATTTGCAATTCTGCCATAATTCAAAGGCTCTTACCGTAGAAAAAGGACATTTGTATGGCGTCTGCCGGACAAAGGCGCCATTCGCCCGGATGCGGCATGATGATTAAGGAATTTGCCGGTTTTTCATGCTAATGAGGTGCGCTTGCGCTTGGCGTTGCAACGCCGCGGACCGGATCGCCGGGACGGGTGCGTCCGGCGAGTGGCCTCGGCCGGGATGGTCCGGCCGAAGAACCGCACGAATTGAATAATATGGCGACCGAAAAGACTGCGCCCTCGAAGCGCAAGGCACCCGACTACTTCGAGGATCTCGACATATCCTTGAACATCAAGGGGCGCATCGTGCGCGGCAGCGCCTTTCTCATCGCGGCGTCCGGCGCGCAATTCGTCATCAACATCGTTTCGACAATCATCCTCGCGCGGCTCCTGGATCCGGAAGCCTACGGCCTGCTTGCCATGGTCTTCGTGATGACCAACTTCCTGACCCTTTTTCGCGATATGAACCTGTCGCTTGCCACGGTGCAGAAGGAAACGATTACCCACGCGCAGATCAGCACGATTTTCTGGGTTAACGCAGCCGTTTCCTGCGCGATCGCCCTCGCTCTGCTCGCGCTCGCACCGGCGGTTTCGTGGTTTTACAGCGAGCCGAGGCTCACGCTCATCGCCGCGCTGCTCGTGGTTCCCGTTCTGATCCGTGGACTGGTGAACCAGCACAAGGCCCTGCTCCGCCGCAAGATGTATTTCGGCACGCTGACGGCGATCGATCTTGCCGGCACGCTGATCAGCTATACCACGGCCGTCGTAATGGCCTGGCTGGGATACGGCTACTGGTCCCTGGTCTGGATGCGTGTCGTCTCGGCGCTCGCCGATTTCGTCATGTCATGGTACGCGACCAAGTGGTGGCCCGGTCTGCCCGTCAGGGGGAGCGGCGTCCGCGGCATGATCCTCTTC